>BNJU01005499.1_pt1 | contig 31889 bp, 24 predicted proteins | sample 8539281 | NCBI WGS metagenome assembly BNJU01 (sample SAMD00202456, study PRJDB9452) | human saliva metagenome | isolation source: human saliva | place: Japan
ATAATATTAGACTTGGTATTGAAAAAAGAGCCTATGAACTAGACTACGAGATGCTTCGCTTTTTCAACGACATTCCTTCAAGTCTAGGAGAGGAGGTCGTTGGTGTACTCTGTATCGGAAAATTTAGTCGTGAACAAATTGCGAAACTAGAAAGACTAAAAAAGACTCTGGTCTTTGTTGATAGTGATACTCTTAATCAAGGACATCCATGTGTTACTACTGATTTTGAAAACTCCGTACAATCGGCACTATGTTATCTTAAAGAACAAGGTTGTAATAATATAGGCCTACTCATTGGGCAAGAAAAAACAACGGATGCAACTGAAATCATCTCTGATCCTCGTTTACGTTCTTATCGGAACTACTGTATGGAAAAGGGAATCTATGACCCTCTTTTTATTCTGACTGGTGACTTCACTGTCCAATCTGGCTATGAACTTCTTGCTTCTAAGATTAAGAGTGGAGCTACTTTACCTGATGCTTACTTTGCGGCTAGTGATAGTCTAGCTATTGGTGCACTCAGAGCACTTCAGGAAAATGGTATCAAGGTCCCTGACGACATTCAAATTATCTCTTTTAACGATACAACTCTAGCTAAACAAGTGTATCCTCCACTTTCTAGTGTCACTGTCTATACAGAAGAAATGGGACGAACAGCTATGGATATTCTCAATAAACAATTCTTAGCACCTCGAAAAATACCAACACTTACTAAACTAGGAACAAAATTAACATTAAGAAACAGTACAAAATAGGTAAATCATATCTTCACTATTTTCTACGATTTTGAGATCATAATTACAATATTCAGATAAATGATACCTTTTTACTCCAATGTCTAGTTTTTAGAGATAAAGATTTGAACCATAAACCTGAATAGGAAAATAACATACATAAATTGATTTAAACTAGAGATTTTCATAGAATAACAAACACTAATGAAATTCTCTATTTTTGAACTAAAGTTCAGTGTAAAAAGCGTACTGCAACACCACCACCTTACTGTACTGACCCCAAAAGTTAGACAATTAATTTAAGCAAAGGATTTAGTTCTGTATTGCACAGGATTGAGTCCTTTTAGTTTTACCTTAATGCATTTGTTGTTGTAATAATTAATATAGTCTACAATAGCTTGTTCCAATTGCTCAAGTGCCTATAACGTCTTCTCATAACCATAAAACATCTCAGACTTAAGAATGCCAAAGAAGGATTCCATCATGCCATTGTCTGAACTATTTCCCTTACGTGACATAGACGGTTGGATTCCTTTCCTTCTAAAAAAATGATGATAGAAATCGTGTTGATATTGCCATCCCTGGTCACTATGGATAAAGATTATAAGCAATAAGTTCACTATTGAAACCATCTAAAACGAGTGATAAATAGAATTTTTGGCTACTTGCTGGAATGTTAAATTCTGTCAAATCTGTATAGCGCTTTTCCATTGTTTTAGATGCTTCGAACTGGCGTTGAATGAGATTCTCTACTTTCTTATCAACCTCTCCTTGATATGAAGAATACTTGCGTCTACGACGAATTAGAGCGGTTAGACCAAGAACTCTCATCAGACGTTAGACCTTCTTATGGTTCACTACAAAACCACAATTCCTCAATTCATATATTTGACTTTTATCTTCATAACTCAATTTCATAATAAAAGCACCCCAAAAGTTAGATCTTTTCCGTCTAACTTTTTGGGGTGCAATTCATTTTCGCCAAAGGGAATTCTTTCATCTATTATTTGAAAATAGAACTTGTGAAACTATCTGTCTCTTGTAGGAGTTTCTTATAGACAGCTTCTTTGAGTTTCGTCGTATGACTTGTTGACACAGATTTATTACCCTTATTATCTGTTTTAATAGTTGCAGCATCTTTTGCTACTGCAGCTTTAAACAAGGCTAATAAATCATCGTAAGAGCTTACTGTTGTGCCGTCAATTGCAACTGTCGTCAAACCATGTGACGCTTTGTCTTTCACTTCTTTGAAATAGGCTTTCTTGAAGGCTTCTAGTGAGTTGAACTGACCATCAGAAATCTTGCTAATGATAAAGTCGTCTCCAAGGGTGGCCTTACCAGCCGCTTTTGCTTCTTGTTTATACTTGTTAGTCGCATAACCTAGGAAGCCTTTTTCATAGCCATAGTAACCCCAGAGTCTGAAGGTATTATGCTTGAAGGACATAGCTCCTGGAGAACCCTCGCTGGTATTACCACCATAAATAGCAGACATCATAGGGACATTGACATAGGCAGAAGAGAAATCATCTGGTTTATAGACACCATTACCAGGTCCACGATTGGTCATAAAGTTAGTATCTACAAGGTCATCAATAGAAGTCAAGTTAATAGCCTTTTCACTATCACTTAGAGAACGAACCTGGTCGTATTGATTTTTACTATTACCTCGTAACTGTTTATCTACCTTCTTGAACCATGCGTTATTGAGATCCTGATTTCCTTGACTGAGGACTGCTTCCCCTTCAAGTGAGTCAAGAAGCATGAGGGTATCGTTGTAGCCCTTCATGTAACGGTCAATCGCCTCACGTGAGTTCAACTTGTTTGGATTAGTGTTGTACCACTGATTACCGTCGTTTTGTCTTTCAAAGGCCATGTTCAGTCCCTAAGGCGCCGTATTCACCTTGATGCCCCTGAGTAGCTGGTGATTGAAGAAGACCTTGGGCATAAGCTTCAACGTCTGTTCCTTCACGACGACCATAATCTCCAAAGTAGGCAATACGGTCATTGAGGTGGGTCGTTTCATGCGTGAAGGCCGAAGCACCGTACTCACTAATCATGTTAGACATGACGTAAGTAACCTTGGCACGATTATCATATGGATTGTCGTAGATAGCAGCATAGGCACCAGCCATAGCTCCATTGTCTCCATAATACTCACCAACTGGACCATAGATTTCACGAATTGGCGCATAGACTTCCGTACTGTTCTTGAATTGGCCGTAACGCTCTGGCCAACCTGGCCAACCATGACCCCAGACATAGAAACCTTCCCAGACAGGATTGACAATATCTTTGAACAACCTGTTTTTAACTTTGTCTGTAGCCAATCTATGCCAGAAATCAAGATAGTTGATTTGACGTTGGGCAGCTAAATCAATCTCAGGTTTCAGTTTTTCAAGAGTAGTATTGTACTTGTTAGCTGTTCCATAAGACATGGTGTCATAGGTTGAAATCAAGAACATCTCTGTCTTATCAAGATTCAATAATGGTAGAATCATTTTTCTGTGTAGACCACGTGTTAAGTTATCGTAAGCACGATACTTGTGCTCACCGACACCTTCGTTTTGTGAAGCTTTCTCTACAACGTAGACCTTATCCTTAGTGGCATCGATGAACCAATCATTCATATTGTCGATAGTGGTAAAGAGTTTTCGGTTGTAATTAAGGAAGTCGTTTAAATCTCCAGATTTAGTATATTTTGCGAGAACTTCACCAAAGGCATCGTATGTTCTTGAACCACTGATATTATTTTCCTTAGAGCCAATCTCAATCAAACGGTCAAGGACATCCACATTTTTACCATAGAAATCTGGTTTGAAGAGCATGATTCCTTTGATATTAACATCATCAAACTTCACACCATAGTAGCGATTCAAGTAAGTTAAACCTAACAAGAGGGCCGCTTTATTTTTCTCAACCTTGTCAAGAAGCATTTGTTGGGCAGCTGGTGATTGGTTAAGTTGATGGTCTTCATTTTGAACCAGCTTAGTCACAAGGTTCGTCAAATTAGTCTTAACAGCGTCAAAGCTTTCTTCCAAGAAGAGGTTCTTGATAGCATTGACCTTATTTGGACCTGTACGACCAAGTTTTTGGTAAATTGGGTCAGACTGCAACTCAATTGGTTTCAGGATATCAACAATCCCATTGATAAGACTTGAGTGATCTTTTTGAACGATATTTGGAGTGTACTTGATACCCAAATCAGTAACAGTATACTCCTTAACGTTGCTCAATCCTTCTGAACTCTCTGAAAGCTTGAAGTAGTCTTTGCTACCATCAGCATAGTGAACAATAATCTTGTTAGCAGCGCTTAAGTCTGTGACAAAATTACTATCCTTCATAGGTGTCACTGAAAGCACATCCTTGGTATTCAAGTTATGGTCTTTAGCCAGTTTATTGGCTTGGTAGACAATATAATCCTTGTTATAGAATGGCTGGAATTTCTCAATATTCTTGTAAGCCTGCTTGTATTCTGGCTTATAGTCTTGAATATTGGCAAAATCTGCTTGACTAGAAACATTGTTAAGAGTATTTAACTCGTAAGGCTCGCTAACAAATGTATCAGCTGTAATCTTGTAACCTTCAACACGCTTGTCGGCTTCTTCCTTAGTCAAATGTTTGAGTTTTTTAGGACTCTTGGTATCTTTACCAGTGCCATCTTCGGCGGAGCTGTAACCGATAACACCAAAGAGGTCTTTGATGTACGGACCACCATCTTCATCATTGACATCATTAGAAGCAAAGATTTCTTGACCTTTGATAACCTTGGCATAGGTCACGTTGTCTTGAACAGCACCGTAAGGCCATGTCTTGGCAACAATACCACCGACATTTCTTGTGTTTTTAACATCAAGAACACCTTTAGCCACTGAATTAGTCACTTTTGCCTTAGTTCCTGATTTCCAACTGTTGAGCATGTAAGTAACAAATGGCACTAGCATACTTGCGTTGGCATTTTGAGCTGTAATAGTCGCATCCACATAGGCTCTATTAACGAATCCCATGTAGTTTGAACCAGCAATCCCACCAACTGTCGAGTTATTACCGACAGAGTTGATTTTACCGATAAAGGCGACATTTTCAATCTTGCCATCTTCATCAATCTTATTGACGATACCTGCCACGTCATTGTTACCAGTCACCGAACCAGTCACCTTAACATCTTCAATCAGACCTTTGTTTTTAAGGTTAAATCCAACTGTCGCTATTTGATTCTGACCAGGGCGATTGATATCTACATTTTCAAAGTTGATATTCTTGATAGTTCCGCCATTGATGACATTAAACAATGGATGCTCCAAATCATAGATGGCAAAGCGTTTGTCACCATCACTGAGCAACTTACCAGTAAATTCAGTCGTGATATATGATTTGCCATTTGGAACGACATGGCGAGCACTCATGCTTTGGCCAAGTCTAAACTCACCTGATGGATTAGCCTGAATAGCATTGACCAACTCAGCAACATCATAGTAGACATTGGCTTGACTGGCCTTCGGTTTCTCAATGTAATAGCTATAAGTCTTCGCAAAATGGTTTTGGGCATCACGTTGCACCAAATTATCCGCTTCTGCAGTTACCTTATAAACCGCCTTGCCATCAACTGTTGTTTCTTCGATGGCTTTCACTGCCAAGTAAGTGGTCTTCTGATCCGCAGAAGTCATCTTCAAGTAGTAATTCGTGAGATCCTGAGGTACAGCTGTCAGACGAGTCTCATCCACTTCTGTTTGATTGTCATACTTAATCAAATCTGTACGTGCAAAATCTTTAAGCTCAACCTTCTTGAGATCCAGTTGGATAGTTTGGTCTGCCAAAACCTGACTCTCCTCACCGTTGCCACGATCAAAGGTCATGGTTGTCGTAAGGGTATAAGGCTTGTAATAGTCTAAGTTGGTTAAATCAGCAGTCAAAGTCGTGCTAGGAACATCAAGCGTTTGGACAACTTGTCCATCTTGCTTAAGGACCGCTTTAATAGTCGTGATAGCTGCTGAACCTGGATTAGTCAAGTTGTAGCTAAGTTTAGCACTGCGACCCAAGTCATCCTTGTCAACCTGTGTCAGTGTAAGAACTGGTTTTTCAGATATCCTAGTCCCTTTGCGAACGATACGATCTTGGGCAGGAACTAGCACTGTTTCAGTAACAGTTGGTTCTTCAGCAGTCTTACTACCCTTAAAGGTCTTATAAATCTTGGTAATTTTATTTTGTCCTTTTTGTCCTTCTTGGACAACCTGCACAGTACCTTTCTCAAGTATATCATCTTCTTGGACAATTTCTTTAAATGGAAGCTCTACAATAGACTCTTCAGTCGTTGTCCCATCTAGAGGCTTTGCTACCACGACGGATTTTTCTAGGTTGTGGCACCTCAATAACCTTACCTGACACAATAGTCGGCTCACCAATCTTAACACCATCAATGGTTTGGTAAACTTTATGGATTTCTTGGCTACCTTTTTGGCCCTCTTGATCAACAACTTCTTCATCCACATATTTGTTATCATCAGTAATAACTTCGATAGGATAATCAATGGCTTGCGTTTCAGTCTCTGTGATACTTCCGACAACTGGGGTATGAACAGGATTCTCAGCTTGGACAAGAGCCTCACCTTCGTTGCCTGGTTCTTGAGTCCCTTTAGCTTCAAGGTTGTCTGTATACTCTGGGGATTCGGCTGAACAGCAGCTTCACCTTCGTGCACTTCTGATGTACCTTGCGCTAAAACTGACCAGTATACTCTGGATTGCTGGCTGAACAGCATTCGCTGACCCACTCTTGCGTGACATTAGCACTAATTGACCTGTATACTTGGGGATTCCGGTTGAACAAGAGATTCCCCTTCGTGACCTACTTCTTGCGTGCCATTAGCACTAATTGGACCTGTATACTCTGGGGATTCCGGTTGAACAAGAGATTCCCCTTCATGACCTGATTCTTGTGTTCCGTTTAGCACTAATTGGACCTGTATACTCTGGATTTGCTGGTTGAACAGCAGCTTCACCCTTCGTAGACCAACTTCTTGCGTGCCATTAGCACTGATTGGACCTGTGTACTCTGGGGTTGCTGGTTGAACGGCAGCTTCACCTTCATGACCAATTCTTGTGTGCCATCAGTACTAATCGAGTCCTGTACTCTGGGACTGCTGGTTGGACAAGAGATTTGCCTTCATGACCTGATTCTTGTGTACCATCGGTACTAATCGATCCAGTGTGCTCTGGGACTGATGGTTGAACAAGAACTTCACCTTCGTGACCTGCTTCCTGAGTTCCTTTTTCCCAACTTATTTCTTTATCTATTTTCATACCGGCTTTCTGTGTTTCTATCTTCTCTTGATGGCTCAAGTCCTTTCAAAGCATTCTCCAAAGGTTGTTCAAGCTCAGGCTTAGATGAGTAACGCAGATAACCGACATACTCATAACCATCAATGGTAATAACACCCTTAGCTAGGTCCGCCTCATCTGAGACAGCTAGATTCCGATTATAAGCCTGCAACTCCTTATTTTGCAAAGCAAGAACCTCAAGAGGGATAAGTAAGCTTTGCCCAGCTGCTCCAATCAAGACCAATCCAATAATCTTTTTGCGATGTTTTTTTGAAAATAGGAGCACAGCCAAGGTTGCTGTCGTCAGTCCTAAACCTGTTGCCGCCCAGTCAGAACTGCCTGTCTTAGGAAGAGTAGCTTGACTGTCTCCCTTACGTTTATAGACCAGATAAAAAGTATCATCATTTTGATATGCCTTTGGAATAGCATGAACCACTTGCTTTTGCTCTTCGGCTGTCAATTCATTTTCAGTAACATAGGCCAGATGTATCGATGAATCCGTAGTAACCTGATCCGCCGAAACTGGCTTAGACACGAAAAGACCACCTGCTATTAAGAATGTTCCAATAGCAGCTGGTCCAACACCAACTGACAACTTACGAATAGCGTATTTTGTCACTTTTTCAACAACATGATTTGCTTGTTTCATTCATAAACTTCCTATTTGTTAATCATTGTACCTTAAAGGCACGTCAAAAATAAAGACATTATCGGATAAACACGCACTTTATGCATCTATTAACCTTCTTCAGAGGTCTATCATATCCTTTTTAATGTTTAGGCAAAGTATTTTCTCTAATTTTTAATCAATATAAATAATTGTTTAGCGACCATACTTTTCTTTTCATGAAAACATCTAAAAACCTTTTCATGTAAAAATAACTACAAAGACTCTAACATTTGTAAAAAATATTCTCTTGAAATTCAAACTACTAACAATCCAAAAATAAAACAATTGACTTTAATCTCTTTTATTTTTACTTTTATCTAATACTTTAATGTAAGTGAAGATCATCTTCAATAGACACAAAAAGCCCCACTACTGGCACTGCACCCCAATAATGGGACAAGAAAAACCTCTTATGCGACCATCTTTCTGTACTCTGCAGGAGATTGGTCATTTAATTTCTGTTGAATTCTAGTTTCATTATAAAAATATGACGTAATTTTTAACAATATCTATTATACTATCTTTAGTTAGGTTTCTTCACTTATAGAGATGGAAGGTTTCAGATTTGAGAACAGAATAGAATCATTCGATACAGGCTAGCTTAGTTTCTACTGAATATGCTTTTTTGACCATAACAAAACACTCCTGTTTCTAGTTTTACCAGAATTCAACAAGAGTGTTTTCTTGTGTCTCATTTATGGGTGCAGTACCTTCAATTGCTGACCCTATCTGGTGGGCAAAAAGGAAAAACTAATCCTACTGCATGTAGTCTTAGAAAGCCCTCAACTCCTAATCTTAGATGAACCAACCAAAAATTTTTCACCCACCTCACAATCCCAAGTCCGACAGCTCTTCAAGAACTATCCAGGTGCAACTCTTACAGTATCACATGATGTCAACTACCTCAGACAAGTTTGCTAAAAGATATATCGCCTGGACGCACACGGTATAGAAGAGTTGAGATTTAAAAGAAATTAAATCTGTTGTTTTATAAGAAAAGTCCAAAGAAACCTTTCTTCATATGCAGGTCAAAACCACCAGAGATGGTGACACTCTTCGACTGGCCTCTGCTACCGGCCGAGGGCCTAAAGGCTTCTGGGTGGTTTCAGCACCACCTTTGTAGCTGACCGTCTGGCGGGTCTCTTTAGATACTTTCTTTTATTCTTCTCACTAACAAGCGGATCCTTGCTCTCAAATGAACTGGCTGATCTGCTATCACGTCTTCTTGTAAGTGATGCGAATATATTCTTAATTCTTCTGGTTCATTAACCGTATCAACACCGTCCCTCGACACCAAAATTACAGTTATGTTATACTTTAAGTCGCGTCGATCAAATATCATTAATACTTTTGCCCTTTAAATATCCATAAATGAGAAATACTTAGTTTCGGTGGTATACTCCTGTATAATATGATCTGGGCAACTTCTGCTTCATGAATTTCTTTCTTCACATAATAAACGTAGATTGACTTCAATACTTGCTTTGTATTTTCCATAGTATCTGACGTCGTGTTGGTGCAGAACACAATATGATACCCACAATTCCATGTAGTATGTGCTAATATTATTATCCTGTCTCATCAGGGGCCTCCTTTGTATATTTAGTTGATGATCGGAAACCTTATCTAATATAACACTTTGAGGAGACTTTTGATACATCGCTAAAAAGCTTTTGGAACCACTAGCATAGCTAGTGGTTTCGCTCAAACAAAAAGAACTCAGGCAAAACCTGAGTTCTTTTAATGTTAATCAATTTCAAGACCACCAGTATAGAGTCTGTAGTAGGTACCACCTTGTTCCATAAGGGTATCATGATCACCACGTTCAATGATACGTCCATGATCCATAACCATGATAACGTCAGAGTTAACGATGGTTGAAAGACGGTGGGCGATAACGAAGACCGTACGTCCTTCCATAAGTCGGTCCATCCCCTCTTGTACCATTTTTTCAGTACGAGAGTCAATCGAAGATGTCGCTTCATCAAGGATGAGAACCGGTGCATTGGCAAGAGCAGCACGCGCAATGGCAATCAGCTGACGTTGTCCATTAGACAAGCCTGCGCCATCATCTGTAAGAACAGTATCGTAACCATTGTCCAAATGTTCCACAAAGGAATCCACGTTAGCAATACGAGCAGCTTCAAGAATTTCCTCGCGAGTCGCATCCGCACGGCCGTAGGCAATATTTTCAGCGATAGTCCCTGTGAAGAGATGTGTATCTTGAAGTACGATACCAAGTGATCGACGAAGAGAATCTTTTTCAATCAGCTTCACATCGATACCATCATAAGTAATCACACCAGATTGGATGTCGTAGAAACGATTGATCAAGTTAGTAATCGTCGTCTTACCTGCACCCGTCGCACCAACAAAGGCAACCTTTTGTCCCTTGTCTGCATAAAGATTAACGTCATGAAGGATTTGTTTCTTACCATCGTAAGAGAAATCAACGTCTTGGAAGACCACATTTCCGACCAACTCGGCCAACTCGTAGTCGCCATTTGGACGAGGGTGTTTCCAAGCCCAAAGATTGGTTTTCTTGTCTGTCACGACCATCTGACCGTCTACCAATTCGTAGTTGACCAAAGTGACCTTACCTTGGTCAACTTCTTCTGCTTCATCCAACAGGTCAAAGATGCGGTCTGCACCAGCAAGTGCCATAAGAACAAAGTTAAGTTGTTGAGACACCTGAGTAATGGGACCATTGAAGGAGCGGTTCAATTGCAGGAAGGCCATGAGACCACCGATAGTCAAGCCACCCACACCATTGAGGGCAAAGACCCCACCAACCAAGGCAGTCAAAACAAAGGAAACATTTCCTAAGTTCCCAAGAATGGGCATGAGAACATTAGCATAGCGATTGGCCAAGTATGATGATTGGAAAAGTTGTTCATTAATCTTATCAAAGTCAGCCATGCTTTCTTCTTCATGAACAAAAGCCTTAACTACCTTTTGACCTGACATCATTTCTTCGATAAAACCATTCTCAATCCCTAGGTTCTTTTGTTGTTCACCGAAGTAACGGCCTGATTTGGAGGATACATTTTTAATAACCATAAACATGATACCTACCATGACCAGAACCACGATAAAAAGGAGAGGACTCACGGTTAGCATGGTTACTGTCACACCGATAATGGTAATGGCTGTTTGTAGCAACTGTGGAATAGATTGTTCAATGGCCTGACGGAGGGCATCGATGTCGTTGGTATAGATTGACATGATGTCACCGTGTTTATGAGTGTCAAAGTAACGAACAGGGAGCTTTTGCATACGAGCAAAGAGCTGATTACGAAGGGAACGTAGGGAATCTTGTGAAATCGTCGCCATGAGGAGGGAAGCCACATAGTTGGCAACCACACCGATAAGACAAAAGACCCCAACTGAAGTCAAGAAACGTAACAATGGCCCAAAGTCATGGCTACCCGATTTGAGCATGGGTTGAACGTAAACGTCCACCAAGGACTGAATTGAAGCCGTCAAATTAACCGTTGCCAAAGAAGCTACAACGATAAGGACAAAAGAGATACTAAGTGAAAGCTTGTAGTCTTGCCACAAAAAGCGTAGCAGTCGTGCTAGTGAGCCCCAGCTGGCTTTTTTCTTATTCTGCATCTGCTACTCCTTTCCCTTGTGTTTGCATCTTGTAAACCTCACGATATATGGCATTATTAGCCACCAAGTCGTCATGCGTACCAATAGCATCGATACGACCGTCATCCATAACAACGATACGGTCCGAATCTTGAATAGATGAAAATCCGTTGACCAATAATGATTTTAGTCGTTTCCTTAAGACTTGACGTAAAACCTTGACGAATCAAACTATCTGTCTTAGTATCAACCGCTGATGTTGAATCATCCAGAATCAAAATTTTCGGATTCATGAGGAGGGCACGTGCGATACAAAGACGTTGACGTTGTCCCCCTGAGACATTGGCTCCACCACGTTCAATCTTGGTGTTATAGCCATCCTTAAACTCTTGGATAAATTCATCAGCTTGGGCAATCTTACAAGCTTCAATGATTTCCTCATCTGTCGCCTGTTTATTTCCCCAACGCATATTTTCCTTAATGGTTCCTGAAAAAAGGACATTGGTTTGAAGAACCATGGCAACTTGCTTACGCAAGCTATCCAAATCATAATCCTTAACATCGTGATCAGCAACCTTAACTTGACCTGCTTCCACATCATAAAGGCGAGGAATAAGCTGAACCAAGCTTGATTTACCCGAACCCGTTCCACCAAGGATACCAATAACTTCACCAGACTTAATATCCAAAGTGATATCTTTGAGGACATGGGTCTTGTCACCATTTTCATCCGTGTATGAGAAATCCACATGATCAAAGCTGATAGAACCATCTGCAACTTCTGTTAAACCATTTTCAGGTGAAACAATGGTTGAATCAGTGTTAAGCACTTCATTGATGCGCTCTACAGAGGCCATAGAGATAGACAACATGACAAAGATCATCATGAACATCATGAGTGACATAAGGATGGTCATGGTGTAACTGAACATCGAAGTCAATTCCCCTGTAGTTAAGCTACCACCAACGATGAGATGGGCACCAAACCAGGAAATCATGAGGAAGGACGCGTACATAGACAACATCATGGCTGGATTAGATATGATAACTACACGAATGGCACGCATAAACATCTTGTAAATACGACGTGAGGCCTTCTTGAACTTATCTGTCTCTTCCTGCTCCTTAACGTAGGACTTAACCACACGCATGTTGGTAATATTTTCCTTGATACTGTTGTTAAGGTTGTCATAAGCCTCAAATACTTGAGTAAAAAGAGGATATACGATTTTGGTAATAATGGCCAAAACCAGACCAAGGAAGAGTGTTACGCCAACGAAAATCCAAGCCATCTGACCATTGATGAGGAAACTAGCAGTAATGGCGAAAATCAGGTTGAGTGGGGCACGCACACAGATGCGGATAATCATTTGATAAGAGTTCTGAACGTTGGTAACATCAGTCATCATACGCGTTACCAGACCACCAGCTGAGAATTTATCGATATTTTCAAAAGAGAAGGTTTGAACCTTTTTGAAAATGGCCTGACGTAGATTCTTGGCAAATCCAGCAGAGGCAAAGGCTGCATAGCGTGCCGACTGCATACCACAGAAAAGCGACAGGAAGGCGCAGACCAACATGAGGCCACCATAGAGCCAAATGTTAGACATGTTAGATTGCTGGACACCTTTGTCCAAAAGATTAGCCATGACAAAGGGAATGGAAATCTCAAACATGACTTCTAGCGTCATAAAGAGGGACGCTAGAAGTGAGGGTTTCTTGTATTCCTTTATCTGGGCGATCAGGGTTTGAAACATAATTACCTCCGTTTTTATTCTTTTTCTTTTGATATTTTTCTTTGCTTTGATGCTTTGCTTCGGATGGCAGCTAAGCTTTTGAGACTCAGTCGTTCATGACTCAGTTATCGAAGTCAAAAGACTCGATAACTGCCAAGCAAATATCACCCTACTCAGAGCGTGTTTCAGGCATTGATAAATATACTGCTGTAATCTATCACGGCGAAAGCATCGCTGTTGGGCAGAGCGAACTGTCAAATCGTGAGCAATTCGAACAAGTTCAAATAGATTCAGGATGAGCCCTACCACGACGAAAAATATCGTCTGCTCTGTGCAGAGCAAAGCTTAAAACTAAGAGTCTTATGCTCATCATTTATCTATAAAAGAACGGTCAGACCCTTTTGAGAGCATACAAAAGCCCCTGAGGGCAGACCCTAGGGATTTTTTCGTTCTCACATATATGTCATTAGTATAGGTTAAATTGAGTAAAATTGCAAGCACAATATCATTTCACTAACATTTGTAAATATTTTTATGATATTTGATAAAAATATCGCTCTAAATCCTGCTCATTTTTCACAAATTTATCATAAATGTTCGTAAATTAAAACTAAAACGTAGCAGAAATTTGTTTTCTGTCCCTATTTATAATAGACTATCACTAACATTAGATGAAAAGGTGACTCTATGACTATAAATCAACTGCTTCAAAAGCTGGAGCCTACTAGCCCTATCCTTCAAGCTAACTTTGGAATTGAACGCGAAAGTCTTCGTGTCGATAGACAGGGAAAATTAGCACATACGCCTCACCCTTCCTGTCTAGGGGCTCGTAGTTTCCATCCCTTATATTCAAACAGATTTTTGTGAGTTTCAGATGGAACTCATCACACCAGTCGCTAAATCTACCACTGAGGCTCGTCGATTTCTTGGAGCCATTACCGATGTAGCTGGACGTTCCATCAGTAAAGATGAACTTCTCTGGCCCTTGTCCATGCCTCCTCGTATTAAGGCCCAAGAAATCCAAGTTGCCCAACTGGAAAATGAATTCGAACGCCATTATCGTAACTATTTGGCCGAAAAATACGGAACTAAACTACAAGCTATCTCAGGTATCCACTATAATATGGAACTAGGGAGGATTTGGTTGAGGCCCTATTCAAAGAAAGTGACCAGACTGACATGATTACTTTCAAAAACGCCCTCTACCTTAAGCTGGCTCAGAACTATTTGCGCTACCGTTGGGTGATTACCTATCTCTTTGGCGCCGCACCTACTGCTGAGCAAGGCTTCTTCGACCAAGAAGTGCCAGAACCCGTTCGTTCCTTCCGTAACAGTGACCATGGTTATGTCAATAAGGAAGAAATCCAAGTATCCTTTGCAAGCCTAGAGGACTATGTCTCTGCCATCGAAAACTATATCGAACAAGGTGATTTGATTGCGGAGAAGGAATTTTACTCGGCTGTTCGTTTCCGCGGACAAAAGGTTAATCGCTCCTTCCTTGACAAGGGAATCACCTACCTGGAATTCCGTAACTTCGACCTTAACCCCTTTGAGCGTATCGGAATTAGCCAAGATACCATGGATACGGTTCACTTGCTCCTTTTGGCTTTCCTATGGCTAGATGCCCCTGAAAATGTTGACCAAGCTCTTACTCAAGGTCACGCGCTAAATGAGAAAATCGCCCTCTCTCATCCTTTAGAACCTCTACCTTCTGAAGCTGAAACTCAGAACATTACGACAGCTCTGGACCAACTGGTGCAACATTTTGGGCTTGGTGATTATCATCAAGGTTTGGTCAAACAAGTGAAAGATGCCTTTGCGGATCCTAGTCAGACACTAGCTGCTCAACTACTTCCTCATATCAAAGACAAGTCCCTTGCTGACTTTGCCCTCGACAAGGCTCTTGCCTATCACGATTATGACTGGACTGCCCACTATGCTCTTAAGGGTTATGAGGAGATGGAACTTTCTACTCAGATGTTGCTCTTTGATGCCATTCAAAAAGGGATTCATTTTGAAATCCTAGATGAGCAGGATCAATTCCTTAAACTCTGGCATAAAGATCATGTTGAGTACGTCAAAAATGGTAACATGACCTCAAAAGACAACTATGTAGTACCTCTTGCCATGGCTAATAAAACCGTGACCAAAAAAATCCTGGCTGATGCTGGTTTCCCTGTTCCCGCTGGCGACGAATTTACCAGTCTGGAACAAGGTCTAGCTTATTATCCTCTTATCAAGGACAAGCAAATTGTAGTCAAACCAAAATCAACCAACTTTGGTCTGGGAATTTCCATTTTCCAAGAACCTGCTAGTCTTGACAACTATCAAAAAGCCCTTGAAATTGCTTTCGCAGAAGATACCGCTGTCCTTGTTGAAGAATTTATTCCAGGAACCGAATACCGTTTCTTCATTCTAGATGGGCGTTGTGAGGCTGTCCTCCTTCGTGTCGCTGCCAATGTTGTCGGTGATGGCAAACACACCATTCGTGAATTAGTCGCTCAGAAAAATGCCAACCCATTGCGAGGCCGTGATCACCGATCACCACTGGAAATCATTGAGCTAGGAGACATCGAACAATTGATGTTGACTCAGCAAGGTTATGCACCTGATGATATTCTCCCAGAAGGGAAAAAGGTCAATCTCCGCCGTAACTCTAACATCTCTACAGGTGGCGACTCTATTGATGTCACTGAGACTATGGATTCCTCTTACCAAGAACTTGCTGCAGCTATGGCGACTAGCATGGGGGCCTGGGCTTGCGGGGTTGACCTCATCATTCCAGATAAAACTCAGCCTGCTAGCAAGGAAAAACCTCATTGCACTTGTATCGAGCTCAACTTTAACCCTTCGATGTATATGCACACCTACTGTGCTGAAGGCCCTGGACAAGCTATCACTCCTAAAAATCTCAGACAAAGCTTTTTCCAGAAGTTGCCACAAAGTCAAAACCTAAAACCAAATTTTAGAATGAAACTAAATCACCCTTTTATCTCAGAGATAAAGGTGATTTTTCTTGACAACCAAACTCCTGCTTCTTCCTCAGGATGCGTTTCCATGTACTGGATGTGCTCATATAGGCATCTTGAGCCTGGTTGAAGGCTTCCTGATCACTATATGGATAATCTATATAAAATAGGTCCCGCCAGCCATTAAAGGTTGGCTATTGTAAAAACCTTGAATCTTAGTCGGAAGGAAATCCTTGTTGTAGCTGATGCGCAACTTAAGCAAGTCCTTGTCTTGAAACTGAGTGATGATACTGTTGGAGGTTTCTTGACCTTCCAGACTAGACCAAACGTTATGCAGAACAATGTCCTGACTATAGTGATTAGCCTTGATGCGATTTTTGTCCACTGGGAGCTTCTGGGTAGCCTCTAAAAGGTAGGACACCTCGCCCTGAAAATAAACCTCAATGGTCAAATCTCCAAGGCTGGAGCCATATAACAGGCCATCCTTAATAGCAATGTTTGATCCAAAAAGTCTTTGGCCAGCCACATCAAAGGACATCCCTTCATCCTGCCCGTAGAGCTTGATGGCATAAGCATCCCTTACACGATAGAAATTTTTAGCAATAAGAACATTATCTAGGGTCTCAGTCTTTTTTGGCTCCACCTTGGGGCTTGTAGGTTTCTTGGTAAAAGCTGTCAAACCCATTGAGCACAAGATTAGAACGAATATAATCAAGGTAAGCATTGTAGACCTGGAGCCGGTCTTCAGCTTTAACTTGTCTCCATGTTTCAAGGTCTTTCAAGCCTCCTTTTTTAACAATATCAGCATAGCGCCCACCGTTTAAGACATTCTTGGCATTTTTCCACTTTCTTACCATCTTGCGTCTAATCGCATTGTCAGCAGGGTGACGAACATCGAGATAGGTATGGCTATTATTGAGATAGGCCGGTAAGTCAGCATTCAAGCCCTTAGACAGCCCATAATTAGCAGAATCCGTATCGGCAATGTCAGCACCATCTTCAATCTTGTAATGCTTAGGATTAGAGTCGATGCTACCGTCTTTCCTTTTCTTGTAGACATTCCACTCAGAAACAAATCTCCCCGTATCCATATTGACAATAAACTCAATAAAGCGAGAATTGCTAACTCCGTAAGGGCCCATAACACTGGTCTGAGGTAGCTGAATTTTCATGTTCTGCGGATAGGTAAAGTCTCCCAAGCTTCGATTATGGTAGGAGGCACCTGTCGTGTAATCCAAATGAATCTTCTTATCCTTGCTGTAAGCCAGAAGCTTGTCCAAATCAGTCTTGCCCTTGTAGTTGGTCCTAATATAGTCCATAGACTGCTTATCAATCCAAGACCTAAAAAGATGGAGCTTGATACCTAAGTCATCCACCCCAAGCCCTAGATCCGTCTGATAGGTCTCCATAATAGCCTCACGGAAGTAACTGTAAAAGGGACTGGTTGGCTCTAGTTTCTTGGAAAATTTATAACCTGACTTCCCTAATTGAAGGAACTGATACTTATCTACATAAACCTGCATGTGAGTCATAACCAAATTGAGCTTGTCGCGATTAGGCAGTTTAGAAGCTTGGAAAAAGGCTGTATAGGTATCTGAGCCCACTTCCTTACTTTCTTGATCGATTTTTTGCAGAACCTTATCCAACTGGTTCAAAGAAGTCTTCTTCATCTTACTTCTGACCTGAGCAACATAGGCCGGTTTAATACCTTGATCCCAGTGATCACGAGTTATAATAGAATCTACCTTTTGCGAAATTAAGGTCAACCGTTTCTGATAAGTCTCAGCTTCCAAAGCCAGTTTCAAAGCCTTTGACGGAGTCGCTTCAACCACGGATAAATCACCATAAATATCGGCCTTAAGGACAAGATTTACCTGCATATCATAGGAATGATTAATATGGAGAGCTAGACGAATCTTCCCGTTTTCCTTCCTAACTGACAGGGGATCGAGTTGATAGGATTGAATGACCCCAGCTCGACTCAGAGCCAGTTTGTCTAGATTTTCAAGAGAATCCTGATAAATATAGGAAATCTCGGGATCATTGACCTTTGTGACCAAGTATTGGTTTTGATGCCGATCAAAAACCACAAGACCAAGTATGAGGATTACAGTCAGAGCACTTGCCAAGTACTGTAAAATTACTTTCTTCATAGTACTTCCATTATAGCATAGGAGGACAAAATATTCTGAAAACGATTGGCAAAAGCTGAAAACAAATGAAAAACAGGCCAAATAGTACCTGTTTAACTCAATTTTTTATAAATCACTCAAGCAACGATGTTTAATACTGAAGTCAAAATAAGCATTTTCCTGAAGCTTATAAAATATCTCTCTGTAGGCTTCTTCGTCAAAGTGATCTCCACGATAGAGAATCTCAAAACTCAAACCCTCATACTCCAAGAAAGCATTGGACGTCTTGAAACCATTACGCTTATAGAAATCCCAACGCGCCGCTCGTTGCTCTGGATTGTCATTGGGTTCATCCAAACGCTCAACTTCTAAAACCATAGAACGAGATGGACCATAAAACTCTACCAGTTTATCAATAATCTCACTTCCGTAGCCATGACTCCGCATTTGAGGGACAATGGCAAAGAAACTCACATAAAAAACTTTGGCATTGTATAGAACTGAGGCAAATCCAACAAAATCATCCTCGTCATAAAAGGCAAAGAAATGATAATCATCACGACCATCTAGTTGTAAGAACTCACTCAAAGGAATACGTTCTTCTTCTGGAAAGGCCTCATTGTTTAGACGCTCCACCCTATCTAAGTCTGGAAACTCCTTGGTAATTAATTGGCTACGTAAAGCCATAAAATTCCCTCCTTTTTGATGCTCATACCTATAGGTCATTATAACATCCACCCACCCACCCAACATACACCGCGCTGCCAAAGTAAGTTTTTAAGGGCTTGGATTGGTTAGGGACAAACCTATAACAGACTCTCTAAATGCTGTTATCTGTATGGTCATCTCTTCTTGAAAAATAAAGGATAACGACCATTTCTAGTTTCTATCTTTTGTGATTTATAGTTATCGCCTATTTTTTCAATTCTAATTTCTTTAGGCATACTCTGGTAATCGTATCATCGAAGTGATTTATGGAGATTTAGCAATATTATTAGCTCATACGTGCCCTTGTCATGATCACGTATAAGGGTATCGATTTTCTGAGCTTACATAAGTTAGCGAAGTCTTCGAAGAGTAGCTCATCATTGTCAGGTGATGAGGGCTTTGTAAGCTCAGTATTTTCGGCTTGAGCGGAATCATTACAATAAAAAGTATCGTGACGACGTGAATGACTGTGTTATTTTCATAAACTGCACGAGAGTGTGACGTGCATAGTGTTCATAAACTCGTCCTGTCCATACGTTGAAGTAACAACATTCTCATCGCTTACTTGTCCTTGATTCCGTTGCACCGTCATGTCACAAGGTACAGTGCAACTAGTCACTTTAAAACTCTCATGTTTGAGGTACTGTACGCTTTAGAAGCCAATGATTTTGTTCAGACATCTGTTGCTGGAATGATGTTCCAAGGCTGACATAGTGAAGCTACAAGAAGACCACTTAAGTTTTTCCTTGGAGGCTTAACATTGTTACATCATGATTGGCAATCTCGTTGATAAGTTTGATAACAGACGAAGGAAGTGATAACTAGTGCTTTGGCACCAAAGATGAATACACGAGGTACCATGTCTTTTTATCTGGATTATCTTTCAGATCCCACAAAGTTTGATGATGCAGAAGGCATAAATTGACGTTTGTAAGCGTGAAGATGTTTCACTGTTATCAAAGATAGCATCTGTAGACACTTCTACGCCTGTTGTTTACGTAGTCTGCCAAACGCGTTGTTTATAGTCTTTAATCGATAGGTCTGGTTCAAGACTTCGTCATCCAAGGTTGTAAGATTTTCGCTCGCGTGGATGCGTCGTTACGCCAACCATCACCAATCACGTCATCAATGGCTGCTGAAAGTTCAGGAGTTGCACCCAGTCCAACGACGTTGAACGACACCATTTGTCTTGAAAGTACAACTTTTCAGGACAACAGGAGCAGAAAATCGGAAGTGTATCTTTGGTTAAAGTTCGGTATGAAGTTTGGCAACCCTGTTAACTGAGTGACCACCTGATGACAGCTGGTTAGCCATATGGAACTTGACCATCCTAACGATGAGTACGTCCGACAACACCCGCAGCAATGGCCCACGTCCAGCCATTTTCCGTAGCAAATGTAACGGTTGTCGATTTCAAGATGATTTGCAAACACGGGAAGGTCAATGTTTGAAGAGCTGCTGGATCCCATTTTTCAAGCGCTCTTTACAACAGTGGTTAGTGTAGCTCATGGTCTTAATAGTCGATTCCAAGCATCTTCCCGCCGAAAGACCATATTCATCGGGCGAGTAGAAGACGCATGAATTCAGCTGGCACGGCAGGGTGGGTATCATTGATGAACAGATACTTTTTCGTGGATATCTTCTTCAATGGCAAGCCCATCTTGAGGTGTAAGATCGATGACGCTTGGAGACCGGCATCTGGCTGCAGCACTCTTGAACCAAACGCAATTTTTTACCCAATTGCTAATCATCTGATAAAGAATGGCAGCATGAGTCTTTCGGCGACGACGGCAAGTCAATGTTGGGTAACTAACTCATAGGCCTTTTCAGGAATTTCACCATCCTAAAGCAAGAAGAGATTAAGTAATCACACCATTTTTTATAACCAATTCCAGGCACATCATAAGGTAATGCATGAAGTGACTTTGAGCATTCTTATGTTGGGACAAAGCGACCATCTTCATTATTTTCAAGAACTACATCACCAAAGAGTTTCCACATAGACAATATCGGGTTCCTAGCTGCAGCCTCAAACATTACCTGTAAAGAACTAAAACCAAATCATCTGGTAATTTTAATTTGGCAACCATCAACAATACGTTGTTTAAATAGTCCATAGTGGCAATGAAGACCGTTACCAAAAACCAGGATAACCAGTAGTCGTAAGAATCCATGAAGGCAGCCAAACGACCAAGACCACCATTACTAAGTGCCATGTGTCATGCTCAGCCTCTACAACTCACGGAAGTCAACATCAAGTTCATGAATCCCTCTTTAACAAGGGGTCAAGAATACCAAGGTTGAGAAGGTTAGTTTCAACATACGACCCAGAAGCAAATTTAACTGAGTAAGTAGTAAGCAATTTTTTCTTGATTGTCTGAAAGTGCATGGTTACGTTCAATCCATGTATTTTGTGTAATATTTAGATCAAAACCAGCTACAGTAAAAATCTCCGTTAGGTGGGTTTTACAACTTTAATCAACTGCTCTGATGGAGAGTATCTAAAGTCACGGATGAATTGTTCTTTGTTAAATTTCAGTTGCATAGAAATCCTTTTCATTACCTTTATCTTCAATACACTCTTACAGGTATTCATTCAGATAAGAGGGAATTGGAAAATTTTACTTGAACTTCCAACCCTGTCAGACAAGATTCAAACAGACATTTCAGTAACTATTTCTACAAAACTGTCAAAACAGTCAATTATTATAATATCGATTAGAGTTATTCTTCATTCAGACTTTAGACGCTTTCTCTATAATCTCGCCACAAAACTTAGGGCTAATAATTTAGAAGGTTTTCAAATTGCTTATGACGAAGATAACTTTTCTCTATGAGAAAAGTTATCTTGAATTATACCACTGTTTGTACAAATCGCGCCAAACTTCTTGTTGCATCCCAGAGAAGTCACGTGTCATCGCATTGTGCTGAGTTGTTTCAAGCATCAGAAGCGTTGTTTCGTAAACATCGAGAGTTTTTCAAGGGTTTGAACTATATCCATAACCTGAGGTTACCAATGAGAAGCCTGTACCTGAGCCTGTCACAGGCTTGTGTTCAACGGTGTCACGAAGACCACCAACCTCACTCAACCCACCGGCAAGGCAACCACAGCGCATAGACATCATCGAGAGAGTACACATGGTTCAAAGGTTGAAGGTATATGAAACGTCACAACCAGCATAAATTTGTTGAGCCAACTTAAGTTGAGTTAATGTTATAGACATTTTTGGTAAGATGAGCGAACCAAGACAGTAATTGCATAGTCGCTATAAATCCGCACCCAAAGAACAATCTGAACACCAGTAAGATGTTGTGTCTATTTACCACCAAATCGGGAAACTTTTGGTCAGTCAACGAGAGACAATAATAATCAATGGAACGTCTTCAGCCGAACTGGAAGTCCAACACGATCTTCGAAGAGCGTTTTAATTTGCTTTACCTGACAAATCATCCACTGAGAAATGATATGAATGTGAGTATCTGTTTCGGATCAAGGAGGTCCGTATCGATACTATTAACAATACTATAACTTACTAGATCTATGCATGATTTGACTGGCTCACTAAATTGTAAAAAAAAAAAGCCTGGATTTCACCTGTTATTAGATGTAGAACTGCCAGACACGGTTCGCGTAAAGAACAGCTGCTTTCATCCAGTTGAGTAATTATTCCAACGGAGGTGCCATCAGCATAACGCCTGCAATTACCACCAAAAGATTTCCTAAAGCATACCATCGTCAACTGACCTGGAACTCAATATTGTGGATAGAAGACTCGTCTTAATAATTCTGGTAAGCTTGAATCCAATGGTTTTCCTACATGAATGGAATCATGCCTGTGTGGTAGTCATGAGCATGGAGAACATCTGAATAAAGTCCACTCCATCAACTCAAGGGCAGCTTACTGGAAGAAGCTGCAAACGCTCACTCATCGGTCCCACTCACCGTATACCGCACCACGAAGCCGAAATACTCGCTCATTATCATCAATGAAGTAGAAAGTCACACCATCGCGAACGATTTTCTCTGATGCCGACATATTGACGACGCCAACCAACATTTGTATAGAAGAAGCCAAGGTCTTCAACCTGATCGCCACAAATCTAGAAGCCGAAACCACATCATAATATGGGAGAATTACGGCAACTTCAGTGACCATTTTTCGACTAGAGATTTAGGTAGAGCACCGATAACGTCACCCAAACCGCCAGTTTTAGCGAAAGGAGACCCTCTGCTGCTACGTAAATAAAATTCTTTCATCGTACAACATCCTCTGGTTACAACGCTACCTTTTGACGCTAAACTGGGTTGCTATTTTCTGTACCGGAATCGTAACACCTTCAGTCAAATTTTCAACACCTTTATCCACATTAGCGTATTCAACTGTCGCGCCTTTGGCAACTTAATGTGGAAGAGAATCAATTCACACTAGAACCTTCAGACAACATGTGAAATCACCGAGTTCTCAACTTTCTCGTACAATCGAACCGTAGATGCAATTCAGAAAGTTTAATCTCTGAAGAGTCTGAATAGTATGTTGCCTCTATTTTTAATCTTTGTATAAACTTTTGGTTTGCGCAAAAAAGTTTAGAATCGTGTATCCTTAATACATCCAAGCAAGCATCAGCATGCCACCGAGTGGATATTTGAAAGGTAACCATGTACTCGTAAGCAAAGATTTTCAGCAACTTTCGCCAAATCACGAAGTACACAACGAATACGCGGTTCTTCTTTAGCTGCTTTCTTCCAATTTTGCAATCAAGAATGGTGTATCCACAACAAAGATGTCTGCAGACATACAAGCTTTTTATCTCCACCCTGAAAGAGCCTGGCTACACTTTGTCAGATTCCATCAATTTCCAAAATGCTGCTATATCTGAAATGAGTTCTTTAGAAGTTTTGTAGACCTCACGAGTAACTTTTTGTTCTGTTGTACTGTGGAGGGAAAACTTGTTAAGATCAACAAAGGACCAAAACATCATCGTTAAGCGCTACCGTTTGGTCTGAACCCGAACGTTTTGTAAAGCTTCTCAAATTTGATGATAGTATTCTTTCATCACAGTTGAACTTTTCAACTGGAGTGTTATAAATACCAAGGTAGAGTGGCTGGAGGAGTGCGATGTCTCCCCACCACGACTCCGAACGAATGTGGTCGAAAAACAGAACTGATGTTTCGTTTTGAAGATACCAAAGACGCTATACCAGCACAGTCAAGTTAGATAATGGGAAGTCGATGATATATTTTCACCAAACAGTAGGCGGCAGACGGTGTCTTCAGTCAAAACTATCCATGTCATGGAATCCTACGGTATTTCCTAGAATTGCAGAATATTTACTGATTCTCATCTTTTTGAAATTTCCCCACTCACTAATATCAGATCTCGACTTGTACTTCTTCTGTACCACACAATTTCCACACCTCAGAAATGTGTGTAACCTTCACCGATAATAGCTATCGTTTAATTTTGCACCTTTACCAATGACTGCACCACTATGATGATAACTCAACAACTGCCCTTCACGGATTTTGCGCACTTGCTGAAAGCACAGAACAGTTTAACAGTTCCATCAACTATTGGAACCGTCGACTACAAGGGGAATCAACATGGGCATGTTCAACAAAGAAGTTTAGTGAGCAATCACGTTACGTGAGTAAATCTTCCATTGACGACATGACTATCCGCATTTCAGAGAAACACTCCATGCTTGCTTCCCAAAGGGATTCGATGGTACCCACGTCTTCCAATAGCCTTCAAATTCATACAAAAGACGCCACCTGTTTCAAGATAAGCTGGGATAACGTTCTTACCAGTCTGGACATATCAACGGCAATTTCTTTCAGCTGAACTAACATGTTGCGAAGACGTTTCCAGCCAAAGTGATGTGAAATACCTCATTGATGCCTTAGTTGATTTAGTGGATTTCGTGTTTTTTCTTCAAATTCGACGATACGTTATTAGCGTCAGTGTTCATGATACCGAAATCCATAGCTCTTAAGTGGTACATCACAAACTGCTACAGTAAGATTGCGTTGTTGTTTTGTGTGCTTGGACATATCATCATAGTCCATCTTGTAAATATGGTCATGCATGATTAAAAACGTATCTCAGGATTGACGCTGCACTGATATAGTCAATGTTTTGGTAAACAGCGTGGTTGGTACTTCAACCAACGATTACCTCTTCACTAGCTGGAGGTAAGGTTGAAGAATCGATACACCAGAGTTAACACGCATCCAAGCCCCAACTCTGAACCATTATTTCCGATATGGTTGTTCAAAGCAAGTGGTTGATACTGTGTACGACACCAACACGAGTTAATCCCTGAATTGGAAGCATGTTTGACAAACCAAAAGTCAATGATACGAAAGCGTCCACCTCAAACTGAACAGCTGGTTTGGTACTACTTTGGGGTCAATTTTCCAAGACGAGTTCCTCCTGCCCACCAGCAAGGATCAGCCATTTCCCATTTTTCAAGAATAGTCCCCTTTATGATTTTTAGTTTCATCCCAAAAGGATGACGAGATAATCAGTTTTAGTTCAATATGACACCAAAGTAAGTTTTTCACTAATAGTAACAGTTCGAAAATCCTGCAAGCATCTTAGAATCAGATTTTCATATCACCCCCGAAAAAACAAATCGTGCACACGTTTTAAGTTCACCTCATTTCAAACGACGCTTTTGTCGCCAGATACTTGTCTTCAGAGCAGGTAGGTGAAGCTAAGGGTATTTTCATAGTCCTCACTGCTTTTTTGGGTACGGGCTTGCAGGATTTCTCTTCAAACGCCACCGACCCTTCCATCTCAGCAAGGTTAATTCTTGCAGATACCAGCTGGCTGGCAATCCAATAAAGTTTTGACGTTCCACTGAGCTTAATGAAGACACAGACGAGAAGTCACCTTTTATCGCCTTTTATCATCTTTAAGGAATGAAGGAAAGAAATACTTTCACGTTATCCGCATCGATAATCTCATACCATCGTAAGAATCATCAATCTGCCAGAGAGATTTATGGGTCCTTTTGGGAGAAACATTCATATGGCTAGCAAAGGCTCGTATCTTCGTTCATTCATCTTCAAGATTACCCTATCTGAGTTGATAATCAAACTCTACTCCAAGAATTGACCAAACTCAGAACCTATAAAGAGTAATTTCTACCTGGTGACAGAGTTGTGTTATAGAGGTTACGAAGACCAGCAAATTGATTGAGAAGGGTCACCCACATCTTATGCATCATGCTCTTCACTACAACTTCACGTGAGAAAGGTAGAATATAGCCATTGAAGCAATACATGAAACTGAAGGTCATCAGATTGAAGTCATAATGACGGTAAACTGGATCTTTCGTGCAGAATTTGAGGATACTCAAGCTCATCCACCCATATTCCATTTTGAAGTCGAAACCGACCACCTCTTCAATCGGTTGGGTGATTATGTTGTTGCAGTTGATCTTCTTCCGCAACCATCATAACATCTTGGATAGCGTTTTTAATTTCACGATTGAGTTTTGAAGGAAGCCGTATTTCCCAAGTTACGATTTCCACCGTCTTTGTTAGGGCAGCATCCATGGACCTTTCAATATAGTCCAAATAGAGCATAAAGTTAGATACCTATCCACTCGATACCATCGACATGATAATTTCAACCAGTAAAGAGCACTTGAAATAAGGAAAAGACTGAACTTGATTTTTTCCTAAGTCAAAGTTAAGTGCGCCTCAACGATAGTTAAGTGAGCTCGGATCATGATCCTGATATTGAAAGTTGGTGTACTATCGAAGCAGGCCAAAGCATCGTCATTCTGTGTATAGTGACTCGGGACCCAGCTCCAATAAGACACCGATGTTTGATTCTGCGACATGCTCTACGAAATCTTGAAATTTTCCAGTGCTAGTATGTCAAAAGCAAAGTAACCCATGTTGGTAACCCCAACTCATCCCAAGAGATGAGCCATGGCATGAATTTTAATGGGTATAGTTCATCCAACCAACATAAATCAACCTTCTTTCTGACCCTTGAAAGGCAAGGTTGACTATCCTTTAGTTTCTGGATGATGCATGAGCTCAGATATTAACCGACGTTTTTAAACCAAAGGTTTACGACGACCCATCCAAAAGGCCATCCTTCCACTTCTTAAGCGTTTTCTTATTGAATCACAGCCCTGTTCCAGACGAGGCCTAGCAAGTCGCAAAGGATCCATCTTTTCGACGACTTGACTCTTTACGTTCTTCACCAAGAACTTATAGAGTTGTCCTTCCTGAGAGAGTCAGTTGCCTCCCAAACACCGATATATGGTCATATCCAGAGGTTCATCAAACCACCGAAATTCCAATTACTCTGAATTGCTCAGCATGAGGGGCCCACACACGGAAGATAAACCTTCTTCAATTCATGCACACCCAACAATTTGAAGGTGGAAGTTCTCACTGCCTAAAATGTGTACATGGTCATCGAGATTCATACCATCACTCCTTCTTAAACTAGCCTTGAGATAGTTCAACTATCAAGAAATTAAAAACATTGAAATATATAAAAAAATACACTAGAAAACCCTTCAGACCGATAGGGCTTACAAGTAAACAAACCACTTATGTAAGCGCTTACCGGCTGATAACATTTTGACATTTGTCAGTAACTCAAATCTTTTTCATTATCGAACACAAAAAGTCTTTGACAGTACTCTTCAGAAACATGTGCTCAACAATACCTGAATCATACTCAGCTATGACATAGAGATTATCGTATATCTGCATATGAACGATATGAAAATTCTTATACGGTTGCTTACGCTCTAATTAATTTGCAACTTTAGCAAACCATGTTCTTTCTTAAGAGTCACTTGATTCCAATCCACATTGATTAACCGCATCAGGCACTGTGCTATTCATGGCACGCTTAACATCCGCCTCCGTATCTTCACTCACCGTTGCAACCATCTTACTGGCGTGGAATTCTGTCCACCATTGCACGAAACACATCCCCGCATAGTCAGATTGAGGGCATTAGCCAAGTAGACACGTTTTTCAATATCCTTCGGCGAATCATGTGACGCAAATGGTGCATCAAATCGCATTCAAATTGCAGGTTGCCAAGGCGCTTTCGATGATAGTTGAGGACCTGACTCAGGCGCGAGGTAGTTTACAAACCGCGCTACCAAGCAGGACTCTGGCAATCCGATCTTCCAATGAGCTCCAGACACAGCCATTACCGATGTGCCCGGCAGATTCGCTCCTCGACCGCATCACGCGCATTGTCATTGAAAAATCCGATTCTAGGCATCAAAAGGCTGCATTAATCCTTTCTTGGCCTTTTCGTGTTCATAGGAAAGTCCAATTCATATCCCATCTCTTCACTCATAAAGAAGCATCCTAGGATCAATATCATCCATAGTCGAACGAACGGCTTATCGTTTCAGCAACATCGATGCGTTTTCACGAGGTCAAAGCGAAACCATCCACTCCAAATTCTTCTGCCCAATAGGCCAGAATCAATCATATACTTACGGTACATTTTCACTGGCTGTTTCATTTCCACAGCTCTGATCCATCTTGGAAAAGACCCATTGTCATGCATACGTAGTAGTAATAAGCCGGCACAGATAGTCGAACGAGGAGCCAGTAAGATGAGGCAGTAGGTTACATACCACATCCATGATGCAACCTCATTCCCGCCCCATGGTAGGCCTGAATCATTCTCTTTCAAGCTCCAAAATCGTGCCACAGGATTCTTTTCTGATCAGCAGCAAACCTGACGGTCCGGAACATTGTAAAATTCCTTGGTGATCATAGCCCCAGTTGTAGAGAAGTCGCCATCTTTATCATAGGGTTTTCATGGTGATCAAAGACTGGTTGCAGTTGACTACAGTTGTAACCCACACGTTTTGAGTAATCAAAACCAGTCACATCTCCATGGGCATTTTCAGGTTCCTTTTCTGACAGGCTAACCTCGACAGGTTCCTCTATAGGATTTTCTTAACCCGGACGTCTCTCGAAATCGAGAAGTCACGGAGGCATTTCACAGATGACGGATGATGCTACGAATGCCTTTCACGCCAGCTCTGCTTTTTGCTTGCACCTTTTTCGATACCCTTCTTGGGACAAGTCGCTGTGTGATTGACCAAAACTTTTTTATTTCTAAGCTAAGGGCGATACTATATGATCTTCGTATCCTGATAGAAGCTTCCTCATGATACACACGAAACTGTAATACCCCATCCAAATCCTCTTTTTGACAGTGGTACCCAAACACCGTGAGTATTCATTCCAGCGATTTGGTCCTTATTGATTAATTGTCCTCGGCTCATCTTAACATCTTAGGTTTTACTGCCCTTTTAAAAGTAAGAGCTGTACACGACGAGCTAGAGTAAGACCAAAGGCGAAACCCCTGTAGCTCTTTGCTACTTATGACCTAACCAACCCTTGAAAGCCCCACTTGATCAAATCCTGTCTACGAAGAGCCACATCAGTACGCTGAACACCTCGTTAAAAAAAAAAAAAAAAAAAAAAAAAAACTATGGCTAGTCAAGGCTACTTGTTTAGAATAATAAACCGTTGGATCACCTTCAACTATCCAAATAGCATTTGAGCATCCCTAGGAAACGTCACGGGAATCGCGATAATCATGTGTTTGCCTCGACCAGTCTTCCGTTTTTACCTAAAAAGATTGACAGATTCAGCAAACGATTGAGGAGGCGAATCGACCAACAAGACCAAAATCATCTTCATGAAAATGGGCTTCGCCCCAATAACCATCTAGGCCACTTCCACATACTGTATCTGAATAGTCGCTATGCATACTATGAAAAATGAAATTGGTTATCAAATCGTCCATTTTACTCCTTAGTTTTATTACTCACTTTTCTCTTATAGCAAAAACGTTCGTTTGTGTATGTTCTTATGGAATATTTTGGTGTTTTGGTTCATTTTGAGTTTCAAAAAGAACAGAAAATAAATGCAAAACACTCTATTTTCTCATTTCTTTTACTATTTTAATTTTAAAACCAGGTTTAAGACTTTCCAGATTATTATTCTTGAGTCATCAAAACCCACGTGGTTTGGGTACCAGCTGGTCCGATAACACCTGCTTTCTTCCAACTTCCATCAAATGCAGTACGCCGAAAACCAACCGACAGACGACGTTGAATCATGAAGCACCTTGCTTTTTTGTACTTGCACTGTTTGGCCTTCAAAGAGTGGGGTCACCTCTGAGCTACCACCATTGGCAGAGTGAAGTTCCAATAAAATCATTTTTTTGAAACTTCACCAGACTGTGATCATACAGTCGCTGAAGCCTGATCCTCGATGGGCATGTTCCAGTTCATCAGAGATGAAGGAACTTTGCGATCAGGTGGTTTTCATCAATCTGGTTTGGAGCTATTTTTACGTCCGAGTAGCTTTCTGTCCCATTTTCATATGGTGTATGTAATACCATCTGTTCTTAAGATATGAAGGGGCTACGTGAGATGGCACATTGTCTTAATCAACCGGAGATAATATCATCTGATTTGCGTGAGTGGGAGTAATCATGTGAATTTGGGGTTTTGTCTAGACGAATGATGGCATCTTCCTTTTACTGGCTGCTAGCATCAATGTCGTAAATTCACACATAACTACACTAAGGTGTGGAATTGTTTTTCTTGAGATTGGGCGTTCGTTGTTATCAAACCTTGGTGATTGTAGTTGGCGATGTTATGTAACTAGTCTTATTTAGAGTTGTAACGATTTTCATCTTATCTACTTACTTTTTGAAGAGCTTATGGCCTTTTATGTGTTTGCGTAGGATAAGGATGGGAATATCATTGTAAACTGAAAGTTCAACCTATCTTTATCACCATGAGGAACTTCACTCGGTCTGGACGTGCCTTCATAAGAATACTTAGATAATAAGTTAATCGGAAACTGATTTACCTGAACCTGCAGATCCATGCTAGTAGGTGAGGCATCCGATCAAATCAAAGCTATGAGTTGAGCTGTCGACTGCCTTACTGAGAGGAACTCCAGAGTTTATTAGGTCTGTCTTGGACTGTTCAAAGTTGGAAGGAAATTGTCGCAATTCTGGAGTTAGGCACTGATACCGACCAAGATTTTCGAGGAATAGGTGCCTGATATGCGGACATCTTTTGCTGGGTTTTGAGTGTCATCAGCTAGGTTTGGAAATGTCAAGAACCCCAACAGCGGCTTGACTCTTCTTTTGGTCAATGACGGTCCATTCGCCTGGTCAACTCTGACATCAGTTTGGAAAATTTTAAGGTATCTTTAGATTCGTGTTCTTACGAACGTAAGTTTTTCTTTAGATTGACTCTAGCTTGTGAAAAGAGTTAGTATGAGGTATTTTACTGCAGGAGTTCCTAGGGAAATCAACTCGACAGGGCATCATCTCTCAATCATAGATGAGGAAATTCTCGGTTGGCAAATTCTGATAAGGTTTTTTTGAATCCCTTAATCCTTTCTGGAGTAGATCATAATGAGTCCTGAGGCATAGTCATTGATTCAGGTTCAGATGCAAAATTTCGTTTCGTAAGGGCTCATGGTATCATCTAAGATTCTGTCCTCTTCGACAGTTAACAGCCAGACGCCGGACTTAAAGTTTTCTGCTTCGTTCTTCTGAGCCTGACGTTCGTTTTCTTTCTCTGGATGTTGAGCCGTCTGTTCGAACGCTTCTCAGCCCTTTCTGCCAAGCTCTTAGTATACTCCATGATATCCAAGATATCCTATGAAGAATGAAAATCAGAGGTTAATCAATACCTCAATTATGAAGTGCTGATATTTAAAAGAGGAAGAAATAGGCTGAATATCTCATATACCACCAATTGGAAATGAGTCACTACAAGTTCCCAAAAGGTTGTAACAGGAAAATATCCAGCCGCATGGTATGATCTAGACTAGAGATGGCGTGAACCCAACAAGAGCCCAAATTCATCCAAAATCCTGTATATAGTTACTGTGTTGTATGACCATTTAGCAAAGAGATAAAGATAGCAAAACGCGTATTCTCATGTACATTTTATGATATTATAGAGGTAACTTAAAGAACCCTAACTG
>BNJU01002255.1_pt1 | contig 31876 bp, 36 predicted proteins | sample 8539281 | NCBI WGS metagenome assembly BNJU01 (sample SAMD00202456, study PRJDB9452) | human saliva metagenome | isolation source: human saliva | place: Japan
ATACATTTTCAATTGATGCTTAATTGCATTGAATTGAGCCTTAATTGGCTTCTAAAAGATGCCCTTTTGAGGTCTTACTAACGCCCTTTAAGAGGCTTACTAAGCACCTTTTCTTTTACTGTTTTGTAATGTTTTGAATACAAGACAGTTACAAGTGTACTCGAAAATGCGTTTTTATCCCTTTAAATTGCCCAATGAACGGCAATTTGTGTAAAGATATTTCACATTCGCATGAACTGTTTTTTTGATATTCCTTTCTTGTTAACAACTCAGCTTACGAGTACCATCTGGTTGCTCTTCGATAGTAACCTTGATGACATTCTCAGGGAGGATTTCCTCGATGAGTTCTGGCCATTCTAACAAGCAGAGGTTACCACTGTAGAAGTAGTCCTCATATCCCATGTCATATACTTCTTCCAACTTCTTGATACGATAGAAGTCAAAGTGATAGATAGGGTCACCGTTGCCATCCGTATATTCGTTGATAATAGCGAAAGTAGGGGAGGTAATGACATCTTCTACGCCCAAGACCTCACAAAGAGCCTTGATAAAAGTAGTCTTTCCTGCACCCATCTTTCCATAGAAAGCGAATACCTTTCCATCACCCATCCCCTTGACAAATTCCTTTGCAGCCTCATGGATGGTATCGAGGCTTTTGATTGTAATTTCCATATTGTTTTCTTTTTTTATTCTGTTTATGCGGTAGGTGGTTGTCTGCAGTTCGTCCATTTGTATGGAACTAATGTTTTCAAGAACTTTTACAGATTCCTATGTGAGAACGATCCCTATACAACCCTATGTTTATGCTCTTAAGCACGCTTACCTTTAATAAGATATATCCTCTATCCCATTCTTGAGTGATTTTGAGGAAATCTCCCTCCTTTCGGAGGGGTTGGGGAGGCTCTCTCACCTCTTCCTCGGACTAAGTGTTGCCAATGGGAACAATCATCTCTTCCATTGAGATACCTCCGTGCTGGAAAGTATCTTTTGTAGTAAGAGACGTAATAGTTATAATTATTGGGATAAGCAAAGAACGAGTCGCCTGTTGCAAAGACATAGCTTGTGCTGAGGTTTGGTGCTGGCAGCTGTGCAAGATGAGGATTCTTGATAGCGAATACCTGACGTGCATCGTAGTTGAGGCTCTTTCCTAATTTATAACGCAGATTGGTATTCGTATTGCGGTCACCGATAATCTTGATTGGATTCGTCGTACGGATAGAACCGTGATCGGTTGTAATGATGACCTTATAGTCAGACTGCGCCAACTCTTTGAATACATCTGCCAATACGCTATGCTGGAACCAACTAAGCGTGATAGAGCGATATGCACTCTCGTTGCTTGCTAATTCGCGTATCATTCTCATCTCTGTACGAGCGTGAGAAAGCATGTCGACGAAGTTTACTACAAGTACATTGAGGTCGTTCTGCGCAAGGTTCTTATATTGCTGCATGAACTTGTCTGCACCAGTAGAGTCGTTAATCTTATGATAAGAGAACTTATCATGTCGGCGATAGCGGTCTATCTGTGTTTGTATGAGTGGTTCTTCGTTGAGGTTTTTACCTTCTTCCTCGTCTTCATCTACCCATAGTTCTGGGAACATTGTTGCTATCTGCTTTGGCATAAGACCGCTGAAAATAGCATTACGAGCATACTGTGTGGCAGTTGGAAGAATACTCATGTAGAGGTCTTCTTCAATGTCAAACATGTCGCCAATCTCTTTTGAGAGAATGCGCCATTGGTCGAGTCGGAAGTTATCAATGACGATGAGGAATACCTTCTCACCTTTGTCAATGAGTGGGAACACCTTACTTTTGAAGATATCAGTACTAAGCAACGGACGATTATCATCGTTGTTCGTCTGCTGTTTCTTCTGTCCAGCCAATTTAGAGAAGCTATTGCTGACTTTGTTGTCTTGTGGTGCTACCCAGTCAAGATAGTTCTTCGCAATGTATTTAGCAAAACCATTGTTGGCTTCTTCCTTTTGCATCTTCAACATCTCGGTCATATTGCTATCAGCACTGCTTAGTTCCAGTTCCCAATGTACAAGCTTTCCGATAGACTTCCTTCCAATCATTGAATGTTCGGCAGTCGGCTATCTGCATAGCAATTTGCTGGTAGTTCTGCTGATAACCGCTTTGAGTTACTTCCGTAACAATCTCTTTTTGGTGGATATTCTTCTTCAGTGTAAGGAGAATCTGATTAGGGTTGACAGGCTTAATAAGGTAATCGGCAATCTTTCGCACCGATAGCCTGGTTCATAATATCTTCCTCCTCGCTCTTCGTTACCATGACGATAGGGTGTGGCAGGTTGAATCTCCTTAATACGTTGTAACGTTTCTAAACCAGATAAACCCAGGCATCTGCTCGTCCAAGAGAACGAGATCGAATGTCTGTGTTTGGCATTGGTCAATGGCATCAGTACCATTGCTGACCGTCACCACTTCGTATCCTTTTCTTCTCAAGGAAGATGATATGAGCCTTTAACAACTCAATCTCATCATCTACCCAAAGTAACAATCCATTGCTCATAGCTGTTATCTCCTTTCCTAGAACCCCTCCAAATCGTAGTATTCATCTTCGATATCGTTCTGGATGGGCTGGTTCTTTTTATTATTCTTGTTGTTTGTCTTGTTCTGTTGTGGCACTTCATCACCGAAGTAGATTATCGGACCGTCATCCGAAACCTTCTTTTTCTGTACAGGAGTGGTCTGCGACTTCTGTGTAGAAGGCTGTTGCATTTTTGGCGCAGTAGGCTTAGCAGACTTGTCTGTTGCCACCGGTTTTGTTATCTTTGCTGGTGCTACTGGAGTCGTAGGCTTAGCTGGTATAACAGGCTTAGTTGTCTTGTTTGGAGTAGTTGGCACTGTTGGCTTAGCTGGTGTCACAGGGGTAGTTGGCTTTGCAGGTTCCTCCTCTGGTATGAAGTAGGTGCTGTTGTCGTCCAGTACAGGCTTTTTCTCCTCCGTTATAGGCTTCTTTTCTTCTATTATAGGCTTCTTCTCAGTTGCAGGTTTCTTATCTTCTACAACTGGCTTCTTGTCCTCTACAGGAATCTCAAAGGTATTTTTATCTTGTTCGATTACCTTTTGTTCCGTCTTCTTAGGCTTTGATTCCTCCATTGGGATAGTCATCGTGTTGTCAACAGGTACGTCCTGTGTGTCAGGATAGAGGTCAGGATCATTTGCATGTTTCTGTTCTATCTCCTGCTGTATATCACGTTCACGTGGTGTTGCAACCTCAGCTGGCTCACTCAGTAAGTATCTTTGTGTCACGACTAAAGGTGCAAAATGCTTTGCATAGAACGCCTCGTAGTCCTTGTAACTATATATTGTTCCTATCAGTTTAAGGTTCTTTTCGCTGATAATAATTCCCTTTGTACTCTTGCCCATTTGCTGTACTACAGCCTGTGATGCGAATAGTTGACGTGCATATTGATAAGCCTCATCAAAGCTACGGAAGCCCGATACCTGCATTTGATGTAAGCCATTGAGGTCTTCTATCTCAATTTCAAAGTTACGAACGAGGAAGTTTGTGAAGTTGAATCGTGCTAATTCGAATAGTAACTTGTTCTCTTTCAGGGAGTCTGGATGGTAGACAAGCAGGAACTTAAAGTCTATATCACGCTCTGAAGAAAGCTTAGCTTGTTGTATGCTATCGCTATCTTTCATTACGTTTGCACGATAGCTCCAGATGTCGTCAAGGTCAAACTTACCTCCACGTAGCTTCTTTCCAGCTTGCACACCATTAACAATCATACCCGCCATCTCGCTTATACGACTGTTAGGATAGCTCTGTACAACCTCTTTCATGTCATTGACACAACCCGTAGGGATCGCCATTGTTCAGTTTTACCTAATCCTCCAATGAAGAGGAACTTATCCCTGTTAGCACCCATTGGGAAGCGTGAATCAGAGATGCGAGTATTACCCGCAACTTCGCTATATCGGCCTTGTTTGAAGGCTTCGTAGGTTGCTGCATAAAGGGAGTCTTCTATCTGTACACCAAAACGAAGGTTCTGTTTGTAGTACGGGATCAGTAAGGAGAGCAGTCCACTTACTCTTTGGGAACTTCTGACTTAGGCGTGTAACATAGTTCTCAGCCACCTGTGGTTCATTCTTACGCATGTAGAGTAGGTAGAGATGATAGTACACATCATCCATCTGTTCATAGTCAGGATAGTTGTCACTCACACGCCTTAAGGCCTTTTCAGCTAACCGAAGGTTGTCGAGTCTGTCCTTAAAGATAACACCAGAATGGTGCAAACCATCTTCTAATATCTTATTACTTGCCTCCAACTGTTCCGCAGTGAACGGTATCTGTGACAGATAATACTCACGTTTATGAGGGTCATTCTTGAGCGAGTCAGCCGCTTGTTTGATAGAATCCAGTCGTGCTTCAGCGTGCATGATAGAATCCCTTTGCCGCTCTGTAAGTTCAATAGGCATGTTGGTATTGCCTATTTTGCCCACAACACTTTGATTAATACGTTGCCAGTTATCAACATTCTCTCGTTTACCCCATAGCTGTTGGAAGGTAGTCTTACCTTGTTGAACCGCTGTTGGGTTATAGAAATACCACGTATTTCCTTGCTGTTGTCTATTATTTAAAGGCTTAGGCGTCCCAAGGTTATTATTACCAAAGTTGCCATCCATACCTTGCTGCTGTCCATTATTCATCGCAGTCTGCAGCTCTCGTTCTTCTTTTTCTTTCTTCTTAAGGGCGGTGATGACACGGTCAATGGCAGCATTACGCTCTTGTTCAGAGCATTTTGCAAGATATTGAAGTGAGTCTTGGAGCTGTACGGCATCTGTATAAGGCGCTAATTCGTCCAATATCTTTGAACGTTCAGACAACTGTTCATAGTCTTTGCGGTCCTTATCAAGGAGTCCGATAGCTTCTCCATAGCATCGTTTTGCATCTCCAAAGCGTTCCTTTGCCCAATAAAGATCGCCGAGGTGGAGCAGTAATACGCCTTTCTCAATACCACTTCTTGTAGCCTTCTTGTTACCTAACTCGTATGCATTAATAGCTGCCAGTGTATCTTGTGCAGCAAGGTGTATATTGCCCATAGCGTAATACACCTGATCAAGATACTCCTTGTTATTGTCCGAAGCAGCCATTTTCTTGAGCTTACTAATCATCTTCTTCGTCTGCCCCTTAGCGGTAACTTCTGTCTGAGCAATACGTGCATTGAACTCTAATTCATAGGGAGGATTGGTACGGATTACACGTTGGAATGCTTTGTAGGCTTCCTCATTTCTGCCGAGTGAAGCCAATACCTGTCCCAGCAGATACAGCTCACGAGCCTTCTGTTTCTTGCGCATTTCATGCTTGATAACCTTTTGGAGATAAGGAACAGCCTTATCAAACTCACCTGAATGCAGGTAATAATCAGCATAGGTATAGTCCCACTCTTTCACAGCTCGCCAGTCCAAAGAGTCGCGCTGCATATTCCGAATGACATCCTCAGCATCATAGAGCCAGTCTTGTTCTATGTAACACTTAGCTAACCAAGCCCTTGCTTTCCCATAGATTGCAGGTTGTCCTTTGTAGATGCGGCTCATATAAGCAAAGGTAGCAGCCGCTTCTTCAAAGGCACCTTTATGGAATTGTGAACGCCCCATGAGCATCCATGCCTTCCATAAGAAGGGGTTATATTCACGGCGCGATAGCCATTCTATGTCCTTTTCGGTCTTTCGTCTGCTCTTTGTCCACTCTGGTCTTTTCTTGATACTATGCTTTGCAATCGCCTTCTCAGCCTTTTCTATAGCTCTATCAAAGTTACCCTTTTCCTAAGTCACGACTATTCTTATTGCCGACAGTATAGAGTGGGATGAGTTCTGTGAAGTTATCTTTATTTCCCTTCTCCTTCTCTAATGAACCATCAATATAAGCTTGTGCACCGTTATAGTAGACGTTATAACGTGTATTGAAGGCATGCCACCAACGCGTTTGCGCGGTGTTATTCTTTGTTGAGCAACTAATAATTGTTAGTACACTGATTGCCAACAGAGAGGGGATAATATGTCTTAATACTCTTTTCTTCACATTTCATTTTATTGTTCTGTTCTAAAGCATGTATCTTCAGACAGCAATAGATACAGACATAACGAGCTTAACCTTCTATCATTGTTATCAACTCATCCTTTAATTTGATTGGGTAGGTTGATTTCCCGAAGGATAAGGCTTCTGTTCCAACCTTTCACCCTCATGGGGTTGCATCGTATAAAGAACTGTTGCAAACTCTTCAACCTCTTCGTCGGTATATTGGTCAGACGGCCTACCACGAAAAACGATCAAGTTCTTCATCGTCATAGTATTCTACGCCTTTTCACAGCTGCTTCCATCATACATACCTGTTCGCATTTATCATCTGTTCCGTCACAAGAAGAACAATCCCCAGATGTCGGCATGACAACATCTGGCTCACCTTCTTTCTTCTTGGTGAGCTTTTGTTGCGATAGCAGCTATAATCGCTAAGATTAAAAAGAGAACCTATGCCAATGAAAAAAATATTCATTCTTTTACTTCGTTTTATTGTTTGAGCGGCTCTGTGAGTAGGTTAATCCACTTCTTGTATATGGAAGCCCGCTTTGCGTAAATCGTCCCAATAGTGGGGATAAGACTTAGAAACTACCTCTGGATGATTGATGCGTATCTCGCCCAATTTGATAGCTAATGGGGCAAACGACATTGCCATGCGATGGTCTTCGTAGGTTTCTATGATGGGTTCTGCCATTGGTTCGCAACGTTCACCATTCCATGAAAGCTCTGTTCCATTCTCATCATAGAGGATATAACCTAACTTCTCCATCTCTCTCTTCATAGCTTCAATGCGGTCAGTCTCTTTAATTTTCAGCGTACCTAAGCCTGTGAAATGGAAGGGTATTCCTAATATCGGACACACAGCGATGAGCGTTTGGGCTAAGTCTGGCTGATTGGTAAAGTCATACTCCATTCTGTTCAGCATTCGTGAATGGCGTGTCAATATCGCTTCTGGTAAGCCGTTAGAATCTTTATCCTTAAAACTTGTCTTTATTCCTAATAGTGAGAAGATGTAACGCACAGCCGAGTCGCCTTGTCGTGAACCATCTTTTAATCCTTGCAAAGCTACTTTTGAGTATGTGTCATCTGTCAGAGCAAGTATTTCATACCAATAGCTTGCTGCACTCCAATCACTTTCTATCGTGTAAGCACGTTGCTGATAGGCTTGTGGCTTCACACTAATCGTATCAAAGTCTGACCATTCTGCCGATACACCAAACTCATGCATAAGATGCAATGTGAGGTCTATGTAAGGTCGTGAAATAATATTACCTGTCAGTTTTAGTTCTAATCCTTTTGTCAGAATAGGCGCAATCATTAATAGTGCAGAGATATATTGCGAACTGACGTTACCTGGTATCTGCAACGTTCCTCCTTCAAGTTGTTTGCCACGGATGTGGAGTGGGGGATAGCCCTCTTCGCCAATATACTCAATCTCGGCTCCTAAATAACGCAGTGCATCTACGAGAATATCAATCGGGCGATGTTTCATTCGTTCTGTTCCTGTGATTGTATATTCTCCATCCGTTGCACTTAGATAAGCTGTCATAAAGCGCATAGCCGTGCCTGCTGCTTTAATGTCGATAATATCTGACTGCTTACTTTAGTCCACGGATGATAACCTCTGTATCGTCACAATCCGATAGGTTTTCTGGCATCATTCCTACCCTTTGGTGAGTGCTTGGATAATCAAATGCACGATTACTGATACTTTTTTGATGCAGGAAGCGTGATAGAAGTATCAATACGTTCAGGGGCAAGTTATGATGTATTGCATGTATTTAGTGCAGATTTATTATAGGACAAAAAGTACGAAATAAACTTGGTATAAGAGAAAAAGAAGTCCAAAAAGTTTGCTAATATGGTGGAAAGTAACTAATTTTGCATTGCTTTAAAAAGAGCGGGATGTAGTTCAGTAGGTTTAGAATGCTGGTCTGGGGACCAGTGGTCGCCAGTTCGAGTCTGGTCATCCCGACTGTGAAATATGATTACAAAAAGAGGCTGTTATGGCCTCTTTTTTTGTTGATAAAAATCATATAGATGACGTCCTGTATGTCATATGTCCCTTTACTCATGTCGAGAGTGGGTCAATATAAATGCTTTTTTTCCTTTCTTTTAAACGTGCAGAGGCTTAGCACATGTTGTGCGGAGCCTCAACACCAATGGTGCGCATGGTGCACCATTGGTGCGGACGGTTTATAGCCTCGCAAAAAGCCTACTATACGTAGCGCAAAAAGGACTATTTGCATCTTACACTATGGTGGAAAGAAAGCGTGTCACGAGTGATGATGTGCAGTTATCAATCTCCTTTGTATTATAGACTAAAAACGAACAATAACCCTTTGTGTTTTAAGAAGTATGCCGATAGAAAATGTTTTGTATCTCAAATCTTATTTGTATCTTTGCCCACTCTATTGGGATGATAAAACCAAAATCTATTGTATTACGTAATTAAAACAAACAAGAAAATGGCTACAATGAGCGTAACCTCTTGGGCAAATCTGATGCAGGATTCTCTGCTGTTTATTCATAAAAAAAATGGACTTAATAGTATCTCTTCTTGGAGAAGATGTTTAGATAGGGGCGTGTTCACGCTCTTTTGCTTGTTTTTCTATTAGGTCAGTCAGCCAATGCACAGAACTTTAGAATGTTGCGAGATGTAAAAGTGAATGAGACCGTACTCGATCTTTCACAGTCCGACTGTAAAGTGATACCACGCAACGCGATGCACTCTTGTCATCGTCTTACGTCGCTTACACTTCCCCCAAAACTTGATTCTATCGGTACGCAAGCGTTCTTTGCTTGTGACGGAATCAGTGGAAAACTATATTTCCCAGCAACTACACGTGTGGTAGATGCATCAGCTTTTAATGGTTGTCGTCAGTTGACAGAATTGTCTTTCGACGGCTCTACACGTATAGGTGCTTTCGCTTTTGCTAATTGTCGTGGACTTCGTGAAGTTCGTCTCTCGGCTGTTGTTCCTCCTGTTTGTGCTGACAATGCTTTTGATGGTATAGATCTTAGCCGTGTGAAACTCATCGTTCCTGCTAAAGCAAAGAAGGCGTATCGTAACGCACCGGGCTGGCGAAACTTCTTCTCACGTCATGAAATGGAGAATGTATGCGACCCAGAGAATCTCCTCGTACCTCGTCCTCTCAAGCTGGAAGTCTACAAAAAAAGTCTTCCTCTCAAATGGAAAGATGTTGTAGGGGTAGAGGCTCCACAGGAATTGAGTAATGAAAAGATGCAAGCTGAGCGCATTCTCGGTGAGCGAACAGTCTATAAGAAAGGACGAAAGACTGGTCCGATGGTGCGTCTTGCACTTGACAAGTCGCTTACCAATGATGAGGCTTACACCTTGCAGGTGAATGATAAGGGAGTAACAATCAAAGGACGCACAGCAACAGCGGTGTTCTATGGATTGATGACACTCGAACAACTCTGTATTGGTAATGGTGTTTCCTCACGTTCAGTGAAGATTCCTGCGCTCAATATTGTGGACGAACCACGTACGGCAATCCGTGAATTGATGGTTGATCCAGTGCGTCATTTTATTCCGTTTGAGGATTTGAAGGGCTTTATTGTTGAGATGGCACGCTATAAGTTTAATGCACTCCATCTTCATTTGGTAGACGATCAGGCATGGCGTATAGAGATAAAGAAATACCCAGAACTTGTCGAGAAGGGTTCTGACCGTGTCGGAATGGATGACATGCCAGAGCGTATCAGCGGTTATTATACCCAAGACCAGATGCGCGAACTTGTTCGTTTTGCAGCGCAATATCATGTTATGGTGATTCCAGAGATTGAACTCCCAGGGCATGAGGTAGCTGCTGTTCACTGCTTTCCACAGCTCTCTTGTGCTAAGAAACCTGTACCTATTCGCTTGACTTGTGGTGTGAGCAATGAGTTACTTTGTCCTGCAGAGCCTTTTGTTTATGAGTTTCTCGATAATGTTTTGACAGAGTTAGCCGATGTGTTCCCTGCTCCATACGTTCATTTGGGTGGTGATGAGGCTGGGCAGCCACCATTGGGTGCATGGTCAGATTGCGCAGCTTGTACGGCACTGAAGAAGAAAGAAGGGTACACAGAGAACTGGCAGTTGCAGCAATACCTCTTCGACCGCGTGATTAATAAACTTCAGTCATTGGGAAAGACACCAATGTATTGGTATGAACAGGAGTTTAAGACGATTCAGCCGGGTTGTGTGGTTTATGCATGGCGACATGGTTTGACGAAGACGGCTATTGATGCTGCTGTACGCAATAAGGCGAAGATAATGCTCTGTCCGGGTGAACACTGCTATCTTGACTATCCACAGCAGAAGGGGATATGCCAGAGAAAAACTGGGGAATGCCAGTCACAACGCTTGAACAGACCTATCGTCTTGACCCAGCATGGGGGCAGGATAGCGTGTTTGTACGTGATAATCTGCTCGGTGTGAGTGGAACGCTTTGGAGTGAATGTATCAACTCTACAGAACGAATTTACTATCAAGCTTTCCCACGTGCAGCCGCTTTGGCTGAGGCAGGATGGAGTGTACCAGAACGTAGAAGTTATAAGGAGTTCCTCAAGCGAGTTCGTCCGTTGACAGATGATATGCAACGTCGTGGTGTTGCGGTCAATGTAAGATAAGTTGTATTTGAGGGTCGTTGGGCTGTAAAAAGAATGTCTTTACGGCTCAGACTGATTATTATAAAAGAATTATCATCACGAAGATAATGATTTATTTACGTGATGATAATTCTTTTTTTGTATGAAAATAAATATTTATTATCGTGAAGAAAAATATTTATTTTCATGTGAAATAATTCGTTAAAGGTTGAAACTTACACCTGTAACGACCCATGCGCCTGGCTGTGGAACATTGCCATAGTCAACGTAATGGGCACCAAATAAGTTGTTTGCTTCAACATATGCCGTCCACTTCTTTGCATCCAAGTCATACGGCTATCAACAACGCCATAGCTCTTATAGCTTTGTCGTTGGTTGTTTGTATCAATATAGTTTCCCATACGATGTTGGAAGCGATAGTAGAAGCCAAGATCAAGATTGCGCCAGAGGTTCAACTGGAGATTGCTAACAAACTTATTCTTCAGATATTCCAACGCATATTTGCTTACATAGCCTTGATTATCAACCTTCTTCTGGTGGATATAGCTATAAGCCACACCAAACTTCTTAAAGAATCTTTGTGAAGGAAGAAGCTGATAGAGGTCGAAATCGAGTGAAGCCTCTGTTCCAAAGTGCTTTATCTTTCCGAAGTTTACACTCTTCCATAGCACAGCTCCGTTAGCATCTAATGTACCATCACTAATCCAGTCGATAAGGTTCTTATGATTGTTCCAGTAAACGCTTGCCTTGGCAGTGACGCCCTTGTTGTCATATTTCACACCCGTTTCGAATGCTGAAAGTTCCTCTGGGCGAAGATGTTTGTCTGCCTTATGACCACCAACAGAGTAGAATAACTCTGTTACTGACGGCATACGGAGGGACGAATTATAAGAAGCATATAGCTTCCAAGCGTTTCCTATACGGTAACTTGCATCAACTCCAGGGTAAACATGCATTGGCATATCTGCTTGACTGTTCTTGACTGCTGTCAAACCAGCTGACAGCGTGAAGCGAGTCAAGGATGATATTATGCTCAAGAACAAACTGAATATTTGTGCGATTAAGTCCGACTGTGTAGTCTCTGTCTGTTCCATGGATATGCTTTGGACGAGAGAGTGGTTCGCCAAGGTTACCACTTACGAGGTCTTCATTGCGTAGCTCTGCAGCAAAGGCTGTGCGTCCAAGGTTCCAATCAAAGTAAGCATTGAGGTTTACACCATAGATATCAGTGCGGTGATAGTTGAAAGGATACTTATTGGATGCGCCACGGAAGAGTTCAAAGCGGTCCATATTGCGGTTCCAATAGATAGAAGGGCGAATGTGGAAACGGCCCTTAGGGTTCTCAGCTTGAATGGCTGTGAAGGTCTTGAAAGTGTGTTCAAACTGGTCATCGTACTTTTGCTGAATAAAAAGTATTTGATCCAAAGTCTTTCACACTCATACCTGTATGCCAGCGAACCATCATGTCTTCATCCGTATAATTACCTTGATAAAAAGACTTTTGCAGTGCGGTAATCAGCGTTGAGGCTGCCTGCCTTGTTGCGAAGATAGCCATCACTGCGAGTGTAAGAAGCTGATAGCTGATTGTTCCAACGGTCTTTTGAAGCAATGTTTCCACGTACTGCCAGCACTGAGATAGCCGTAGGAACCACCTTCAATATGGGCAGAAAGACTTGTCTTTTGTGGAGTTCTGGTTACGATGTTTATAGCACCTAATAAAGAAGATGTACCATAAACGCGGGCTGCTGGACCCTCAAGGACTTCTATCCGTTCGATTTCACTGATGTCAACTGGGAAATCAAAGGAGTTGTGTCCAGTCTGTGCATCACAGATATTGATACCATTAAGGAGGACTGTGATTTGTTCTGAGTTGCCACCACGAATACTTACGTCGGTCAAGGCACCTAAAGGTCCTTTTCTGTCGGACGTCAACACCGACGGCATACTTTAGCAAATCGTTTACACTTTGTACTGGAGCCGCCTGAATATCCTCACGACTCAGTACAGTTACCATTCTCGCTTGCTGACTAACTGTCAGCGGTGCTCGCGTTCCAGTGACGTTCACTTCCTCCATCATGATGCCTCTGTTGGTGATAGTTGAGTCCGTCTCTGCCTTCTCTGTTTCAATACTAATGCCCTTGGCAGTAGCATTTTGCAAGGTAGCGACGCTCAGTACACCAATCAGAACCTCTTTTCCCAAGAACTGAAAAGAGCGAATAGCCATGGTTGGAGAAGTGTTTAAACTTCAGAACGCTGCGCTTTTGAAATGTTGGTTTGTACATAATATAATTAAAGAAAACGTCGGAAGGTGGAGCTTTCCCCAACCGACAAACGGGTGCAAAAGTAATAAAAGTTTTTGTAACAGCGTGGATTAATCGATGATTATCGACTTTTATGTGGGTAAGGTGTAGAAAAACCTTCGTTTATGTACGTTATATTTGAGATTTTTACTACTTTTGTAGGCAATTAATTCTCGAAACAGACAAACGATTAATTGCACAATGAAAGCATTACGTGACCGTATCCTAAAGGATGGAAAGTGTTTCCCAGACGGAATCTTGAAGGTAGACAAGTTTATTAATCACCAGATGGATCCTAATCTGATGAAGCAGATTTGTGTGAGTTTATCCGCCGTTATGCATCAACAGAAATCAACAAGATTATCACAATTGAAGCGAGTGGCATTGCTCCTGCCATTATGATGGGCTTTCTGCTCGACCTTCCTGTGGTCTTTGCGAAGAAGAAAAAGCCTTCAACTATGGGCGATATGCTTTCAACAAGCGTCTTCTCGTTTACCAAGCAAAGAGAGTATCACGTCGTGATATCCAAAGAATATCTGGGTAAAGGCGATAAGGTGCTGTTTGTTGATGACTTCTTGGCTTATGGTAATGCAGCGAAAGGTATCATAGACCTTTGCAAGAAGGCAGGGTGCAGAGTTGGTTGGTATGGGCTTTATCATAGAAAAAGCATTCCAACATGGTCGTGATGCGATTGAAGCAGCAGGTGTTCGTTGTGAGAGTTTGGCTATCATCGAGTCGCTTGAAAAGCTGTGAGATTAAAATGAGAGAAACATAAACGAGGTGGGCTTGTGTGCCCACCTTTCTTGTTTTATATGGTAATCATCTTTAACGCAAACGCTTTCTTTAAAGCATTGAGATTACTCTTTAAGAGGCGTAGAACTAACTTTTAAGAAAGATGAAGCTGTACTTTGGAACCACCAAAGCTACCCTTTTATTTCAGTAAAGAATAACATCTTACCTTTATTATATCGTTTTAAATAACAAAAAGAATGGAAAAGTCTAAGGAACTTATCTATGGTCTGAATGATCGTCCACCAATTCGTGAAACTATTTTTGCTGCTTTGCAGCATCTGTTGGCAATCTTCGTAGCCATTATCACACCACCCCTCATCATCAGTTCAGCATTGAAATTCGACTTGGATACCACAGGTTTCCTCGTGTCAATGTCTCTCTTCGTGTCTGGATTGGCTACCTTTATTCAGTGCCGTAGGTTCGGGCCGATTGGAGCAGGTCTTCTTTGTATTCAAGGAACGTCTTTCTCTTTCATCAGTCCAATTATCGGAGCAGGTATGTTGGGTATGATTAACGGCAAGATGAATATAGAAATGGGACTCAGTTACATCTTTGGTGCTTGTCTTGTTGCCTCTGTTGTAGAGATGGTTGTGAGCCGTCTCTTGCCTTACACACGTAAGATTATCACTCCATTGGTATCAGGTATCGTTGTTTCCCTCATTGGTATGTGTCTTATTAAGGCTGGTATTAACTCTTGTGGTGGTGGTCAAGCTGCTGTTGATGGTGGTACATTCGGTTCATTGCAGAACCTTGGACTTGCGTTACTCGTATTGGTCAGCATTATTTTCTTCAACCGATCAAACAACCGTTTCCTACGTATGGGATCCATTGTGTTGGGACTATTGATAGGCTGTGTAGTTGCTTATGCACTCAATATGATTGACTTTTCAAGCCTCAAAGGTAGTGGTAGCCTTAATATTCCAGTTCCTTTCAAATATGGATTGAACTTTGATTTGGGTACAATCATTGGTATCGGACTTATTTATTTAGTAACGGCAGTTGAGGCTTTTGGTGATATTACAGCCAATTCGCTCATCTCTGGTGAGCCTGTTGAAGGTCCTGTCTTCTTGAAAAGAGCGCAGGGTGGTGTTCTTGCAGATGGTTTCAACTCTTTATTGGCTGCTGTCTTCAATAGTTTTCCTAACTCTATCTTTGCCCAAAACAATGGTATGATACAGCTTACGGGTGTTGCCAGCCGTTATGTTGGTTATTTCATTGCTGGTGCTTTGGTTCTTTTAGGATTGTTCCCAGTTGTTGGTAAGGTGTTCTCACTTATTCCTGATCCTGTTTTGGGCGGTGCAACCTTGTTGATGTTTGGTACTGTTGCCGCTGCAGGTATTCGTATTATCGCTTCTACTGAGATTACTCGTAAGGCTGTGTTGGTCATGGCTATCAGTTTTGCAATGGGTCTGAGTGTGGAGTTGGTACCTGGTATTCTTGACAAGATGCCTGATATCATCAAGAACATTTTCTCAAGTGGTATCACTACAGGTGGCCTTACAGCTATCCTTGCTAATGCTTTTATCCGCATCAAGGAGTAAACTTTAGCAATATGAAAAACCAAAGAATCAATAATGATTTAAGTGTTTTCTGTAATAAAAAGCAGTTTTTTACTATCCTTTCGGTACATTCTCCTTTTAAATGTTTATCTTTGCAGAAAGATAGAAGGAGAATGTACCGATTGTCATTTCTCCGTGAAGTATAAATTGATTCTTAACAAAACAGAATAATAACAAGACTATGTCAAATCAGAATAAGCAGCGTAAATTTACAAAGTCGCTGACCTTTAAAGTTCTTTGTGGACTGGCTGTCCTCGTATTCTTGGGCTTAATTTATAATCTCATTGTGGCTTCAGATGATGCTCCAATGACTGAACAGGAGGAGGAAGAGGTGCAGAAACGCAATGCAGATGCAGACACAATAGACATAGTAGGCGATTATCTTTGGCCTAATATGAAGCCTTCAAAAGAAGATATGATGACTGATGAGGAGAAAGCTGCTGAGGCTGAAAAGGCTAAGGCTGGTAAAGATGATAAGGGGAAGGAGGCTTCTGATAAGGTGCAGTCTAACCAATACGATGCTCCTATCGCTGCACCTGCTCCAGACGTTACTCCATCTTCAGAACTTCCTGCTAAGCAGGCAGCACCTTCTATTGAGAAGATGGAGGCCCCAAAGATTGAAAAGATTGAATAGTATAAGAACTGTTCTTTAGACTGAACAGTAGACTATAAGAATCTTCACAACTTTGTGTAAACGTTGTTCTAATGCTTGTAAAGTAGAAAGAAAAAATACTATAACGACTTAAAAGAAAGAGAGGTATGCAATGAAACGTTTAGTTTTATTTCTTTTTGTAGCTGTCCTAATGGTGGGTTGTGCTACAACTTATTATGATTCAGAGGGTAATCCTGTGTCAAAGGAGAAGATGAGTCAGTTGCGTGCTACTGCTGTGAAGGCTCACTTAGCAGAGCATCGCTATCGCGTCTTTGTGGATCGTATGTACCCTATGCGTGGTCCTGCTGTCTATTTACAAGACGACTGGGGACTCGAGGTGAGTGGTGATTCGGTAGGACTTTTCCTCCCTTATTTCGGTAGAGCTTACTATATTCCTTACGGACGTGGTGGCGGTTTGAGCCTTGTAGAACCTCTAACGAGTTATAGGGAAGAACCGATGAAGGGCGGACGTCGTATCTTCATGACCACTCGTAATGATTTCGAGAGCTATCAGATTGTACTTGAAGTCTTCGATAATGCTACTGTGTCATTGGTAATTAATCCCAGTGAAAAGGAGACGATTAGCTTTTCTGGGGTGATGGAGCTTAATGATGTTTTTACACCAAAGGGTCAAAAAGCAAGTAAGAGACACCAGACAACATTCATGAAATTATGATTAACCGACTTAATACTTTGTTCCTGTTACTGTTTGTAAGTCTTATGGCATTCGGACAGTCGGCAGGAACAATTGCGTCTAAGGATGCTATGCTTTATGAGTCGTCTCGTCATCTATATGAGAAGGGTGATACGTTGACGATTATTTCAAAGGATTTTGAATGGCCAAAAGGCTTGGATGGCTCTCTCTTACCAGAACTACAGCATTATCTTACAAGCTTTTTCTTTAACCAGTCTTCCGAAAGTTATGATACTGGTTGGAAGCAGTTTGCGTCTTCGTTAGGTAAAGAAGTGCGAACTATAAAGGATGATGCGGATGCTGAAAGGCGTTTTTATGATATGGGGTTACGATGTCTTTGGTTGGAGCCAGGCAGATACATTTCTTTTCTTGCCCGCTTGGAGGAACGTAATGCAACAAGTGTCATTACGGCAAAGCATTCTTATTTTACCTTTGATCTTATCAATAAGAAAGTCTTAACGCAGAATGATGTGTTTAATCAGACACGCATGTGGCAGGATCCTAATGTTCGTTATCAGTTCTATGAACTGTTAGATTATACGGCAAATACGCATACTGAGGACTCTATAAATTGGGACCTTCTACCCAATCAGTTTGCACTGATAGGACAGAATATACGCTTCGACCTTGGTGTTGATAACGGTGGAGGAGTTTATTCAGAAGTAAGTAATGACATGGTAGATGTCCTTTTCTCTAAGAGTTTTAAGAAGTGGCAGAAACAGTCATTATCTTATGCAGGCACAAAGAAACTTCCTAATGAGGCTGTATATGTCTCCTTATCAAACTGATTCTGTCTTCCCAGAAATATTGCCACAGTTTGATGGAAATTTAGCTGCGGCTATTTGGGCAGAATTTTTTTCCTATACAGGACTTAACCCAGCAACAACTCCTGTGGGAGAATTTACGCCTCTTTTATTGTTGATACGGATGGTTCTTTGAAAGATATAGTCTTTCTAACGGTAAATAATATTGAGTTGAACCGCAGTGTTGCTGCTGCACTTCAATTATTAAGAGGTTGGAAACCTGCAATGCATAACGGTAAACCTGTAGCTTATAGATATAACCTTTCCCTCATTTTACACTTCCAATAAGAGTCGTGCGGAGCCTTAGCACGTGTGGTGCGGGATGGTAAGCACCTATGGTGCGGAGGCTTCGCACCAAGCAAACAGATGTAGATGTTATTGTCGATAAAGAGTTGGTTCAGAGTCGATTAATGCTTGTTCATTGCTTGTTTCAAAAGGTGAATGAAACACGAAAGCATTTGTTTTGTTTCACCAAAGAAAGGAAACGGAAAGTTGATAGGTTATACTTATCTTCTTTTAGGGTATGCTTGTATGCCTTTCGTCCTTCTCTTTTTTTCAGCTTGATATAGGAAGTCGTAAATGATTTCTGTAACCCTTTCTTGCCACTTCGTTAGTAAGTGCTGGGAAGGGTGAAGATTCTTCCCTTTGTTGTATAAATTATCTGAACGATGAAAGGAACGAAGTAATAATTGTAGTCGTTTATCCCTTCTATTTCATCAGCAGTTACTTCCGTATATTTGCGACGTAGACAATCGTAGAAGCAAATATGGTCACTGCTGATGGATAGATAGTCTTTTTCCCATAGTTTTTTTGGCAGGCAACAAAAAGTCTGAAAAAGCCAAAACGAAAGCGATTATGAAGTATGAATGAGAGTACGATAATGAGCATGAAAGGATGGGCAGCGTCTACACCTTTGTGCCCAAAGAAAAAAACCATATAGAAAAAGAAGATGGGGATGGGTGTGAATAATAACGCTTCTAAGAGTAATGAGCCACTATATTTGTATTTGATAACCATCTTAGAATTGTGTGTAGATAAAAGGTTGGATACTATGATGACTAAGATTAATAACTAACTGCATAACAACAGCAAAGATACATAGCTTAACAAGCCATGAAGAATGGATAAACTTACTTTGCAGCCAGTTATAGTCAGTCTCTCGAATACTATGAAGTTCTAAACTTATCAGCACAACGGCAAGCCATAGTGGGTATTCCATTAGGAAGGTGTAGGCATCTGCGAGGCTGATAGTATGCAGGATGTTGTCTATTAACGTTGTAGCAGTTGTCATATCCGCTGCACGGAAGAATATCCATGCAAAGGGAAACATAGCTAAACGTAATAAACCAGCTGATACCTTTTGTATATTTATTGTCTGGTATCTTATCCAATCCATTGTTTCGGCAGAACTTATGAATGACCAGTCCAATACCATGAAGTACACCCCATACAATGAACATCCATGATGCACCATGCCACAGACCTGCCACTATCATTGCTAAGAAGCTATTGAGATAGGTGCGAAGTTCGCCTTTTCTGTTTCCTCCCAATGGGATGTAAAGATAGTCGCGGAACCATGTTGAGAGGGCAATGTGCCAACGATGCCAGAACTCTGTGAGGTTCAGACTCTGATAAGGGAATCTGAAATTGTCTTTTTAGTTCGTATCCCATTAGGGCGGCAACACCAATAGCAAGGTCGCTGTAGCCCGAGAAATCGAAATAGATTTGAACTGAAAAGCCCAATACACCCATCAAATTACCAAAGCCACTTTGGCTTGCTGGCGCATCAAAAACAATGTTATTGTATTGTGCAATATAGTCGGCGATGAGGGCTTTCTTTATCAGTCCGCAGATGATCAGCCATAAACCTTTATAAACAAGATTCTCGTTGACATTGTCTTTTCGGTGTCTGAACCTGTGGGAAGCAATACTTCAGCGCGGGTGATGGGACCTGCGATAAGGAGTGGGAAAAAGGTAAGATAGAAAGCGTAGTCAATCAGTTCTGCCGTCTTTGGATAGCGTCCTTTATAGACATCAACGGTGTAACTGATAGCTTGAAAGGTGAAAAATGAGATACCGACAGGTAGCAACATCTTCTCTGGTGAGAAGTTGCTACGCAATAGTTCGTGGAATATCTCAAGTGTAAAGTTTGAGTATTTGTAGTAGAGTAGGGGTAATAACTCTGTTAGGATGACAATGGCAAGTCCAATTTTACGCACTTTTCCACGCTTTAAGCGCATCATAAAGCGAGTGAGATACCATGAACTAATCGTAATAATGGGTAATAGCCACATCAAAACTCCATTCGCTTTGAAAGCAAAGAAAAGACTAAAAGCTATGACGTATGCCTTTGTCCATGTTTGGCGATAGCGGTTTAATCCTATGTATATGGCAAAGAAAACAAGGAAAGAAACCATAAATGGAAATGTACACAGCGACCAGTTCTTGTCTTGTGAAGACAAGAAGTCAAAGAAGGTAGTCATCAGCTGTGTTATATTTGTCATCTATTAATCGTTTATTTGCTGCTTGTTTCCTATTTAATAGCCTTCAAAGGAAGGTTGCAAAAGCTTTGTATTTGTTGCCTTGTGATGGGCTTTAGGCTTGTTGAGTTGTAACGGATTAGCACACTCTTTACTCCTTATAAACTTAGCTGCGGTATCCATCCAGTAGGCAGCTGCTGCCCATGTAGGATGATAATGGTCGCTACCTCTTTTGAGTTTTAGGTTACGACTGTCAAAGAAATGTCCTTTTCCCGACATTTCTCCTTTATGACATCATTGATGCCAGTGTCGCCATTCCAATTAGAAGGACTTATCCATACGAAAAGGAATATTACCTATTTTCTTTACTAATTGTTGTACATATTGCGTACGATTGGCAAGGTCGTTGATAAAGAGCTCATTACTGCCAAGGCAGATGAGTATGTATGTTGGCTTATATTCAGCAATGAAGTGTTCTAAGGTTTGGGTGGTTCCCCAACGCTCAGTAGAAGAACTATACCAGATAACGGTATATAGTTTGTGTCCGTTTTCGCCTGCATAATCACCCAACCTACGTGAAAGGCCTTCCACCATTGAGTCTCCAATGAAAAAGGATTGTTTGGTTACGATGTACCTTTTTTAGCGGTATGCTTTTGTTTGTTTTGTTTTTCTCAATAAGCGGTCGGCTTAGGTTGACAAGCGTTATTTTGCGGATAGTATAGCTGCCCATTGTTATCTCAGTTGGGATAACAGCATAGACAATAATGGCTGCCATGACAGCAGCCATCAAGAGAAATGTCTTTATCTGGGCGTGCATATGATTGTCTTATTTCAAGATAATTTCCACAGGGACGAGTGGTCGCTTCCCATAATCTCTGTATGGATCTTGGCATCTTCGAGGCGGTCTTTGAGACGTTCTGAGATGAGGAAATAGTCGATACGCCACCCCGTATTCTTCTCTCTTGCACGGAAACGATATGACCACCAAGAGTAAGTAACCTGCTCTGGATAAAAGGGTACGGAAGGTGTCGATGAAGCCATTACTTAGTAATTGGGTCATCTTCTCACGCTCTTCATCAGTGAAAGCCAGCATTCTTGTGGTTTGTCTTTGGGTTCTTAAGGTCTATCTCTGATGGGCAACATTCATGTCACCACATACGATAACAGGCTTTTTTTCTCATCGAGTTTGTGAAGATAGGCTTGGAAGTCATCTTCCCACTTCATACGATAATCCAATCGACGAAGCCCATCCTGCGAGTTCGGTGTATAAACTGTTACGAGGTAGAAGTCTTCCATCTCGAGTGTAATTACACGTCCCTCATGGTCATGCTCATCAATATCAATACCATAAGTCACGCTCAATGAGCTTATGCTTTTGTATATATTGCCGTACCAGAATAGCCCTTCTTGTCAGCGTAATTCCAATAAGATTCATAACCAGGAAAACTGAGATCGAGCTGTCCTGCTTGCATCTTTGTCTCTTGTAGGCAGAAGAAATCAGCATCCAAGTCCTTGAATTGCTGTTCAAACTCTTTTCCTACACAGGCGCGAAGCCCGTTTACATTCCATGAAATAAACTTCATTGTATTTCTTTCTTTTCTATTGTTCTTAATTAAACATTAATGAATTTGCTGTTGTCTTATATTTTTCTCCCTATAAGAGAAAAGCTGACAGGTGTGTCAAAGTCGTCCTGTTTAGTAGCAGTTGCGTGTGCCTTGTCTATTCTCACTAAGCTGTTTATAGTGAATTGTATTGCCATCTCTGATCTACTCATCGTGTAGCTACTATTAAACAGATTATTCCTATAGGTGACAACGCCTGTTAACTCGTAGGTTTCACTGCCTGTTGTTACATCAAACTTGAAGTTATGTGATAAGTTGAAAAGCACGTAGTCCTCTTGTGGTAGGAGTGTTGTAATATAGAATTTTTAGGGGTGCTTCCTTCGCATTCAGCAGGGTTGTGTACAATGGAGATGCCGTATTCTTTTGATACACCATTTGCTAACAAATTATAAGGAAAGTCGTTAACTATAATAGTAGAGTTCTTGTTTGCTGTCCAAGTGATTATTGTCAAGACTGAGTTGGGTGTGTTATTATCAGTTCTCAAAGTGCCGTTATAGGTACCGACCATGTTGTTGAGCGCTTGTTCCGCAGTCTTTTCTGCGTCAGGAATATTGTTGTCTTTTGAGCAGCTTGCCGCAAACAATGTTATTACAAGTGCACAAATGGCTATCGTTGTGGCTTTTATAGTCTTTCTCATAACTTTGGGTTTTAAGTTTATTGTTGGTTTCTTCTATATTCTCTTGGTCTCTCCGCGTAGCAAATCCATGAACTCATTGCGAGTCTTACTTGATTCAAATACACCACTATAAGCACTTGTTGTGGTAATAGAGTTCTGTTTTTCTACGCCACGCATCTGCATACACATGTGCTTTGCTTCGATGACAACCATTACTCCTTGTGGTTTCAGGGTGTCATTGATGCACTGCATTATCTGCTCTGTCAAGCGTTCCTGCACTTGTAGACGATGTGAGAAGATATCCACAACACGTGCAATCTTGCTCAATCCCGTTATATATCCGTTTGGTATATATGCAACATGAGCCTTACCATAGAACGGAAGAATGTGGTGTTCACACATGGAGAAGAAGTCAATATCTTTCACAATAACCATCTGGTTGTACTTCTCTTCAAACAAAGCATCTGTCAATACCTTATGTGGGTCTTGTGTATAACCACGTGTAAGTACCTGCATAGCCTTTGCAACGCGCATAGGTGTTTTCTGCAAACCTTCTCTTTCAGGGTCTTCTCCTAAGAGTGTAAGCACCTGTTTGTAGTGTGATGCAAGTTCGTCTAATCCTTCACGGAATGGTATTTCTGGCGTCATATTATTTTGATTTCTGATTAATTGTATTTGTTAGGGTTCTCTTTATGATAATAAGGTGGAATAATCCTTAGAAATCTACAGGTTGTGTTGTCTTAATGCTCACCATCATTCGGATGACGTTAGCATGTGGATAGCCCTTCCTTTCAGAGTGTTCGCATAATCTTCTTTGCTGCATTGTAGTTGGTAAAAGTACCAACAAGACACATCCAACGTGGTGGGTAAAAGTGTACATAAACAGGTTGATCAGGGAAGAGTTGCTTCGCTTTTTGACCCGCCTTATCTGCTTGTTGGTGAGCAATACGAGTATTACCACCGCTATAAACTTGTACACGGAAGCCTCTCACTTTCTGTGTACCTTTCTTGATACGTTTGGTCACAATCCGCGTGTCTTCAACCTCATCCCATGAAAGGGACGTGCGGTCTTCTGACTAAACGTTTTACGATCTTTGTTCTGACAGGTTGTAAGGTGCTGTTGTCTGGGCGTGCTATTTCAGGCTTATGCTCATTTAGCTTTGGAACAGTTAGCTGTTTTCGTGTCTGGCGTCTTGATAGATGGACGTGCGCTCTCGTTTTGACTCTCTACTTTCTGTCGGTCTTTATTATTTTTTTCTTTGAAGCTTTCTTGCCATTCACCAATGCGTCAATCTCGGCACTCTGCGATACTGTCACCGACCCTGGGCATTAACAGCCACAACAGCAGTCAGCATAAAAACTATGATTGTAAGAGTCTTTTTCATTCTTTTAGTGTATAAAAATTGAAATAGAGGTTGTATCAAAAAAATGCCAATGGTTGTTGACCAAGTAGCAATTTGATACAGCCTCTTAGATTTTCTTTGAATTACTTCTTCCAAGCGTCGATGATAGCCTTGAAGTCAGCAGCGCTTCAATGAAGCACCACCAATCAAGCCCACCGTCGATGTCAGACTTGCTGAACAACTCTGCAGCGTTGCTTGCGTTACAGCTACCACCATAGAGGATAGTTGTGTCCTCTGCAGCCTCTTTGCCATACTTCTCAGCAACGATAGAGCGGATGTAAGCCAACATCTCCTGAGCCTGATCAGATGTAGCTGTCTTACCAGTACCGATAGCCCAGATTGGCTCGTAAGCCAAAACGATGTTCTTCCACTCCTCAGCAGAAAGGTGGAATACAGAACCCTCGAGCTCAGCCTTTACTACCTCGTTCTGCTTCTCAGCCTCACGCTCCTCAAGAGTCTCACCGCAGCAGAAGATAACGCTTTCAAACCGTTAGCCAATGCCAACTGTACCTTCTCCTTCAAAATCTCTGCAGTCTCACCGTAGTACTGGCGACGCTCAGAGTGACCGAGGATTACATACTGTGCACCAGTGCTCTTTACCATAGCGGCAGAAACCTCACCAGTGTAAGCACCCTTCTCCTTGTCAGCGCAGTTCTCAGCACCGAGCGCAACACCCTCTGCATCCAATACCTGTGCAACACTTGCAAGGTGAATGAATGGAGTACAGATAACAACATCACAGTTTGGCTTCTCTGCCTTCAATGAGTCGTTGATTTCCTTTGCCAAAGCAACACCTTCCTGCAGGGTCTCGTTCATCTTCCAGTTACCTGCTACAATTTTCTTTCTCATTTGTCTTTTTACGTTTTTAAAAGTTGATATAATTTATTTGATTGTTCTTTTTTGTATTAACCATTGCTCTTTTTGTTTCAACCATTCCTCACGTTTTCTTACCCATCGTGTCCATGACCAAATGCGATCGGCTACGATAAGGAGTGTCAGTGGGAAGATATAGCAAATAAGAATCAATACAATTTTTGTCCATGTCTCATTCTCTGGTTCACGTCCTACCTCAATAAGCGACAATGGTGCGTTCAGTTCTGCTTGTTTTGGCAGGTCGTTATGACTCCACTTATTAATGATAGTACCTTTATAAAGCAGTACCAAACCAGGGTTACTTCGAATAATGGTCTTTAGGGTTGTGCCATCCATTGTATAGAATGGATATTCAGCTCAGTAATATCTCGCCAGTGTTTTACAGCTTTATCTGTACTTGCAGTCAATCCATAGAAACCATAACCATTCTCCTTTGCATATTCATAGATAGCATCTATCTCACCAAAATTACTATCGTCTGCACGCTCCAATACAGGGGCAATGAGTAGGAAGGTATATCCATCCTTGGTTAGTATGCTGTCAGTAAGGTCCTCTCCCGTCTTTTCGTCTGTAATTGAAAAGTCGTGAATAGGTGGTTCGTAACCCTTTTTCAAGTATCTCTTGGTGCGTATCTTTGAATACCCATGTAGAATCATTGTAAGGGTAATCATTCTCTGTGAATTCTTTTTGTTACGCCATTCTTCTCACAAATGAAGGTCGTCTTATAAGTCGTTAGCTTAGCCCCTTTGGGTATTTCCATTCCCTTTTTGATATTCTGTCCGATGTAATAAGGACGGAAATCAAAAGATAGGCAGATGATAAAGACTCAGTGTGGAGGCTGTGACAATAAAGACAATCGTGAAATAAAAAGCTATCCACTGATTTGTTTTTTTGATACAAAGCGTATTTGATAAAGTGGCCAGCATGCAAGGATGATGGCTGCTGTCAAGAGACTATATTCTTGATGAAAGTCTGCGTATTTGTGAGGTGAATGGCATCACCAAAGCAACCACAATCCTGTATTGGGTTGCTTACGGTAAGCCAAAAGGGTTACAAGCGTCATCACCACCATCATGATAAGAGATAGCTTGCTGGCAAGTCGGCGACGAATAGCAAGCAAGAGCATCACACCCAAGGTGAACTCTATTGCTGATGAGTCCGACAGATAAAATCAATTGTGCCCAATCTGGAATATATGCCGACAACTGCACCGCCTCTAAGTATTCTGCAATCTTATATTGCGAACCTAAAGGGTCAATCGCTTTGACAAAGCCCGAAAAAGATGAATGTCAAAAGCAAGTAGGGTGCGGCTGAGGTTTACCAGTATAGACTTTATTTTTATTCATGTAGTTTGATTGCTCCAAAAACAGCGTAGTTCATTATATCCATATAATTGGCATCGATACCCTCGCTGACAAGTGTTGCACCGCCAAGGTCTTCAATCTCCTTAATGCGCTCAATCTTTGTCAGGATAAAGGTCGGTATAGCTGCTGACACGCATGTCGCGCCAAGCCTCGCCATAGTCATGATTTTTCTTTATCATCAACTCGTATGACTCCTTTGCATAGCTGTCGTAAAGTGCCAAAAGCCTCATTGAGGGGTCATATCAACGCTATCGACAAAGCCTTTTTTTCCAACTGGATAAGTCCTACGATACTGTAGTTTATCAGCGCAATGAATTCTGGACGAATACCTTCACCCACCAAACTCTCACCCGTAATCTCCAAAGAACGGATGCGTTTCGCCTTAATAAAGAGCTGGTCAGTAAGGGAAGAAGGGCGCAAAATACGCCATGAAGCACCATAGTCATGGAGCTTCTTTTCCCAAAGAGACTTCTGCACTCTGCGAGTACATCTTGAAATTCCTGCTGTGTCTTTGTCAGTTGACTTGCCATAGTCTTATATTGATTTGACTGCAAAAATACGTAATTTCGCTGTAATAAACGAATGAATTAACAACTATTCCTGTCTTTAAGGTTGGTTCGTAAATCATTGTGAGCGATTGTAACAGGGACTTGAATATTCTTTGTCAATCTTTGTGTTGAAGATAGATAGGTGTCTTTCGGTCGGATTACAAGGTTTTCTGATAGTCTTAACGCTAATTCTTTTTGGAGAAATCGTATTCCTTAAGGTTCTTCCATTAATTTATTGGTTTGTGAATTGAATAAAGGGTTATACACTTGTATGGTATTACTTTCTTATATCTAGTTACTTTCACAAAGGAGGATAAACTGCAGGGTAAAATACAAATTGATACTCTATCTATTCGTTTTCTTCAAAACAACTTATTTCCTTCTTGTTAGATATTTGTAAAATTATTTTTATGCAGTTCAGAAAATCAATACATGGTCTTTTGGCTTCTAAAAAGACGGCTAATTAGACTTGCAAAAGGTGCCCTTTTGAGCTCTAACTAACGCCCTTTTGAAGTCCAATTAAGCACCTTTTTTTGCGCTACTTTTATAACTAATTGATTTTTCTGTTTGTTGCAGACTTGCTTTTTGTCAGTGTTTTTGTTCTTATTTATAGATGTTTTTATACGTAATAATGTAATGATTTTTCAGAACTTTATCTGTGGATTTGATGTTTTTAAAAAAGTCTTTCTATCTTCGTAATGCTTTGTCTAAAAACCATACAAAATATTATAAAACGAAAGAGCAGGAACGCCTGTTGGAGACATTCCGCTCTTAGATGAGTACGCATAGAAATAAAAGGCTATTTCTTTATTGAACGTTTATTTTTACGTAATTGTTACTTCCTTCATAATTATTGTTTTGGTCCAGACGCATTCTCAAAAGATGTTACCAAATTTTGTTTTTCTGTGCTTGAGTCATTGTTACGGTAATCATCTGTGAAAAAAACCTGCTGGATGCTGACTTCCTGCATAGAATGTTGTTAAGCCTGGCTATGTGCGTATGTCTAATGTCGTAAGTTTGCAATGTGCTACACCTAAATATATTAATTTAGTGTTGTTTGAAACATCAAGTGTACTTATAGAGGTCATTGGTACACGCAGGGATGTGAGGTTGGGGTTATGAGTAACATCCAATGCTGTTAACTCCTTTACATTATACAAGTCAATACTTGTAAGGTTTGGATTATTTGATATATCCAACGAAGCCACATGTGTGTTAGATAACTGAAGACTCTGTAAGTTAGCACCTGCAACAGATAATCCCTTTATTTCTTTTTACTTTTAGCACTTGCAAGGTTGATTTCTTTTAGTTTTGACATATTGCTGAAGTCGTAAGATTCAATCTTTGATCCAGAGGCTTTAAACGATACAAGTTCTGTCATGTCAGATAAACCTGAAAAGCTTGTAAGGCTACCGTTAGAAATACTATTGACGTGCTGCAAGTTTGGCGAATCTGTTACGTTAATGCTCTTGATGTTACCACTGTAGTATGTCTCCAGAAGAGTTAATGATGGAAGATTGCTTGCGTCAATATTCTCAATTGCTTTGTTATGGTGCGAAGACAGTTTCTCCAATTTTACTATTGCCCTCAAGACTCAGCTTCTTTAAGCCATCCATATAGTTGGCAGAAAGTTCTTTAATCTGATCTAAACCTTTTACGTTGATTTCCGTCACTAATGGACTCTTTTCTATTACTACTATCTCTGTGAGCTGTGGATACTTAGATAAATCTATATTGCCAGCAAGATTCTTATTACCGCTAAGGTTCAATCCTGTGACATTGCGATAGTATTGCAGCTCGTCAAGAGATGTTAGTTTGTCATTGTTTGCTATTGATAATATGCCCTTGTAAGAAAGAATCTTCTCCAAGTTGTCTGCTGCATAAATATCCAAGTGACCATCTGCGGTCTTGGTTAAGCCTGATACCTTTGCAGCAACAGCCTCAATCAGACCCTGGTTCTTGAGAATAAACTCTTTTGCCTTAGTAGGGTCAAGTGTCATCTCACCGAGGTTATATACCTGAGCACGCTGAATATTAACTTCTTGCTTTACTTTTTTCAAGATAGACTTGCCGTTCTGTAAAACAAAAATAAGTGTCAAACCTTGTGAAAGTCTTTGCTCTGGGAGGGCTATGTAATATGGCTTGTTTTCCTCAAGGCTGCCAGACTCTGCTGTAAGGTTTACTACTGGAGAAGCTGCACTGAATTGGTTTTGGGCAGCACTAATCTTACCATCATTAGTAAAAGTGATGGCTGATGTTATTGTACCTGCAAGATTTTCCTGTCCAACAGCAAGCAATTTAACCTGCTTTACGTCAGAAGTACCTTTGATGGTAAAGCGAAGTAGTCCGCCAACATTGTAAGCGATGAATTTCTTTCCACGCTGTGGAATGATACCAACAGAAACATTTGCCTTTGGATCAAAGCTGCCTGCAACAGCCTTTTGATTCTTAGGGAAGTCATACTGATATTCTGCTTGAGTATTGTTATTAACTGTAATCGTAGCCTTCTCCTGATAAGGATACATCATGAAGTAGGGGTTTGGTTGATCAGCAGCTTGTCCCCAGAAACGTACTTCACTTCCTGTTGTCGAAGTTTTAAAAGGATAGGTTTTTTTGTTGATGGCTGTATTATAGCCAATACCTATTTGGTCATTAGTCTGCCAAGTTACAGTTGAGCCGTCTGTGCCAAGTACTGTACGTGTGACAGGCTGTGAAGAGCCTGCAATAAAGCTCATCTCAACCAGTTTCTCGCTGGTTGCCTCAGTGCTATCAAAGTCGTCTTGTGAACATGATGCTGTGGTAAGGGCAAGTCCTAAACACAGCAAGTATGTCTTAAAAATGTTTCATATTGTTCTTTTTGATTTTATTCGTTTTTGCGATAAGTTTAATCTCTTTTGATTAAAATGGAGAGTCGTCATCAGTACCATCATGAACTACAGGGGTAGTGGTATTACTGTTGTGAACCCCTCATGTTGAGTACTTTGAACACTATCCATTAAGAAATCACCTTCAGTCTCCATTTTCACCAGAAGAGTGGATGGCTTTTGATATTCTTTCTTCATTTTGTCTTGCTTTATTATCCTAATTATTTTTATAGATGTCCTTAACCCTTTAGTTTTCTTTGTTATCCTTAAAGAACTTTGTTAAAAATAGTTTTTACTTAGTGCAAATTCTAAATACTTCTATTAAATAACGTAGCTGGGTTATCACATCACAAACATATGTTTGGTTGTTATTTTTACTTTTACCAGGTCTTAAAGACTTGTTATCAAGTTCTTAACTAATTTCTTTTAGCTGGGTTGCAAAGTTAATCATTCTTTTGTAAACAGCAGATAATCAATCTGGAAAGTTTCTAAAACAAAATCTTAATTAACATATAAATCGTAATAGAGTTGCCTTAATTAGTTTTTATTAACAACTTGTCAGGTGCTTATTTTCTTCTAACATGTCTTTTTATTATATGAATGAGTCAAGCTTGTTGTATAATCTTTTTATTCAAACATTTGACTTATATCATGCGAATTCAATTATCATAGAACAAAGGGTAGTGATTTAAATGGATTCTCCCGTTAAATTCATAGAATTGGAAATAGAATAAAGACTTGTGTACTTGCATAGTACGACTATCTAAAAATAGGTGGATTTAGAAGGATGAGTAACGAGATAAATGCAGATGAATACTATCTCTATTTATCTTCTACAAACAATATCTTCCTATTATTATTTACGTTTGTAAAATATTTTTATGTAGTTTAAAAAGCAATATATGCTCTTTTGGCTTTTTAAAAGATGCCCTAATTGACTTGCAAAAGATGCCCTTTTGAGGTCTTACTAACGCCCTTTTGAAGTCCAATTAAGTACCTTTTACGTCGCTACTTTGTAACTAACTGATTCTCTGTTGATTGCAAACTTACTTTTTATACGTATTTTTGTCCTTATTTATAGACGTTTTGTTTGAAAATATGTAATAAAACTTTACCAGTCCCTTCTGTGTTTTCAAAAGTACTAAGATGAGGAAGTTTTTCAGTGTTGGAGAATGGTGATAGAATAAAAAGTTGACATCCTCTACTATGTTTTCGTTTAATGAATAGCCTTGTTTTTCTCGTTAAAGCAGTACGAAAAAGTATTCACATATTTAGCGGAAGAAGTATAAAATGCGCATCCATTTAGTTTTTGAACTTGTGAGAGTTGAGGGAAAATATGTATCTTTGCATGATTCTTATTATAAAAGATAACATTATTTTATGCGAGATCTTTCAGATGCCGAATTGGCACAGCTTATAGACAAAGATATATTTCATCATATTTCAACAGCAGCTGATAAACTTGGATTAGAATGCTATGTTGTAGGTGGTTACGTTCGTGATTTGTTTTTGGAACGTCCGTCAAATGACATTGATGTCGTTGTTGTTGGGAGTGGTATTCAGGTTGCAAGTGAATTGAAAGCCATCTTAGGTAAGAAGGCTCATTTGTCTGTTTTCCGTAATTTTGGAACTGCACAGGTAAAGTATAAGAATATAGAGGTGGAATTTGTTGGTGCGCGAAAGGAAAGTTATAGCCACGACAGTAGGAAACCAATAGTTGAAGACGGTACGTTAGAAGATGATCAAAATCGTCGTGACTTTACGATTAATGCGATGGCTGTTTGCTTGAATAAAGCACGTTTCGGCGAATTGGTAGACCCATTCGGTGGTATTGATGACCTTTGGGATGGTATTATCCGTACGCCACTTGACCCAGATGTAACCTTCTCAGATGATCCATTGCGTATGATGCGTTGTGTACGTTTTGCTACACAGCTTAACTTCTTCATAGAAGACGAGACTTTTGAGGCTTTGGAGCGTAATGCTGAACGAATTAAGATTATTAGTGGAGAGCGTATAGAGGAGGAGTTGAACAAGATAATGATGACGGCAACGCCAAGTAAGGGCTTTATAGAGTTGTATCGTTGTGGACTCTTACAGCTCATTCTGCCAGAGCTTGTAGCACTTGATGTGGTGGACACAAGAAATGGGCGTGCACATAAGAATAACTCTATCACACCTTAGAGGTGTTAGATAATATTTGCAAGCATACGGATAATCTATGGTTGCGGTGGTCGGCATTGTTGCATGATGTCGGTAAGGCTAAGTGTAAACGTTGGGATGCAACAGTAGGATGGACCTTTCATAATCACAACTTTGTGGGTGCAAAGATGGTCCCAACTATCTTCCAGTCGTCTTAAACTTCCCGATGGATAGTAAGATGAAGTAGTGCAGAAACAAGTTGATTTACATATGCGTCCGATTGCTATTGCTGATGAAGAGGTAACAGATTCTGCTGTACGTCGACTGATGAATGATGCAGGTGATGATATAGATGACTTGATGACCTCTGTCTGAAGGAATAATGAGAGAACTATTTATGAGATAATTATTGTTAAAAGAGGCTATAAACAGAGTTGGATTAAATAATAATATAATTTGCACACTGAAACTATAATGACATAACATGTTTTCAGTGCTTTGCTT
>BNJU01004433.1_pt1 | contig 31807 bp, 57 predicted proteins | sample 8539281 | NCBI WGS metagenome assembly BNJU01 (sample SAMD00202456, study PRJDB9452) | human saliva metagenome | isolation source: human saliva | place: Japan
TGGTTCTAAACCAAGCTTTTGCAACATACCACCGTTATTGACATTTAAGATATCAAGATAGCTTGATGGATCCAAGTAGTCAGCACTCCAACCGCCATTATAGATATCAAAAGTCTCTTTTTGAGCTGCCGTTTGAGCGAGGTAGCTAGAATTATCGTAGTCATCTGTTGATAATTGTTGGATATCGATAACCACATTCTCAGCTCCTGAGAACATGATTCGATGGATTGTTTCAAAGAGCCTGCTTTCAAGTACACCTTTTTAGCTGATTGGTCTACAGATACATCCAAGTGGATTGGGAATTGTACACCTTAGCTTCCAATTCTTTTCTTAGCTTCGCAAATTTAGCTTTAGCCTTGTCAGTGATTGTAGTATGGGTCTTGTGCATCTGCAAAGTTGATTCCTTGCCATTCTTGGCTATAGTTGACCATCTTTTTCTGAAACAACATCACCAAAGTCTTTTCCGTTGATACTTTACAAATGTTGGAGGCAAACCAAGTTACGAATAATCTTTGTTGCTCCTTCTTCCCTTGAGATTGTGCTCCATAGGCTGTACGGTTATAAGCTATAGTTGAAGCTTGACGGAAGTTTTTATTCAGAACTGCTTCTTGGGTTGATTTCTTTTCGATATCTGAGGATTTAGACGTGAAGTTATAAGATTTTCTGTCCAAGTTGAAGTTCAAGTAATAAGAAGTTGCGTTTTGCATACTATAGATGATGTTATCCTTGTTCTTCTCTTTAATTCCTTCAAAGCTTGAGCTATTTGGATAGAGACGCGCGTAGCTGTAGACTCCTTCTACAGAGTTACGAGCTAGGGCATCTTGGTCACTACCATCATAGTAAGTCAATTTCACATCGTCCACAAAGACATTTTTAGCATCCCAGTAGTTCGGATTTTTCTTGTATTCGATAACAGATTTTGAAACAAAAGATTTCATCAAGAAAGGTCCACTGTACAAAATGCTAGAAGGATCTACTACCAAAATCATCCCTTTTGATTTCAGGAAGTCTGCATTGACAGGGAAGAGAATAGTTGAAGTTGTTTTAGAATTCCAATAAGGTTCTGGACGTGTCAAAGTGTACTGAACTGTTTGGTCATCAATCGCCTTCACACCGACAGTTGAAAAGTCAGTTGTTTTACCGTTGATATAGTCATCCAAACCTGCTACAGAGTCTTGAACCAAGTACAAGGCTTCAGATTTTTTATCTGCCGCATATTTCAAACCCTGTCACAAAGTCTTGAGCAGTTACAGGGTGCATATTCTTCACCCTCATAAGTATACCCATTTTGCATCCTTACGCAATTTGTAAGTATAAGTCAAACCGTCCTGAGAAACAGTCCAATCCTCTGCCAACGATGGAACATAGTTACTGTATTGGTCATTTTCCATCAATCCATCTACCAAATTAGTAACGATGTCGTTGGTTGTTGCCCGGTTTTTCTGCAAGATAGTTCAAACTAGATGGATCGCTCTGAATAAACATAGTTATATGTTTTAGAAGAACTAGTTGAGTTTCCACATGCGCTCAGTAAGATACCTGCGCTTAACACGACACTTGCAAGTGTCAGATACTTGGCCTTAGACTTTTTCATTTCCAGAACCTCCTGTTTTAAAGATTTGTCTTATTATACAGCTTTTTGGTTCTATTTAGTCAAGCGATTTCTGAAGAAAAACTTAAAAACATATTTTTCTACTCTTTAATTTTAGAAAAGTTCTCCTTTTTAAGAAAAATGTATTATAAAAACCTTTCTATTAAAGAAAGGTTAATTCATTGCTTTTTATTTATAAATCTTCTTACGATATTTTCAATCGTGTCCGTAGTCGGTCCGCTTGGGCTTTACCTATTATCTTGTCTCAAGAGTCGTGTTCGTAGGCTCATCAAACCATAGAGACATCCTCCAAGCCCTCCGATGAGAGCCACATAAAGGAAACTCCAGAGACGCCCACTTGATTGGAAGACAAAACCGAGTAGCCACTGCAAGAAGCCAACTAAGATAAACATAACCAGTGTTAAGATGGTAATCAAAATGGTTCGCTTCAAGATTATCTTTCGACGAGCACCCGTTACCTGGCAGATGTCTCGGTACATCAAGACATTCGGAATAATCAAGCCGATAGTCGTTGAGATCAAGGGACCGTAGCTGTGAAAAATGGCATGGCTGGCAATTGTAAAGACGATCTTAGCAATAGAACCATAGACAAAGTAAAGCACTGCCTTGCGGTTTCGGAACATGGCCTGAAGCATAGGAGACAAGACCATATACAGGCCTAGGATAGTAGACTGCAAAACTGCAAAGACAAATAAGCCCATGGCCAAACTATCTGGCTTACCGTAAAAGACTGTATAAAGAGGTTCCCCTACCATAACAACCCCAACCGTTGCCGGCAGTAGAAATAAGAAGAGCATGGTGAGGCTATCTTGGACTAGGCGAGCCGCCGCTGGCAAGTCACCTTTTACATAGTTTTCCGTCAAAAGCGGCAAGCCAACACTCCCAATCGAAACTCCCACAGAGATTAAAAATCATGGTGATTTTATTAGGATTGGCAGAGAAATAAGAAAAACATGACAACCAAGTCTTCGTTGCTATAGTTGGTAAACCACTTCATACTATTGATAAAAGTCATCTGGTCTAAAATCTGGAAGAGCTGAATGGCCGATCCTGTCAGGATAAAGGGAATGGCTTCCTTGATGGTATCGACTAAGAGTCGCTTACTATTGATCTTATCCCGTGTTTCAAAGACTCTCTTAAGCAAACCTTCTTGGGCAAGAAAAATAAATCAAAACTGCAAAACTTGCCACCATCCCCACAAAAGGCCGCAAAGGTCGATTGGGTAACGGCTGATAGGTAGTCACCAGAACCCATCTTCATAATGAAGAAGGTCGCCAACAACATCCAGATAACACGAATCACCTGCTCAGCGATTTGGCTCATAGCATAGGGTTTCAGATTGTTCATCCCTTGAAGAAGCCCTGATGACACTCATAGATGGGAAAATCAAGACCGCCCAAGCCAAACTCTGCATGATGGGGAATCAGGTCTTTCCCCACACCTGACAAATCTGCTAACCAGGGAGAAAAAGAGATACAAGACCAAAGCAAAAGACTAAGCCCAAGCCCGTCATAAAGCTTAGGAAACTCCGAATCAAGGCAAAAGCTATGCTCTTCTTCGCATGGTATTGTACTTTAGCCACTTGTTTTATGCGACTGCAACTGGAATACCCGCTGTCGAAATCAGCAAGAACCAGGCGTAAATATTGTAGCCCATGGTAAAGAGACCATTTGCCTTTGCGGCATAGGTTCCATCCAAATATACTAGGAATAATGTAGATAGCCCCAAGGAGGCGACTAATAAAGTTACTTAGTTGTTAGCCAAGCAGTCCTCGCAACATCTGGGCTTGCTGATGATTGTTTTTCGTTAGACATAGCTTCCTCATTCAATTTTTGATAACTAGGAAATTTTCCTCATCTTCCATTATAAACTTTTTCCTTGTTACTTGTAAAATTCTATACTTTCGGTTTACAATAGAAAGTATGATAAAGATTGAAACCGTATTAGATATATTAAAGAAAGATGATCTCTTCCGCGAGATTATCGACCAAGGACACTACTACTATAACTACAACGAAGTTGTTTTTGATAGCATCAGTTATGACAGTTTGAAAAGTGCAAAAAGAAGGCTCTGCAAAAGGCGCTGCCTTTTAAAAAGAATACCTTCTTTCTGCTATAACTCAGGCTTAGCCTGGTATGTTGCCGAAAAGGACTACGAGGTTGGTATCCCTGTCATCGTTGTGAACGATATCAAGAAAGCCATGAGTTTGATTGCTATGGAATTTTATGGTAATCCGCAAGAGAAACTAAAAATTCTTGCTTTCACAGGAACAAAAGGAAAGACAACATCTGCTTACTTTGCTTACCACATCCTATCTCAACGCTACCCAACAGCTCTCTTGTCAACTATGAATACAACTCTGGATGGCAAGACCTTCTTTAAATCTTTCCTTCTCAACGCCTGAAAATATCGATCTTTTTCGACATGATGGCTCAGGCTGTTAAGAATGGAAGAACCCATCTTGTAATGGAAGTCTCTAGCCAGCTCTATCTTGTTCATCGAGTCTCATGGCCTGACCTTTGATGTAGGTGTCTTTCTTAACATCACTCCTGACCATATCGGTCCGATTGAGCATCCTAGCTTTGAAAGACTACTTCTATCACAAACGTCTCTTGATGAAAAATAGCCGAGCAGTTGTCATTAATAGCGACATGGACCACTTTTCTGTATTGAAAGAACAAGTGGAAGATCAAGAGCATGACTTCTATGGTAGCCAGTCAAGTAACCAAATCGAGAACTCCAAAGCCTTTAGCTTTTCAGCTACAGGTAAACTCGCTGGTGATTATGATATCCAACTCATCGGCCACTTTAACCAAGAAAATGCAGTTGCTGCAGGACTTGCCTGTCTTCGTCTAGGTGCCAGTCTAGAGGACATCAAAAAAGGGATCGCTGCAACCCGCGTTCCTGGACGTATGGAAGTCCTGACTCAGAAAAATGGTGCCAAGGTCTTCATAGACTATGCTCACAATGGCGATAGTCTGAAAAAACTGATTTCTGTTGTTGAAACCCATCAAACTGGAAAGATTGCTCTGGTTCTCGGTCTGACTGGAAACAAGGGTGAAAGTCGTCGCAAAGACTTTGGTCTCCTCCTCAATCAACATCCTGAGATTCAAGTCTTTCTCACCGCTGATGACCCCAACTATGAAGATCCAATGGCCATTGCTGAAGAAATCAGCAGCTATATCAGTCATCCTGTCGAAAAGATTGCCGATCGTGAAGAAGCCATCAAGGCGGCCATGGCCATCACAAATCAAGAACTCGATGCCGTAATTATTGCTGGTAAGGGAGCTGATTGTTACCAGATCGTACAAGGAAAGAAAGAAGACTATCCTGGAGACGCAGCTATCGCAGAACGTTATCTATAAAAATCAAGGGAATATTTCCTGATTTTTAGATCTTCTTTCTTAAATGAGTTTTTAAGACCTTCAACGGCACCTTCTACAGCACCTTTAGCATCTTCAACAACTTCTTTTGCTTTGACAACTGTTTTTCTACAGTACCTTCTGCTTCTATCTTACTATCGCCAGTAACTTTACCAAATCCTTCTTTGATAGCACCAGTTGCCTGATCCAATTTATTTTCAAGTGACATATCTCTATCTCCTTTGCTTTTTAATACGATAAACGTTATCGCTGACATTCAGTTTATGCTTTATTCTTTAACAAAGTCAAACAATCAGCTCAAATGAAGCTATTAAGACAAATAGAAAGTCAACCGTTCTTATCAAAATCAGCAGCTAACTCATACTTTCCATCTTCTTTTTGCACAATATAGCCCAGGACGACCAAACTATCCACGAAGATATCACGGCGTTTCTGCATCAGTTGATCTTTTTTGAGGAATTTTAACAAAAAAGTCGTCATATACTTGAGGGCATACTCAGGGTTAACATCTCCTAAAAATATCATAGAGTTTCTGCTGTTTTTCTGTCAGAGGATACTGATGTTTGACCTTGTAGAAATAATTAGACAGGGTCATTTTTTGCCTTGCAAAGTCCGTATGTTCGATTAAAATGGCTGCATTGGTTTGATTGCGCAATTCTGTCTCAAAAAGTTTTCTCCAGCAAGCTCTTGATAGACTGGACTGTCCTCTCTGACAAAAATCTTCTTTGATCAAGGGCTAAATCATCCGTAGATTCTAGAAAAGGGAGATTGAGCGAATAGTGTTTGTTTTCCTTAGGATCAAGCCTCCGCCTTTATATACTCTTCCATAAGCTTTATCAACTGATACATCTGGAAATTGAGCCTTTATCTCCCGAAGGATAACATCATCATGCTGGTCCAGATAGTCCACCAAATCTATAAAAAAATGGCTGTCGAGTCAAACGAGAGGATTAAAAATCTGAATCATGAAGATCCTTTCTTTACATTCTAAAAGAGGAGATGCTGCCAACTGACTGGGATTGGTCCCTCGGCTGGTTCTAGAGGCACAGGAAGTCTCGAGTTTCTGTAATATCCCCTCCAAAAATCACTAATCTCCTGCTCCCCATCCCCAAATTGCATCGGAATGGTCTCAAAAATAGGGAGAATTTCGCAATATACTGGGAGCAGTAAAAGCCAGACCCATCTGGATAAAAAGAGGCATTATAGGGTGCACCTAAATGTTTGCTAGCTCTTTCCTTTACCAAGTCAGCTTCCAGATCTGGATAGACATAAAGGTCATAGAGATGAGTCGGTTCAAAAATTCTACTGGTTCTGACAGATAACACCAACTTCACCAGTTGCATGATAAACAAAACCGTCCAAAAAGATGGCTACATGACTATAGTTACCAGTAGAAGCCTGGATGGCCTGCCCCATATCTGAAAGGTCCTTCACAAAGATCAAATCACCATTTTCTAACATCTTTCTCTCCTAGAAAAAAAGGAGCCGAAACCCTTTAGCTATAAGGAAACGTTAGTTTCTTGTTCTAAGTTATCACCAGGCTATTACCCATTAAAAGCTTTCTGTCAACTGAGGCACCACTTGTTTCTTACGTGAAACGGCACCTGAAGGAAAAGCATGGTTGTTTCAAGTTTGAAGTTAAAGGCTGCTTCCACCTTGTCCATGTTTGATCCAAGAGCAAGGATTTCTGAATTTGAGTTAACGATATCTGTAATCATCAAGACAAAGTCAGAGTAGCCATTTGCTGTATTGGCAGCTTGCATTGCAGCTTCAATTTCAGCTTAGTGTTCCAAGACTTCAGCAATATCAACTGTGTTTACTTGGGCAACACGGACCTTATTTCCGTTGAGTTCAAAGGTCTTAGCATCGATATCAATCAATTCCTCAGCAGATTTGCTAGCCAAGTTGGTACCAGCCTTGAGCATAGCAAGACCGTACTCTTCCAAGTTCACGCCTGCTAATTCTGCCAATTCAGGAGCAATGACTTTATCAGATGGGTGAGTTGTTGGTGATTTTCAAAAGAAGGGTATCTGAAAATCAAGCCTGAAAGCATCAAACCTGCAATTTCTTTTAGGAACAGCTACACCGTGTTCTTTTGAACATGCGGTAAACGATTGAAGATGCAGAGCCAACTGGTTCCAAACGCATGTAGAGTGGGCTTGAAGTTTCAAAGTTAGCTACACGGTGGTGGTCTACAACACCGTAAACTTCTACTTCAGCGATATCTCGATACAGACTGTTGGAATTCATTGTGGTCCGTTAAGATAACTTGTTCTGCACCTTCTGCTTTTAGCTGATGTGATGACTCGTGGTGCTTCAACACCAAAAATAGTTCAATACATAGGCTGTTTCTTCGTTTGGTGTTCCAAGTGCTACTGCTTCTGTGTCCAATCCATAAGCTTTCTTTTTGCAAGATAGGCAAAGGCTACAGATGACCTGATGGCATCTGAGTCGGGATTTTGGGTGACCAAATACTAGAATCTTAGACATGATAATACTCTCTTTAAATTTATTCATCTTATTTTAGCACTTTTTTCCTCTTGACAAAAGTAAGAGGAGTCAAAGGACTCCCTCATTAGACATCAATATGGTTGACTAGATTCTTCTCTTGATTTTCAGATAAAAATCGTTCTTTCTGTGGACGTTTCTTGCGTTTGAGGAGAGCTTTCGGCAGACATGGCTTCTTCCTTGCTAGCAAAACCCCTCTACATAGATGAGTTTTGACTGGCAAGCGAGCTCGCATACTTTGGCCTCCCTTTACCACTATTATGAACGGCAAGACGTTTCTTCACATCTGTCGTGTAACCAGTATAGTAAGAACCGTCACGGCACTCCACCACATACATATAAGCCTTATGATCCATAGTAAATCTCTTGAATTTCTGGTGTATAGGAACCATCATCATTGTGAACGATGAGAGGTGGTAAGACCTTAAAGCCACTGGTCGAGCCATCCTTGATAGCTTCGATTAAGAGCATATTGGCCTCCTTCTCACGTTTAGGATAGACAAATTGCAGGCGCTTGGGTGCCAAATTGTGGCGTTTGAGCATATCTAGGATATCCAAGAGCCGATCTGGACGATGAACCATGGCCAAACGACCATTAGACTTGAGAATACTCTGAGCACTTCGACAGATTTCTTCTAGGTTCGTCGCAATTTCGTGTCTTGCTAGGAGGTAGTGTTCACTCTCATTGAGATTGGAATGAGGATCCACCTTGAAATAAGGCGGATTACACAAAATCATATCCACCTTACTTCCCTGAATGTGGGCAGGCATATTTTTCAAATCATCGCAGATGACCCGCATCTGCTCTTCCAGGCCATTCAACTGAACCGAACGATCTGCCATATCCGCCAAGCGCTCCTGAATCTCTACAGAGAGAATTTTTGCCTTGGTACGACTACTTGCAAAAAGTCCCACTGCACCATTTCCAGCACAAAAGTCCACAATTAAACCCCGTTTAGGGAATCGAGGAAAGCGTGATAAAAGAACACTATCCACCGAATAGCTAAACACCTCTCTATTTTGGATGATCTTGATATCTGTCGAAAAAGAGCTGGTTGATTCGCTCTCCTGGTTTTAATAATTGTTCTTCTTCATACTTTTTATTATAACAAATTATGTTAATATCACAAACAATTTTAGATAATCGTATTTATGGCTTCTTCTTTAAAATGTTCTAATGCTCACGCGTCCAAACAGGCATCATTCGTCCAAGTGGTGCAAAACCGTGCTTGATCCGATCATTTGAAAAACGTCTCCGTCTTGGCAATTGATGTTTTTCCTCTTCCAAGGTACGGATAGAAAGACTGGCCCTTCCCAGTGTATTCGTCAAAATCCACCACCTGAACTTGGACTTCATCGCCAATTTTTAAAATGTCATAGATATTTTCAATAAATCCCTGTCCGAATCTCCGAGATGTGAATCAGCCCTGTCACCCTGTCTCTAACTCGACAAAAGGCACCATAGGGCTGAATTCCCGTAATACGCCCAGTTAGCTTATCACCAATTTTCATTCTAGTCCTCAATTTCAATCGTTTCAATTACTACATCTTCAACTGGTTTGTCCATTGCACCAGTCTCAACAGCTGCAATGGCATCCAAGACCGCAAACGATTCTGCGTCCACCAATTGCCCAAAAACAGTATGGCGACGGTCAAGGTGAGGAGTTCCACCTTGTTCTGCATAAATCTCAGCGATTGGTTCAGGCCAGCCACCACGCGCAATCTCTTTCTTAGAATATGGCAAATGTTGGTTTTGCACGATAAAGAACTGGCTACCATTGGTATTTGGACCCGCATTGGCCATAGAAAGAGCGCCACGGATATTATAAAGTTCTTCAGAAAATTCATCTTCAAAGGGTCCCATAAATCGACTCACCACCCATACCAGTACCAGTTGGGTCTCCACCTTGGATCATAAAGTCCTTGATAATACGATGGAAAATCACACCATCATAGTAACCGTCTTTTGACAGAGCAACAAAGTTAGCCACTGTTTTAGGAGCATGTTCAGGGAAGAGCTTGATACGCAAGTCTCCGTGATTTGTCTTAATAGTCGCAAGAGGACCTTCTACTGCTTCAATGTCTACTTGTGGGAAATGCAATTCTTTTTCTACCATACCAAATCCTTCTAAGGCATTAAAAATGCCATCTTCTTCTACTGTTTTTTGTAATATAATCTGCTTTTTCTTTGATTTTATCATGGGAAACACCCATAGCAATACTGATTCCAGCATAATCAAAGAGTTCCAAGTCATTGAGACCATCCCCAAAGACCATGACATTCTCTGGTTTCAAGTCTAGATGTTCCACCACCTTGGCTACACCAGTTGCTTTGGATCCTGAAATTGGCATGATATCAGACGAATGTTCATGCCAACGCACCATTCGAAGTCTACCTGAGAGACTATCTGTAGGTGCAAGTCGTCCCCTTATCCTCAAAGGTCCACATCTGGTATATATCTGCTTTTTCATGAAAGTCAGGATCCACATCCCAAGTTCGGATAAATCGGATCAATAGCCTCACTGATCAGTTCTGTTCGCGTGGAGAGTTTGGCATCATGACTGCCAACCAGGCTCATATTCAATTCCCTCTCGCTTAGTCCAAGAGACATACTCCTCAACATCTGACTTGTCAATCTGATGTTGATAAACGACCTGACCTTTTTTATCTTCGATATAGGCCCCATTTAGGGTTACAAAAAAGTCAGGTTTGAGCTCTCGAATCTCTGGAACGACACCGAAAATACCACGACCAGAGGCAATTCCTGTTAAAATTCCTTTTTCACGTAACTGTTTAAAGACAGTGGGAATTGTAGCTGAATAAAACCTGTCTTTTGACGTACGCAAGGTATCATCAATATCAAAAAAGATGATTTTAATCTTCTTTGCCTTGTATTTTAATTTTGCATCCATCTCTCTACCTCTTTTTTATCACTCCTTCCATTATACCATAAAGCTGATGAAATTCCCTTTTTGAAAAAAGATGAAAATCCTATCAAAAAGAGAGCCAGTATAACTAGCCTCTCTTTTTCATCCTAGAACATCTCTAGAGCAATCATGGTAATCATCGTTGCATCATAGTAGTTGTCCAAAGGTAAATCTTGTGTGAAAATGTATTTATTTTGCTGAAGAAGTTTCAGATAACCTTCTCCTTGTCAGACGCATAGGTAATCGGTGCCAAGAAACTACCCTGCCTGATATTGATTGAGGGCCGTCCGTTCAAGTCATAACCAGCATAAATGCGTTGCTCTTTCATAAAGAAATCCATCATCTTTTGAACGAGTTTTTGGTTTCTTTCATCCTGGCTCTGATGACAAGTGATAAGGCAAACGACAAGCGTTATAAGAATACGCTCCCATCATACTGAGATTCGATAGTGTTGGCATCAACAAGGCGTGCCCTGACTTCTCAGCCCAGATAAAAGTCTGGCAAGAGACCCGTATCAGAATGAGAACTGATTTGCTCCAGTTGCCCAAGCATCTTATCCTTAATGTCTAACCACTGTTGGTTTCCAGTCAGGTCATAGAAAGACTGGAAATAGTGAGGGAAGGGTATCAGACGTCCGCATTAAGTAATAATAATCGGAATCTTGTTTGCCCAGTTTCCTACTGTTAAAACACCTGTCTCTTCATTGTAATTGTATCGAAGAATATCTTCTAAGATTTTTTTAGCTTGCGCTTGGTATTCCTGCGCTTTTATCTGGCCACCGCTTGGCTGCTTCAATCAAAGAATAAGCGATATAGAGATCACCATCAGTTGCGTTTTTGCTTCTCAACCGTTTCGCTACCATTTGTGATCACTTGCTTTCAAGACATCAACTGCGTTCCCTCAATACGATGATTTTGATAATAGCGATAAAGATTCTCAAAAATCTGCTTGTGTCGCTTGCCCTTTTTGAGCTGCTAAAACCGTTATGAGCATGCCGTAACTTTTGGGCTCAGATAGAACTGTTGTTCCCTCCGAATCACTCGTCGTACGAACATAAGACTGATCGCCTTTTGTAACAAGGAACTGTTGGCTCCATTGGCTGTAAATTCGATTCCGCATCTCGATTTTAGTCCTTCCTCTTGCCAAAAACAAGGCTAAACAAAAGATAGAAAGGATGAGCACAAACCAGACATATTTTAATTTATTCGTTTTCATAGAACCTCCTATCCTGCAAATCGCTTGGTTTTAACCCACTTGGTTTCTTTCCGTCGGAGTACTTTGTCCAGCACGATTGAAGAAATGGAATCAATAGAAACAACGATAAACATCTGTGCATAAGTGAAATAGGCAGCCAAAGCCAACCAGATTTGCTTTGTAGTAGCTTGTCCAAATTGACTTGCCAATGCTGTCATAATCTGCATCAAATAGAGACCAATCATGAGAATCCAGTTGAAGAGCATGAGCTGGGCGATGTAGATATTATCCGCATCAAAAAGCAAATGGAACCCTGACATCTGGGAAGAAAAGATTAAGGCAGATCGCTAGCACATTCGCTAGGAAAATCAAATCCGATAGAACAATGGCAAAGTTAAAACCAAAAGAAAACACAAGAATAGTTAAAGACTTCTAGTTTAACGCGCCAGTTTGCTCTGCCAAATAAATGCTTTAAAGTTCGAGAGAACAACTTCGTAATTTCCTTTAGCCCAACGTTTACGTTGCATATAGTAACTCTTTAAAGTCCTCAGGTTCTTGTTGGAAAGCCTCTGAATTATAGGCAAGGGCAATCAACTTCCCACTCTGCATGATTTTGAAAGGAAATATCGGTATCCTCAGTTAAGGCACCATTTTTCCAACCACCGATACTCTTTACAAAAGTCGGTTTGAATGATGAAAGTTGGTCCCTGGGATACGCCCAATTTTAAAGAGATGCCACATTCCAACGTGGTGCACGCGCTGAGTAACAACGATTTCTTGGTTGATACAACGAGTCAAGAAATTTTTGATTGGCATTTCGAGTCTTGTTGCGACCAAAAGATGCCACTGGCGTTCTGGATCCTTCATCACTTCTTTTTACAAGGAAATAAAGGGCATTGTTTTTCAGGCATAGCATCCGCATCATAGACACAGATGTATTCTCCCGTTGCCATCTTCAGGGCATCGTTTAGAACACCTGCTTTTCCTCCTGTCCCAGTACGGTCGATAATAGTCAGATTTCTTTCTGCATATTCAGGCATAGCTTGTACAGACAAACACTCTGCATAGGTGTTGTCCGAACAATTATCCGCAAATAGAAGCAACTCCACACGATCGTGAGGGTAGTTCATATCCAAGATAGCTTTTGCCGTCTGGGCAATAACCACATCCTCATTATGAGCAGGTACGACAATGGTAACCTTAGGGTAATAAGGAAGTGGCGAGGTATCTACACGAAAATCACTATGTTTGAACCAAAAGTGAACAGCTGAAAAGAGAATTACCAAGCCCCATGCTAGAGAAATCCAAATAGTAAGCAGGGTAAAAATCATTAACATTTGACTAATCATGATTCACCGCCTTAAAATTTTTGTTCACTCGATGGTAGAGAATACTGTATGCACAAATAATATGACAAAAACAAATGCCAAAGGTAAGACTGAGTCCCAAAGCAATGCCAAAAATATATTGGTTAGAGTCATGTTTCCTCCTAATATTCTACAATTACATCTGTCTCTAATTGACGTTTGAGATGACTGGCAATATCCGAATAGTCTTGGTATTTATCTTTATTATCAGAGTTAATCACCAAATAGCCTGTTTGGAAACTGAATTCCTTGATTGCCATCTTCTCCATGAAAAACTAAACTGCTCAGTTTTCTCCTGCAAATCACTCAGATAGACTTCCTTTAAAGAACGCTTATTACTACTAGATAGAACGAGAAAATTACCATCTGAAACGTAATAGAGTTTATCGTTGTAACTCAATTCCTGAGAAATTACCTCTTGAATGCGACTGAGCATCTGGTTATGTTCTTTGGGTTTAATCTGGAAGAACAAATCTTCATGTGCCCAATGAATCAATAAGGACTGTACCGTCACATCACTTTGTTCAGTTACCATAGCATGGTAATCTGCTCGAGCTGCGTCCTCCTGTTCTTGTACCTTTGAGGCCACCTTGAAGAAATAATAACGAACCTTTAAGTAGAATCCCAATCAAAAAGAGGAAAACTGATTAATAAGAAGACCAGTTGAATGATTGGGATATAAACCACACCCGCAACCAAAACGATAAGTCCAAGCCCAAATGTTAAGATAAGGGTCCAAGTAAGCAAAAGGTCAGATAATACTAACACTGCAAACAAGGCTAAAGCTAAAAACAAGATTTGTTCTAAAATAATCTCTCGAGCAAAGAAAAAAGAAAGCCCTAAAAGAAGTGACTCGCACCCCAGAAAAGCGAGGAGCCAATTTCTCAAATTTATTCCATTTTTCATTACGCCTCTTCCCTCTTTTAAATTCAGATACAGATTCAGCAATACCAAAATAATGTTGTATAGCACGAACGATTCGTTCAGAGGCTTTTCCATCTCCATAAGGATTTGGTGCCTGAGACATTTGTCTATAAAGGGGTTCATCTGTTAAGAGGGCTGTCATCGCTTCTTTTACACGTGCAGGATTCGTACCAACTAACTTCAAGGTTCCTGCGCGAACCCCTTCTGGGCGTTCCGTCGTATCACGAAGGACGAGAACAGGTTTGCCGAGGGAAGGCGCCTCTTCCTGGACACCGCCAGAGTCAGTCATGATAAAATCACTCTTTGAAGCCAAATTATGAAAATCGAGTACATCTAAAGGTTCAATCAAGTGAATACGATCGTGACCAGCTAAGATATCTTTTGCTACTTTTTGCACAGCAGGGCTAAGGTGAACAGGATAAACAACTTCAATTTCCTGATGAAGATCGACCATCTCACGTAAAGCTGTAAAGACATTTCTCATTGGTTGACCTTGATTCTCACGACGGTGCATGGTTACCAATACAAGTTTCTTATTTGGATCCAATTGGTCTAGAACTTCATGATAGTAATCCGATTGAACGGTTAGTTTCAATGCATCAATGGCTGTATTTCCCGTAATGACAATAGCAGACTCAGGATGATTTTCCTTGAGGAGATTTTCCTTACTCTCACTTGTTGGAGCAAAATAAAGATCCGCAAGGTTATCTGTCATCTGACGATTCATTTCCTCTGGGAAAGGAGAATACTTATCAAAGGTCCTCAGACCAGCTTCAACGTGCCGATACGTACCTGATTATAGAAAAAGCAACTAAACTTGCTGCAAAAAGTTGTCGTTGTATCTCCATGAACAAGAATCATATCTGGACGTTCTTGCTTAACAATTGGATCAAACTTTTCTAAAAATTTTTTTCCAGTAATATCTAAAAGGGATTGATTTTTGCCCCATAATATCCAAGTCATAATGCGGCTTTGATGCTAAACGTTTCAAGAACTTGATCTAGCATTTGACGGTGCTGAGCTGTCACAACTGTAATCGTCTCAATACTATCACTATGTTTTTGCAATTCTAACACTAAAGGGGCCATTTTAATAGCTTCTGGTCGTGTTCCAAAAACAACCATCACTTTCAATTTCTTCATTATGGTATCCTTTCTACTATAATAAAATTTGACACATCAGATTAATCTTTATATCGAATTATTGCGCAAATCAATTAATTTGATTATCTTAATTATTTTTACCGCTAATTAATTTATATGTCAAATTTTTCCAAGTATATTATTGCATTTAATTTAATTTTAAATAATCGTAATATTTTTGTAACGCTGTGATTTACAGCTTGTAAACCTATATACCTTTAAAAGTTTCTTAAAAATTTTTGAGTGAAGTATTTTTTTAAAACATTCTAAAAACTTACCATTTTTCTAAATATTTATTTTTTTCTTAATAATTCAGATAATTATATTTTAGCGTTTCATAGAATGCATCTCATTTTCTAATACGAAAAATCCTCTCTAATGAAAAAGGAATTTACGACTTCTTGCTATTTTTAAAGTTAAAACCTTATAAAATCTGTCTTAAAACAAATTTTTTTCGACAGATATAAAACAAGATCACCGATATCTTCACAAGTAGCATCCATAGCCGGTCTGATGATTTTTGATACCAAACACCCGTCCCATCTGGAATATAGCCTCGTTTGATATACAATCTCTGGGCAGGTCCATACCCTGAATGGAGCCCAACACCAAGGGTCACCTTATCCGATATGAGCCTAACTCGTTTTTCTGCTTCTTCCATCAAGAGATTTCCAATACCTTGATTTTGAAAGGGCTCAAAGACATTGAAATCTGAGAGTTCTGGATAGATTTCTACAAAAGGACCATGTTTTAGTAGAGGGCAAAATGGTAATGTAGCCCGCTAAAAGCATCCTTAACCTCTGCAACTAAGACTTCTCTCCCCCACATTCTTGTTCAAGAAAATATCTAGCCAAAATTTCTTCTCTACCCGGCCAACCTTGGCTGATAAATCCTCGAGATAGATCTTTAATGTCAGATTCTTGCATTTTTCTAATTGAACATGTCGTCTTCATAAGTTGCTCCTTTATAGCTTTCTCCTACCATTATAGCACGATAATAAAGATTAAAAGAAAAACCTAGTAAGACAAAAGAATCTTACTAGGTCAACAGGGAATCTTTTCTAACAAAATCCTATAAAAATCTGGAAAAGAGGTCCACCCAGACTGAACTCGCCTTCTCATTTCCATGCTCAGCAAAAAGACCCGTAAGGGTCTTTTTCTTTAATCTTCGTTTACGAAAGGCATCAGCCATTACGCGAGCGCGTTTGATAGCTGTTGTTACTTTACGTTGGTTTTTTAGCTGAAGTTCCTGTTACACGACGAGGAAGGATTTTCCCACGTTCTGAAACGAAACGGCTAAGAAGCTCAGTATCTTTGTAATCAACATATTCAATTTTGTTTGCTGCGATGTAATCAACTTTTTTACGGCGTTTGAATCCGCCACGACGTTGTTGAGCCATGTTTTTTCTCCTTTATAGTATTAGTTGTCCATTAGAATGGTAAATCATCATCTGAAATGTCCAATGGATTTGTTGCTCCAAATGGATTTTCAGAACGTGAAAAGTCTGGTACTGGGTTTGCAGGTGCTGATTGACCAGCAGTTGGTGCAGAATAAGCGCCACCTGAATGTCCTTCACGCACTCCGCGACTTTCCAACATTTGGAAATTATCCGCCACGACTTCTGTTACGTAAACACGTTGTCCTTGCTGGTTATCGTAACTACGAGTCTGGATACGGCCTGTGATCCCGATAAGAGAGCCTTTTTTAGCCCAGTTAGCAAGATTTTCAGCCTGTTGGCGCCACATAACGACATTGATAAAATCAGCCTCACGTTCGCCATTTTGACTCTTGAATGTACGGTTTACTGCAAGAGTAAAAGTCGCAACTGCTACATTTGATGAGGTATAACGCAACTCAGCGTCACGCGTCATACGCCCCTACAAGTACAACATTGTTAATCATAATCTCACCTTCTTACGCGTCAAGTTTGACGATCGCGTGACGAAGAATGTCAGCGTTGATTTTTGAAAGACGGTCAAACTCTTTAAGAGCTACGTCGTCGTTAGCTTCAACGTTAACGATGTGGTAAAGTCCTTCACGGAAATCTTGGATTTCGTATGCAAGACGACGTTTTTTTCCCAGTCTTTTGATTCAACAACAGTTGCACCGTTGTCAGTCAAGATAGAGTCAAAACGTGCTACCAAAGCGTTTTTTTCGCTTCTTCTTCAATGTTTGGACGAATGATATAAAGAATTTCGTATTTAGCCATTGATATGTTCCTCCTTTTGGTCTAATGACCCCCAGTCTTTGCAAGGGGTAAGTGAGGTTCACTCACATAAACTATTATACTAGAAAAACTGATAGATAGCAAGTATAAAAAGTTAAAAATAACTTTATTACTTATAAATAACTTCCTCTTCAGTTTTCAAAGCTCCGCCATCTCTTTTCAAAAATGAAAAATAGCAAAAAGCTGGCTAGTACTAAAATGAGCCCTAAGTAAAGGAAGGCTACTACAAATCCTAGATAGTCAATCAACCATCCCGTCAGAGGAAAAATGATAATCATGCTTAGGCTGAACATCATAGAGTAGACACTTAGCATGGTTGCCCTGTACTCACTTGGGGAGTCGCTTTTGTAAATCATTATCAAAAATTGGCTGAAAGAGAGCATATAAGGCGTTACTGATCCAATAAAACCAAAATGTAAATCAGTGGCGTACCAAAGTGGGAAAGCAAATAAGTTCCTCCCGTCAAGAGTACAAGAATGGGAAAGAGTTTTAAGGCTGAATACTTCTTTCCAATCTTACTTGCTAGATAAACTGCCCAGATATTCAAAACACTGCCCATCAACATGACCATCGAAATCTGCCACCCTTCTAAGTCAGGCAGTTGATTTTGATAGTAAAAATAAAACATACACATCAGTGTTCCGATGATTTGGGAAAGAATCATCCAACTAAAAAGACTGGGGTTTCTCCGCAACTCCTCTTTGACAGTCCAGATTATTTTTTTCATTGTCAAGCGCTCAGATTTTTGCGCTTTAACACTAGGCTCTTTTAGCATCCAAGTTAGGAAAAGAACGATTATAGAAGTAGCAATCATGATATAGTAGGTCAAGTGCAATTGACCATGGACAAAAAATCCCGCTAAAACCGTCCCCAAAGACCGAGTTCCTTCTGCTACTCCTGACATAAAACTTGAGATGGACAAGTAGCGCTCTTTTAATCCAGCCTCCACGGCCGAATCATAAACCATGGCTGCACTCGTCCCCGAATCAAAATTATAAGACAAGGCACTCACCACCATAGCGAGTGCGTAAATCCAAAAATTACCTTGCCCTAGTAACATAAGAATAGACGACGCGATCCCAGCAATCCGACTGAGATAAAGATTGGTTTTATAGGAATAGCGGTCAGCTAACATTCCAGAGGGAATTTCACAGATGACACTGGTGGCATGAAAAATACTTTCCAATAAGCCAATCTGCCAAAGTGACATCCCGTTTTGACTGAGAAATAGAATCCAAAAGCTGGTAATACCCAGAAAGGCAAAAAATTCCACACCAGCCATGAGACCGATATTCTTCCGGTAATTTCGTTTAAACATAGTTTCTCCTTTAACAAGTGTATTTGTATCTTTGTGTTTGTCACTTGTTAAGCTGTGCTTTACATGATCTCCACCTCTTCTTTCTTCTACTTTGAAAAAACGCCCCTAAGGCGGTTTTGATTTATTTTATGGTTTGATACGATGCAACATACGTGGGAATGGAATGGCTTCACGGATGTGTTTTGTTCCAGCTGCAAAGGTTACCATACGCTCGATACCGATACCAAATCCTCCGTGTGGAACTGTACCGTATTTACGAAGGTCAAGGTAGAATTCATACTCTGTACGATCCATACCAAGTTCTTCCATCTTAGCGACAAGAGCATCGTAGTCTTCCTCACGCATAGAACCACCGATGATTTCTCCGTAACCTTCTGGTGCAAGCAAGTCTGCACAAAGCACGCGCTCTGGATTTCCAGGAACTGGTTTCATGTAGAAGGCCTTGATAGCTGCTGGGTAGTTCATGACAAAAGGTTGGTACACCAAAGTGGTTTGAAATCCATGTTTCATGTGGTGAACCAAAGTCATCTCCATGCTCCAAAATGCTCGTAATCAGCATCTTCATCATCCTCATGCTCTTGCAAGAGGTCAATAGCTTGATCGTAAGTGATGCGTTTAAAGGGCTCAGCAATGTAGCGTTTCAAAAGATCTGTATCACGTTCCAAAGTTTCCAAGGCTTGAGGTGCATGGTCATAGAACACCTTGAAGAAGGGCTTTTACGTAAGCTTCTTGCAAGTCAAGTGATTCATCGTGTGTCAAGTAGGAGTACTCCGCATCCATCATCCAGAACTCAGTCAAGTGACGGCGTGTTTTTGATTTTTTCAGCACGGAATACTGGACCAAAGTCAAAGACACGGCCAAGAGCCATAGCTCCTGCTTCTAGGTAAAGCTGACCTGATTGGCTCAAGTAGGCTGGTGTTCCAAAGTAGTCTGTTTCAAAAGAGTTCTGTTGAATCTTCTGCCGCATTTCCTGAAAGAATTGGGCTATCAAACTTCATGAAGCCGTTCTTGTCGAAAAACTCATAAGTTGCATAGATGATAGCGTTACGGATTTGCATCACAGCCACTTGCTTACGAGAACGAAGCCACAAGTGACGGTTGTCCATCAAAAAGTCTGTTCCGTGTTCTTTTGGAGTGATTGGGTAGTCTTGAGATTCACCGATCACTTCGATATCTGTAATATCGAGTTCATAGCCAAACTTAGAACGCTCGTCTTCTTTGACAATACCTGTCACATAGACAGAAGTTTCTTGACTCAAGTGTTTGATCGTTTCAAATTTTTCAAGACCTACCTCTTCACCAAATTTTTCAATGAAGTTTGGTTTAAAAGCAACTCCTTGGAAAAAGGCTGTTCCGTCACGCAATTGCAAGAAGGCAATTTTCCCTTTTCCAGATTTGTTGGCAACCCAGGCTCCGATGGTCACTTCTTGACCAACGTAGTCTTTTACATCGATAATTGTTACACGTTTTGTCATAATCTATCTTCCTTTTTTCGTTTAACTTGTCCGAAGACATCATTACCCACTATTTTACCATAAATAGACTGCGATAGCTAGGTTCTACTAGAGAAAAATCGCGAGATTTTCGTTACTAAAAATCTTCGCTAAAAAGGCGAAGATTCTAAGTTTTATTTTTCCATAAATTGATGCAAACGGCGAATAGCTTCTTTCAAAGTATCCAAGTCTGTGGCATAGCTGAGACGAACATTTTCTGGTGCTCCAAATCCAGCTCCTGTAATCAAGGCAAGTCCGACTTCTTCGAGAATAGCTGTTGTAAACTCTGTCACATCGGTATAACCCTTCATCTCCATCGCTTTTTTAACATTTGGGAAGAGATAGAAGGCTCCTGGGGCTTGACAACTTCAAATCCTGGCACTTGGCACAAGAGAGGATAAATGGTATTCAAACGTTCTTCAAAGGCTTGGCGCATGGTTTCAACAGAGTCTTGCGGTCCAGTCAGCGCCTCAATGGTAGCATATTGAGATACTGCTGTCAGATTTGAAGTCGTTTGTCCTGTCAATTTGCTCATGGCAGCGATAATTTCAGGATTTCCCACAGCATAACCTACCCGCCAACCAGTCATGGCATAGGCCTTAGATACACCGTTAATCACGATGGTTTGCTTGCGAATGGTTTCTGACAAACTAGAGATTGGAACAAATTCGTTCCCGTTATAAACCAGACGACCATAAATATCATCTGCTAGGATAAGGACATCATGTTCAACAGCCCAGTTTCCGATAGCCAAGAGTTCCTCACGAGAGTAAATCATACCGGTCGGATTCGATGGTGAATTGAGAACCAAGACCTTTGTCTTAGCTGTTCGCGCTGCTTCTAGCTGCTCTACTGTTACTTTAAAGTGATTGTCTTCCTTGGCCTGGACAAAAACTGGCACACCTTCTGCCATCTTGACCTGGTCTCCATAACTGACCCAGTATGGTGTAGGGATGATGATCTCATCACCAGGATTGACCACAGCCATAAAGAAGGTGTAGAGAGAGAACTTAGCACCAGTGGCAAAGGTAACCTCGTTGGCTGCTACAGAATACCCATAATAGCGTTCAAAATAGGTATTAACAGCCGCTTTTAACTCTGGTAGGCCTGAAGCAACTGTATAAAAGGAAGCTCGTCCATCTCGAATCGCTTCTACCGCTGCATCCTGAATGTTTTCAGGAGTATGAAAATCAGGCTGTCCCAAGGTTAAGAAAAGAACATCTTTTCCCTGAGCTTTTAATGCTTTGGCTCTTGCATCACTAGCTAGAGTGACGCTTTCTTCCATTTCTAGTACACGTTTGGATAGTTTCATATGCCCTCCTTATTGGATCACTGCTCCTGTTTCAAAGTCAACCAGATAGTACTGGTTTCCTGACTTAACTTCCCAAATCGGCTTGTCCTGATAACGACCAAAGGTGATCTTGTCAATGTCGCTAGCTCCTTTTTCCCTCGAAATCGTCGCTGCCTTGTCTTGAGAAATCCCCTTATCTAGCTGATAAACATAAATCTTGTGGTCATTCTTTTCAATCAGTACGGCAATGGCCTCTTGCTTTTTATTATGTCCCTAAAAACGCTGTAATAACCTTCTAGTCCATTATAAAAATCAACCTGATCTGCCTTTTCCAATTCTGCATACTGCTTGGCTAGTTTTTCTCCCTCAACTCTAGCATCTTGATAGGGTTTCATGCTGAGTGATATCAGATAAAGGAAGGAAGTGGTCATGACTAGTACTACCAGAGCAATGCCGATTCCATACTGTATAAGTAGCTTGTTTTTTTCTTTTTTCTGTCTTAGTTTCACTCGTCTATTTTACCATCTCTCCTCCTTTATTACAAGTGAAGACAGGAACATTCTAAGATTCTTTTTCCTATAAAATGTAAGTTCTTGTTTTTTCTCATTATTGATAAAATAACCTTATGAAACAATATTTGAAAAGAGAAAATTTCGATAATCAATTAGACTTAAAACAGCTATCATCCTCAACAAAGCTTACATACGAACCTTTAAACCATATGAAGCCAAAGGCTGCTAAAGAACACGGGCTAACACCCACTCAATTTTCAGTTTTGGAAACCCTCTATAGCAAGGGGGAACTACGCATTCAGGATTTGATTGAAAAAATGTTAGCCACTTCTGGAAACATGACTGTCGTCATTCGAAATATGGTTCGAGATGGGTGGATTTCTAGAACTTGCGACCCCAAGGATCGTCGATCCTTTTTCCTGAAATTAACACCTGCAGGACGCAGAAAAATCGAAGAGGTTCTTCCCTGACCATATTGATTCTATCGTAGAAGCACTCCAGCATCTTGGAAGATGGCGAAAAGGAAGACTTAATCCGCATTTTAAAAATTTAAAAATTTGTGAGCACATTTATTGCTAATTAGTATCATTTTGTTGTAACATGGATGGTAACAAAAGAGTTCGCTCTTTTGAAATTTTAAACTAAAGGAGACACATCATGTCTAAAAAGTATTATTTATCGTCGGTTCACTACGCCAAGGTTCTTTCAACCACCAAATGGCCCTCGAAGCTGAAAAAGTACTTGCTGGAAAAAGCGGAAGTCAGCTATCTTGATTACTCAGCTGTTCCTCTCTTCAGCCAAGATTTGGAAGTTCCAACTCATCCAGCTGTAGCTGCTGCTCGTGAAGCAGTCCTTGCTGCGGATGCGATCTGGATCTTCTCTCCAGTCTACAACTTCTCTATCCCTGGAACCGTGAAAAACTTGCTTGACTGGCTCTCGTGCCCTTTGACTTGTCTGATACACGTGGTGCTTCTGCCCTACAAGACAAGTTTGTTACTGTCTCATCTGTAGCCAATGCCGGTCACGATCAACTCTTTGCTATTTATAAAGACCTCTTGCCATTTATCCGTACACAAGTCGTTGGTGACTTTACAGCTGCTCGTGTCAATGACTCTGCTTGGGCAGACGGAAAATTGGTGTTAGAAGAAGCAACTGCTTCATCACTTGCAAAACAAGCTGACGACCTTCTTACAGCCATCAACTAATCAACAAAAACCAGCTCGAATGAGCTGGTTTTATGCTTGTTTCACAAAGACGAGTTCTAAATCACTGGATAAATCAGGTTGGTAGTCAAAACCGGCGAAGCTAAGCTTACGAGCTTGCTCAACTGTTTGAACTTGTCCTTCTATCAAGGTGGTCAAAAAGGCCCCACGCGCTTTTTTTGAAATGGTTGAATGGATTTTCAGCTGACCTGCCTTATCCTCCATAAATTTGAAGGTCACCACCTTTTCTCTGATTTCCTTCGAAAATACGGTTTCAAACTCTGATGATAGGAGTGAGAATAGCAAGTCCTCATCCTGAAGTGCCTCATCATAGGCTGACTTCCAATGAGTCTTTAGGGTTTTACCAGCTACTTTTAACTTCATCAAAAAGTCCAAACGGTGTGGAGCCATAGGCGACAAGGCGGGGACAACACCGTATAAAGCCGAGGTAATCAGGACATGATTTTTCAAGATAGGTTTGTTCAGCCTCGGTTAACCCATCTCGTTTGATGTGACGATACATGAGACCATCGAAAAGTTTCAAGGCTGGATAATGTTTAGCCCTGTGATCTTTTAAAGCTTGAATATGGCCGTACTCTTCTTCTGCTTTCTCGGCAGATACCTTTATAAAAAGTCTCTAATTCACTAGCTGAGTAATGCGCCAGTGAGTCAAGACTGCTCTGATCTCTTCCCCTCAAAGGGAGTCTTGATACAAGGATGGTCTGTGTTCATTTCTTTTGCTGTTGGGATTAAAAATTTTTCATATTGTTAGTGTAGCATATTTTTTTCAATCACGACCAAGAATTATCTTTAAAAACCTCGGTCTCATACCGAGGTTTCTTTTTACTTGACTTTTAAAGGTCTTGAGATAGTTATCTTTTTCCAACTTGACCTTCGAAAGGATTGCCCATTTTCAAGGTAAGGAAGGTCGTCTGACACGGAAGCCCTTTGACCTTATAAATCTTTCCATCAACTTTGAAGAAGTAGACGGTGTCCCCTTGATAACAGCTGATTTAAGGTCTGAAACCACCCCTTGATGTTTTCTACCGTTTCATTATCCAGCTCGAGGTCGTTTTTATTGGCATACTTTGCTGAGGAGTTCATCTACCGTAGTTGCTACGATAACGTTTTTGGTACCCACGGCATCGACCAAATGCATACTCCCTGACCAAGCCTGCATTGTCCTTCAAGCCCATGATATAAAGAGGCTTTGTCGTTGAGATTAACAAGGATAGGGAAGGTAGCCTTGTAGGCCTTCTCACTGCTCCTTCTGCGGAAGCACGGGCTGATTCTTCGGTTGCTGAAGCTAGATTGTACTTGGTGATTTCACCAGTGCGCATATTTTCAAGGATAAATCCTAGATTACTTTCGTCAGCATTTGGCTGAAGTCACCCCTCTGTAGAGATAAATGTCACTCTGATAGAAAGATAGTTATAGCCCTCTGTCGTTTGAGTGACGTTTTTTCTAGAAATCAAGGCATTCCAGAAGCTCATCTTTATACTTGCTGTTGTAGTTGATTTGCTCGATAGTTTCTTCTGCTGGATAGACACGATCCACCCATTCTGGCACTTCATCCAAGCTGTATTCCTTGGTTTCTCCATTGGTAGCGTCTAAGATAATAAACTGATGAAGGACGAGGGACTCCTAGACCAAACTGTTTTTGATAAACGGTTGCTACATAGAAAGGGATTGCCTTCATCATCCACCTCAAAGGAGGGCGTTTTAAAAATCTTGGTTGGGTACTTGATCCGAAGATGACGTTTGACATCACGATTAAAAATACTCGGAGTCTGAATACTTCATCGGTGTTTTTAAATCTACCAATTCCGCATTTCCTGTCACCATATCAACCTTGATATACTCGCCAATTCCCTTGGACTGATTATTAAACCATTTGATCGGGTCGGCATACTCCAAAGGTGTTACCCGATAGGGTTTGCCATCAACCGTCAGCTGGGTATAAGTATCTGCTGCTACGTACTGGGAGACCTTATCCGTCAGCGAGCCTAGATAACGGTCTCCAATCTTTTCTGCAGTGCTCCGATCTAGGATTGGAACCTTACTGGTATCACTCTTAGGAAAATCTTTAAAGTCTTTTTCTGTGATGGACACCACATTAGCATAGTTTTTAGCCTGGAAAAAACTAGAAGTCACTAGGCTTACCAGACCAGCAAGGGCAAAGATAAGGCCTGCAGCCAGCAACAATCCTCCACCTAATTTATTAAAATGAAGCCCTTCTAGATTGAGTTCGTTGGCAACCTTTCCATGACGTACGTGAACTGTCTTGAGAAGATTGGTATCCCTTCGAAAACTAAACAAAATTCCCATCACCACCAAATGTCCACATAGGAAAAAGATAAATTCCCAACTGGTAAGATTGAAGGGTGGTAAAAAGATATACCAGGTCGTTGCGATAAAAACAAGTTCAAAGAGTATACGTTTCATCTGATTTCCTCCTAAATAATCCGCCCTTCCAAATGATCCAGTTCATGCTGGCAGATCTGAGCTGGAAAACCTGTCAGTGTAACGGTCTGCTCCTGCCACTTGCTATCGCGATAGGAAACCGTAATCGTTTCATAACGAGTTGTTAGTCGCACCCCAGTCAAGGACAAACACCCTTCCTCTGTCTCGTAAGGATCTTCAGAGGAAAGGAGAATGGGGTTAAACATAACTATGGGAACTAAGCCAAGATTAAAGATAATCACGCGCTTCTGCACGCCAATCATATTTGCCGCTAGACCGACACAGGTCTCACGATTAGCTAGCAGAGTATCCTGTAAATCTCTAGCTAGATAAAGGTCTTTCCTGCCTTGCAGGTTTTCGAGACCCATGACAAAAATAAGACATCTCGGACAATTTTTCTTTTCCATTCTCTTACGCTCCTTGCTACTTCACTTTATTATAGCACAAAAGAGGATAACTTCTAACCATTCTCCTCAAATGCAAAAAAAGCCATCCGAAGATGGCTTTTTTTTTAAATCGCGTTCTTATCAAAACCAAGTTTACGTTGAACAAACTTAACGATTTCGACAATGAGTATCATTGAGAAGCTTCCAGCCCATAACGACTCCCCATTGTGATAAGTCTAGTTTGGTTACGTGAAAGATACTTTCTAATGGATCAATAACAATAGTTGATGCTAGTAAAATAAATGAAACCAAGATTGACCAGTTGAAAGTTTTAGATTTAAATGGACCAACAGTCAAAATGGATTGGTAAACAGATTTTACATTGTAGGCATGGAAGAGCTGGATCAAACCAAGTGTTGCAAAGGCCATAGTAAGAGCATCAGCGTGGATAGCTTGATTGTCACCCACATGAACTGGGTAAAGAAGGGCAAGACCATAAACAGCCAGAACAAGGGCACCTTGAAGGAGACCTTGATAGATGATGGAACTCATGACCCCACCTGAAAAGAAGCTTGACTTACGTCCACGTGGTTTGTGGGTCATGACACCTGGCTCAGCTGGCTCAACACCGAGAGCGATAGCTGGGAAGGTATCCGTTACCAAGTTAATCCACAAGAGATGAACTGGTTGTAGGACATCCCAACCAAACAAGGTTGATAGGAAGATGGTTAATACTTCAGCCGTATTGGCAGAAAGTAGGTACTGAATGGTCTTTTGAATGTTTGAGAAGACCTTACGTCCTTCTTCAACTGCAACGATGATGGTCGCAAAGTTATCATCTGCAAGGATCATGTCAGATGCACCCTTAGAAACCTCTGTACCAGTGATTCCCTATACCGATACCCTATATCGGCTGCTTTTCAAAAGCTGGCGCATCATTAACACCATCACCCTGTCATGGCAACGACCTTACCTTGTTTTTTTGCCAAGCTTTCACGATACGAACCCTTGTGTTCTGGAGATACACGCGTAAACAGAGTATTGACCAACGACTTTTTCAAATTCTTCATCTGAAAGTTCGTTAAGCTCAGCACCTAGTCAAAACATGGTCTTCTGAGTCATTTTCATCGATGATTCCCAAACGTTTGGCAATGGCTTCTGCTGTATCTTGGTGGTCACCAGTGATCAGTGATTGACGGATTCCCGCTTCTTAGCGACACTGAACGGCTTCTGCTGCTTCGGCACGCTCAGGGTCAATCATCCCAATCAAACCAGTAAAGACTGTTGTTTTCAAGCTCTTCAGAAGTAAGATTTTTCTGGAATAGTATCGATAATCTTATAAGCACCTGCAAGGACACGCAAGGCTTGGTGAGCCATATCAGAGTTGTTTGTATGGATTAATTCAGCGACTTTTCATCAATCGGAGCAACATCTCCAGCCTTGTCACGAGCAACACAACGTTTCAAAAGTTGATCTGGAGCGCCTTTTGACTGCTACGAGGAATTTACCATCTGGCAATGGGATGAACCGTTGACATGAGCTTTACGGTCAGAGTCAAACGGCAATTCAGCTACACGAGGATATTTCTCAAGAACCCTTTAACATCGTAACCCTTGTCCAAGGCATACTGGATGAAGGCTGCTTTCGTTGGATCCCCGATCAGCTTTCCTTCAGCATCAATCTTGGTATCGTTGGCCAAGACAACTGAACGAAGTAGTGGCATTTCAAGACCCTAGTTCAATGTCATCAGCCGAGTCATGTAGAACCGCATCATAGAAGACTTTTTCGACTGTCATTTTGTTCATGGTAAGCGTACCAGTCTTATCAGAAGCGATAATCTCAGTCGAACCAAGCGTTTCAACTGCTGGCAACTTACGAACGATAGAGTTTCGTTTAGCCAAAACTTGAGTACCAAGGGCAAGAACGATGGTCACGATAGCAGGAAGCCCTTCTGGGATGGCTGCAACAGCAAGCGCAACAGATGTCATCAACTCACCAAGTGGATCTTTTGCCTTGAATGAAGACTCCAACTACAAAAGTAACAAGGGCAATGACCAAAATTGCATAGGTCAAAACCTTAGAAAGGTCGTTCAAGTTTTGTTTGAGTGGCGTGTCCGTCTCATCCGCATCTTGAAGCATGCCAGCAATATGACCCAACTTCAGTGTACATACCTGTATTGACAACAACACCAAGACCTCGACCATAGGTCACGTTTGAGTTTTGGAAGGCCATATTGACACGGTCACCAATACCAGCATCTGCAGCAAGTTCTACGGTCAAGTCTTTTTCAACTGGAACAGACTCACCTGTCAAAGCCGCTTCTTCGATTTTAAGAGAGTTGGCTTCTAGCAAACGTAGGTCTGCTGGTACCACATCACCAGCTTCAAGGGCAACGATATCTCCTGGCACCAATTCTTTGGAATCAATCTCTGCCATGTGCCCATCACGAATAACGCGAGCAGCTGGACTGGACATAGACTTGAGGGCCTCGATGGCTTCTTCTGCTTTTCCTTCTTGGTAAACACCAAAGGCAGCGTTGATGATAACCACGGCTAGGATAATGATGGCATCTGCGATATCTTCCCCACCAGAAGTTATGACTGATAAGATAGCTGCAGCAATTAGGATGATAATCATCAAATCCTTAAACTGTTCAATGAATTTAACCAAGAGAGATTTTTTCTCACCCTCTTCCAGTTCATTGCGTCCATATTCAGCTTGGCGTTTTTGCGCTTCGCTTGACGAAAGGCCTTGCTCAGTTGCTTCAACTGACTTCAAGACCTCTTCAGGACTTTGAGTATAAAACGCTTGGCGTTTTTGTTCTTTTGACATGCGTCTCCTCCTTGACATTGTGTGCAAAACAAGTTCTCTTTTTGTTTTATGACAAACAAAAAGAGACTTGTTAATCATAACAAGTCTCGCTGTTTAAGATAGGGCCGGAAGGTATACTTTGCAGTACACAATTCGGAATGACGACACTATCACAGGTTTCTGCCAGCTACTCCCTTGAGTAGTACTATTATATCAAAATTTGAAAAGTTTTCAATCATTAAAATTCGATGAAGGTGGACTAAATTTGAATTTTCCCGCAAAAACCAGTATAATGAAAGAATATTACTTATACTGAAAAGGAAGTTTGATGAAACAATCAATCTCAAATCTCAAGTTAGCTGAGCGTGGTGCCATTATCAGTATCTCGACCCTACTTATTCTTGTCTGCGGCAAAATTAGCAACTGGTCATCTACTTCATTCATCCAGTTTGGTAGCGGATGGTTTCAACAACGTATCCGATATTATCGGAAATGTTGCTCTTCTGATTGGCATTCTGATGGCTCGCCAGCCTGCAGACCGTGACCACCGCTTTGGACACTGGAAGATTGAAGATTTAGCTAGTTTGATTACTTCCATCATCATGTTCTACGTTGGCTTTGATGTGCTTCGGGATACCATTCAGAAAATCCTCAGTCGGGAACAAACGATTATCGATCCTCTGGGAGCATTTCTAGGAATCATTTCTGCAGCGGTTATGTTTGTCGTTTATCTCTATAACACACGCCCTCAGTAAGAAATCCAAATCCAAAGCTCTAAAGGCAGCAGCTAAAGATAATCTTTCCGATGCAGTCACCTCGCTTGGTACTTCCATTGCTATCCTAGCCAGCAGTTTTAATTATCCGATTGTGGATAAATTAGTCGCTATCATCATCACTTTCTTTATCTTAAAGACAGCCTATGATATCTTTATCGAATCGTCCTTCAGTCTTTCAGATGGTTTTTGATGACCGGCTACCAGAAGACTACCAAAAAGGCCATAATGGAAATTCCTAAAGATTAGTAGGTCAAGTCCCAAAGAGGGCGTACCTATGGTAGCAATATCTACCTTGATATCACGCTGGAGATGAACCTGATTTATCAGTCTATGAAAGTCACGAAATTGCAGACCAGGTCGAATCCATGCTAGAAGAGCGTTTTGGAGTATTTGACACCGATGTCCATATCGAACCTGCTCCTATACCTGAGGATGAAATTCAGACAATGTCTCACAAAAACTACTCATGCGCGAGCAATTGATTGACCAAGGGAAACCAACTAGAAGAACTCCTTGCTGAGGACTTTATCTATATCCGTCAAGATGGAGAGCAGATGGATAAAGAGGCCTATAAGGCTGAAAAGAACTTAAAGCTGCAATTATGACATTCAGATTACCTCCATTAGTCAGAAAACCAAGCTCATGTATGAAAGGTAGATGGCATCGTCCACAGCCAGTATCTGGCGCCATGCGAAACTTGGCAAAATATCTTTCCATCAAGAGCAAAAAGAATAGAGAAAATCCTGTCATGAGGGCGGGATTTTTCTACTCTAGCTATCAAATTCACTTAGATACTCATAGTGTCTGTATCCGAAAGTGCTTCGTCTCATCCAGTTCTTTTTGGAGAGTCGCTAGTTACCAAAGTCAGAGCCAGTTTGCGCTGCATTTCTCTTCAATAGCAGCGATACGATTTTCCAAGGAAGCTTAATATCGCTTCAATGCTTGCCCACTCCCGCTTTTTCTTGGTAGGTCATGCGTTTCCCTGTCCTTCTGAACCTTGACCACTCTTCCTTTTTCGGCCTTGCACTTGATTGGCCATCGTGTTTCCAAAAGTTTTTCGTCAAGGTAGTCGTGTGCAATGACCAAAGAAAGGACGAATCTTGCCATCCCTCAAAAGCGAGAATCTTGGTCGCTACCTTATCCAGGAAATAGCGGTCATTGAAGTCTAACTGTCAAGACAGGTCCTTGCAAAACTCTGCAAAGAAATTCTCCAAAATCAAGGTTGGCGCTGGTATGCAACTCAAGTCATTTGTCGGTTCGTCCAAAGAGAAGAGACATTTGGTTTTCCAAGAGCAATTTGAGAGTAAAGTCGTTTTTCTCTCTCGACATCTCTCATCAGGTCTGTTCCATGTTGAACGTGGGAAAAGAACTGCTCCAGCAACTCAGCGCTGAGAAGTCGTAGAACCACCACTGGTGCCGGCCTCTTCTGCCACTTCCTGCGGGTAATTGATAACTCGCTTGCTTTCATTCCAAGCCTCCGATTTGCTGGAGAGAAATGAGGCGATGCGAGCTGTTTCAAACCACAACTTGTCCTGCTGTCGGCCTCATGACTTCCACGCAATCAGGTTGAGTAGACTGATTTGCCCACCGTTGTCCTCAACGATTCCAATACGATCTTGCCCGTGCAAGAGAGTAAAAATCTTGCAAAAATAGGCTTGAGCCATAGGCATAGGAAACATCCTGAAACTCGATGACTCTTTACCATGATACGACTGGTTTCCAAAGTTCAATGGTCGGGTCCGCTTTCAGCAACGCTGCCCGAAACTGCTGTTTCAAAGCAAGCAAAGCGATTGATACGCGGGCATTGGCTGGTCGCACGTGCCTGCGGTTGTCTGCGCACCAGACAATTCTTGCTTGCGAGTTGTTCCTTTTCAGAGCGGAAAGGGTCGCCGCGTCCTCATCTTGTTCCGCCTTGAGGCGCATAAGGTCCTGATAATTTCCCGGATACTCGGTCAAGCCTGCTCGGTCCAACTCGCAGATCCGCGATCGATGGTGCATCTAGAAATAACGATCGTGGGTGATAAAGGAACGAGTCTTGCTTGGAATTTTCAGAGTCAGCCACTCAATGGTGGCAATGTCCAGATGGTTGGTGTTCGTCCAGAGCAAGTGGTTTCCAAGAACTTGCAACTGAACATGTCTTCTTAGACCACCTGACAATTCTCAACGGGGTAGATAAGTCCTAGTCCCAAGTTTGCGGAAACGGTCTTGACTGACGTTTCCGGGCTTGGAAGATCATCACCGCGACGTTAAATGAGCGCCGCGCCTCCT
>BNJU01003440.1_pt1 | contig 31785 bp, 39 predicted proteins | sample 8539281 | NCBI WGS metagenome assembly BNJU01 (sample SAMD00202456, study PRJDB9452) | human saliva metagenome | isolation source: human saliva | place: Japan
AAATAAAAATTTAGGAGGAAGTATATGGAAGAAAATAAAGAGCTTGATGAAAAAGATATAAAAAGGGCTCAAAAATTATTAAAGATTGCTAAACCATTTGAAAAGAATATTTATTAAAAGACAGTCCAAGATTAAATATATTAAACATAATAGAAATGGACACAAAGAAGCTTCAGCTCATGCAAAAATTTTAGAATTTCTACTGGATTGTAAATGGGAAACAAATGAAAAAGAAACCTTTTTCTTCATTTTTAGAAAAAGTTTTAGGATTTTTCTAAAACTAAAATAAAAGAATTTTTAAAAGAAAAATTTCTGTATCTAGAGAGCATGTGATAAAAATGGAAGAATTGACTTTGTTATTGAAAGTGAAAGTTTATGTATAGCAATTGAAATGAAAATTTATGCTAGTGATGGAGATAGACAAATAGAAAGATATGAAAATTATTGTAAAAGTAGAGGAAAAGATTATAAGATATTTTTATTTAACACTTGATGGACATGAACCTAGTGAAGTAAATATAAATTCGGAAGTAAAATGTATTAGTTTTTGAAGATAATATATTACCTTGGCTAGAAGAAAGTTTAAATTATCTAAAAAGGAAAAATATAAATATTCATTTATTTTTACAGTATATAGGAGCAATTAAAAATTTAATAGAAATTGAGGAGGCAAATATGGAAATATTAAATACATTCGAAGAAATGAAAAACAACAAAATTTTTAAATGATAGATTTAAGGAAAAAAATTCAAAGTATAATAGTTGATTTTATAGAAGAATAGATAAAAATATAGAAAAGAAGTTAAAAGATAGAGAAATATTGAAAGAAGATTCTTTTTGTTATAGTAGAGACATATGACTTTTTAATGGAACAGGGAGTAGCAGGTTCTTGTTATAGATTAGATAAAATAAAAAAATAAAAGATAATAATTTAGATTATTATTTAGTTTTTCAATTGAAGTTACAAACGATATAAGAGGAAGTTTTCATTTTCTCAATATACTGATGATAAGGATATACTCCAATTAAACTTGAGGATATGGAAAAGATTGATTCAAAAATTTTTAATAAATATAGTGAAAAAAATTCAATAATTTAAAAACTTTTGAAAGGATTGAATAACAACCAATATGAGTATGGTTTCATATAAAAATAGTCGTAGTCAAGAAATTAATTTTTAAAAATTTTTCTGATTCAGCCTTAGAATTAGTAGAAAAAGATATAATGAAAAATGAAATTAAGGAAATAACCAAAGATATTTGGAATATAATAAAAGATTTTTAGAGAGGTCGTATATGCAAGAAAAATTAAAAGTTATAACTATTGGTGATTATAATATCTCTATACTTAAGAACTATTTTAAAGATAATGAAAACATTGAATTTCTAAAATTAACCTTAGATGAAAGTATAGATAATTTTAAATACTAATTTTTCTAAGAAAGATATTATATTTTTGAGACAAATGAAGAAAAATTTAGAAGAATTATTAGAAAGCAGGAAAAAGCTTTAAAAGAAAAAGAAATTATCACTCTAACTGTTTTAGAAGAAAAATTGTTATGGAAAATAGGAAAGTTTTAGAAGAAAATCTATCAATACTATTTTTCCCAATAAATAAAAAGATGATATAAATAATTTATTTTAGAACTTATAAAAGATGATTGAGAATATAATTTATGAGAGTTTGCTATATAAATCTTGATATTGAAGATGTCAAAAGTATATTAAGAGATTCTGGAATAAGTGTCTTTGGAAGTTTAAATATAAATAAAACTATTTCAAAAGAAAAATATTATAAAAATATAAATTATCCTTTCTATAGTAAAACTTTGAAAGATTCTAAAAAGCTCCTTGTATTTTTGGATACTTTAGAAGGCTGTTTGTTCTAACAGAAGGAGAGTTAATTATAGATACATTAAGAAATGAGTAGGAAAAACAATAGAAGATATATTAGTTTTCAGTTAGAATGGGACTAACTTTAAAAATAGAATAGAGTGTAGCTTTATAGCAGGTGTATTTAAAGAAGAATAAAATGCAAAAAGAGGCTGTTGCATATTATATCTTAATTTAAAAGTCAAAAATAAGTGAGTTACATGAGAAATTTTTAGATAAAAATCAAATGAATGGCGAGTAATTGTGGGTGTTTTGATACATTTTGGCGAGTTTCCGAAATTACAGCAATTCTTGATTTTTATCGTTAAGACTCTCAGTAACGAACTATTTTTACTTTATTATTTCACAAAAGCTCTTTCTGGTATTTTGAGGTAATTTTTAGTATATTTTATTTTATTTTATTTTTAAAAGATGTCCCATTCTTTCTTTCTTAGTTTTTAGGTACACTTTTATTAACTTTATTATGTTCTATTTCAATTTCTTCTCTTTCAACAACAGGCATTCCATATTCTTCAATTCCATTAATTTTTAATGGATTGTTTTGTTAAAAGTTTTATAGATTTAACTCCTAGTGCTTTTTAACATTTGTGCAGCAACAGCATAGTCTCTCATATCTGCACCAAAATCCAAGGTGTAAGTTTGCATCTAGTGTATCCATTCCTTCTTCTTGTAAATTATAAGCTCTTAATTTATTTAAAAGTCCTATTCCTCTACCTTCTTGTCTTAGATAAAAGGATAACTCCTTCTCCAAGTCTATCAATTCTTCTCATAGCAGTTTTTAAGTTGAGAACCACAATCACATCTTAAGAACCTAGAATATCCCCTGTGAAACATTCAGAGTGTATTCTAACAGTAACTCCTTCTTTTTCCAGCAACATCACCTTTAACAAGTGCTATATGTTTCCTTACCATCAATATGATTTTTCAAAACCAACTATTTTTAAAAGTTCCATTGTCAGTTGGCATAGTAGCTACAACTTCAACTTTCATTAATTCTTGAGTTTTTCTTTCTATATTTTATTAAATCTGCTATAGTAATAATTTTTAAATTATGTTTCTTAGCAAAAACTTCTAAATCATCCATTCTTGCCATAGTACCATCATCTTTTAAAATTTCACGAGATTACAGATACAGGTGCAAGTCCACATATTTACATAAATCAACTGTTGCTTCAGTATGTCCTTCTCTTTCAAGAACTCCATTATCTTTTGCAATTAATGGAAATATATGTCCAGGTCTTGTAAAATCACTAGCTACAAATTTATATCAGCTAATTTTTAATTGTTAGTAAGTCTATCAGCTATTGAAATTCCTGTTGTAGTTCCTTCTTTTGCATCAACTGATACTGTAAAAGCTGTACATTTAGCATCAGTATTTCTTGCAGTCATAGGATCTAAGTTTAGTCTAACTGCATATTCACTTGACATTGGTGTACAAGTTAAACCTCTTGCATATGTTGCCATAAGATTAATGCTTTCATAAGTTGCTTTTTCAGCTGCAACAAAAGGTCTCCTTCATTTTTCTCTATTTTTCATCGTCTACTATTAGTAGAGATACCATTCTTAATATCTTCTAATACATCCTCAATTTTGTAAATCATTTTATCCTCCTAAAAACCATTTTCAACAAAAACTCTCTTGAAATTTTACTTTTTATTTTTCTTTTTCTTCAAGTTTGTCAAAATGGACAAATCTTTCTATATATTTTCCAACTAAGTCAGTTTCAATATTTACAATGTCCCCAACTTTTTACTTCCTAATATTATTTTTCTTGTGTATGAGGTATCAATGAAACAGAGAAAAGTATCATCTGTTAAAGAAATAACTGTAAGACTAGCTCCATCAATAGTAGCTCTCCCTTTTTCAACAATGTATCTCATATATTTTCTGCTAATTTTTATTTCATAAATTTTTAGTAATTCTTCTTGAGTAATAGAAACAATCTCACCTTCACAGTCCACATCACCTGTAACTAAATGTCCTCCAAGTGGTGTTGATAAAGTAATAGATTTTTCTAAATTCACCTCATCTCCTGCTTTTTAATCTTTTTAAATTAGATCTAGAAATAGTTTTCAAACATGCAATCTGCAACAAAAATAATCTTTTTGAAAATTCAGTAACTGTTAGGCATACACCATTGGTTGCAATACTATCTCAAGTTTAACATTTTCTAGAACTTTGTTGCTTTTTATTTTTAATTTGATAGATTTATCTCCACTATTTAAAGAAATAACACTACCTTTTCTTCAACTAAACCCGTAAACATATCCACCTTACCTTATTAATCATTAAAAATAGTTCGTTACTGAGTAAATTTTTAGAAAATTTTCTTTGAAAGATTTTTTAATAAATTGTAGATTATATATAGGATTACTTGCCAGCCTATAATGTTTCTAGAGCTCCACAAAGGCTCTTTCAACATTATAGGACGTCGCAATAATCTTATTAAAAACTGTTAATTATTTACTCAAAGAAAATTTCTAATGATGAAATTATAATGTAACTCACTTATTTTTAAATAATATCTATAGATTTTTCAAATTCTATAGAGATATTATCTCCATAAATATTAAATTTAGGATTAGAAAGTTTGAATACTTCCTCCATACTCTGAACCTCCCACGACTGAAGTCGCAGGGTTCTTGAGGTAATAGTTGCTTTTGTTAGCTAACTAAATCTACCAAAAGCTATCCCCATGGTTCCTACGGTTCATATATTGTATATTTAAGCACTTATACCCTAATATCTTTAGTCCTTCTTTTTAATATGTTTTTAGCTGCATTTATATCTCTATTATGTACAGCTCACATACTGGACAAAGTCCATTCTCTCACACTTAAATCTTTTTACTTCTTCATTTCTATATCACAACAATTACATATTTGACTACTTGCAAAAATTTATCTACTCTTACTATTATTCTTTTGTACCATTTAGCTTTTGTATTCTAGTATTCTATTAAATTCGCTCCACGATACATCTACAATATTTCTTGCTAATTTATGATTTCTTACCATATTTTTACTTGTAAATCTTCAATACAGATAATATCATATTCTTTTTATTAGACATTGTTGATAATTTTTGCAAAAATCTTCTCTTTGATTTGATATCAAATAATCTTGCTACTTTTATTCTAACTTTGTTCTATTTGAACTACCCTTTGTTTTTCGTGATAGTTTTCTTTGTAATATTGCTAGTTTGTTCAAAGATTTTTGTAAATATTTTTGGATTTTCTATTGAGATTTCATCACTGGTAAGTGCAAAGTTTTTATACCTAAATCTGTTCAACATTCTTATTTGTACTTTCTAATTTTTCTACTTCTACATCTGTACAACACAGAGATATATAATATTTTCCACTAGGCGCTTGTGTTATTGTTGCGCTTATTATTCTTCCCTTGTGGTTTTATTTTATCTCTTATTTTTAATCTTCTAACTTAGGTACTTTTTATCCATTTATCTAAAAACTCTATATTATTATTTGTATAATTAGTTCTGTATGATTTTCTATTATCTTTCTTAGATTTAAATTTTTGGATAGCCTCTTCCACTAAAGAAGTTTTTATAGGCTTTTATCTAAATCTTTTAAAAGAATTTTGTAAAGAAAATTTATCTACATCTTTTAACCATTCTTTCTCTTGTTTTAAAACTGTCAGTGCTTTGCTACATTGATTATATGACATAGATTTTTCTCTTTGTTATATAGCACCTGTTTTAAACCTAAAAATGATTATAGACATATCTTACACAACCAAAAGTACAATTTAATATTGCTATTTTGAGTTTTAGTTGGATAAAATCTAAACTTTCTATGCTCTTTTTCCATGCGATTTCACCTCCATTTACCTATATATAGTATACCACTTTTTATACTATAAGTAAATGAAAAAAGTAAAATTTTTCTACAAATATGAACCTAAAACTGACTCAGTCGTTTTAGAGGTTGTCGTTCACATAAGTACGCTACCACTTATGCAGTTCTCTAGTATACACTCCTTAATAAATTAAGAGATTAGCCTGAACTTCTAATATTTCTATTAAGCACAGACTATATCTTATCCCACAGCTCTATCTGTTTGGGTCTACACCACTTCCACTAGCTTTAGTGTACTTCCCTCAGGAGGAATAGTCGTTGAACCTTACTTTTTCGGTCTTGGCTGCTGATTGCCCATTATCTTAACACTTAGGGTTTAACGCTTATGTCATCTAGTATATTTTTCTGCTTTTCGCCACTTTCACGCATGCACCATATTATTTAGGTACTATGTTGTGGATTATACTAGCTTTAGGGGTTTCCAGCAATTCGAGTAGTATTGGATAGCTTTTTAAAGTTGCTACCTCTACACATATTTTCTATATATGCTGACTATACTGTCAATGGTCTAACTCATGACTAACACTCTACGAGTGCTGGAGCAACAGTGTGCGACCTATTTTTCAATCAAAAGTTAAATCCACTTATAAAGGAATAGATGAATTATCTCCAATAATTTTAGAGAGCTATAAATATTTCTCCAGCATCTATTACATTTTCTTTGAAAAGCAGTGAAATAAGTCCACTTCCACCTTCTAAAAAGAACAGAATCTATATTTAATTTTTCCTAATTCTTTTAAAATATCTTCCATCTTAAATATTTTTTTCCTTCAAGATAGATTAATCTTGTTCCTAGATTTTCATATTCTTTAACTTTTTCAAGATTTCTATTATCATTTGATGTAACTATTATTGCTTTATTATCGTTAAAAATGTAAGAACTTAGAGTCTATTGGGCTTTTCTAAATTTGGATCTACTACTACTCTAAAAAGGATTTTCTTTTTCTATCCCAAACTTTTTCCTCATCAAGTCTTGAATCTAAACTAGGATTATCTTTTAAAACAGTATTTATTCCAACCATAATAGCTGAAAATTTTGTTCTTAAAAATTGAACTTTTTCTCTAACTAGCTCATTAGTTATCCATTTAGATTTTTCCACTTTTTGTTGCTATTTTTTTCCATCAAGAGTTATTCCACATTTTAAGAATAAATAAGAATTTTTATTTTTCTATGTATTTTAAAAATACTTTAGTTTACTTCTTTTTAGCTTCTTTTTCTAAAATTCCAAAATCAACTTTAATTCCTGCATCTTCTATTATTTTTATACCCTTACCTGCAACTAAAGGATTGGGATCAATACAGGCAGTACACATCTTTTATTCCAGCTTCTACAATTCTTTTTGCACAAGGCGGAGTTTTTCCTTGGTGAGAGCAAGGCTCTAAAGTAACATATATAGTAGCACTTTTTGCTTCTTCTCCTGCTTCATTTTAAAGCCCAAACTTCAGCATGAGGATCACCATATTTTTTTATGCCAACCTTCACCAATTATCTTTCCATCTTTTTACACAACTGCACCAACAAGTGGATTAAGATTCCTCCTCCTATTCCTTTAAAAAGCAAGTTCTATAGCTCTGCCATAAACTTTTCATCTACAGTTTTGTTCATAATTAGATTCCTTTTATTAAATTGATCATTTCAATAGCAGTCATAGCAGCATCTGCTCCTTTGTTTTCCTGCTTTTGTTCCTGCTCTTTCAATAGCTTCTTCTATTGAGTTAGTTGTTAAAACTCCAAATATTACAGGAATTTCACTTTCTAAACTTACATGAGCAACTCCTTTTGATACTTCTGCACACACATAATCAAAGTGTGGTGTAGATCCCTTTAACAGCTCCTAAAGTTATTACTGCATCATATTTTTTTAGATTTAGCTAATTTTGTGCTATTAAAGGATTTTCAAATGCTCCTGGTACCCAAAATAGATTTATATTATCATCTTCTACATTGTGTCTTCTTAAGATATCTTCAGCTCCACCTATTAATTTTTGATGTTATGAATTCATTAAATCTAGCTGCAACTATTGCAATTTTTGTTCCTTCTCCATTAAATTTTTCCTTCAAATACTCTCATTTTTACCTCCAAATATATTTTAATTTTATTTTTAATTTAATCTACTTATTTTAATTATTGAAATTATCATTAATATTGCACTTGCAATTTGAACAGGACTTAAAAACATTTCCATTTATGAAATAATCAAAGATTACACTTGATATAGGAAACATAGCTCACACATAGTAGCAACCTTTGCTGTTATGTATCTAAGTCAAAAATAATAAAGTAGTATCGCTCCACTTCCTGTTGTCAAGGCAATGATTACAAAAATCAGCCAATTCCCACCAGTAGCTTGAGAGAAATCTCCAAATCCACTAGTAAAAGCAACAATAACAAACAGTATACAAGTTGTCATTAAAGTATCTTACATATAGTGCTGTTCTAAATGAAGCAGCCTCAAAACTCTTTTTCCAAAAACTGTAGCTGACCCAAATGAAAAAGGCAGCAAGTAAAGAGTAAAGTGCGGCAGCTAAAGGTTATCTCCTTCAACAACTTCTGGAATATTAAATTCAAAAGTTAAGAGTATCCTCCTAGTAGAGCTAAAAGCCCCAAAATAGATAATCTTTTTAATTTTTCTTTTTAATAGTATTCTAGCTAATAGTATTGCAAAATATTGGTTGTAATTTTTGTAAAAAGTGTTACAACTGTCAAATGCTTAAAATTCACTAAAAATAGTGCTTTTACTATGGATAAAAGTTCCTAAACTTCCTCCAAATAGTGCTACACAAAAAAAGAAAAACAAATCATTCTTATCTAACTTTCTTATATTTTTAATTTCTTCTTTACCAAAAATAACTGACATCAGTATTAAAGGTAAAAGATGAAGAATAAAAACAACAAAAGGTACATGTAAGTTAAATAATCTTGGTGTTAAGCTATACCATCAAAACCCCACATAGTAGCCGCAAGACACACTAGTAAAGGCTCCTTTTATATGCTTATCCATTATATCCTCCCCTAGAAATAAAAAAACCCGAATTAGACTTCGGGTAATTGTTTTAACTATAGGAAATATAAATTAAAAAATTTAAATCTCTTATCTTCTCTCATCCAGACTCTACTGTCGGTTTTGAATTTCACCAAATCAAAAGCAAATGCTTTCGTGGACTATACCACCGGTCGGGAATTTCACCCTGCCCCGAAGACCATATATTTTATTCTCATCTATAACTATATTACTCTTTCTCAATTTGTCAATATTTATTTTTTACAACTTCTAATCTGAGTAAATTGCAACTATACAAAAGTGCTATATAAGCATTTATATTGTATAGTTTAAAAAGCTCATACAATTATGTAATCTTTCAAAATCATTTTCATCTTTTGCTTTTTATTGCTTCTTCTAATGATTTTTGATATACATTGGATTTTTCTATCATGTTTAGAGGACATTGTTTTTAAATTCTTCAAGCGATAATTCTCCAAATATCATTTTTCTAGCTCATCAATTATTTGTTTCTTCTTTTGTCATTTTTAATCTTCCTTTATTTCTTAAATCATATAGTACATAACTTTTTCAGTAATCTTATAAAGAATTTTACCAAATCTCTTTTTACAATTTCTATTTCATCATTAGCTTTGATGCGTTTTCTCTAAATTATTTTTACTCATAGACATAATATGAATATATACTATTATCAATACGTGAATCAAAAGTAACTTTCACCTAAGGAATGCAAGTTTATTAATTCTTTCTTTGTTAAATTTTTCTTCTAACCTAAATTAACTGCTTCTAAAAATTCCTTTAATTCCTTTATGTATTCATCAGAGTTTTTCTCATATTTTTATATTTTTCAATTACATCTATTAAATTCTTTACCGAATCTCTAAGTTCAATAAAAATCTTCTTCTATAAAATAATTCTCCATTAATCTTGTTCCTCCACATCTTTATCTGTAAATCATGTCTATTTAATTGCTTTATTGCATATTCTCTAATAAGTTCGTTTTCATTTTTTAGCTAACAATTCTAATTTTTCCTTTGCTTTTTGGAGTATTGGTATATCCCAAGGCATAAGTACACTTTCTAGCTATATTAAAAATTCATCCTCTTTCTTATAATCAAGTTCCATGACTGCTAAAATCATACACACGGTTTTATTAATTTGGGAGAGTGTTTTCTTTTCAAGTAAAAAGCTAAATCTTCATGTTGACGATGCCTTTTATCACATGCCAATTCAATTAAAAATTCATTAAAAGAATCATCTTCTAAATAGTAATCTCTGATTATAATCATAATTAAAGTTATTAATATCTCAATGATATATCCTGTATCATTGCCAACATCTTTTTGTTCGTCTTGTAAAAATTTTATCACTTTTTGTGGTTCATTCTTAAATTTTTCTTTCAACTCCTGATAACTTAAATTTAATATCATTTCTCTTTCTTCTGTTGTCATTTTTATTCTCTTCCTTCCCTATATTCATATCTATAACATTAGCTTCAAACAATATTTTTCACTAAAAATGTCTAAATCTCTATTTCTTATATTACTATACTTCTATTGGAATATCTAAAGGTGTTACTTTTTATAAATTATAGTTATTTTATCTTGGAATTTTTCCTAGTTCTTTCTAATGACTTTTCTCCCTCATAAACATATACTATTGGTGAGGAACCTGATTCCCAATCACAAATTTCTTCTATTCCTGATTCTACATATTTTTCATTTTTCTAAAATTTCTTCAAAATTTACTTTTTCTATATTTGTATTAGTCCAAAATACAATTACTCCATCCTCTTTATCTATTAAAAATAACTTTTTATTATCTATTATTTCTTTTTCCTTCCATTTCTTTTGTTATTACTTCTATACTTTCTATTTTTATTTTTCTAAGTCTTCTAATAACTGTTTTTTCTTTTCTTTTTTATTGTTAATATTCCAGGACTTTCCCAACCTTCACTTGCTATAACACCTATATATTGTGGTTCTAAGTCATATTTTTCATCATTTTCTTTTGCATAAAAATATGCTTCTTTCATTTCTTTATTATTTCCTTTAAATTTTCCTCTTATATATACTATTCTTTCCATGTTTATTTTTCCCCCTTTAGGAATAGGTTTCTTGAATCAACAGTTGTTTTTCCTCATACTGAATTTCCTTCACTATGGATAGTTTTTCTTTAAACTTAATTTTTAGAAAATAGCTAGCCTAAAATTTTTAACTACCTATTATGAGTTATTCTAATTATATAATTACATACTTACCCTCTTTTAAAACTTTTTACAACTGGGTCTTCCATTTTCAAATATTTTCTTCATAATTTTCATCTATTATTGGTTTTTCTAAAAATTTTATCCATCTATCTAAAATATAGATTAGATCTTCTTTTTATTTCTAATAATTCATCTGGTTCATTACCATCAAAATATATATCATACATTATTACCTTTATCCCCCTCTATATCTACTGCTGTGTCTTCTCTGAAGGATCTCTTGGTAAATTTTCTTCTAAAACTTTTTGAAAATTTAAAAATTCTATACTCAATTATTATAGATTGTTCGATGTGGATCATGTAAATAGTAAAATAAAAATTTGTATTTTTTCTGCTTCACAATGTGAGAATATATCCTTTTTATATTTTTTATATAACAAAAATTTTAATACCATATTTTTTCTCCTTTTTATTTAAACATTTTTATTGGTTTTCCTGTGGAAATAGCATTTTTCTATCTATATCTACTTTTACTCCTAATTTTGTCTTTCCTTCATCAAAACTATTTTGAAATTATAAATTATTAGAATGAGGAACTTTATTTCCAAATGTAGATTCCACTTCTTTTAAAATTCTTTTTACATTGTGAAACAACTATTTTATTATTATTTAAAAAAATCAAAACCTACAATAGTTCTATATTTATAGCTAATTCCAATATTTTTTTAAATTTTATTAGATTAATATCATTAGAATTTTGAATTATTTTATTAACAATCTTCAATGCTAATGGTATTTTCTCTAATGATAGTACTTCTTCTTCATAATCATCAATAAGCACGTCACACTCTTCATTAATTAGTTGAAATACTTTTAAAGTATAAAATACACTATATTGACTCTCTGATAAAATTAATTCTTCCATTTGTTCATCTTTTTGAACTCCATAATCATAATCCTTCATTGCTTTTTATATCTTTTGGGACTCTAATATATCTATAGTTCCATAAAATTCCTCCTAAAATAATCAGTTATTATAACTAATTTCACTATTTTTTACTATCAATTATTTAGTTCAACAACTGTCTTATTAATATTTTATATATTATTATAGATAAAATTAGTATTTTTAGAAAACAGTTAGCCTAAGATTTTTACTACTTAGTGAAAATTTATCTTATTTATGCAATTACATACTCATTACCATTTAAAACTTCAATAATATCTTCTGATATTTTTATTTAATTCATATAAACTTTGTCTTCTTTTTATAATTTCTGAGATATTCCAAATTACTTTTTTGCTTCTCCTTTATTTTTTCTTTTTGAGGTTATAAAGGTATTTATTCTGCTAATTCATTAGCAAATATCATAAATATTTTTATTTCCTTTTCCTTCTATAAATTTTTCTATCAATATTTTATCTATTAGTAAACTAGTAGATATATACTAAGGCTGTGAAATATTCCCATTGAATTTGATATCTCCACTTTTAATTGTTTTTTGAGTTATCAGCTTTTTATTTTCTCTAATTGATAAAAATATAAAGTTTTCAACTACAAATCCTCTTTTATTATCTAAAAAGATATTAGGTAAATCTTTTATTTCATCATAGTCAAAAAAACGAATTTTTGTTTTATCATAATTTTTATATTGTTGTCTTACATCATTTTCTGTCACTTTCAGTAGCTATTATTAGTTCATTATTAAAATCTATATTTTTTTATCTTTTATTGAATTATCATCTATTAAAATATATATTTCAATATCTATTGAGGCATTCCATTCTTTATACATAATTCTATTATCTCTATACCATTCTACTAATAGATTATATACTAAATCATAATATATAGTCCCCTTATCATAGTTTTTTATCACAATCTTTAATTTTTCTAAAATCTTCTGTGTAATCAGAATAAATACCATTCCTTCTTTTTCTTTCTTTCATTTTTTTCAAAAACTATTAAATCTCCTACAATATCATGATAAGTATAATTATCTTTTCTAAATTTTTCATTATAATTCCAAAAATCCATTTCTTTTTGAACAATATCGTAAAAAAATCACTCCAACTTTTTATTTTTATCTTCAAAAGTCTATAATCCATTTATCTTTTAGAGTTTTCATATATTGCTTTTCTTTTACTTTTTTCTGTTATAATCAATCTATTTGATAACATAAATATACTCCTTATTTTTATTCTTCTGAGATATCTTTTCCATAACCCTTTTACTATATCTCTCAATGCTTCTTTTTAAGTCTTCTTCATTAATTGTTCTAGCTTTAAACTGTCTACCTAGTTCTTCCAACTCTTGAACCTATTACATTATAGAAACTTGTACCTTTATTTTAGAAAAAGCTATATAAATATTTTTTTAATCTACATAGCTTTTTCTGATTTAAATCTAATTCTTAAAAATAATTCTATTGATTAATCTAATAAAGTTATCTTTAATTCTTCTAACTCATCATTTATTTTATTCATTTTTCTCTATCTTCATCAGCTACATACATTTCTGTCAAGCATCCTCTTGGTGGATATAATCAACTATTATTTCCTTAACCTCTTGATATTTTTAATATCATCTATTTCATCTGTATCTATCACATATATCAACTCATTTTAAAAATTTTTCTCACTAATGTTTCATTATAATCATCTAAATCATATTTTTTTCCATAAATTCTAATAATTTATTTGCTGCATCTTTTTAATTTTAAAAATTCATTTTCTTTTTACCTCTTATAAAATTTTGAATTTTTCTTGTATTCACTGCTCTAAATTATATATATTTATGTATAATTATTGAATACAAATCAGCATCCTCTTTTGTCATTTTTTGAATTAGAAGAAAAACTTACTAAATATATATATTTGGTGCAAAATTTATTCTTAACTATATCTAAAAAGCTCTTCTTTTAAATCATCTATACAATATTTATTGATTAAATAAATTAAATCTCTTTTTATCTTCTTCATAAGTTCTCATTTTGTAATACTCTCCTTAAATGCTTTTTTATATGATTTGAAAAATATCTCCTATATTCTTACATAGCTATTTTCATTACTACTTATTTAATTATTTCTTCTTTTAATATTAAATCTGTTCTTGGGTTAGGTAATAAATCTAATCTATCATATTTTATTATCATTTTTCAATAGGAATCATTTGTAACTCACCACCTTGCCCATATTCAGGATAAGATTCTGTAAATGGCTCTAAGTCCTTCCTGTATCTCCATAAGAACTTTCTTTTAAATATCTTTATTACTATTTTATTAAATGTATTAGAACACTCGTGGCTCTAGCACTCGTTAGGAGTAGTTAGCCGTGAGACATGTACTCGTAGGGTATGAATAACACCAACATTGAAGATATTGCTACAAAATTTTGCAATTTTACTAGTTTTAGTGTATAATATATTTAGAACATTAGCAACTGAATATATGGAGTTAAGGCTGGTAAACAGTAGCCTTGTAAAATATTCACTGTTCTGTATAGTTGTTCTTTTTAAATATAATATACAGATAAAAAGTAGCAGGGTGTGAACACAAGTCTTATCCAGTAGTGGCTATCGTGGACTAGCCAAAAAGAATAAGGGTTTTAAAACCAAACTTCTTAGAAGATAACTACTTTTCAGTTATCTTATGAGGCTCTCGACTCTAGCACTCGTAGGGTGCTAGTCGTGATAGTTCACTTATTCCTGTATAAGCTTCATTATCTTTTTTATAATTTCTGAAATATTCAGATAATTTTTATTTTTCATAATTTATACAAAATATATTATCTGATATTTGAGAATTATATCCTATTCTAGTATAATGAAATTTTTTAAATTCTATTATTTCTAAAAATTTTTAGTAGAAATTCTCTAATCAAATTATTAATATTTAAGATATTCTTATGAACTATAATTTTATTTTTCTTTCATATCTTTCTCCAATCTCTCTTTCATTTACGAATTGTTCTTCATTTAAGCTGAGTTCCATTTGAATTCATATTTGACTTAGAAGCTGATACACTTAATCTGTTATGACCTTCTTCCATAATCAATATTCACTTTTATTGATACTCCACTACTTTTATAAGAATTACTTAATTCAATAGCTTTTTTAGTAATATTTTCTACAAAGCTATATAAATATTTTTAATCTATATAGCTTTTTCATAATTCTTAATCTACTTCTATTATTTCTTCATATTTTTCATAATTTTTCTGGAATTTTTCTTTCTAAATTCTATCCATCTTTTTCATCAATTTTTAACATACCTTTTTCTTGATATTTCTGCCTTCCCTTCCTCATTATCTGGATCAAATAGCCCAATAAATATGATACTCTATCTTCTAGAAAATCAGCTCCCCATACTTGACCATCTAGTGCTGAATATTTTTCTTTTATCTAACTCTCCACATATTTCAGTTAAATTACTTTCAAAAACTACTAATATCTATTATATAACATGCTATTAAATATCTTCATTTTGTGTTTTCATTAATAGAACTACATAGCAAATACTAATTTTTTCATAAATAGTTTTTCAAAACTTTTATAGTAATGCAACTCTAAATTTCATTTTTCCTCCTGATTTAATTATTTATTTTTTTATTGTAAAGGGTAAACTATTGTATTAGGATATAAATACCCTTTTACTTTTTATTCCTGAAATGGATTTACTATATTTTTCTACAACATTTCCTATATTTCAACTTTTATTTCTTTAGTTTTTTATAAAAGTTATATATACAGTTTTAATTAAGAAAATAGCTAGCTTAAATTTCTAAACTAGCTATTACTTTTAATATAAAATTAAATACTTTGGTATAAAATACTTTTTGGACCTCCACTTTCATAATAAATAGATATATTATCTCTTTTTATTATGAAAAGTTTTTATTTGTTTTAAATCTTTTATATAGATATCTATATAAAATCTTCCATCTTCTAATGAATCATAAACTTCTGCATTTCTTCCTAAAATTCTTAAAAATTCATTTTGTAATGGATAAATCTTTCTAATAATTTTTATCTTTTTGTTTTCTTCATCAATATATGGTTCTGCAAAAATCTTTTAAATCATTTATATTTTCTATTTATTTCTACTGTTCCTATTATCTCATCATTAAAAACGAAAATTAATTTTTTTCTAATTCTAAATTTATTGGTTCTGTATATTCTACTGATAAATCTGCATTATATTCAAAACTCATATCTTTTAATTCAGGGTAATCTTCTAATCTTACTTCACCTGTTTGATCTAATATAGAATAATGATTTTCTGGAACTACATACAAATTTTATCTATAAATATTAAAATAAAGAATAAATGATACAACTATTCCTATAAATGTTCTCACTTATACCTCTAATATTCTTCTATTTCTTTTACTCTTTTAAAGCTTTTCTACCATTTTTCTGTTTCTATTTCATCTGTTGTCCTATAGATAACAAAAATAATTTTGAAAGTTTTTGAAATATTATTTTTACTCCATCAAATCCTTTTAGTCATTTCATTTAATAAAGTTTTTCTCTATTTATATTTTTATTAAATTTTCCCTTAATATAAATACATTCTTCTTTTAAACTTCCATCTTGGTAGTATCTTTGTACAAGCCAGAAAACTTTTCTTCTTCATCAAAAGCAACCCTATATTTTATTTTTATTGTTTTCGTACTCATGCCATAATCCTACTTTCTTTCCATCTAAATATGCACCTCTTAAAAATAATATTCCATTTTTATCAAAAATTTCCTTTATTCCTAAAATTTTCCATTGACTATACAATTTTTCTACTATCTTTTTGTTTTAAGATAAAATATCTTTTGAATTTTTACTTCATTCACAAAATTATTTATTTTTATTTTATAGATTAATGAAATTTCTTCATAATAAAAATTTTTCTTCTTCACTTGTTTCTTTTAAATTTTTATCTAAAAATTTTCTTATTTTTATTTCATTCATATCAAATCCTCTTTATAATAAACTATTAATATTTATATTTATTAAAAATCATCTAAGTCATCTCTTTTTCACTATAATAAAAATCTCCATTCAAAACAATAGTTTTTATATAATTTTTCCATTAAAAACCAAGCCTTTTTAAAAAGTAACTTTTACAATTTTCTTTAATTTTTTCTTTTTATATACAATTTCTCCATTTAGATTTTTATCTCATAAAAACCTGTAAGCTTTTCCATTTTATAATTTCTTATTTCATAACCTTGATTAGGATATAAAACTCCCATAATCCTTCTTTTTATGTACTTATAAATATAACCATTATAGATTTTTACAACTTCCTTTTACATATAGCTCTCCTGTTGGATAATATTGTTTAACTGTTTCTATTTCTCCATCTGCAAGTGTTTTTCAGCTATATTACCATTTTTATAATTATAATAACCCGTTATTAATTCATCTTTATACCATAAATTTTCTTGAATTTTTATTATTAAAACTATAAGATTTACTTATTCCTTCTGAGTTTCCATTTTCTCCTATTGCATATATTTCAAGTATTCCATAATCTTTTTCTTACTACCATTCCAGTATCATAGCCATTTTACAAGTGCATTTTCAAAAATTATATTATCTTTATTATAATAATAATCTGCTCCTATTCTGTGTTCTTTATAAGTCATATATTCTTCAACTTTATCTGTGGGATAACTCATATAATTTATGAATTTTTTATATCTTTATTTACCATTTCTATATCTAAAAGCCAGTGTGCTTTAGTTTTATCAGCTATCTCTTTAAAATCTTCATTATAATATTTTATCACATTCATAAAATCCTCCTTATATAATTAAAGTTTTAAAATTCTTTTTGATTTAAAAATTCCCATAGCTCTCTATTTTTTAGAAAGTTATGGGATTTTGATTATATTTTGAGCTGCTGTCATTAAGAATGGTATAATTTGTTTTTCTTTGAAACAACATTTTTCAAGTAAAATTTCATTATTAACTACTTCCTTCTAAAGGGCATTCTCAACTATTTCAATTTCTTTTCCATAAGTAAATACTAGGAATTTGAATTTATAATATCTGTTACACAAATAAGAACAATGAATATCCATATTTTCCTATTTCATGCTCAATTTCTTTTGCTATTTCTTCTTTTCTTGCTACCAATTCTCCTATTTGTACTGTATTGATTTGAGCAACTGCATTTCCATATCACCAATAGGAATATTTTCTTATCTTGATTATACCTTTCATACTGACCTAGCTATTGAAGTTCCTGCAACTCAACATTTCCATACCATATTCTGATATATTATCTACTTTTTGCAAGTTTTGCTAATTCCCTTTGCCACTTCAACATCTCTACTTGTACAAGTAGGAATTTATGAAGTATCAGAAAGAATTGCACTTAACATAAGTAAAGCAGTCTTTTCATCAGGTTCAATCTTAGCTTCCTTATATAGTCCATACACTATTGTAGATGTACATCCAACTGGCTCTGTCCTTATTTTGTAGCTTCATTTGTTTGGAAGTTAGCAAACTTATGATGATCTACAACTCAAGTATATGTGCATCTTGTATTCCTTCAACTGATTGTGAAAAATTCATTATGGTCAACCATAATTACCTTTTTCTATGGAAATCTATAAGGTGCTTTTGTTCTTATTGTTCCTGATACTTTTCCATCATCTTCTAAAAACAGGAAGTTAGTTTGGTTTGCATCCTTCATTATTCCTCTAATTTCATTTAGAAATCTTCTTTATTGAAGTTGAATAGAACTTTATTTGTATTTAAAATTCCTCCAACTGATATTGATTGACTGATTAGAATATAGCCTTAAAGAATGAATGTCTAACTAACATAATTGCACATTCTGATGTTACACGTGGACTGATAAAGTCACCTTTTCTACAACATACTATTACAACTCTTGCTCCCAGCCTGAATAGACTTATCTGTACCATCTGTTAAAGAAGTTATATAACTATATCACCTTTATTTAAACTCTCTAATTCTGATGCTTCTTTTAAATTTTGAAGCAATTTCTCCTTCAGGATAGTTTCACTTATAACTTCTCCTTCCAAAAGCTCTTTTAAGTTTTTCAAAAGTAGTGCTATATTTACTAAATAAATCTGAATAATCTATTTCAAATAAGTATTTGCTATATCTGAAATACTTAACATTGTTTTAAAATATCCTTCAGTGTCTATAACTGGTAAACTGAGAAATTTTTCTTTTGTCATTAAGTCTAATGCTTCTTTGATTGAATCTTCTGTAGATATTGTACTCTTTTCAACATAATTTAAATCTGTTATTTGAGCACTTCAGTTTTTAAAAAGTTTAGGACTTTTTCACTCCTAATTTGTCTAAAACAAATTTTTGTTTCTTTATTAATTTCACCAAGACGACAAGGAATAGCATTAAATCCTTGTTGCTTTCTTAAATTCGACATTAGCTACTTGAGCAGATGCTATCTGTATCTGGATTTTTATGTCCAAAGACTAAAAATTTCTTCCATTAATTTTTCTCTCCATATTTTATAAAATGTTAGAACACTCGTAGCTTTTAGCTGTGAGATGAATAACTCAACATTGAAAAATGTTGCACTAAAATTTGCACTTACTAGTTTTAGTGTATAATATATTTAGAACATTAGCAACTGAATATATAAGGTTAAGGCTAGTAAACAGTAGCCTAGTAAAATATTCACTGTTCTGTATAGTTGTTCTTTTTAAATATAATATACAGATAAAAGTAGCGGTGTAGACGCAAGTCTTATCCAGTAGTGGCTATTGTGGACTGGCCAAAAAGAATAAGGGTTTTAAAACCAAACTGCTTAGAAGATAACTTACTTTTTCAGTTATCTTATGAAGCTCTCGACTCTAGCACTCGTAGGGTGTTAGTCGTGAGTAGTTCACTATTCATTATAACATATTTTTAAACCTTTACTCAAAAATAAATTCTAATATAATATGGTATATAAAAATAATTCGTTTATCTATTCCTTGCTTTGATAAAAAGGAAATAGAGTTGGAGATGCTATCGCCACTATAGATGAACTTGAAAAAGGTAAGAAATGGAAATTCAGAGCTGTTTTTAAATGAAGAAAATGTTGCAGCTTGTAAAATTAAAGATGCATATATCACTGTGGAATAAAAACAAAGGCTGTTGCAAATTAAATAGTTGAGTCCCAAAGAAAAAGATGCTAAAAACATGTAGTTTAGCATCTTTTTAATTTAAAAAGTATATTACATAAAATTTTTGGAAATTTTTCTCCAAAATTTAATATAATATACTTATGTCAAATTCAACTAATAATAACAGATTTTTAAGTCAACCTAAAACTTTTTACATTAATAAAGATATTGATAAAGATGATCCTGTTAGACTACTAGCGCCATTCTGGAGGAAATGGATTTTTCTAATTTAATGCAAGTATTTCCTAACAAAAAACTACAGGTGCATCCTGTTAATATGTTTGCTGTAATTATCTATGCTTATTCAAGAGAATATATTCTACTAGAGGTATTGAGTATCTTTGTAAAGATAGCCAAAGAGCTCAATATTTATTAAATTCACCTAATACCTGATTATTCAATCTATTGCGCTTTCTTTCAAAAAGCTACTGATGTTATCCATGAGTTGTTCACTCAATTTGTAGATAAACTTTTTAAATTAAGTGAAATTTCTACTGAAACTATTTACATTGATGGTACTAAAATAGAAGCTTATGCTAATAAATATAGTTTTGTCTGGAAGAAATCCACTTTAAAATATAAAGAAAGACTTGAAGAGAATATATTAGAATTAATTGATGAATTCAACGAATACTTTAATAAAGATTTGGATAATATTTTTGATGTTTTTCATATTTAAAAATTTAAAAATTCAAAAGGTTCGAGGTAAAGGTAAAGAAGAAAGAACAAATATTGTTAGAAAAGCAGAATCATATATTGAAAGATTTAAAAATACACTAACTATTTAGAGATTTTTGAGGTGAAAGAAATAGTTTTTCAAAAACAGATAATGATGCGACATTTATGAGAATGAAAGAAGATTACATGCGCAACGGTCAATGAAAAGCCTGGATATAATCTTCAAATTGGGTTATTAGCGAATATATAGCTTCTTATGAAATTTTTCATAATCCTTCAGACTCTAAAACTTTAATTCCATTTCTTGACAAAATTAAGTCTCAAAATATTGAAATTATAAATGTTGTAGCTGATGCTGGTTAGAAAGTTTTTCCTAACTATGAGTATTTTAGAAAAACAATAATTGTATCATATATAAAACCAATATATTATGAAATCAAAGACAAGAAAAGTATAAAAAGATTTGAATAGAGTGAGAATTTAGATTATGATGAGAGAAAATAGACTGTTTAGGAAAGATGGATTAGAATTAGAGTTTCTCTACTATTCAAAAAGATAAAAAGTCAATATATTTTAAAAATCCAGAAACAGAAAAGAAAAGTCAGATATAATTATAAATTCAGAAAATTATCAAAAGAATCAAAAAGATAATATAGAAAGTGAATTTGGAAGCAATTAAGAATGAATAGAAGTATTCAAGTAGAAGGAGCTTTTTGCAGTATTAAAAGAAGATATGAAATTGTGCAAATTAAAAGTTAGAGAGAAAGAGAGCGCAAAAGAGAAATAGGACTATTTTGTATAGCCTATAATTTTTAATAGATATCTTGCAAAAATTAATTAGAGCAAGGAGTAATATTGCATCCATTAAAAATAGCTTTAAAAAGAAAATAATGGACTTGTGTTAAGTTCGCTCAAAATCAAAAATAAAACTTGAAATAAGATAGAATTCTAAAAAGATTTCTATTTTATTAAGAAAGAAAAAGGCTGTCACAAATTAATGATAAAAATCATCAATTGCAACAGCCCTATTTTTATCTTATTAATTGTTAAAATAGGTATATTGGTATTTTGTTGCTATAGTTAAGATATATTTGAAATTACTAATTCAATTTTTATTTAGAATATTCTAAAACCACCACTTGAAAGTGGTGGTTTATTATTAGTTTAAATTTTAGAAACTTTATCTCAGTGTTTCAATAATTCAGTATACAAGGTAGGTTCTTTCAACAGATTTTATATCCATCTTTGGTGTATAGAACATCATAAATATTTTGATTCAATGAAATGCATATCTAAATCTGGATAGTTTACTCCAATAACTCCACACTCTAATCCTGCATGCATAACTGTGATTCCATATTTTTACCAAATAAATTATATAAATCTAAAGCTGTATTCCTTAAAGAAATTTTTAAATTTCCATTCAGGATAACCTTTAGTAACTTGAGAAATTGCCTTATATTTTTAGAAAGGTTTTCAAATGTAATTGTTAATTCATCCATAACAGTTGGTTCTGCACTTCTTAAAGAAACTATCAATATGATTTTATCATCAAAGTTCTAAGTATTGCTATATTATTTGAACTCTACTATATCTGGATAAGTTTCCTAACCAAGTGAGTTTTAAGCCAGTAGGAGCTTCAGTCATAAAACCTAAAAATCTATTAAAAATCATCGCTGAAACATTTTTGAATGTTCATCAGTCGTAGCATTTCAAGCTCTATCTCTTTTTCTATTGAAATATATTTATCTATAATATTTTTCACTAATTTTCAGTAACTTGAATTTTGAAATTTTTAAGATCTCATAACAGCTATTTCAACCATTGCAACTCTAGGTATAGCATTTTCCTTTGTTCCACCTTTAAAAAGTACATAATTTTATTTCAAAATTTTTCTTCACTTCTAATAAAAAAATTCTGTCAGTATTTTATTGGCATTCATTCTTCCTTTGTCTATTTCCATTCCAGAGTGACCGCCAATTAGGTTTTTAACTCCTAGCATAAAGAAAGTATATGTATCTTTTGAAAAATTACTTTTCTTCTTCAAAATCAATAACTACTGTTCTACTCCAGCTGAACCAGCAGTTAGAAGTCTTTCAGCTTCAGAATCAACATTAATAAGATATTTTTCCTATTAAAAGATTTGGTTTTAATCCCAATGCTCCTTCATAGTTGTTTCTTCTTCAACTGTTCCTAGAAATTCTATTTGTAGATGTTCTAAATTATTATCTTCTAAAATAGCAAGAGAAATGACAACTGCAATTCATTATCAGCTCCCAAAGTTGTAGCATCCGCTCTTAAATAACCATCCTCAACAATTAAATTTAAAGCATCTACTTTAAAGTTATGTTTACTTTTCTAATTCTTTTCACAAACCATATCAATATGACCTTGTAAAAATTATTCCCTTTTGAGTTTTCATAACCCTTTATAGCGTCTTTTTCTGATAATAACATTTAAATTTTCATCTTGATAAGTTTTTAAACCCAGTTTTTAGCTGTTTCAATAAGAAAATCACTAACAGCTTTTTCGTTTCCTGATTCTCTAGGAATTTTAGAAAGTTCTTCAAAATAGTAAAATACTCTTTCTGGTTTTAAATTTTCTAATTTTTCTCATGGTTTCTCCTTCCATTCCTCTCTTTATGTAATTAGAAATAAAGACTGCCAAGAAAAATTATTTTTACTAAAAATATATTTGTTCTACTGAAAAACTATCTGAAATTCTTAAATAGAAATCTAAAGACATCTCTTAAAGCATATATTGGAACTGCTCTACAATTCTGTGTCAACAACATTTATATTATATCTGTTAGCTTCAGATTTTATAGTTTCAAAAACTCTATGTATAGGAGTTTTTCATAATTTATCATATTCATTGACACTTAATTTGTTTCTTTTCTTCAAGTTCTAAAGCTATTGCTCTGATACAAGAATATCCTCCAGTTGCTGACTTAATTGCTTTTACAATTTTTCCAATTTCAAGGTTATATGTATCTAAGTTAATATTAAAAAGCTATTAATGCAAATCTAGCACCTGTAACTGTTCCACCAGATTTTGCATTAAATTCTTTTGCTCCTTCATCTGGAGCCCATTTAGGATCTTTCATTTTTTTCTTCTAAAAGCTTCATATTGTCCCTTTCTAATACTAGGTAAAAGTTTTTTCTATATTCTCTTTCTTTTGCATCCTCATAGAAGTATACTGGGACACCTAGTTCTCCTAAATATTTTCCAAACTCTTTAGCTATTTCAATAGCTTCTTCTGTTGTTATATTTTTAACTGGTATAAACGGAACAACATCTACAGCTCCCATTCTAGGATGAGATCCTTTATGAGTTCTCATATCTATTAATTCAACAGCACTCCTAGCTAATTTTTGTAGCATTTAAAACTGCTAGGTTCTCCTTTATAAGTAAAAACTGTTCTGTTATGATCAACATTAGAATCTATATCAACTATTTCTATATTTTTCTCCTATCATTTAAAAGATAATCTTTCCCTTTTTATAACATGCTCCACTTCATTTACTCCAAACTTATAGACTACATTTTTATAACTATCAGAATTTCTAATTTGTATATCAGCAAATTTTCCCCACTTCTAATGATCCATAATCATATCAATTCTTAATGCTTTAGCTCCTCCAAGTGTAGCAGCTCTAATAGCTTCATTTTCTGTCATTTTATGATTTCTACAAGCCAATATCATTGAAATTTTCCATATCTTCTACCCAATTTCCAGGATTTAAGTTAGTAGCAATTGCTATTGTCATTCCTTCATCAACATAGGTTTAGGTCAAAAGGTTTTTTATGTTTAACAGAAAAATCAGTACTGGTATTAAAAACACCAACAACATTTGCTTCCTTTAATAATTCTATATCTTCTAAAACTTATATAATTTAGATGACCTACATTTTGCAGCTTTTAATTCAGCAGCAACTTTAGCACCACCTATTGCTGAATAACATTCTGTATGTAATGTTGAGGCATATTATTTTTCTAAACCAGCTTTTTAAGACTTTATAACAATCATTAGCATCATAATAACCTTCATCACACCAAATATCACAAAATTGAGCAAGGTTTTCTTTTATTATTGGCATAACTTTTTAATCATAAAATCTATATATTTTTCTTTTCCCATCTCAGTATCAAAATAATGTGCTCCTAAATATGTACTTAATATTGTTTGTGGAGTTTTTCTTTTAAAATATTTATTAATTTTTAGAAGTCTAAGCTCTGTATCTTTATCAATGCCATATCCAGACTTTATTTCAACAGTAGTTGTTCCATGTTTTAACATTCTATTTAATTTACTAAAGAAGAATTTATAAGTTCTTCATCAGTAGAATTTCTAGTTGAAAAATATAGATGCCTCCAATCCAGTTCTAGGAATCTTATTTTTATTTCTTCTTTATTCATAGTAAAAGAAGCAACATATTCATCTACTCTACTTTCACCAAAAATAAGATGTGTATGGCAGTCAACATACCCAGGCATAACAACTTTGTTAGAACAATCAATTTCCTGAAATGTGCTTGACAAAAATTTTCTCTTTTAACTTCTCATAAGCTCCAATATTTTTTGCATCTTCAATTAATAAAGAAATATTTTTTATTTTAAAGCCCTATTAAATCTTTTGCATTTTTCTTCAACAGTTAGTAATTCTCTACAATTCTTTAAAAGTATATAATTCATAAACTCACTTAATTAATTCATAAATAATGGACAAATAATTCCTACTACCATAAGTGGGATATCGTAACATATAAATTGAGGTACACAAGTATCCCAAATATGATCGTGTTGTCCATCAGCATTCAATCCTGCTGTAGGACCTAAAGTTGTATCAGAAGCTGGAGAACCTGCATCTCCTGAGTGCTGCAACTGCTACCATAAATACTATTGCAGCTGGAGAAAAACCAAGTTTTTAGAGATAAAAGGAACATAAATAGCAGCTATAACAGGTACTGTACCAAAAGATGTTCCAATTCCCATAGTTATAAGAAGTCCTAATAAAATCATTATAGTAGATCCTGCTAATTTTGAACCACCTAACATGTTAAATGCACTTTCAACTAACTGATCAACAGCTCCAGTTGCTCTAATAACAGTAGCATATCCAGAGCTATAAGCATTACAAATGCAATAAATCCCATTAAATGAATTCCACCTTCTAAAACTTCTTGAATTTCTTTCCACTTAACAACTCTGGTAACTACCATAAATATCATAGCAGCTATTGCTCCCAAGTGGTAATAAACCTGTTATTAATTGAACAACTAATGCTATAATTCCTGCTCCAAGAGTTAACCAGTGTTTAGCTTCAATGACTACTCTTTTCATTGTTATTAGAAAAGTTCTTCATAATGTTCATTTTCTATTTTATATTCTCTATTTTTGAATAGTATATTAAGCCACAAACTAAAACCAAATAACATAGAAAGTCCTGCAATCCAAGTAGTTTTTCCAAACAAGATCTAAGCCTATACTTAATCCTGCATCATTAACAGAATCTCTAACTATTCCTTGAAATATAGCACCATAGGCTACAGGAATTGTTATATAAGGAGCTTTTTAATCCAAAACCAAAGCAAATTGCTAGCATTCTTCTATCCATTTTCATTTGATTCATCATTGCTAAAAGTGGAGGAATTAATATGGATAAATGCAATATGTACTGGAATAATTGTTCTGAAGCTATAGATACTAAAACAATTATTATAGCTAGAATAAATTTATTTCCTTTTACAAGTTGAGAAATTTTTCTTTGCTAAAATATCTGCTGCACCAGTTTTTACTTATAGTATATGCCAATGCTCCAAGTAAAATATAACTAAGAGCTGTATTAGCATTTCCTCCCATTCCGCCGATGAATGTAGTCATAGTTTCTGTAAAGGTCAAATCCTCCAGCCAATCCAGCAGTAAGAGCTGCTAATAAAAAGTGCCGCAAGAACTGGTAATTTAAATAAACATAGTACTGTTAAAACAAGAACTGATATTACGATTGGATTAAAAAGTAACATAAAATCCTCCTTTTCTTATATAAAATAATTTTACTATCTGTACTATATAAACATAATAATTTTTAATTTACTTACTACTTTTCTATTTGATATATTTATTTCAATTTTGTATATAGAAAATGTGATGCAAAATAGCATAGCTAATCTTGCATCACATTGAACTATTATTCATTTTTATCTGTATTTTTCCTTTTTGATCAAAAAGTTACTTTTTCAGCAGGTTGCCACCATAAAAGGAACCTTGATAGAATCTGTTGTAAATTTTACTTTTCCATTTGCAACATCTTTTAGCAGATTGATATCCAGCTTGTGCATGACGGATAACTCCTATTCCAGAGTCTGTTGTCAAGCAAGTAGCAAAGTCTTCATCTGCTTCTTCAGTTCCGTCAGCTATCATTGTAACACCTGTATGAACTGCTTCTCCCATTGAATAGTTTTGTTGAATTGCTATTAAATCACATCCAGCAGCACAATCTAAAAAGTCCATTTAGATATGGCCAGTCTGAAATGTAATCTCCACCATCAGGCATGTTTTTCAGATTCAAATGTAGGATTTACTATAGAATCAGAGTCAAGGTTATCTCTTGAGAATGCAACTGTTCCCTTAATTCTTCCATCTTTTATAGCTTGGTTTATAGCAAGACCAAATTTCTTTCTTTCTCCAAATCCCATATAACAAACTCTTGCTGGCATTCCTTCAATTGGTAGAATTCTTTCTAGCTAAATTTTATCCATCTTTCAACAAGTTTATCACTTTACAAATTTCTAAAAGCTATGTCATCAGAAACTTTTTAAATCTTCGGGATCTCTTGATAAGCAAGTCCATCTGAATGGTTCTCTTCCTTCACAGAATAAAGGTCTTATGTATTCAGCAACGAATCCTTTAATTTTCATAGTTTCTCTAGCAAGATGTAAATATTTATCTCTATCACTTTATTTTTAATTCATCTGCTTCTTCTGCGGTGTAACCAGAAGGAAGATAAGATATAGGGTCATGACATGGACACATTTCTGAACATATATCAGGTCTAAAATCACTAGCTAAAACCTTTTCATATATGTCAGCAGCATTTCCAACTACTCCTACTGAGATAGGTTTTTGGCTGTAGCATTTTTCTTTGCAGTTTTATTGCATCTTCAAGAGTAGGAGCAGTGAACTACTCCCACTTGTAGAAGTGGGAGCTTCTTGGGAAGTATGTGCTTTTGTTAGCCCATATATTTACAAGCTCTTCGAGTAGTCCCTACCCTGATATATTTTTCTAACTTTACTTTTTCTTCTCTTAATATTTCTAAACCTTTTCTTAATATATTTATACTTGCATTGTAATCTCTATCTATTTCTAGTCACAACATTCACAATGATATATTCTTTCTGATAATGTTAGAGTTTCTTTTATATACCACAACTTGAACAAGTCTTACTACTTGGATAAAATGTAGGTACCCTTTATAATCTTTCTTCTATACCAATTTCCTTTATATTCTAGTTGTCTTACAAATTCACTCCAACTTACATCTGATATACTTTTTGCTAATTTGTGATTTTTAACATTCCCTTTATATTTAAGTCTTCTATACAGATTATATCGTGGTTATTGATAATTTTTGTACTCAACTTATTTATAAAGTCTTTTTCTTTTTATTTCTAATTTTATTATATATTTTTGCTACTTTTTCTTTTTGTTTTTGATAGTTCTTACTATCTGATAGTTTTTATCGCTATCTTTAGCAAGTTTACATCTCCTTGATAGTTTTCTTTGTTCTCTTTTCAGTTTTTCTCATATTCTTTTGATAGCTTTAAATTTTCTACTTTTGTACAATCACTCATTGTTGCAAATTCTTTTATTCCTAAATCTATTCCAATATTTTTATTAGTTTTTGGTAATTCTTCTATTTCTTCTTCACATAATATTGAAACAAAATAATGTTTCAAGACTATTTTTACTTATTGTTACTGATTTAATTATACCTTTTATTTCTCTATGTAATTTAATTTTTAACTAGTGATTTTAGTTTAGGAAGTTTTATGTAGCTATCTTTAATATATATTGTGTTTTGATTATTTGTAGTATAGCTTTGGACTGGGTTAGATTTACTTATATTTTGGAAAACCAAAATCTTTATTTTTCAGAAAATTCTTAAAAGCCTTTTCTAAATTTAATTGTGCATTAGCAAGAGCTAAGCTATCTACTTCTTTTAAATAAGGATATTCTTCTTTATACTTAGCGGGGTAGGGTATTTAGTTTTAGTTCCTGTTGATTTATATTCTTCATAATCTTTCTTTCTATCATCTAACATAAGGTTATGAACCTTTCTAACACAACCAAAAGTTTTGAGAAAAAGATTACTTGTTCTAAGGTAGGATATATTCTGATTATATGCTTTTTAATTATCTTCATTTCCTCCTCTACTTGCTCCTACCAATACTCAATACAAAAACTTCTACTCCAAAAATACTCCTTTTTATGTACCTTTAACTGATTTTAATTATATCATATTTTTTGAAACAATTTCAAGAAAATAAAAGCAATTCATCCCCTACTTATAAGTAGAGGACTTCTTGCTGAGATTTGTTAAATTAGATTTTAAGGTTCATTTTCCATATCTTTTATGACATTCATCCAGGGCAAATACGAAAAATCTTTTTCCACACTGAAAGTAGCTGTTTCAAAAATTTTAAATTTTCCTTTATTCCTATTTAAAATTTCTAGAAAAGTTTTTCCAATTCCAGATTCTCAGTTATTAAAATGGATTTATTAGAATGTTCTTTTTCAAAATTGTCTAAATTTAATTGCATACTATCTAATTCAAAAATCTCTACAATAAACCTCTATTTTTATTTTTTTATTAAAATTAGTTTCTTTAGTTTTTCAATAAATTTTTAAAAGCTTCTCGTATACATTTTTATTTCATCAGGAGGCTCTATCCCGAGTTCATCATCCATAAGTTTTTCTATATTTTTTTATACTCATTGATGATTTTTATCATAACGTCCTTTTTGTTTATAGAATTTCATTAAATATAAATAGGCCTTGATCATTAAAATTATCTGTTGCAAGAAGAGAAGTAATAGACGTTTCTAAACTTTCAAATCTATTTTTCTAAAAATCCTTTTCTATCTTCTCCTCAGCTGTTTTTTATAAATAATTCTTTATAGAAAAGTATTTATTTCTAGTACCCAATAATCAAAATCTATAGATTCTTTAACATAAAAACCTTTTAAAAATCTCCTGTGTATAACTCGAAATTCTTTAAAGGATCTTCTTGAAATTTTTCAACATCAATTTCAATATCTAAATCTTTATTTAAAGTTAAAATAGACTTATTTGGAGATAAAATAACATCTTCTCTAAAACTTTTTCTAATTTTATGAAGAGCATTCCTTAAAACTAATTTTAGCATTTTGTTCATTAGAAGAAGCCCAAAACATCCCCAGCAACTTCATCTCTACTCACAACCTTTTTAATATTATATAGTAAAAACGCTGTTAATTTTTCCACTAGGTAAAAATTTCTTTTTATCTTCATATATTTTAGGATATCCAAATAGTTTGCAAAATAATTTTAGTCATAGATATTCCTCCTAAAGAAATAATTTATTTAAATTTTAGGTACTATATTGTAGCATCTTTTTCCTTGTAATAATAGTGTCAGTTCAGGAGTTAAAGGAACTGGCTGAATTACTTTGTTATAGAAAAGCATTTTTCCAGCTGTCTCTTTTTCCAACTTCTATTGATTTTTAATCCTTTTTGGAAAATCTTTTTACTTCTGTATCTAAAATATCAATTAAAACTAACATTACATCATCAATTTTTAACCCTTTTTCCAATGTTAAATTATAATTTTATTAAGAAATCATGAATTTTTATAAGCATTCTTAAATAAGCAATAGAAATCCAATTTATCAAATAATCTGATAATTTTCTAATCCTATTTTTCTAATTGCTCATCATCTATATAAATTGCTAGAGTGTATCTATTATCTATATTTTTTATCTTCTTCAATATAAGCATATTCTAATAGTGTTTTCTCTATTTTTAAATTTCAATTCTTGTTTTTTAGAGATTCATAATAAAAATAAAAATTTTATTCCTTTATCTTCTATTTCTCCTTTAACAATTTCATTTTCCTTTAATTGATTAGAATCTATTTTAAATTTTTGCCCTAAATATTCTTCTGAATTCACAAGTGATATTGATATTACTTAATACATCGTCGACATTTAACTTAGAAGACAATTTAAATTTCTCATTTTTATATTTTTATTAAAGTATAAAAATCTATTTTTCAACCTCATATCTATCAATAGATATAGTTACATATATTCTTAATAAGAATAAAATGAAAAATATATAAAAATCTATTTTTAATTTCATCTTTATTTTTATATCATATTTTCATGTATTATCTTTAAAAATACTCATATTTATCTGTTTCTAAATTTTCTAATATATCATTGTATTCCTCTGTAGTTTAAAAACTATTTCTGCCTTCTCTCCATTGCTAAAAACAATATTATTATTACTTTTTAAAAATATATATATTTTCATATATTCCCTCCTGTTCCGTTAATATTAAGTTAAGTATATAATTTTTCGTTAATAATTCGTTAATACAAACGGAAGAAAGTTATATTACTCTTATTTGATTTTATCAAAACTTCCTAAATATTCAAGATAACATTTTTACTAAACTACAAAATAAAAAGAATCTTTTAAGATTTTATTCTCAAAAAATTCTCTTTATTTTTTTATATAGGGTTAATTTGAATTTTAGTTTTCTCAGTCTTTTTAGCTTTTGAAGTAAATAAGATATCAGTTATAGCTCCTAATAAAAATAAATGATACTCCTATGACTGTAGTCATAGATGGAACTTCCATTTCCTAAATAAACCCAAATTGGATTTAATATAGGTTCTGCAAGACAGATTATCAATG
>BNJU01004554.1_pt1 | contig 31747 bp, 42 predicted proteins | sample 8539281 | NCBI WGS metagenome assembly BNJU01 (sample SAMD00202456, study PRJDB9452) | human saliva metagenome | isolation source: human saliva | place: Japan
GTCCCAAATGGAAGTTTGATTGGTTAAGTTAATAGTTTAAGTAGGTTGAAACAAATGTTTCAGCCTTTTATAGGAGTTTATGATGTATTTTTAAATTTTTGTGCTTATGGTGCGCCTAATAATGAGGCTAGACCTAATCCAATTGAATTAGAAGAACTACCAGAGGAGTACTTTGAATTTGAAAGGAATAGTTGGAATGATAAATTCAGATATAAGACTTTATATGATGTGAAATTTTATAAAAATAAAGAAGTTGAACATTTGGGGGCAAGTAAAATTTGGATACTCTGGTATTGGAGACGTAGGGGAAGGAGACTATCGAACAATTGTTAATAATGGCTGGTATGAGGAACTGGATCAACAATCGTTTTCTTTGGGACAATCTCCTGAGTATTATCAAAATGTGTACTCTTTAGAAATGATGTATCATCAGAGTATTTTAGAAAAATTAAAGATGTTGCTTTTTAATTTAGATATTTTCCACAGATATCGTAATGAAAACATTATGATTCATTCTTTATTAAGGGAAGTATCTGCCTCAACAGTTATTAATCAGTTTAATCGAATTTCTCATGGGGAGTTGAAATAACTCCTTATAATTTCTTTTTCACCTATAAAAAAAGTCAGAGCAGGAAGGTTTAGATGAAACTGGGAAAAATAGCTTTTGAAGTAAAACCAAATGAGAAACCACAAACAAATTCACATGTTTTGATTGGACGTAATGGAGTTGGAAAAAGTTATATTTTTAGATAGAATGATAAGAAGCGTTATTATAGATGATCATAAAGAAGACTATGAATTTTACCAATTTCAAAATGAATCGGGAGAAAATAATATTCCTTTTTCAGGAGTCACATTAGTATCTTTTAGTGTTTTTTTGATGATTTTATTAATTACAAGCAGTTAAATAAAAAAATAGTGATATTTTTATTTAATTATGTTGAGGGTAAAATCATATAATGAAGAAACTGGGATTATTACAAAAACTTTGGATGATTTGTCAAGTGATTTTTATGTTAGTTTATGTACTATAAAAGGCTAAGAATATTATAGAAAGGTGGGAAAAAGTTATTTCTTATCTTGATTCTGATCCTATTTTTAGAGACGAAATAAATATCATTTCAAGAATGGAAAAGAACTGGACAAGCATTGGAAGCGAAAGCGATTCGAAAGCAAAAGACATTATTGAAAATTTCTATAGACAAGGGCTTAGCTCAGGGAATAAAATTGTTTTACTAACATTGACAAAATTAGTTGAAGTTGTAGAAGAAAAGACTTTGGTTATTCTTGATGAACCAGAATTACATTTACATCCGCCTCTGATGGCTGCTTTTAATAAAGCTTTGGGTTATTTGATGCAAAATAGAAATGGAGTTGCTATTATTTCTACTCACTCACCAGTATTTGTTCAGGAATCTCCAAAATCAGCAGTTCATATGATGTTTAGAGAAAGAAAATCACTTAAAATCGAAAAATCCAATTATAAAAACTTATGGAGAAAATATCGGAGATTTGACACATGATATATTTAAATTAGAGTATGAAGAATCAAGTTTTGTACATGATATTAAAGAACAAGTACAAGCTAAAGAAAATATAGACGACGTGTTCAGTTATTTTCACAATCAACTTGGATATGAAGCTAGGGCTTTAGCTAGGCAGATGATGTATGATAAACAAAGGAATAATGATGAATAAGAGATTAGAAAGAAAAGACTTTGATTATTCTCAGGTTTTTTGATGCGGCTATAGAAAGTTACCGGGAAGATACTGCAAGATATTTAAGACAAAAATAAAGAATACTGTCTGTTACAAAAATAATGAATTTATTTCTTATGCTAACGATCAAAATTATGATTTATTCCAAGAATCCATCATAGAAGAGGATGAATTTGAAATATTTAAAAATATGGTTAAATTATACAACGATAAATTTAGTAATAGGAAATATAAAGTTCGAGAATACTATGATAAAATTAAGTTAATTTCACCCTAACAATATTTGTCCATATTGTTTTAAAGCGTGAGGTAAGGAATTTAGACCATTTTTTTGCCTAAAACGAAATATCCATCTCTTTCAATATCAGATGCAAATTTAATACCATCCTGTAGTGATTGTAATCATGATAAATTAAATTCTACTAAACTTTATATTAATTATTATTTTGAAGAAATTGACGATGTTTCGTATATGAAATGCTATGTTGATTTTTGGTAATGAGGATATTAATTTTCGATATGAACTAGTAAAAACCACCGACTTGGAAAGATGATAAATTCAATAGATTGAAAAACCAATTTGAAGATACAGATCTATTAAAAATTTTTATGCAGAACAAGCTAAAATAGAATACTCTAGGAAAGAGAAAAGCTTTCGTCGAAGTGTTGAAAAATAGTAGTTCATATAAAGAAAGGTTAGAAATTGAAATATCTGATTTAATTGAAGATGAGGAGGAGGTCCTTGGTATTAATTCGTTAGAGGCTACTTTGTGGCGTGGTTTAGATAACAATGGTGAAAGATTATTTACTTATCTTAATTCTATAGAGCAAAACGAATAACAACGAGTGGCCTATGGACTGCTGAAGAAAAATGATAAAACAATGGATCTAAGTTATTTATTCACGTGTATATCTATTCAAAAATTTTTTTAATTGATAGTAGAATAAGCTATCTTTCTGGACGTATTTACTAAATTTTTGTTTTCTTATACATTGATTATATAGCAACTGATTTTAATTTTTTTCTATTATATTGTGTCAATATTTGATTCTAAATTTGTTTAAAACAAACAAATAATATGGAAAAAAACAGAAAAATGAGTTATAATAAACAAAATTAATGTGTAGAGAGGAATAGTATGGGTAAAAATCAGAGACAGGACGAAATAGTTAAGCTGGTGGATCGAGCAGGAACGGTGACGGTTGCTGAGATTGTGGAGACTATGAAGGTCTCAGATATGACGGTTCGGCGGGACTTGATTGAGCTGGAAAGTAAAGGGCTGCTGACTCGTGTTCACGGTGGGGCAAAAAGTAATCAGCACCTCAAGTACAGGGAAATTCCCCACGAAGAAAAGCTTTATCAGAATATCGAAGCCAAGCGGACTGTTGCCAAGAAGGCCGTGGAATTGATTGAAGACGGCGACACCATTTTCCTTGGGCCGGGAACTTCTGTGGAGGTGCTGGCGGAGGAAATCAGCAATCAGCATCTGCGCGTGATTACCAACTGCCTTCCGATTTTTCACGATCTTTTGAAGAAGAAGTCGGATACCTTCAAAGTTTTTCTCCTGGGTGGGGAGATGCGGGAAGCGACTCAAGCCTTTGTCGGCGAGATGACCAATGCCATCATGGATAAGATGTACTTTACTAAGATGTTTTTCAGCGGCAATGGTATCAAAAATGGTCAGATTATGACCTCTTCTTTTGAAGAAGCCTACACTCAGAAGCTGGCTTTGGAGCGCTCGTCAGAGTCTTACCTCTTGATTGATTCTTCTAAGATTGGCAAGGAAGATTTCACATCTATCTGTCCTTTGGCTGAGATTACGGCGGTTATCACAGATCAGATGTTGGAAAATGCTCAAGAAGAACTGGAGGTTTATACCAAGATTATTTCTAGTTTATTTTTTAATGGATGAAAAAAATTATCAAAAAAAGCTCTTTTTAGGGCTTTTTGTTTATTTTAATCATCTTTAAAAATATTTTGATTAAAATAAACAAAAATCTGTTGACAAATAACTTTTTAAAGGAGTATAGTATGCTTATAGGAAACAGAAAGTGTTTTTTATAAACAATATTCTGTGCAAAAAATCAAACAAAGGAGAATGCTCATGGCAATTATTATTGGAGCAGATGCTGCTGGAAGCAAGCTGAAAGATGTGGTCAAGGATTTTTCTCGTCGGAGAAAAATTTTTGAAGTGGTGGATGTGACGAAAGAAGGTCAGGATTTTGTTGATGTGACCCTTGCAGTTGCGGCTGAGGTGAATAAACAAGAGGAAAATCTTGGTATTGTCATTGACGCTTATGGAGCTGGTCCATTTATGGTAGCGACCAAAATCAAAGGCATGGTAGCGGCGGAAGTCTCAGATGAACGCTCTGCCTACATGACTCGTGGTCATAACAACTCTCGCATGATTACAATGGGAGCTGAAATCGTTGGTGAAGGGCTGGCTAAGAACATTGCCAAAGGCTTTGTCAATGGTAAATACGACGGCGGCCGCCACCAAATCCGGGTCGACATGCTCAACAAAATGTGCTAAAAAAAGGAGAAATCAAATGAAAATTGCAATTGGATGTGACCATATCGTTACCAATGAAAAAATGGCAGTCTCAGATTTTCTAAAATCAAAAGGCTATGAAGTTCTTGATTTTGGTACTTATGACCATACACGTACTCACTACCCAATCTTTGGTAAAAAAGTAGGGGAGGCAGTCGTTAGTGGACAAGCTAATCTTGGTGTTTGTATCTGTGGTACAGGTGTCGGTATCAACAACGCTGTAAATAAAGTTCCTGGTGTTCGTTCAGCTTTGGTACGTGATATGACTTCAGCTCTCTATGCTAAGGAAGAACTCAACGCGAATGTTATTGGTTTTGGTGGAAAAATTACTGGTGAGCTCCTCATGTGTGATATCATTGAAGCTTTCATCCATGCGGAGTACAAGCCAACTGAAGAAAATAAAAAATTGATCGCAAAAATTGAGCACGTTGAGACTCACAATGCTCATCAGGCAGATGATAATTTCTTTACAGAATTTCTTGAAAAATGGGATCGTGGAGAGTACCACGACTAGTGAGGTAGCCAGATGATTCTTACAGTGACCATGAATCCTTCTATCGATATTTCCTATCCTTTAGAAGAATTGAAAATAGATACTGTTAATCGTGTTGCGGAAGTCAGTAAAACAGCGGGCGGCAAAGGCCTCAACGTAACCAGGGTCTTGGCAGAAATTGGAGACAATGTCGCTGCGACGGGACTGATTGGTGGGACCAATGGTGAATTTCTCTTGCGGAATCTTCATCAAGCTGTACGGCCATTATTTTATAATATTTCGGGAGATACGAGGAATTGCATTGCCATCTTACATGAAGGTAAACAAACAGAAATCCTAGAAGCCGGTCCGACTATTACAGCGGATGAGGCAAATGGTTTTTTACATCATTTTAAATCATTAATGGAATCAACTGAAGTAGTTAGCATCTCGGGAAGTCTACCAGCCGGTTTACCTGTTGAATATTATATTCAATTGGTTGAAATTGCTAATCAAGCTGGCAATAAGGTGGTGCTGGATTGCTCTGGAGCTGCTCTGGAAGCTGTGCTCAAATCAGATGTCAAACCAACTGCCATCAAACCTAATAATGAGGAACTTTCTCAGTTGTTGGGTCGCGACGTTTCCAAAGATTTGGATGAATTAAAAGCTGTCCTTTCAGAACCGCTATTTGAAGGAATCGAGTGGATCATCGTATCACTCGGTGCAGATGGCGCTTTTTGCCAAACACTGGGACACTTTCTATAAAGTGGATATTCCTAAAATCCAAGTGGTCAATCCAGTTGGCTCTGGGGACTCAACTGTTGCAGGGATTTCTTCGGGTTTGAGTCTTCGGTTAGATGATGCTTCCTTATTGAAGAAAGCAAATGTTTTGGGCATGCTCAATGCCCAAGAAAAAATGACTGGACATGTCAATGTTGAAAACTACGACGTCCTATACAATCAAATCACAGTAAAAGAGGTATAAAGAATGGTATTAACAGAACAAAAACGTAAGTACATGGAAAAACTTTCTGATGAGAATGGAATCATTTCTGCCTTGGCATTTGACCAACGTGGTGCTTTGAAACGCCTCATGGCTCAACACCAGGAAGCAGAACCAACAGTAGCTCAAATGGAAGAACTGAAAGTTTTGGTCGCAGAAGAGCTGACTCCTTACGCTTCGTCTATGCTGCTGGATCCTGAGTATGGACTGCCTGCTACTAAAGCTTTGGACAAGAATGCAGGCTTGCTATTGGCCTATGAAAAGACAGGCTATGATACTTCTAGCACCAAGCGCCTGCCAGACTGTCTAGATGTTTGGTCAGCAAAACGCATCAAAGAACAAGGTGCGGATGCGGTGAAATTCCTTCTTTACTATGATGTAGACAGCTCTGACGAACTTAACCAGCAAAAGCAGGCTTATATCGAGCGTGTGGGTTCAGAGTGTGTGGCAGAAGATATTCCTTTCTTCCTTGAAATCTTGGCATACGATGAAAAGATTGCGGATGCAGGTTCTGCAGAATACGCCAAAGTAAAACCACATAAGGTTATCGGTGCTATGAAGGTCTTCTCAGATCCACGTTTCAACATTGATGTCTTGAAAGTGGAAGTACCAGTCAATGTTAAATACGTTGAAGGCTTTGGCGATGGTGAAGTGGTGCATACTAAAGAACAAGCAGCTGCCTTCTTCAAGGAACAAGATGAAGCAACTAACCTGCCATACATCTACTTGAGTGCGGGTGTATCTGCGAAACTTTTCCAAGAAACCCTTGTGTTCGCTCATGAGTCAGGTGCCAACTTCAACGGCGTTCTTTGCGGACGTGCGACTTGGGCTGGCAGTGTCAAAGACTACATTGAGCAAGGTGAAGAGGCAGCTCGTAAGTGGCTTCGTACAACTGGATTTAAAAATATTGATGAACTCAACAAGGTTCTTCAAAAAACAGCGACCTCTTGGAAAGAAAGAGTCTAAAATTTGTTAAAAAATAAATAAAGTAAGGGTTTACATTCTGATACTGATATGCTATAATGAAATCAGAAATTGAATAGGGTGAGCGTTACTAAGTTGGATTAGGCGTGACCGCAAATAAATTGAGGGAAGATATAGCCTCGGTTTGTTTGTGGTCTTTTTGTTTTGCCAGAACCCTAGAAAATGAAGAGGAGGAGATATGTATCGAATCATACATCCTATGAACAACAATGTTGCTCTAGCCAAACATGAAAATGGTGAAGAGGTTGTTCTGATTGGCAGTGGTATAGCCTTTAATAAAAAGAAGGGTGATATCGTTCTTGAAAGTAAGATTGAGAAAATCTTTCGCCTAAGAACGGAAGAATCTAAAGAAAACTTTGTAGCCTTGCTCAAAGATGTTCCACTGGACTTTATCACAGTGACCTATGATGTGATTGACACCCTTTCTAAGAAGTATGATTACCCCGTCCAGGAGTATATCTATGTCACGCTGACGGACCACATCTACTGTTCTTATCAGGCTCTGCAGCAGGGGCGGTACAAGGAGAGTGATCTGCCGGATGCTTCGGACAAATACCCTGTCCCTTATCAGATTGCTCAGGAAGCGGTAGCGATATACCGCGAGCGGTTGTTAGATCATTTCCCTAGCGACGAGGTCAATCGTATTGCCTATCACTTTATCAATGCCGAAGGGGAGACCAATCCTGAGGGGCAAAGCCACTTGGGCAAGCGAAAAGATATTCTGGCTGCAGTTGAGGCAGAGCTGAAGAAAAATGGCATTAAAAGAAGTGCAGAAAACAGCAATTTTTATGACCGTTTTATGATTCACCTGAACTACTTTTTAGACTATCTGGACAGAAGCCGTGATGACAATGTTTCCCTGCTGGAAATGGAAAGTCAGATCCAGATGACCTATCCTCAAGCCTATCAGGTCGGAAGTGATATTTACCAAATCATTGCCCAGAAGACGGGAATTGATCTTTACCGCAGCGAACGGGTCTACCTGGTGTTGCATATCCAACGCCTTTTATAATAGAAAATAATAATAAAATTTTACATAAGAATACAAGGAGGAACTCTCATGAATAGAGAAGAAGTAACATTGCTCGGTTTTGAAATTGTAGCCTACGCTGGTGACGCTCGCTCCAAGCTCCTGGAAGCTTTGAAAGCAGCAGAGGCTGGGGATTTTGCTAAGGCAGATGCCTTGGTAGAAGAAGCCAATGGTTGCATCGCTGAAGCTCACCACGCTCAGACCAGTCTCTTGACAAAAGAAGCGGCTGGTGAGGACTTGGCTTACAGCGTGACCATGATGCACGGCCAAGATCACCTAATGACTACCATCTTGCTAAAAGACATGATGCACCATTTGATTGAACTATACAAAAGAGGAGTAAAATAATGAACAAACTCATCGGACTTATTGAGAAAGGGAAGCCTTTCTTTGAGAAGATTTCTCGGAATATCTATCTCCGTGCTATTCGGGATGGCTTATCGCTGGCATGCCAGTCATCCTCTTCTCATCTATCTTTATCTTGATTGCCTATGTGCCAAATGCATGGGGCTTCCATTGGTCTAAGGACATTGAAACTTTCCTAATGACCCCTTATAGCTATTCGATGGGGATTCTGGCTTTCTTTGTGGGTGGGACCACTGCTAAGGCGCTGACAGACTCTGTCAATCGCGACCTGCCTGCGACAAACCAGATTAACTTCTTTGTCTACTATGCTGGCTTCTATGGTCGGCTTCCTCCTCATGGCAGCTGAGCCTGCCAAGGAAGGTGGCTTCCTGACTGCCTTCATGGGGACCAAAGGTCTTTTGACAGCCTTTATCGCAGCCTTCGTTACGGTTAATGTCTACAAGGTTTGTGTGAAAAATAATGTCACCATCCGCATGCCGGAAGAAGTTCCACCAAATATCTCGCAAGTATTTAAAGACTTGATTCCATTCACTGTTTCAGTCGTTCTGCTCTACGGTTTGGAGCTGCTTGTTAAAGCAAGTCTAGGAGTAACCGTTGCAGAATCCATCGGAACGCTTCTTGCTCCGCTTTTCTCAGCAGCTGATGGCTATCTGGGAATCACTCTTATCTTTGGTGCTTATGCTTTCTTCTGGTTCGTAGGAATTCACGGTCCATCTATCGTTGAGCCTGCCATTGCTGCCATTACTTATGCCAATATCGATGCTAACTTGGCTCTGGTTCAAGCTGGTCAGCATGCGGATAAGGTCATCACTTCTGGTACTCAAATGTTCATCGTTACCATGGGTGGTACTGGTGCGACCTTGATTGTTCCATTCCTCTTCATGTGGATCTGTAAGTCCGAGCGTAACCGTGCAATTGGTCGAGCATCTGTTGTCCCAACTTTCTTTGGTGTCAATGAGCCTATTCTCTTTGGTGCTCCAATCGTACTGAATCCTATTTTCTTCATTCCATTTATCTTTGCACCTATCGCAAACGTATGGATTTTCAAATTCTTTGTTGATACTTTGAACATGAACTCCTTCTCAGCCAACCTTCCTTGGGTGACACCTGGACCTCTGGGAATTGTGTTGGGGACCAACTTCCAGCTTCTGTCCTTTGTTCTTGCAGCCCTTCTTGTCGTAGTGGATGTGATTATTTACTATCCATTTGTCAAGGTTTATGACGAACAAATCCTAGAAGAAGAACGTTCTGGCAAAGCTAACGATGCTCTTAAAGAAAAAGTAGCAGCTAACTTTAACACTGCTAAAGCGGATGCTATCCTTGAAAAAGCAGGAGTGGATGAAGAAGCTCCAGCGCAAAACAATATTAGCGAAGAAACCAATGTTCTGGTGCTCTGTGCAGGTGGTGGTACTAGCGGATTGCTGGCCAACGCTTTGAATAAAGCAGCAGCTGAATACAATGTTCCTGTCAAAGCAGCAGCTGGTGGCTACGGTGCTCACCGTGAAATGCTGCCTGAGTTTGACCTGGTTATCCTTGCTCCTCAAGTTGCCTCCAACTTTGAAGACATGAAGGCGGAAACTGATAAATTGGGTATCAAACTGGCTAAGACAGAAGGTGCCCAATACATCAAACTAACCCGTGATGGTAAAGGAGCACTTGCCTTTGTTCAGGAGCAATTCAACAACTAATTTGTTAGTTCATTTGAGGTGAAGCAAAGTTCAATCCCCTGTTACTTATCTATTTACTCACTTGTTTCACCTCAAAGGCTATTGAAAGGAAAATAAGATGACAAAAAGCTTACCTAAAGATTTTATTTTCGGTGGTGCCACAGCAGCCTATCAAGCTGAGGGAGCAACCCACACAGATGGAAAAGGACCTGTTGCCTGGGATAAATACCTAGAGGATAACTACTGGTACACGGCAGAACCTGCCAGCGACTTTTACCACAAGTACCCTGTGGATCTGAAATTGGCTGAAGAGTATGGTGTCAATGGGATTCGGATTTCCATCGCTTGGTCACGGATTTTCCCGACAGGATATGGCGAGGTCAATCCAAAAGGTGTGGAATTTTACCATAATCTTTTCGCAGAATGCCACAAGCGTCATGTAGAACCTTTTGTGACCCTTCACCACTTTGATACACCAGAGGCTCTTCATTCAAATGGAGATTTCCTCAATCGGGAAAATATTGAGCACTTTGTGGACTATGCGGCTTTCTGTTTTGAAGAATTTCCAGAAGTTCGCTATTGGACAACTTTCAATGAAATTGGTCCCATTGGTGATGGTCAGTACTTAGTCGGAAAATTCCCGCCGGGTATCCAGTATGACTTGGCCAAGGTTTTCCAATCCCATCACAATATGATGGTCTCTCATGCCCGTGCCGTTAAGCTATATAAGGATAAGGGCTACAAGGGTGAAATCGGTGTCGTTCATGCACTTCCGACAAAATATCCTTACGATCCAGAAAATCCAGCAGATGTTAGAGCGGCAGAGTTGGAAGATATTATTCATAACAAATTTATCCTAGATGCAACTTATCTGGGACACTATTCAGATGTAACTTTGGCAGGAGTGAATCATATCCTTAAGGTCAATGGTGGTCAGCTGGATCTACGAGATGAAGACTTTGCGGCTTTAGAAGCAGCTAAAGACCTCAATGACTTCCTTGGTATCAACTACTATATGAGTGACTGGATGCGTGACTTTGACGGTGAAACGGAAATTATCCATAACGGAAAAGGAGAAAAAGGAAGCTCCAAGTACCAGATTAAGGGAGTGGGGCGCAGAGAGTCTCCAACCCATATACCAAAAACTGATTGGGATTGGATTATCTATCCGCAAGGTCTTTATGATCAGATCATGCGGATTAAGAAAGATTATCCAAACTACAAGAAGATCTATATCACAGAAAATGGTCTGGGTTATAAGGATGAATTTGTGGACAATACGGTTTACGACGATGCTCGGATTGATTATGTCAAGCAGCATCTGGAAGTTTTATCTGATGCGATTGCGGACGGGGCTAATGTCAAGGGCTACTTTATATGGTCTCTGATGGATGTCTTTTCTTGGTCTAACGGTTATGAAAAGCGTTACGGCTTATTCTACGTAGACTTCGAAACGCAGGAACGCTATCCGAAGAAATCCGCTCACTGGTATAAGAAACTAGCTGAAACACAAATGATTGAATAGAAAAGCAAAACTCCCGTCCTAGCTGAATGGAATCGGCTAAGACGGGAGTTATTTTATTCTTCATCATCTGTAAATTCTAGGATGTCTCCGGGCTGGCAATCAAGGGCCTGACAGATAGCATTGAGGGTGCTAAAGCGAATAGCCTTAGCCTTGCCCGTTTTGAGAATGGAAAGGTTGGCGTTGGTAATACCGATGATATCGGCCAGTTCACCCAGTTTCATCTTTTTCTTGGCCAGCTGGACATCAAGATTAACGATAATCACGATAGCAGCCTCCTAGATGGTAAATTCATTCTCTTCAGCTATATCAATCCCCTTTTCCAGAATTTTCATCATCAGCCAAATAATCAGAGCACCCAAGAGAGGTGTAAAGCTCATACTGGCGTTAAAAGAGAAGGGGAGGGCGATGGGATTGCCTGATGCAGCAACCTTAACGGAAAGAAAGGTCAGAGCCAGAAAGACTTTCCATGCCCTATCAGCTAGTTGCGTGTTTGATGAATCAAAAATCTTTCCACCAATCAAATTTTTGATGAAATTACGAGCAAGATAGATGAGATAAATAGTCAAAGAAGCTGTGAGAAGATTTATAACAAAGGTTAGAATACTCCACAAATTTGAAAAATCAACTGAGGGCAGAAATTGAACATTGAGCTTTATTCCAAACCTGTCGGAAAGACCGGTGTAAGAAATCACACTTAGGATAGTAAGAAACACCAGAATAGCAGCATAACCCACTATGATAAGGTTTAATAGAGTAACAATATCTTTGAGCAAAGAGTTATTTTTTAATTCAATCTTTTTCATGATGCTTTACCTCTATCGAAAATCAGCCGGCAGTAGATTTTCTTTTCCTTTTATTCTTATTATAATCTATTTTTATTGTATTTCAAGAAAAATATATCGAAAAACGATAATTTTTATAAAGTCAAAAAGCTATCCTATAGAGACTTTGGTATCGATGAAAATTTTGATACAATATGTATTGAATATCAAAGTAACGAAGGAGATAGTAATGAATCCTATGATTACGATTGTGGTGCTTGGGCTACTCTGGCTAGTCATTGTTTTTCCACTCTATCTGCACTACCGAAAAGAAATTTCTATTAGAAGTAAATCTACATCTTTAATATCAGGCAAAGTAGTAGGATAGAACAGTTCTATCTATAGTCGCTATGGCGAGCCACCTCAGGTAGCCTTGCCTCTTGTAGAATATACTGTCCGTGGAAAACAATATCGAAAAAGTCTTAAGTATAAACAGTTTATCCCTGCCTCTTCAGGAAAAATCCAAAAAGATGTTTTTTCAAGTGACTATGTTTACGGCTCGGATAGGAGTCTAGATTTGAAAAAAATATTTCCCATCGGCTCAGGTATGACGGTCTATTATAATCCTAAGAATCCAGAAGAGGCATATGTTGAGCGCTGCATCAGCAATGAAAAGTATTTTAAATATTTGTTTATCGGATTTTCTATTTTCTTTCTCATTCTGATTGGAATTAATCTTTTCCGTATATTTTTGTAGTTTGAAAAGTCTATTTTTGGATATTGAGGGATATAACATTGATCTTTTTCAAAATCTGTTGAATTCAAATAGACTAAAAAAGAGGATTGAACTCCTCTTTTTGGTTTCTTTATTTAAATTTAAAGCCTTCATAGACCAGATCTGCTTTAGGATTGGTCTTTTTAAATTCGTTGGCTAGTTTATCCATCATCTTGACAGGTCCGCACATGAAGACGGTGGTTTGGTTGTCCAGAGGATAATTCTTGAAGTCCAAATAGCCGGAGACCTTGCTATCGACCAAATGAAGGTCAAACTGCGGATTCTTGGCTGCGTAGTCTTTGAGTAGGTCTAGGTAAACAGCATTTTCAGCTCCAGTGTAAGCATAGTAGAAGCTGACTGGACGATTCAGATTAGGATTTTCTCGGATATAGGAGATGAAGGGCGTAATGCCAATCCCACCAGCAATCCAGATTTGTTTTTCCTGCCCTTGGTCAAGAATCATGTGGCCATAAGCTCTGTCAATGGTGACCTTGGTTCCCTCTTGAATCTTGTCATAAAGTTTCTTAGTGTGATCGCCAGAGTTCTTGATAGTAAAGTAGACGATATTGTCATGGCCACCAGAGATAGAGAAAGGGTGCGGCGCTTTTTCAAATCCTTCTTGGAAAATCTTGATGAAGGCAAACTGCCCATACTGGTAATCTAGTTTTTGACTGAGTTGGATCTTCAACTCCACGGTATCGTGGTTTAGGCGTTTGACCTGAATGATTTTTCCCAGATGGCGAAAGGCCAAACTTTGATAGAGGAAGATGATATAAAAGCCAGAAGCTAAACCGATGATAGCGTAGAATCCGACTACGAAGCCTAGCAAGGTCGGTGGCAGGGAGTCGACCGCCCATCAGCATATAGGCGTGGAAGAGACCAAAGATATAAGCCAGATACACAAAACGGTGAATCCAGCGCCAAGCCTCATATTTGATGTGCTTGCCAAGATAGGCTACCAGAACAATGCTGACAAAGAGATAGATGCCGACATTTCCAAGCTGGGCTGCCAGATGAGAGCCCCAGAGACTGCCGCCCATTGCAACATTGTGGAGAGCAAGAAGAACGACGGAAAAGATAGCTGTAAACTTATGATAAGCATACATCTTTTCGATGCCATGGAACCATTTTTCCAAAAGGGCGTTCCGAGTCGCAAGTAAAAAGGTCAGCGAGAGGGTAGTCAAGGCCAGACCGGGTACGATAAAGTTGGTCATCCCAGCTGAAGCCCAAGCATAGATGGTCAGGATTATGCTAACAGCAATAAGGGCGATTCCTTTGATAGATTTCATGATGGTTTCCTTTCTGATTTTTATCACTACTTAGTTGTAAATATTTTTGTTACATTCTAACAAAGAAAAAACAAGCTGTCAAGATAAGAGCTTGTTTCTTTTTTGGTATGGAAAGGCCAAGTCTTCCGTTGGATAAGATAAAGAGGACTTTTGCGATTTTACTCGTGAACTTCTGTAGCAGTCTCTTCCACTTTATCAGTCTCAGACTGGCCGAAAGGCAACTGCTTACTCCAGCGTGATAGGTTTTCTCGGATATCCTTGCCAATAGCAGAAGGGTTAGGCAAGCTAATGGAGTCTTTCCAGCTTTGAACACGCATATTCAGCAGGAGCTTGGACAAGCGCAGCAGCATGTCACGTTCTTGGTCTGATAGAGATTGAGCATTTTTCAGGATATCAAGGACTTTGTTAAAGTTTTCAACATTGGACAGTTCATCGACAGACTGGATACCAGCATCCAAAATCAGTCCGAAAAAGAGGTCGAAAAAGTCTTTAAGTTCTTCATCTGAAACGGTGCTGACCCAATTTTTAAAAGTCTTGTCTATCTGTAGGCTCTCTGCATCTAGTGTATCCAGCAATAGGAAAGAGGCTCCCTTGATTTTCCATGAAAAGGTATCGTGCTGGGCAAAGCCGCCGATGGCACTGCTTTTAACAATCCTAGCTTCCTTAGGTGTTTCCAGCATCATGCCGACGATGGAGTTCTGAGGCAGGTAGCGTTTCATCCTTTCAACCACGGCCTGATAGCCATCGCTTTCGATGACAGAGTGATTGAGACCGGGAGAGTCATAGCTGTAGATGGCTTCAATGCGGTCTTGGAGCGACGTTTCCATCTGACTGGCTGCATAAGAAGCCAGGTTTCCTCCTTTGGAATGACCGGTTAGGATAAAGTTACCGGGCAGATTTTCTAAGGCTTTCTGCAGGTAGCGGGCAGCCGTTTTCTGAGCAGGGATCTGATCCATATAGGTCATGTGGAAGTCTTCCTTCCAGCCGACGATGGAGTCGTCCGTACCGCGAAAGACCAGGACATAGGTATCAGGCTTGATTTTGAAAATCAAGGCAGCGAATTGCTTCTGGATATCTTGGTCAACGTCATTGACATAGCCCATCAGTTTTAGATTTTTAAAGCGGGTAGAGGCTGCGGCCAAATCCAATAGTTTCAGACGATTTTTGCTGACCATCATGGAGAGGTCGCGCGGTACTTGATTGGCCAAATCCAGCAGTCGACAGTCGCAGTAGGGGGACATGTCTTCATGCACTAGTTGGTCAAAAGGCAAGTAGGTTAGCTCTGTCAGAATTAGCAGATCCAGTTCATTGAAAGGTTTATCATAAATGCTGTCATGCTGCACTTCTTCAAGGTAAGTAAAAATATTGCTCATATTATATCTCCAATTTCTACTAGTTAGTATAGCATATTTTTCTGATAGAATTTCTCTTTTCCAGAAAAATCCTACCTTAGACTGAGGATGATAAACAAGCAATCGCATTTTTTGGTATAATGTTACTAGTAAGAAATCGGGAGGGAAAGATGCACAAGATTTTACTAGTAGAAGATGATCCGGTCATTCGTCAGATGATTAAGAAAATGCTGGAACAGTGGGGCTTTCAGGTAGTGGCAGTCGAGGACTTTATGGATGTGCTGACTGTCTTTGTCCGAGAGGAGCCGCATCTGGTGCTGATGGATATCGGCCTGCCCTTGTTTAACGGCTATCACTGGTGTCAGGAAATCCGCAAGATTTCAACGGTGCCCATCATGTTTCTGTCTTCTCGCGATCAGTCCATGGACATTGTCATGGCTATCAATATGGGGGCAGATGACTATGTGACCAAGCCTTTTGACAATAATGTTTTTTTGGCTAAGGTTCAGGGATTGTTGCGCCGTTCCTATGAGTTTGGAAACGACCAGAGTCTCCTGGAGCATCAGGGTGTCATTCTCAATCTCAAGTCGACAGATTTAGTCTTTGATGGGAAAGTGGTGACCTTGACCAAGAACGAATTTCAGATTTTGCGGGTCCTCTTTGAGCACGCAGATGGTATCGTAGCGCGTGATGATCTGATGAAGGAACTCTGGAATAGTGACTTTTTCATCGATGACAATACCCTGTCGGTCAATGTGGCTCGCCTGCGTAAGAAGCTTGAAGAGCACGGACTGAAAAACTTCATCGAAACCAAAAAGGAATAGGATACGGTCTCATCAATGGACACACAGGATAAATTTTTCTTTCTTAAGTCTTACCTTTATTCGCGTCGATTTTTTCTAGCTCTGTTGATTCTGCTGCTAGGCTTTATTCTGATCTTTGCCTTTGTCTTTGATGCTTACCGCAGTCTGCTAGAATATGTCGCGCTCTTGCTGTCTTTCTGTCTTTCTTGTTTATCGGAGCAGATGCTTGGACGTCCTATAAGGCTTATCGCAGCCAGAAGCTGCAGGTCTCTGCTCAGGCTCAGACTCCTCTAGAAAAGCTCTTGCAGGAAAGGGTGGAGGAGCTGGAGTACGAACAGAAGAATCAGCTCTTGGTTGAGCAGGAGAAATACAATGATTTGCTGGACTACTATACTCTGTGGGTTCATCAAGTCAAGACACCCATTGCTGCCAGCTCACTCTTAATTGGAGATTTGAAGGATAAGGAAGCCAAGTCTCAGCTAGAGCAGGAGCTCTTTAAGATCGAGTCCTACGTTCATCTGGTGCTTCAGTACCTCCGTCTGGAAAGCTTCCATGATGATCTAGTTCTGAAGCAGGAAAATCTGGCTGATTTGGTCAGGGAAGTAGTTAAGAAATATGCCCTTTTCTTTATTCAGCAAGGACTCAGTCTCAATCTTCATGATCTAGACCACACGATTGTCACTGATAAAAAGTGGTTTCTAGTGATTTTGGAGCAGGTCCTGTCCAATAGTCTTAAATACACCAAAGAAGGCAGCATAGAGATTTATTTTCATGAGGGCAGCCTCTACATCAAGGACACGGGTCTGGGGATTCAAAATGCTGATTTGCTGCGGGTTTTTGAGCGCGGTTTCTCAGGTTACAACGGTCGTTTGACCCAGCAGTCCTCAGGCTTAGGTCTTTATCTGTCCAAGAAAATTGCTGATCAGCTAGGACACAAGATTGCTATAGACTCTCAAGTTGGTCAGGGAACGACGGTTTCCATCGCCTTTCCTGAGAAGAAATTGATCTTTGAATAGGAGGAAGAAAAATGCTAGTAGTGGTTTATGATAGTCTGACTGGTTTGGGTAAAAAGTTTGCTAATAGTTTGGGACTGCCTAGCCAGTCAGTCTGGAAAAAGCTGGAGGGACCCTGTATTTTAGTCAGTAGAAATAGCGGAGCAGGGCAGATTCCGTGGACGACCAAGCGCTTCATCAGAAAGTACAGACATCTAATCAAAGGCTTTGTCATAAATGGTAATCAGAAGCGTTATCCGCGGACCTTTTGCGGGGCAACGGATAAGATAGTGGAGCAATATGGTCTCCGCCATATTCTTAACATAGAGGGCTCTGGAACGGAAGCAGACCGACAAGCGGTCAGAGACTTTTTAGAACAGTTGCAGGCAGAAGAGAGTTTTCATGAAAGCCATTAGGTTTTGTCCTATTTTTACGATGCTCCTGCAAGATTTAAAAGTGACAAAATTGTAAGAATAAAACTAGCAAATGAAAGGTTAGGTTATGGTACCAGCCTTTCTTTTTTATTATCATAGAGGCAAGAAATAAGAAGGAGACAGAAAAATGAAATCAAAAGGTTTGAATGCTTTTCAGTTGAAGCTCTTCATGGCATTTCTTATGGTTTTTGACCATATCAGCCAGATACCAGGGCTGGTGCCGGATGGCTGGGATGGCGTTTTGCATGCCCTAACCCGCTGTGTCGGAGCAGCATTTGCCTTCATGGCAGTGGAAGGTTTTCTCCATACTCGCAACCGCCTAGCTTACAATATGCGGCTCTTCTTTTGGGCAGCCCTGATGCAGACAGGAAACTGTATCCTGACGCTTCTCTTTCAGGAGAAGGGCATCTATCTCACTCACAATATCTTCCTGACCTTGGCCTGCGGGGTTCTCATGCTGAGTCTTTTCTTTGGCTTTTCTGACAATGGCGGAGCTGCTAAGAATAGGAAGCGTGGCTTGCGGCTGACTGCTGGAGTATTGGTCTTGCTGGCTGGGCTTCTCTCTTTAGCGAAGGCGGCATGGCTCTGCTTCCTTTCATGCTCTTGACCTACCTTTTTAGAAATCAAGTCTTTTTCAGAAACTTGTCCTATGTAGTTTGGGCGGGAGTTCTCTTTGCCATGAGTATTCAAATTTATCCAACCTTGCAGGACACGCTATCGATGTTGCTCTATAATTCAGACTGGCTCTTTATCAGTGTTCTTCCTCTCTTGCACTTCTACAATGGTGAGCGAGGATCCAGCAGCAAGTGGAGCAAATATTTCTTCTATATTTTCTATCCAGCCCACCTTTGGCTAATTGCTTTGATTGCCTTTGGGTAAAATAAAGCCCATCTCATCTTACAAAAGTGTAAGATTGCACTTTAAAATGTAAGCTTAGGTTATGGCAGGGTGGTTGGTATTGAGATAAAATAGACTTATCAATTAGGAGGCAGTTTATAAAAACTGCTAAAAGCAGGGCGTTGATAGGTGCCTGCTAAACAGAAAGGAAGCAAGATGACATTATTAGACGTACAGCACGTGAAAAAGATTTATAAAACCCGCTTTCAGGGCAGTCAAGTAGAGGCACTGAAGGACATTCACTTTACAGTAGAAAAAGGCGAATATGTCGCCATCATGGGTGAGTCAGGCTCCGGGAAATCCACCCTGCTCAACATCCTAGCCATGCTGGACAAGCCAACAGAGGGCCGCGTCTTTCTCAATGGAACTGATACAGCAACCATCAAAAATAGTCAGGCTTCCAGCTTCCGCCGAGAGAAATTAGGCTTTGTCTTTCAGGACTTCAACCTATTGGACACCCTGTCGGTCAAGGATAATATTCTTCTGCCGCTAGTCCTCTCTCGTCGTCCCATTACCGAGATGATGCAAAAGCTGGTTACAACCTGCAATGAGCTGGAGATTAACAAGCTGCAAGAGAAGTTTCCCTTATGAGATTTCCGGTGGTCAAAAGCAGCGGGTAGCAGTGGCTCGGGCTATCATCACAGACCCTGAGATTCTGCTGGCGGACGAGCCGACGGGAGCCTTGGATTCCAAATCTTCGGCAGCCCTGTTAGATGTCTTTGACGATATCAATGCCCGCGGTCAAACCATTCTCATGGTGACTCACTCAACGGCGGCGGCTAGCTGCCAAGCGGGTGCTCTTTATCAAGGATGGGATTCTTTATAATCAAATCTTCCGCGGTGACAAGACCGAGCGGCAGATGTTCCAAGAGATTTCTGACACTCTGACAGTTATGGCAAGTGAGGGTGGGCAATCATGTTCAAACTAACGAGTAAACTGACTTTGTCCAATCTGTTTAAAAATCGCAGTTTGTATTATCCATTTGCTTTGGCGACGGTACTGGCAACAGCGATTTTGTATAGTTTTGTCTCACTAGCTTATAGCCCCAATATGGAGACCTCTTATGGCGGTTCGGCAGCTCGCATGACCTTGCAGTTTGGCATCCATGTCATTCAGATTGCCGTCCTTATCCTCAGTTACCTATGCCAATAGCTTCGTCATGAAAAACCGCTCCCGAGAGTTGGGAGTCTATAGTCTGCTGGGCATGGAGAAAAAGCATCTGCTAGTCATGACCTTCTTTGAGCTCTGTGTTTTTTATCTGGTTACAGTCGGTCTGGGTATCTTGTCTGGCCTAGCTTTAGATAAGATGCTCTACGCAGTCCTTTTGAAATTGATGGGAATGCCGGCAGTTCTTGCCTCGACCTTCCAATGGAAGAACGTCTGGATGACTCTAATCAGTCTAGGTGTCGCTTTTGCGGTGATTTTGTTGCTCAACTCTACGCGTCTTCTACGCTATAGCTCTCTTAACCTAATGAAAGAAAAGAAAGCAGGCGAGAAGAAGGGACGATTCCTTTTGCTGCAAACCTTGCTGGGTCTCCTGCTCATGGGTGTGGCTTATTATATGGCTTTGACCGTTACTAAGCCTGTCGCTGCTATCGGCAATTTCTTTATAGCTGTGGTCATGGTTATCATCGCAACCTATCTGCTTTTTAATGCAGGTTCAATTACATTATTGAAATTTCTCAAAAAGCGCAAAGGCTACTACTACAAAACGCAGAATTTCATTTCTGTTTCCAATCTCATCTCGCGGATGCGTAAAAATGCAGCAGGATTGGCAACTATCTCCATTCTATCTACCATGCTCTTAGTGACTCTGGTTGGTACAATCAATATCTATGTTGGAGGTCAGGATTATATTACTACCTTGCATCCAAAGGATTACAATGTCAGCGTCGTCTTGCCGAAATCGACCGATCAGAAGGAGGCTCTGTTGGACAAGGTCCAGAAAGTAGCTCAGGACTCAGGTCTGAAGAAGCCAAGCTATACTACCTATCTCTACCAATCAGCCTTCATTACGAAACTGGCTGGTAATGATGTGACAGTTCCAATGCAAAGAGAGCTGGAGTCGGATACAAGTATCTTGACCAAGTCTGCAGGCACGATTACAGTTATCAATCGTCAGGATTATGAAAAAATGACAGGGGAAAAGATAGACCTGGCAGACGATGAAACCCTGGTTTACGGGAAAAATATTTCCTTAAATAAGGACAAGCCTCTCCGAGTGAATGGTAAGGAATGGAAGATTAAGCAGCTTTTATCGTCGAATTTCACGCATGGGGAAATCCCTAATCCAAACGATGTGACCATGGAGCAGGGTCTCTATATGGTGGTCAATGATAGCAAAGAGGTTAATCTCGATGTGGATCATTACTACTACATTGGAGTTGCTTCAGAGACTAAGGACAGTAAAAAGTTTGTCGAGCAAGTCCAACTGGGGTTGAGGGACACTTTGGATCAGGAACAAGCTCAAGATGGTAGCTTCGCAATGGCTAGTGACCGTTACAGCGCAGAAAAGAGCTATCAAGAACTTACTGGAACCTTGCTCTTCATAGGTGTCTTCCTCTCCGTTATCTTCCTTCTAGGAGCTGTTCTCGTGATTTACTACAAGCAAATCTCTGAAGGCTATGAAGACCGAGATGGCTTTATCATCTTGCAAAAGGTTGGTTTAGATGAAAAGCAGACTAGAAGTACCATTCGCAAGCAGATCTTGACTGTTTTCTTCCTACCTCTCATCTTTGCTTTTCTACATGTAGCAGCGGTCTTTCACATGTTGCGCTTGATAGTTGCCCTACTAGGTGTGACCAATCTTCCTCTTTTGATTCAGACAACACTTGCAACTTGCGGAGTCTTCCTCCTGACCTATATTTTAGTTTTCTTACTGACTTCACGCAGTTACCGCAAGATTGTCGCCCGCTAAGAGCAAATCCCTGACCTCTGGTCGGGGATTTTTTGATGTCTGGATTTTTACCTCTCATCTTCCTCATTTTACCGCTTGTCCAAAAAGCTGAGATTTTTCAAAAAAGACTTGCTATCATAGTCTCAGAAGTAAAGAAAAGGAGAAAAGATCATGTTAGTAGAAACGAAAAATCTTAGCAAGGTTTATGGCGATAAGGTGGCAGTTAATGATCTGAATATTCAGATTGAGAGAGGTAGTTTTACAGCTATTCTAGGCCCTAATGGCGCAGGCAAGTCTACGACTATCCAGATGCTGATAGGTCTCTTGCGGCCGACATCCGGGCAGATTTGCTATGCTGAAAAGCTTAAGTTGGGTGTGGTTTTCCAAAACAGTGTGTTGGACGCCCGGCTGACAGTTTTGGAAAATCTGACTATCAGAGCCAAGCAGTACAAGGAGATGCCGACAGGTAGAATCGAGCGCTTGGTCTCTCAGCTGGGCTTGTCAGCCTTTGCCAAGCAGCCTTATGGGACACTTTCTGGCGGCCAAAAGCGTCGGGTGGACATTGCGCGAGCCCTGCTCAATAGTCCCGACCTGCTCTTTCTGGATGAGCCGACGACAGGCTTGGATATCCAGACTCGGGAGAGTATCTGGAGCCTGCTCAAGCAAATTCAGAAAGAAGAGCAGATGACCATTGTCTTGACAACCCACTATCTCAATGAAGCTGATGATGCGGATAAGATTTATATCGTAGACCATGGTCAGGTTATTGCTCAGGGCTCCGCAGACCAGATTAAGGGAAACTACGCCCGTAATGTCTTGCGGATTTTGAGTCAAGATGTAGCAAGTTTAGAGAAAAGCTTGCCAAGAGGCTGCGCTTGGGAGCAAGTCAAGGAAGGGGAATTTTTCCTCCACCCTAAAACGACTCAAGAAGCTCTGACCTTATTGGCTCAGGCTGGTCCCTATATCGAACAATTTGAATTCCAACCCGGAACCATGGACGATGCCTTTATGGCACTGACAGGAAGAGAGGTACGCTAATATGCTCGCTTTGATAAAACGTAATTTTTTACTTTATTTCCGCAACCGCAGTGGGGTAATTTTGTCCCTCTTCGGAGCCATTATTCCCTTTGTGCTTTATATCGTTTTTTTGAAAAATAATTACAAAGACCATTCCAGCCAGCTGATGGACTTGTGGCTGATTGGCGGCGTGTTGGCAGTTACAGGATTAACGACCACATTGGCAGCTTTCTCTCGGCAGGTCGAAGACCGGGAGCGGAAGGTGACAGACGACCTCTTTATCACAGACTTGGGACCATGGGGCTTGCAGCTTAGTTATCTTGTCAGCTCTGTTATTATCGGCTTTGATGCAGGTCATTATGTTTGCCTTTATGCTCAGCTATTTTACGCTAGCGGATAAAATTTCCTTTGAGTGGGGAATCCTTCCTTACCTGGTTCTTCTGATGATCTTAAACAGCCTCTTGGCCACACTGATAAATGCTCTGATTGTTCAATGCTTCAAATCAGTGGATAGTTTAGGGAAATTGGCAACAGTAGTCGGAGCAACTTCTGGTTTTCTAGTGGGTACCTATATCCCCATTGGAACCTTGCCGAATATGGCGCAAAACCTGATGAAGCTTACGCCTTCTAACTACATGGCATCTCTTTTCAGACAGGTTCTTATGAAAGAAAGTCTAGCAGATACTTTTACTAATAGCAGCCAGCAGCAAGCAGATTTTGAAAAAACAATGGGAATTCGCATTGAATGGCAGGAGCTCTTGACAAGGACAGAAACTTTCTATATAGTTGGAATAGTTTTAGTTGCAATAGCGCTTATTTGGATGGTGCAAAATATGATTGCCATCCGCCGGCTGAAACTACAATAGAATGTGAATAGGGAGCTTCCTCTTGCAAGCAAAATTTGAAACAGATCCAACCATTTCATCCAAGGATCCGCTGGTTGTGGTCAAGGCAGACCAGCTAGGGGCAGAAGCCAAGGCCATCTTAGATTATTTAGAGCAGTACAAGGCAGGGCCAAGTGGCGTCCTGCCTATCAAGTCGGACGATAAACTGGTCATGTTGAGGACAGAAGATATTATCCTAGCAGACATCAACCAGACAACTCTGATGATTTACAGCAGAGAAGGCATTTACCAGACGACAGAGACCTTGACTCGCTTTCAGCAACGGATTAGCAGCTCGAACTTTATCCAAGTTTCCCGTCATGCTGTCATCAATATTGACCATTTGGAGTCTTTGTCTGACAGCTTTTCTGGCAATATGACGGCCAAGCTGACCAATCAAATCAAGACCGAAGTCAGCCGTCGCTATGTCAAGCTCTTGATGGAATATCTGGGAATCTAGGAGGTAAGTGATGAGTATAAAAAAATGTCTACACGCTATATTGATGGGCATCCAGAGGGGGAGTGCAGTCTATCTGATTGTCCTTGCGCTCTCTATTCAAAAAAATCCGCCCACAACAAGTAATATCATCAGTGTCATGGTGATGAGCGGCTTGATTGGGATTATCAGTTCAATGTTAAAAACTGTTGAAGACCGATTCTCTTTTTCAGTCTCGATTTTACTGCATTTCGCCGCTATCGCAGTCTTAGTATGCTGTTTCATGGTCTATAATAACTGGGGATTTTTAATTTTCAACTGGCATTTTTGGCTAGATTTTATTCTGATTTATCTCTTTGTATGGCTCTTTCTTTACTTGGATACAAATCTTAAGACCAAGAAGATTAACAGCGCCCTAGCTAAGCGCAGAAAGGAAAAAGAAGGCAAGTAACTTGCTGAAAAACGTTCTGACAAGCATATCATAAAAACAAATGGAGCTGGACTATATCCTGCTCCTGTTTTTTTATCTAAAAAACTCAAGCTAGATTTTCTAGCTTGAGTTTTATGTCCTATTACACTCCCAATCTGATATGAGGGAAGTGGTTGTAGAGATAGTCAAAGGTTGACTGGAGTTTGGTGTCTGTTGTTTTACCAATGTTCTTAATAGGCATTTGGTATTTCTTTTGATTGTTTCGAACAGCAACTAAGGTTGAGTTTCTGTTTGAAGCAACGAAGCCGCGATGCATGGTGAGAATATGGTGGTAAAGATGGACGACCTGTTTGAGATCAATTGCTTTGAAACCTCGATAGTAGGTAATGAGATGGTCTTTATAAACAACAATTTTCAGTACATCATCGTGGAAAGACGCTTGCTCAAGCAGGATATTGAGATTGTCCTTGGCCTCTGGATAGGCTGCATAGATTTCTTCGTAGGCAGAGATATTTTTCTTGCGGCCGATAATTCCTATAACGACAAAGAAAACACAGAGTCCAATCAAAAACAGAATGTAGAACATGAATGCAAGATTGTCAGATTCAAATTCAGTGATAGAGATATAGGAGCTGCTTGACATTACTGTGATGACTTCGGGATTGTCTGCTAGGAGACCGCGAACGAGGCTGCCATAATTAGAGATATATCCCTGATTTTTTTTAGGGGAGTTAGCATTAACGTAGGAGCCAACAATTCGGACAGGATTTTTTTCCAGCTCGCCCTTTTTCTCTTTTTCCAAGAGCTGGGCAATCTGCTTTGTCCCCTTTTTAGCTTGCAGACCAACATATCCGTCTTGGTAGGCAACCAGCCAAACTTGAGTATTATCTTCTACTTCAATCAGGGCCTCTGGGAAAATATATGACACTTCAGCATAGACTGCTGAATCTGCTCCAGACTCGCTATTTCGGTCATAAGCAGTCTTGGTGTTGACTTTTTGGTATTGGATAAAGCCCATCACTGCAGCAACAGCTAGAAAAATGAGAGAAATTACCAAAAAGGCGATGGTACCTTGGTTACGTCTTTCCTTGAGCATAGCTCAACCTCCAAAATATAATCTAAAAAATAATTTGATTAGCAAACTATCTTTTTTGTATAGTATAACATAAATGCTTGACAAGTGGCAAGATTGTGTTAAAATATGAATGAACATAAAAATAAATTCATTCATAAAAGAGGCATGGAAATGGATAAAAAAAATGAGCTCCTGGCTGCGGCTAGAGAAGTCTTTGCAGAAAAAGGCTATAAGGCAGCTGGAATTTCTGATATTGCTAAGAGAAGTCAGATGGCTGTCGGATCCTTTTACAAGTATTATGAGTCCAAGGAAGCTATCTTCTTGGAGGTTTATGTAGCTGAAAATAGCCGTATACGTGAGGGAATCATGCAACGCGTAGACTGGCAGGGCGAGCCTGAGGCAATCGTTGAACAGCTTTTTGCAGTCACTTTTGAATTGATTTCACCCAATAAAATTCTGGCTGAGTGGAACAAGCCAGGCATTTCTCAGATTCTGCACGATTACTATAATCAGGATTCCGGACGAGCGTCCAATGCCTTTCATCAGTTTTTAATTCAAACCTTCAGCCAGCGCTTGCAGGAAGAGGGCTTTTCAAAGGAGAAAATAACTGAGATTATGAAGGTCTATGACTTGATTTACTACATAGACATGCATGTCACAGAGCAGGAATTTTCAGGCTACTTCGATAGTCTTGAGACTTTAGTGAAATATTTTGTTAAGGGAATTTTTTCCAAATAGAGGAAATTCCTTTTCTTAGAAGTAGACGTGAATGAATTCATATAACCATTCATTCACGAACAAAGGAGGTGATGTCTTATGTCCTGTGATTCGGAAATGAAAAGGAACTTAATTAGATAAAGTGAATTATTTTTTAGAAAATTTTGAATGAGTAATTGGAACTGTTCATTCAAAAATAGAAAGTGAGGAAAAGAATGAATAAGCAAGGAGGATTTGCTACGAGTGGAATGGCTATTTTAGGTATCTGTCTGGTCGCGATTGGTCTTTTTGACCATTGGCTACGATGGTGGTGACAGTTGGTTTCAGTTTGAGTGTGGATTTTTCAGTCATTTTTAGTCGGAGGTCTCATCATTGTCTTAATCGGAGCAGCTTTGATTCCGGGCTTGCCGGCAGTTGCTAAGCTGGCGGCACTGGCTTTGGCAACTGTGGCATTGCTGATGTACATTCACATGATGCCAGATTTGGAGTTCATGCTTATGCTCATCTCAGATGTCGTGGTTTTAGGCTTTGCGGCTTGGTTGCTATCCTTTTTTTAAGAAAATAGGTGATGAAGATGATTGTAGTTTATGATTCAAATACTGGTATTGGAAAACGATTTGCAGAATCACTGGGTTATCCGACCCAGACCATCAAGGAAAAACTGGAAGAGCCCTGTATTCTCATTACTCGAAATGCTGGTGCTGGGAAAATTCCTTGGTCTACCAAACGCTTTATCAAGAAGCATCCTGGGCTGATTAAAGGTTTTGTAAACAATGGTGACTCTGTTAAACACGGCCGGACTTTCTGCGGGGCGACTGCCTTGATTATTGAAAAATACGGGCTCCAGCATATCTGCGATATTGACCAAGGCGGTAGTCCAGAAGATGTCAAGATTGTGCAGGCATTTTTGGCGGAGTGCTAGTCTCATCAAGTTTTGCATAAATGGAGGACTCGTATGTCTAGGTTCAAGAACATTGGGAGCTTGCTTCTGGCTCTGATTTCTTGTCTTTATCCTAACGGCCTGTGGGCATACGCAGAAAGAGCCTGACACTTCAGATAAGACGGAAAGAAATTCTTCCAAACAAGAAGAAACAGATCAGAATCAGGTAGACGCAACTTCCAGTGCGTCACAGAAAGATTGACTTTTTTGTCAAAAATAGAAGAGCTTAATTTTTTCAATGATTTTTAGGTCATCTTTTGGCCCGTTTTCGTATCAATAGGAGAGAGAAGGCTTAGCTTCTTCTTTCTCCTTTTTATGATAAAACCCTCTGAGCATTCCTATAGTTTTTTAATAGTCAATATGGTACAATGAATTAGTATTGTCTTTCCAGTGTTTGTCAAAAAGGCAGAAAAACATGAAAAGAGCGTGTTCGACTGGCTTGCCAATACGCTGTGCTTTTAAACAAATTTTACTTGTGAGAAAGGAAGATTGCATGAATAAAAAACTGAGAGTATGGTTTCAGCTCATCATTCTCTGTCTAGGCGTGTTCCTGCCTTTCCTAGCTGGAACCCTTAAGGCTCAGGCGGCGGAACTCAATGATGTCATCACTGAGATGCACCTCACCACTAACTCTGGTGAGCAGCTGACCAATGGTGTAGATATCTGGCAGACCTTCCGAGTCTATGCTAAGTTTGCCCTGCCGGACAACCAAGCCCATGCGGGTGATACAACGGTGATTCATTTACCGAATGAATTTACCTTTGGGAATTCGTCAGCTATTGGAGCTTAGGATGAAAACGGAGCTCTGGTGGCTAATGGAGTTCTGGATAGCAATGCTAAGACCATCACGTTGACATAGCACCAGACTATGTAGAGCAGAAGTCCAGTGTCAGAGGCGAGTTTTTCTTCTATTCGCGGATTGACACGACAGTTGTCACAGAGGAAAGGATATTCCAGCTACTTTCACGGTAGGCACATGACCAGCTGGCAGCATTCACTATAATGGACTCCGAAAAAGTATGAGTCCCTGCTAGAAAAGAGGCTTTTCAGTGGGATGCTGATGCTAAGAATGAAACCACAATGTAGCACATCTAACCGCAACATGGGCAATTACAAAAATGTCTCTGTGACGGACAAGTTGGGTGATACAAACGCTAAGATTGTTCAAGACTCTGTACGGGTTTATAAGGTTTCTTGGCGCTGGAATAATGGAGATTGGGCGCGTGATTCGACTGAAGATGTGCAGACTCCAGTCTAAGATGACCTTGGCGTTGAAGGCGATAGCTTGACAATCAACTTCGGAGATGTAGAAGGTTTCGGCTACCTAGTTGAGTACAAGACATTGGCTGACTATGATTTGGCTGATGGAGTAGCTGGAAATAAGGCTACTATGAACTACAACAATACCGAGACAGTGTCGTAACTAATGAATACTCTTATCAGATTGCTGGCGGAAAGTCCGAAGGCTATAACTTCAAGGTTAAGGTCCACAAGACAGATGAGTCTAATGCCTTTCTGAGCGGTGCAGTCTTTGAAGTGGTGCGGAAAGCGACCAATAAGGTGGTTGGCACAATCACGACAGATGCAGATAGAACGCAGAAGTTGGTAATCTTCTGCGTGACACTTATATCCTGCGTGAAACGACTCGTCTAGCTGGTTACGATCGCCTGATCAGAGGATATTACCATCAGTCCGATCAGGATTTTGGTAAGACTTTGAACGTAGGAAGTCCGGCATCTGGAGATTCTGGAGACAGCAGATTGGTCGCAGTAAATGTCGTCACAAGCAAACGCAAATTCCAACAGATAAACAGGTTACTTTCAGTAAGGTCAATCTAGCTGGTGAGGAAATTGCCGGTGCTCAGATTCAGATTTTCAAGGGACGGGAAAGCAAGGGCAGTCCTGTCGCATCTTGGACTTCAGAAGCTGACAAATCTAAAGAAATTAACCTAGCGCCAGGTGTTTACACTTCCATGAGGAAGCGGTCCGACAGGTTATCTGGCTGTGACTCGATATTGTCTTCCAGTCAATGAAGATGGCACTGTAACAGTTCTAGATGCCAATAGCAATGCTGTAGAATATACAGATGGCAAGTTGTTCATTACTTGACCAAGCGGCACCAGCTGAACCTGGTACCCCTGATAAAGCAGTTCAAGGCGGTATTAAGCCAAATCAATCATCTGATTCTGATAAAGCAGCAGACGGTCAAGGAAAATCTAAAAAAGTTCTTCCTGCGACTGGCTCTGCTGAAAGCCTTGGATTGGTTCTTGCTGGTCTGGTAGTTCTGACTCTTTTAGGACTTTACCGTAAGACTCGACTGAGCAAATCAAAAAAGAGAAGATAGAGCAGAATGCTTTATCTTCTTTTGTTTGCACATTTTTTGTCTAGTTTTTTTGCAGCTTACTTAGCAATTTCTTCCAGTTACTCATGCAGGGCAGCCACTTACGGAAAAACTCTTGTTTTTGTCTCAGAATCCTCTATAATAAATGGCAAATAGAAAAAGGAGACAGAAGATATGACAGATACAAAAATACAAGAGAAGCTGAAGCCAGGTTTGAAGTTAGAGGATTTTCAAAAAGATGGGGACATCTATCTGGCACTGAATCCGGACTATGTCCTCAGGGACAATGCCAAGTCACATGACCATGTACAATCGTTTTGCTCGATGGTATGATATGAGTGAGAAATGGCTGGGCGGCCTTCTCTATGGCAAGACAGTCGACAAGTTGAGAAGGGATCTGATGACAGAAATAGAATGGAAGGATCATTTGTCAGTTCTTTATGTCTCTATCGGGACTGGCCACGACCTGCGCCACATTCCTGAGAATATTGACCTGAAAAGCCTCAGACTTTGTCAGCGGATATTTCCATAGGGCATGCTGAAAAATGTCAGAAATCCTAGTGCCAAGAAGACCAATCTGAAGCTCTTTTTCATGCTTGTGCAGAGGACCTGCCCTTTGTGGATAATAGCTTTGACATCGTCATATCATATCGGTGGGATTAATTTCCTTTAGCGATACAAGGCCATGAAATGCTATGAGTGGCTAAGCCAGGAACTAAGATTACGATCTCAGACGAGACGGCAGACTATGTGGACCAGACAATATAAGAAGAACCACTAGCAAGAACTATTTGAGGACGCTACTGTTGATGAGGAGAAGAGGCTGCTATACCCGCAGCTGGTGTCAAGGAGAAGGAGTTGAAACTCCTCTGGGATGGGAAATTTTGCCCTGACGTTTAGGAAATAAATAATTAGAACCGGACTTTTTCCGGTTTTTCTATGTTATTGAGGACATTGATTGTCGACGTACATTGACCCTAACAATAGTGGTTTGATTTGCGAATGAACCATATAAATCGTCCACCCTTTCTAAAATGACAAAAAGGTAAACAAATGTTATCTTCTTTGTGTATAGCCATTTTTCTATAGTATGATAAAATAGATGTAATGTATCTATAAATGTTCGCTTTTAGAAAGGGCACTGACAAGATGGGAAGCTCTAGTTAGTATACAATTACATGTACATTTAAAACTGAATATTGTGAGAAAGGAAAATTGCATGAACAAAAAGGATTAGAGCATTGCTCCACCTTATTATTCTTTGTTTAGAGTCATTTTGCCATCAGTAGCTCCTCTTACTCAGGTGCAAGCAGCTGAGTTTGGTGATGTTATCACTGAGATGAGCCTGAAGAATTCTTCAGGTGGTGATTTGACGCAGGAATTGATATTTGGGAAACTTTTCGAGTTTACGCAAAGTTTGTCTTGCCGGATAAATCAAGCACATCAAGGAGATACGACAAAAATCACCTTTGCCTTCTGAGTATGCATTTGGGAACCTTCAGCTATTGAGCTTAAAGACAGCTCGGATAACGTAGTGGCAAATGGATTTTTGATTCAACCAACAAGACCATTACTTTGACCCATAGCAAATTATGTTGAGCAAAAGTCTGGTTCGAGGAGAACTTCTTCTATGCACTGAGCTGACCAAGTGATGTAGTGAGACAAGAAGGTGACTTGAATGGTGGATTTACCGTAGGAGGTCGGATGTTGTATCCGGGAATCGTCCATTATAATGGACCGCCCAAAAGATATGACTCAAAAATTGAGAAGAGCTCTTATCAGGCAGCAGAAGACGGTAAGAATGAAGTTCATTACAATATTGCGATTAACCGCAATATAGATATACCGGAGTAACGATAACTGACAAGATTGCCTCGCCTAATTTTAAAATCATGAGGGACTCAATTCGGGTCTATAAAATTGCTTGGCGCTGGAATAATGGAGATTGGGTGCGGATTCAACAGAAGACGTGACAGCTAATTTCCAATCAAAAATCACGGAAAATGCTGCTGGTGATGGATTCACGATTGACCTTGGCGACATGGATGGTTTCGGGTATTTGCTGGACTATAAGACAAAAGCAGATTACGATCTAGTTGATGGTGAGCGCGTTTCCAACAGTGCTACCATGACCTATAATGGTGGTCAAACAACGACATCATCTGAAAAATCGTTCTTATCAGATTGCAGGCGGTGTTGGAGTAAGGCTATAGTTTTTCACCATTAAGCTCCATAAGGTTAATGAAAATGGTGAGAATCTGCAAGGTGCAGAATTGTTGTTCATGAGCAGGGCAGTTGTCGGAAAATTAACCACAGATTCTAGGAATGCCAACTTGGGTGACTGTTGCGCGATGATTATACCATTCGTGAAGTGACCTCCTAGGGATATG
>BNJU01004883.1_pt1 | contig 31698 bp, 68 predicted proteins | sample 8539281 | NCBI WGS metagenome assembly BNJU01 (sample SAMD00202456, study PRJDB9452) | human saliva metagenome | isolation source: human saliva | place: Japan
TGTGAATGAAAATGAAAAAAAACACAGTAAAATAAGTCTAATGCTCAAAGGTCAAAACAATAAAATCACGAAAAAGAGGAACAATATTCCCCCTAAAAATGGTATAATAGGAGCATCACGAAAATTGGAGAGACGCTATGAGTTTTTACAATCATAAAGAAATCGAGCCTAAGTGGCAAAAATACTGGGCTGACAATCACACTTTTAAGACAGGAACAGACGCTTCCAAAAACCTAAGTTTTTATGCGCTTGATATGTTCCTTACCCATCTGGAGCGGGTCTTCGTAGGACACGCAGAAGGTTATACGGCAACAGATATCCTTAGCTGTTTCAAACGTGCGCACAGGCTACAATGTCCTTCACCCAATGGATGGGATGCCTTTGGTTTGCCTGCAGAGCAATATGCTATGGATACTGGTAATGATCCAGCAGACTTCACCGCGGAAAAATATTACTAACTTCAAACGCCAAATCAATGCGCTTGATTCTCTTTACGACTGGGATCGTGAAGTCAATACTACAGATCCGAACTACTACAAGTGGACGCAATGGATTTTCACTAAGCTTTTACGAAAAAGGCTTTGAGCCCTATGAAGCAGAAGTGCCAGTAAACTGGGTTGAAGAATGGGAACAGCTATCGCCAACGAAGAAGTTCTTCCAGATGGAACATCTGAGCGTGGTGGCTATCCAGTTGTCCGTAAACCAATGCGCCAATGGATGCTTAAAATCACTGCCTATGCAGAGCGCTTGCTCAATGACTTGGATGACCTTGACTGGCCAGAATCTATCAAGGATATGCAACGCAACTGGATTGGTAAATCAACTGGTGCCAATGTAACCTTCAAAGTGAAAGGGACTGACAAGGAATTCACTGTCTTTACAACACGTCCTGATACACTTTTTGGTGCAACCTTCACTGTTTTGGCGCCTGAACATGAACTAGTAGATGCCATCACGACACCTGAACAAGCTGAGGCTGTAGCGGACTACAAACACCAAGCCAGCCTTAAATCAGACTTGGCTCGTACAGACCTTGCCAAGGAAAAAACAGGAGTTTGGACTGGTGCTTATGCTATTAACCCTGTTAACGGTAAAGAAATTCCAATCTGGATTGCTGACTACGTTCTTGCTAGCTACGGAACAGGTGCTGTTATGGCTGTACCTGCTCATGACCAACGTGACTGGGAATTTGCTAAACAATTTGACCTACCAATCGTAGAAGTCTTGGAAGGTGGAAACGTTGAAGAGGCTGCCTACACAGAAGATGGCCTTCATGTCAATTCAGACTTCTTGAACGGTCTCAACAAAGAAGACGCCATTGCTAAAATTGTGGCTTGTTGGAAGAAAAAGGCTGTGGTCAAGAAAAAGTGACTTACCGCCTCCGCGACTGGCTCTTTAGCCGTCAACGTTACTGGGTGAACCAATCCCAATTATTCATTGGAAGATGGGACTTCAACAGCTGTTCCAGAAAGTGAATTGCCACTTGTCTTGCCAGTAACCAAGGACATTCGCCCTTCAGGTACTGGGGAAAGCCCATTGGCCAACTTGACAGACTGGCTTGAAGTGACTCGTGAAGATGGTGTCAAAGGTCGTCGTGAGACGAATACTATGCCACAATGGGCAGGTTCAAGCTGGTACTACCTTCGCTATATCGATCCACAAAACACAGAGAAATTGGCTGACGAGGACCTCCTCAAACAATGGTTGCCAGTCGATATCTATGTAGGGTGGTGCAGAACACGCCGTGCTTCACTTGCTTTACGCTCGTTTCTGGCACAAATTCCTCTATGACCTTGGTGTTGTACCGACTAAGGAGCCATTCCAAAAACTCTTTAACCAAGGAATGATCTTGGGAACAAGCTACCGTGACCACCGTGGCGCACTTGTGGCGACTGACAAGGTTGAAAAACGTGACGGTTCCTTCTTCCATGTGGAAACAGGGGAAGAGTTGGAGCAAGCACCAGCCAAGATGTCTAAGTCCCTCAAGAACGTTGTTAACCCAGACGATGTGGTGGAACAATACGGTGCGGATACCCTTCGTGTCTATGAAATGTCTCATGGGACCACTTGATGCTTCCATCGCTTGGTCTGAAGAAGGATCTGAAGGAAGCCGTAAATTCCTTTGACCGTGTTTACCGTTTGATTACAAGTAAAGAAATCGTTGCGGAAAACAATGGCGCTCTTGACAAGGTTTACAACGAAACCGTTAAATCTGTTACAGAGCAAATCGAGTCTATGAAATTCAACACAGCCATTGCCCAGCTCATGGTCTTTGTCAACGCTGCTAACAAGGAAGACAAACTCTATGTGGACTACGCCAAAGGCTTTATCCAATTGATTGCCCCATTTGCACCTCACTTGGCAGAAGAACTCTGGCAAACAGTCGCAGCAACAGGTGAGTCTATCTCTTACGTAGCTTGGCCAACATGGGATGAAAGCAAATTGGTTGAAGACGAAGTCGAAATCGTCGTTCAAATCAAAGGCAAAGTCCGTGCTAAATTGATGGTTGCTAAAGACCTTTCACGCGAAGAATTGCAAGAAGTGGCTCTGGCTAACGAAAAAGTTAAGGCAGAGATCGATGGCAAAGAAATTGTGAAGGTGATTAGTGTCCCTAATAAACTCGTTAATATCGTCGTTAAATAACCAATTTAGTTGCTGATTTTCAACCTCAAACACTTTCCCAAGCTGTTTGAGCCAACTAAACTCGTAAATATCATTGTTAAATAAGAAATGAATCCTTCAGAGCTAAGCTTTGGAGGATTTTTAAATTGGATTATGCTATAATTATCTCAACTAAGATAAAAACACAGTTCTGGTTGGTAGTCCAGATGTAGGCAAATGCTATCAGTAACCTTCCTCCTTGGTTGTCCATTCTTAGGGATAGATTTAAGGAGGTGCTGTCGTGGAAACAATTTCAATTGGATTGACAGTTTATTTTGAAGATGGATTTTGGCATGGTTTGTTTGAACAAGTGTATCGAGAAACTTATCAAGTTTGTCGTGTGACATTTGGTCAGGATCCAAAAGATGATGAAATTCTAGAGATTTTACAGACTCAGTTTACTCAATTATCTTTTTAGTCCAGAAACTACAGTTAAAGCAACATGTAAAATCAAGAATCTAAACGATTACAACGAATGGTGAGGAAACAAGTAAATCAAAAAGTTTCTTCCAAGTCAGAAAGAACTATTGCAGTTGCAGTATGAGGAAAGGAAAAAGATTTCAAAACATCAATCTAGTGTCCAAAAGCAATTGCTCAAACAAGAGAAATTCGAACGCAAACAGCAAAAACGTGAGAGAAGCACAGGGGCATTAACTCACTTGTTTCCATATTTGATCAATCCTCCATAAAACTGGAGGATTTTTGAATATTATGTGAGATGTGATATACTATTCACATCTTTAAACTTATAAGAGTGAGATAAGGAGAAAGCTATGCCAGTAAAATGAATATGGTCAGATGATTGGTGAACCTGTAAACGATACACCTGGAGTTTTACCGTCGCTTGTACTGGATAGAAGGACAGTATACGATTATCGAAGCTCTGTCAGTGGAAAAGCATGCGGAGGATTTGCTAGCTGTTTATGGCCCAGATAGCCCTCGTGACATGTGGACCTATCTCTTTCAACCACCAGTAGAGAATCTCGAAGAATTAATCGTAGCTTTGAAGCAGATGATTGAGCGCAAGGATCGCTTCTATTATGCGATTATCAATAAAGCGACTGGAAAGGCGCTGGGGACTTTTTCTCTCATGCGTATTGACCAAGCTAATCGCTTGATTGAAGTTGGCGCGGTGACCTTTTCTCCGGCTCTCAAACAGACAAGGATGGGAACAGAGGCCACTATTTGCCTAGCTCGTTATGTCTTTGAAGAACTCAATTATCGTCGCTATGAGTGGAAATGTGATGCGCTAAATCTACCTTCTAGAAAAGCGGCAGAACGTTTGGGTTTTATCTACGAAGGCACTTTCCGTCAAGCTGTTATTTATAAAGGGCGTACCAGAGATACGGACTGGATGTCTATGATTGATAAAGGACTCAGCCAAGGTTAAAGCTCGTTTTGAATCGTGGTTGAGTTCAGATAATTTTGATGAAAATGGACAACAGTTGAAATCTCTTAGAGAATGTTAGAAAGGTTTGCTATGATTAAGATTACAAAAGAAACATCTGTTTCACTTGATGACGTTTTGCATCTCTACCAGGCAGTTGGTTGGACAAATGTAGCCAATCAGCCTCAAATGTTAGCCCAGGCTCTGACTTATTCACTAGCCATTTATCTAGCGCGTGATGGTGAGAAAAATCGTTGGTCTAGTTCGCTTGATTGGAGACGGTTTTTCTTCGGTTTTTGTCCAGGATTTTGATTGTCTTGCCTACTTATCAGCGTCAAGGAATTGGCAGCACCTTTGATGAAGCAGGCTTTATCCGATTATAAGGATACCCTACCAAATCCAACTAGCGACAGAAGAGTCTGAAAAAGACTCTTGGATTTTATCGTTCCTTAGGTTTTGAAACCTTGTCTAGCTTCCAGTGTACGGGCATGATTTAGTGAATCGAAAAATTACAATAATTTTTCTCTTAAGCTAACTTTAAGTCTTCTTCTGTATCATGTAATCATTAAATAAAGACCTCTAACTTTTATTTAATAGAAATCCTAAACTTTTTCTTTTTCATAATAATCTTCTAATGAAGCCACCAAATTGGTGGCTTTTTTGTTAATGGGCTGGATTTTTGCTATAATAGGAGCATGAGTAGAATTTTGATAATGAAATCATGGGCGATGAGGAGTTGGTAGAACGTACCCTCCGTCCCCAATATTTACGTGAATATATCGGTCAAGACAGGTTAAAGAGCAGCTTCAAATCTTTATTGAAGCAGCAAAAATGCGTGACGAGGCGCTAGACCATGTTCTTTTGTTTGGCCTCCAGGGTCTCGGGAAAACAACCATGGCTTTTGTCATTGCCAATGAACTGGGAGTCAATCTCAAACAAACATCTGGTCCTGTTATCGAAAAAGCCGGTGATCTGGTAGCGATTTTGAATGACTTGGAGCCAGGAGATGTTCTTTTTTATTGATGAGATTCATCAGCTCGCCTATGTCGGTGGAAGAGGTGCTTTACAGTGCTATGGAAGACTTCTACATCGACATCATGATTGGTGCGGGGAAGGTAGTCGCAGTGTCCATCTGGAATTGCCACCGTTTACCTTGATTGGTGCGACGACACGAGCAGGAATGCTGTCAAATCCACTTCGTGCGCGTTTTGGGATTACTGGTCACATGGAGTATTATGCCCATGATGACTTGACAGAGATTGTCGAGCGGACGGCAGATATTTTCGAGATGGAAATCACTCATGAGGCTGCTGCTGAGTTGGCCCCTCCGTGGTCGTGGGACTCCTCGTATCGCCAATCGTCTCCTCAGCGCGTGCGCGACTTTGCGCAGATTATGGGCGATGGCTTGATTGATGATGGGATTACGGACAAGGCTTTGACCATGCTGGATGTAGACCATGAAGGTTTGGATTATGTTGACCAGAAAATTCTCCGCACCATGATTGAGATGTACGGTGGAGGTCCTGTCGGTCTAGGAACACTTTCTGTTAATATCGCGGAAGAGCGTGAGACGGTAGAGGATATGTACGAACCTTATCTGATCCAGAAAGGATTTATCATGCGAACTCGTTCAGGTCGAGTCGCGACAGCTAAGGCATATGAACATTTGGGGTATGAATATATTGAAAAATAAGACTGAAATCTTAGACTCTTTTAGAGAAAATCCTGACATGATGGCTATTCTGACTATCATCCGTGACTTGGAGTTGAAAGATTCCTGGTTGGCGGCTGGTTCAGTCCGAAATTTTATCTGGAATCTCTTGTCAGATAAGCCATCCTTTGACCGTGAAACGGATGTGGATGTGATTTTCTTTGACCCAGATGTGAGTTACGAAGAAACACTGGCTATAGAGAACAAGTTGAGGGAGGACTTTCCCCAGTATCAATGGGAGCTGAAAAATCAAGTCTATATGCATCAGCATAGTCCCCATACGCCTCCGTATAGAAATTCCTGCGATGCCATGAGTAAGTATCCAGAGCGTTGTACGGCAGTAGGACTTCGCTTGCAAGCTGACGCAACTTTTAGAGCTCTTTTGCTCCTTATGGTTTGGATGATATTTTTGAACTTTCAGATTTGTCCGACTCCTCATTTTCTAGAAAAATCAAGACCGAATGAAGCTCTATCAAAAACGTTTATCTAAGAAAAACTGGCAAGAAAAATGGAAAAATCTCATATTTAAAATAACTTAAGGAAACTTTTGAGTTAGGAGTTGTATATTTTATCTCATAAGTTAAGAAGACCTTAACTTTAACTCCTAAAACTTTTTTTCATAATAATCTCCCTATAAAATAAAAGTCGCCCAATAGCTGACCTGACATCCAGCAGTTTAGCTAAATGGGTTAATATTAGCTGAGCCAAGTCGTTTGGCTCGCTTTTTCGTTGTTTAGTTTTCCGATGAAATTATAATAAATGTCAATCTGAATAATACGATTATGTTTCGTACCAGTTGGTTTATGAATCACAATCTTGTCAATCAGTTCATTCACTATTTCAATGGTTAATTTTGGAAGCTCTGTATATTTTCGAAATTCTCGCCATAAACTTGGAGATATTAAGACTATCTTCTTGTTGTTTTGGTGAGTTTTTCAGTTAAGTCAGAAATGGAAGTTTGAAGTTGTCTCTGCTCTTCTTCGTAGCTCTGACTTTAGCTTCACAAAGCGCTCATCTGAAATTTTTGCCAAGTAGATTATCTTCATAAAGCTTCTGAATGATGCTGTCAATCTCTTTAGAGCGGTGTTCGTCCTTTTGAAGTTGCTGGCGCTGGCGTTTGTTGTCTTTACTGAATTGCGCTTGGCTTTGCTGTTCTATCTTCTTCAAAAAGGTTTCTTGGTCTAATTGGACTTCGTGGATAGGTTTGACGAAGTTTGCCAGCTACAATCTCAATCAGGGCGGATTTTTTTGAATGTAGTGGGGATTTTCACAACCATCAATCGGCTTACGATAGCCAGAACACTGTAATGGTCGTGATTAAGTCTCATTTTTTTCTCTTGTGGGCAAAAATAATGCTTTCGCCCACAAGTTCCACAAAAGACTAATCCTGCAAACAAATTCTCATGACCAGCCCGATTTTTTTATACCGTTGATTAGACTCGCTTATGATCCTCATCTTCTGAACAATATCGAAAGTTTCTTGGTCAATTATCGCTTCATGTGTATTTCTTTGAAAACCAGCCAATCCTCCTTTGAGTTATCCACCTTACGCTTATCTTTATAAGATTTTGTCCGAGTTCGAAGATTGACAGTATGCCCAAGATACTCTTCACGCCCTAAGATAGCGCTTAGGGTTTCTCGCGTCCAAAAATAAGGCAAAGTTTCCACATTTGAACTGGAAGAAATCGACTTCAAACCAATTTCTATTCGGTGGCGGTCTGGTTTAAAAATTTTTGTCATTTTCTAACCCTTTCGCAATCTCTGAAAGGCTTTTTTTCCGCTTTTCGCTTCCTGAAAAATCCGTTTTACAACTTCGCTGGCAACTGGGTCAATAATCCAATTTTTAGGGTTGCTTTGAATCTTTGAGATAGCCGTAAGGTGGGTTAGTAGTCACTCGCTCACCAGCTTTGGCTTTAGCTAGAACCACCGCCCGAATCTTCTTGCTGGTATCTGCCGCATACATTTCGTCCATTAAACTCTTGATTGGCAAGAAAATAGAATTAGTTTCATTAGGCTTTATTTGAATCTACGCCATCGTTTAAAGCAACAAAGCGAACATCAAAAGCTAGGAAAAAGTGATTTCCGTTAGTTGACCAACCTTGATATAAGAGCGCCCCAAACGGCTCAAATCCTTAACGATAAAGTTTGAAACTTGCCGATTTTCCACCAATCCAAAGTGCTTCCGAAATTGCTGGGACGGTCAAAAATTTGTGCCACTGAAACCATCATCAACGAAAAGAACTGGATTTGGCAGTTTTTCTCTTGTAACTACATCAAGCAGAATTTTCTTCTGATTGATAATTGAGTTACTATCTCCGTCCAGCCTGTCGTCTTGGCTTAAGCGACAATAAACCACCGTAATATCTGAAAGTTTTGAAGTATCTACTTGTCTATAATCTGAAATTGTCAAAGTTCTGTTCATGTGTTTTTTCTCCTTTTGGAGTTCACACACCTTATACTCTATTATACCATTTTTACTACTGTTAAAGTAGTGATTTATCGCTTAAAAATCAACCTTTCTAGGATATTTTCAAGATTGCAATTTCCAGTAAAAACGGTGACGGATTAAGTAAGTCGTTCGACCAATTCGACAAATTTCATCGGCGGTGCGTGAAGGGTGGTTTTGAGTCTCGGTCTTTATTCTTTCTGATTCATTATCTATTCCTCCCTTGATATAATCTGGGTATTCTTCCAGCGTTATGACAGTGAACAGTTCCCAAAAAGTTATATAGTTCATTCTGAATAACTTTCGAGATAGCGAGTTTGCGCTTATCATCTGGCACGATCCAAAGCACAAATGGAAAAACTTCCTTTTTGTCGTTGTTCAATACCTGAGCGATAATATTCGATATATTTCTTACAAGTATTTCACAATGCGCGCAAGACTTTCCGTGCTTCGGTCTATTTCCAGAAAATAATGGTCTTCGTAATCATGATTAACAAGCTCTAAATAAGCGTCTGGTTTCAAAAGTCATTCCTATACCAGAGAGTTTTTGGTAGCTGCGCCAAGAGTTCGGCTCAAAGGAAAAAGTTTCAAGTGACAGTTTTTCTGAATCTCGAACAGCCTCCAGTGTCTCAACAAAGATTTCTGTAATTGCTAAAGTATGTTCAACGTGGTGCTGAGTTGGCTCGTATTTATTTTTATAACGTAAAACAACTGTTTCATCTTGGTTTTTAAGAAATTTTAGTCCTTTAAAAGTAACTTGCCAAACATAAGAGGCAGAGCCACGGCGTGCGCCACCGACTCGCCGTTTCAAGTGTGAAACCAATCCAGCTTTCTTCAGACTTTTGCAGTGCAAAAATTAGCACGGCGAATGGCGGTTTCAAATCGAGCGCTATCCACAAAAAGAGTCTGGCTAGTTGATTGGTAGTGGCAAATCTTGCTCGACTTAAAAAGTATAGAATTTGCGTGTCGTTATCTGTTTTGTAATTCCATTTCATCTGTTTTGTTCTCCATTAAAATTTAAAGGGTGGTCTCCGCAAAATGTGCTTAGTTACGGAGTAAGTCGTGTGAGTAAAAATCCTAAAAATCTTTTATTTATCAGGGGTGGAAGAATTTTCTTCATCAACACGATTCGAAGAGCGATTGGAACGCTTTTTCCTCCCTAAATCTGTTAATTTTTGAGTTAGAAATTTTCATTTTTCGAAAGCAGATTTTTCAAAAATGTAGTTTTCGAAATTGACTTTTCAATTTCTGAAATATCTTGTCCATATCGGCTCAAGCTATTCAAAAAGAGGCACACGACTATCTCTAATTTTTTGGTTTAGGTGGGTAAGTCTTTACCAATAATCCAACGATAAGTATTTTTGTGAAATTTCAGTACGAATATATGCCCAAAATGGTGATAAGCTGTAAAAATCTTCTTTATCAATCTCCAGAGTATATTTTTGCCATTTCATGAGCTTCATCAAGATTTAAGCCAAAAACAATTTTTATTCGCAACATTAGATTCAATTCCAGCTTTTAACTGGGGTGACATCTGTGCAAGATGCTGGAAGCCAATATTCCAGCCAACATTAAACTGACGAGATTGCGAAAGTGCTTCATCTAAGTTAGCGTTAGGGATTCCTAGGAAACTCGGTGTTTCATCAATATAGATAAAGACCGATTGGCGTTTGCTTGGCTCAACCGAAGACTGGCGCAAAATTAACATCCATAACATTGAAGTGATTAGGCTACCAATTAGTTTCGCAGACGCTGAACCGATTATTGATTTATTTAGTGGAATCAATACGATTTTTCTGCTTTTAAAGATTTCTGCAAGACTGAAATTTGGATTAGTTTGTCCCAACATTGCCCGAAGTTGCGGACGAAGCAAAAACTGTCGGAATTTATTCAAAATGGGGTTTAACATCTGGTGACGTTGAGCTTCACTGAGTAGCTCAAACCAGTTCCAGAAACTTTCCAGCCCGATTGAGTCTTTTTAACTCTCTTAATAGTTTATTTCGAAAGGATTGATTAGTGAGTAAACTTGGTAGCATAACTAAAGAAGTGTTTGGAATTCTAGCAAGCGTTAGAAAACTGTGCGATAGAATATCCAGCGAGTAAATTCCAAAATGTTCAGGATAAAGTCCTTTAAATAGCTCCAGTAGATAATCTGCAATAACTTCTGGCTCGATACCGTGCTTAGTGAGCTCAAAAGGATTGATACCAACAACTCGTTTGGCGGTTGGCGAGATGACTACCATATCTTCATCGTGTTCAGTTGATGTGCGCTCTAATAGTTCATGAGTAAGTTGACCTTTGCATCCACCACAACAACGCTATGATTTTTTTAGAGTTTATATCTGATAAAATCAAGTGACTCATAGCGGTGGTTTTGCCGCAACCAGTTGAACCGAGAAAAACGGTGTGCTTTTTGCCAGCTTGAGCTGAAATTTGAATTGGTCTTGATTGACTTTCAACCGTTTGCGCCAAACTTCGCTGATTTTTTCGGTTAATATTGTAGCCTAAAGGTGGCACTACTAATTTAGGGTGAACATTTGGCACACCTGCAATATTTTCTTCCCCAATAGGTAAAAGCATGAAACAAGCTAAGTCTGAGACGGATAAACTATATGGGAAAGACCAGGAAGGTTGTGCTTGATTGAGTTTTTGGATAGCTAGTGGTTTTTAATTCAATGGTTGCATTTGATTCCATCATGCGAAAACTACTAAGTAGGCTGTCAAAAAAATCCTTTGTTCGCAAAAATACTACGAGATTGGACACCAAGACGAATTTCACATTTAAAAGTAGATTGGTTCAATTTTTGTTTCATCAGCTTTTTGAATTTTCGGAAAGCTCAGGAACATTATTTGTAATCACTTGATACCATTTAGCGGATAAATTCGGCAAATCTTTTGGTTGTGGGACGAGGTGGTGAACCTGCGCCAATGACCAACTGAACAACTACTATTTCATCTGGCTGAAGTATTTTTGAAATTGCAAAGGCTTGAACGTATCATGTTTTTCTGCAGAGTCTATTTTTAAAAGCATAGTGAGATTCTTTGATGTTCACTAACCGTGCAACCGAAAGTTTTTTTCATGTTTTGAGACTCTTGGAAAACTGAATAGCTCGGTGTGATTGAATTAGTTGGCTGATATGTCGCTTGTCTCGTTCTTCCGTTCCTAGATAGATACGCACGCGATTCTTAGATAATCGAATTTCAAAAATAACCGCTTTGCGCCGACTTAACCCCGACCAGTTGACCCAACATAGATTTCGACATCATCTATCTCAAAACGGGCGCATCCAGTTGAGTTCGCTCCAAGATAAGGCTTCGAATTTTTCTTTTCATCCCTACCTCCATTCTTTAGATTTAATAATCTGAAAGGCAAGCCAGCCAATGAAAAACAACCACAGTCGCTAAAACTAAGAACCACCAAACTTCCAGAATTAGTTTCACTGCCCAGTTAATAAGCCAAGCACAAGCAACAAATCCAAGAATATATGCCATTAGTTTTTCTCATAGCTGGTCTCCTTTCTGCCCTCATTTATACAAGAAAATTGATAAAAAGTTAAATTCCACTGTCTTTAGTTTTTAGAGCGATTGGAATGAATTTTAGGCAATGAAACAGTAGTATATTTGAACATATTTTGACCATTTGTCTAGTCTAAACAATCCTTTTATTTTCTTGAAATTTTTTGCATTTCTGCTTTAGCAACCAAGAAAAGTTGATTGATTTCTTGCCGTTTTTTCCAGAAATTCTGCTAGGGCAATTTCTTCTTCACTACAGTGCTTTTTGTCTTCTTGTTTTGGTTTTTCTAACCAATCCCAAAGAAATACAACAACAATGATAATTATAAAAGCTATAAAGTAATCCATCATAAAGCTACCTCATTTCATTTTTTCAGTAGCGTAATAAGTGAATGCTTTAGAATATAATCGGTGTAGGCTTTAGCTTCTGGCGTATTTTTGAGTATTTCAGTCTGAGTAAGCGCCAGATTGCCCACTTTATATAAAATATCGCTAGCGAGAAGCTCCAAGGCTTGATTATCTGCCATCGCTTCACTCAGTGTTTTAGCCACTTCTAACTGATAGAGGCTAACAAGTTGAGGAAGGTCTACTTTTGAGATTGATTTTTTTGAATGTGATTCATGAGATTTCTCCTTTGATTTTTGGTATAATTTATGTTATAAACATTGTCGACTTTGTTTATGATTATAGTGTAACGAATATTTTTATCTCATTCATCAGGTAAAAAAATCTCAGAAATATCAAGGAGAAATCGTGTGACCGAATTTAGATTAGGATGGTTTTTGCTATATTTTGCAAAAATCTGAAAAGAAAAAAACGAAACCAAGAAGATTTCGTCAATAGTATTTTTGAATAGATTAGTGAGTGAAAACAACCCTAAAATTTTATTTACTCCAGAAATTAACCGTGTTTCTAGTAACCGCCTTTTACAGGGCAAATGAAGAACTTCCAGAATTTTTACCATGAAGCTTTTGCTGATTAGTGATTTAGGCTTTTCAATCTCAAAGGATAGTTGACATTTTGAAAGATTTAAACCGTGATGAAACTTTCGATTATAAGCAAAGCTGTTTTTAAAATCAAATCAGCTCTTTTAAGCCAAACCAAAAAGCTACCGTTGTTTTTTTGGTAGCGAAAAATAGAATTACTTTAATCATTGCCAAGAAGACGAACTTTACTTGGCAACCCTTTTTGATTTTCTTGGTGAATCTTTCGAATATTCCTTCCAAAAACTCAGAAGAATCAAGACAAGCACAAATTATTAACCAGCACATTTTTAAGTATCTTGAAAAATGAGATTCTATTAACGCCATATTCACATAGAAAAGCTATTGAAAAAGCTTTTAAAAAGCCAACAACAGATTTTTATTTTGATTTATATAAGCCTGAAGCATTAAGCGATAATAAAAACCTCGTTTCACCCACTTTTAAAAAGTTTTAATTCAAGATTCTATTTCTAAAATGCCCTATTATCCAGAATGGTTTAATAATCCAAAACGAAACCATCAATGAGCGAATCGCTCAGTTTATTGAAAGCAATTTTAAAGATAGCAACAAATTAACCTTAATTGCTGGCTTTTTGTAAAAATGAAGATGAATTTTATGAAGTTATTGATAGACATTTACCCAAAAGAAGCTATTAATAAAATTTTTAAAGTTAAAAGTTTCGCTTTATCTGTAAAAGCCAGTTATGACTATACCGTTTCGAAAAATGAAAAGATATGATAACCTTAACAGAAAAATGTTGTAAATTACTTTAGAAAAAGAGCTTTCACAACACAAGACAAAACTGATTTTTACTGTTGGAATGAGTGAAAATTTAGAGAAAAATGAGCTGATGTTCTTTTTGTCTAGTTGAACAAGAAAAATATTTTTTAAAAATTTTTATTGGGATGTAGTGATATTGATTTGACAATCGAAATAAAAAAAGACTATAATAAGTTTACCATAAAAAATATTAAGGCAGGACAGACTATAGAGAATCAGAAGATGTGTAAGTTTGAATCTTCAACTATAGTAAACAACTATTAACGAAAGGATTTTGAATTGTACACATCTATGTTTCTTGTAGGGTGTTCTGTCTATTATTTTATGTTCGTGATAGGTATTTTTCAGTAGAAACTGGAGGAATATACTATGAATAATAAAAAGAATCGTTCTGGAACTATTTGGTTATCTTATTTGGTAGTGCTATGAAAAACAGTCAGAGTCGCTCACTACTCCTGAAATAGGCTCAAATTTCAGCGGAGTACTGGAAAAATTAAGTCAGGACTTCAAAGAAATTTGCCTCTTATATCCAAGCTCAAAAAGAGAATAGAACTCAGAAAAATCAAAAATGAAGATTCAAAACCCTATTTATCCACCACCCATACCGTATCGTGATGAATGCAGGCAAAAGCCTAACAAAAATAATATAAAAAGAAAACGACGCAAGAAACGTTACAAAAAGCGTCGTTAAAGCAAACATTTATCATCACACTTATTTACGTCCGAATCATCTAAATATTGCAGTATTTAGATGATTTTTTTATTTTAGTCAAATTTTCTGAAAAATAAATGAAATAAGTGGTAAAGAACTATTTTTATAGAATATATAAAAATCTAGTTATCTTATAATAACTACATCAGTATATCACACCTTTTGACACTGAGTCAACACTTTTAACGATTTGTATACGTTTTTAGTATATCAAAAAGTGTTGATAATAGCAAATAAAAACGCGGTTTTCTTTTAAAAGTATTTCTCTTTTTAATTATTATCTGAATTTTTCTATAATTTAGATACCCTGCTACAATAGCAAGGAAAAGGAGAAATTTTGACAAATCATCACAAGAACAAATTAGAAAATATCAAAACAATAACTATCGGCTATGCTCGCGTTAGTTCAACAGATAATCGGCAAGAATTGGGGTTATCTGTTCAAAAAGAGGCACTCAGCTTTTGCGACAAACTCTATATCGAAAAAGATTCTGGTGGGAATCAGAGAGACAACAACTTGACAAAGCGTTAAAATTAGCAAAAATTATGCTAAACAAGGCATTAAAACAGATTTTGTTGTGTATAAATTGGATAGACTTACGAGAAAAATGCTTCACCTCTCTGCTATTATTGAAGATTTAAGCAAACATGGTATTCATCTTCAATCTATTCATGAAAAATATTGAAACAGATTCTTTAACTGGGAAATTCTTTTGTTTGATGTTGGGTTATGTGGCAGAATGGGAGCTTCAAGCTATTTCTGAGCGTACTAAAGACGGACTCCGTAAAGCTAAAGAAAAGGGTGTGAAAACTTGGCAATAAAGGGGTTGCCTAAAAGATACCGAAATACAACAATCGAGCAATACCTACAAAAAGAAAAATCTGTTCGAAAATATAGCCAATCAACTGGAAATTTCCACCGCAACTATTTATAATGTGCTAAAAGCGCAATGGTATTCAAATAAATGAAGAAATCACCTATAATTGATTGACAAATCCTTAGAAAAATAGTAAATTAAACCTATCAACAGTTTTTAGCAAACGGTCGTTTGTTAAAACAATCAAAGTTATCAATAAAAATATTTAAAATGCTTTGATTTAATAGGGTTTTAGTTACCTTGTTGAATTGGCATTTTATTTTTCATTGTTTTAGTTGACGACCGTTCACTAAAAACAAGCTCAGCCCCTATTGTAGCAGGGATTTTTGAGTTTAAATAAGAAGAGGGTATTTTGCATTTAAATAGATACGAATTTTCATGATTGCTACAAAATATATAGATTTTTATAAGGAGAAAGTATGTTACTGGTTGTAATTGTAGCTATTGGAGTAATTTTATGGTTTATTAGAAAATCTTCCATTGATAAGTATAGTCAGAAGCAAGAATTGGCTATGAGAAATTCTTGAAACAGCTAAACAATTACGTTTAGAGCATCTTGCTGATATTAACGAACTCGGTGGGCAAAATGGCTTCGGCAGACCGTGAACAATACATTAGCTTAACTCAGAAAGAGAGTTAACCGAAACAGTTATAAGGGATCTTGAAGAATATTATCAGCTGTTTGCAAGATATATTGCAATGGAGAGCAGAACCATCAGCTGGACGTAACGGAATCCAAAACGACTTTTACGCCTTACAACGACAAACTGGCTATACTTTGGAAGAATTAGCTCAAGATTTAGGGGTTAAATAGTGTAGAAAGAGGTTTTATCATGGGAAATGCTAATGCTTGGGTTTGTGCTTATGAAAGAGCGTGGAACTGGAAATAAATGTGAACATTGCAGGCATGCTATTGATTAATGATTTCAGCAATCATATGTGTCAATACTACGGTCAATGCCAAAAGAAATTCGGTTGGTGATAAATATGGTTAAACTAATCCGAAAACTCATTTCAGCAACTATTGAATGTCCTATTTGTGGACGAAAAACAAGCGACCGACCAGAACGGTGTAGTCATTGCGGTAATAAACTATAGGAGTTTAAATATGACTGAAAAAAATGCACAAAATGCCAAGAAGTTTTATGGTTTTATGCAGAAGATAGAGCGCGTGGTAAAAGTAATAAAAAGTTTGTAAAAATCCTAATATGTACAATGTATAATTTTTCAAATCTCATTTAGTGAACGATAATTGAATATATGAAAAAGACGGCTCATTTGAACCGTCTTTTAACTCGCTTTATAAGATGCATGAACTCAGATTATTTTAGAGTGCTGAGTGTCAAGCTGTCTATCAGGCGGCTTTTTGGTGTGAACTAAAGTGTCATCTTATCACTGTTAAGATTATGGTAGAGGTGACAAAAATCCTAGAGGAATCAAAACTAAACAAGTTTGAAAAACAGGAACTCAAAGTTCGCTGATATTCCCTTTTACTTATAAAATGAAAAAAATGAAGCCTAGAAGGTTAAAATATGGTAAAAATCGTCAAAAGTTTGAGACATATATGACAAAAATGTGCTATAATATAGCGATTAAAACATTAGTCTATATTATAAATTTTGAATATATATGCTGATAAAGATGATAAAATAAGTAAAACTCCAAATTATAGCCATTATTTACAAAAATATAAATAAGACTTTGTTTTTATAAAAACGAAATCAAGGAGATTTTTAAAAATGTTTTTAGACGTCAAGAAGGACGATATGAGAAACAGACCGAGTAACGAGGTATAAATTGATCAAGTCAGGAAACACTGGCTTCGAGCATCTACCTCTCTTTTGGTTTATTCAAGGTTCTTCGTGGTGGGATTGACACAGCTCAGTTACAACAGAAGTCGTTGAAGATCGTGTTTCAACTTCCTAACTGGGCTTAATATCCTCAAGGGTATAGCTGCTGCGGGAACCGTCATAGGTGGAGGGATTGCGACTCAATCTCATGTTCATGCTAATGAACAGACAGCTGTCGAAAAAGTAGTTGAAGGTAAGGAAGTTCTTGCTAATGCGGATCAAGCGACCTTGGGAACAGTTGGTCAAGGAGATCAAGAAACACCAACTTCAGACACAACTTCTCAGTCATTAAGTGAGAGTGAATCTGCATCAGAATCAGCAAGCGCTTCAGTTTCAGCATTTGCTAGTACAAGTGCAAGTCAGTCAGCAAGACATCAGCGTCTCGAGTCTGCAAGTACCTCTGCTTCAGCATCTGCTAGTACAAGTGCCTCTGAATCAGCAAGTACAAGCGCATCTGAGTCTGTTTCAACAAGTGTTTCTGCTTCATCTACTGCAGTAGGATCACAAACAGATTTGAAAGAAACGGTAACAGAAGCTGGAAAAGATACAAGCTCGCTAACTGATAAAGTAGGTGAATCATCAGAAACGGCATCGACAACTTTGGAGGGCAAGGTAACCCTTAATACCCTAATCTCTAAAGTAGAAAGTTGCAGATTCAACTACCAACTTCTCAGCTTCTGCAACGGATCTTGTAGCCACAACTGCTGCTACAGAAAGCAACTGCTAAGAAGTTAGAAGAAGATCATGAAAACTTGCTAAACTTTCAGCTGAAATGGGTGAATATCTTGCAAAAACAGTAGATTTGCCAGATACGGACTCCAGCGATTCTCAAAGTTCAGAATGCGATTATTGAAATTGAAAATGCTTTGAAGGATCCAAATGCAGATCTAGGAGCAGTTGTCAAATCTGCTACTTCAGCACGCAACTCAATCGCTAATGCTGTTTTACGTGCAAATTCAGGTCAACGTGATAGCCGTAATGGACAGACGATGCCGACAGGGGAAAATCTCAGAGGTTTTGCACCTAAAACTCAGAATGAGCAAACAACAGCAAATATTGTATCTGGGACTTTTTCACCGACTAGTCGTGAGGTAAAATGGACAATCTCGATGCATGCCGATAGTCCTCTTACCTATGCGGGTTTGATTGCTAAGGTCGATCCAAATACGACAATCACAGCAGCCTATCTAAATGGTGTGATAATGGACATGAAAAGTCGGCCCGGCAATGAGTATGTTTTCCAGAATCGTCATGGTTACAGTGCCAGAAAAAACTTGGATGCCACTATTGAGATTGTTGCAACAGCCAATAATAGCTCAACTCAGGCAACCTTGGAGGCACAAGTTGCGACAAGTAGTAGGGAGTTTTTAGCAAGTAACCCTCCTGGCAACTACACTTCTGTAATGACCAGTACTGTTAAAACAGGGCCTAATACTACAAAACCAGTAAACCCAAGTGTTCCAGGTAATTCTAGACAAACAGACAATCCACCAACCATTACGATGCCATCGCGCATTGAGGTGTATAATGATGATGCAGTAGCTATAATATTGTCTTCAATGACGACAAAGCTTTGCAAGATTTTTGGAAAAATCCGAACAATGCAACTATTATAGGATTGACGGGAACAAATTTCCCAGGTGACTATGGTTTCGCCACGGTTAAAACAAATGATAAAAAACAAGTAGTTGGATGGGTTTTTGATAATAAAACATGGACTACAAGAGCTTTATGGAACTGTAGGTAGAACTGGTAACACTTGGAATCCTATGACACCTGGTGAATACACTGTTGAATATCAAGCAAGTGATAGTCCTGGAGTTCAGTGGGGAAAAGCAACTACAACATTTGTTATTAGAGGATTTAATGAACGTCAAGATCCTGTTAGTGGCGCGACAGTAGATGTTAAAAATCCTTCCGCACTAACACAAAAAGAAAAGGATCAAGTTCTTGAAAACTTTAAAGCAGCCAATACAAAAGATTCTTTCGAGCACAGATTATGTAAAAAGGTAAAGAAATTGGTTCGCTTGCTGTATCTGATAGTGGTGTGATTACAGTTACTTACCGTGATAAGACAGTAGATACTGTGAAAAGTAGCTTGAAGGACTTGACGTCTGAAAGTATCTCAGTTAGCAAGTCTATTTCTACAGCTGCGAGTCAAAGTGCCTCCAGTAAGTGCAGGGCGCCTCAAAATCAGCTTCAACAAGTGCGAGGCAAGAGTGCTTCAACAAGTGCATCTAAGTCAGCGTCGACAAGTGCAAGCCAAAGTGCTTCAACAAGCGCATCTAAGTCAGCGTCGACAGGTGCAAGCCAAAGTGCTTCAACAAGCGCATCTAAGTCAGCGTCGACAAGTGTGAGCCGAAGTGCCTCAACAAGCGCATCTAAGTCAGCGTCGACAAGTGCGAGCCAAAGTGCCTCAACAAGCGCGTCTGAGTCGGCGTCGACAAGTGCAAGCCGAAAGTACTCAACAAGTGCGTCTAAGTCAGCGTCGACAAGTGCAAGCCAAAGTGCCTCAACAAGTGCATCTAAGTCAGCATCGACAAGTGCAAGCCGAAGTGCTTCAACAAGCGCGTCTAAGTCAGCGTCGACAAGTGCAAGCCAAAGTGCCTCAACAAGTGCATCTAAGTCAGCGTCGACAAGTGCAAGCCGAAGTGCTTCAACAAGCGCGTCTAAGTCAGCGTCGACAGTGCAAGCCAAAGTGCCTCAACAAGTGCATCTAAGTCAGCGTCGACAAGCGTAAGCACATCAGCAAAGTACGTCAGCTTCAACAAGTGCAAGCACATCAGCAAGCACGTCAGCGTCAACAAGCGCAAGCACGTCAGCAAGCACATCAGCTTCAACAAGTGCAAAGCACGTCAGCAAGTACGTCAGCTTCAACAAGTGCAAGCACATCAGCAAGTACGTCAGCAAGTACGTCAGCTTCAACAGCGTGCAAGCACATCAGCAAGCACGTCAGCGTCAACAAGCGCAAGTACGTCAGCAAGTACGTCAGTTTCAGCAAGTGCAAGCACGTCAGCAAGTACGTCAGCTTCAACAAGTGTGCAAGTACGTCAGCTTCACAAGTGCAAGCACATCAGCAATACCGTCAGCTTCAACGCGTGCGCACATCAGCAAGTACGTCAGCGTCAACAAGCGCAAAGTACGTCAGCAAGCACATCAGCGTCAGCAGCGCAAGTACGTCCAGCAGCACATCAGCTTCAACAAGCGCAAGTGCGTCAGCAAGCACATCAGCGTCAACAAGCGCAAGCACATCCGCTTCAACAAGTGCAAGCACATCAGCAAGTACGTCAGCGTCAACAAGCGCAAGTACGTCAGCAAGCACATCAGCAAGCACATCAGCGTCAACAAGCGCAAGCACATCAGCAAGCACGTCAGCAAGCACGTCAGCGTCAACAAGCGCAAGCACATCAGCAAGCACGTCAGCGTCAACAAGCGCAAGTACGTCAGCAAGCACATCAGCGTCAACAAGCGCAAGTACGTCAGCAAGCACATCAGCGTCAACAAGCGCAAGTACGTCAGCAAGCACATCAGCGTCAACAAGCGCAAGTACGTCAGCAAGCACATCAGCGTCAACAAGTGCAAGCACATCAGCAAGCACATCAGCTTTCAACAAGTGCAAGCACATCAGCAAGCACATCAGCGTCAAGCGCAAGCACATCAGCAAGTACGTCAGCTTCAACAGAGTGCAAGTACGTCACTAGCACATCAGCTTCAACAAGTGCAAGTACGTCAGCAAGACATCAGCTTCAACAAGTGCAAGTACGTCAGCAGCTACATCAGCTTCAACAAGTGCAAGCACATCAGCAAGCACGTCAGCTTCAACAAGTGCAAGCACATCAGCAAGCACATCAGCAAGCACGTCAGCTTCAACAAGTGCAAGCACATCAGCAAGCACATCAGCTTCAACAAGCGCAAGCACATCAGCAAGTACGTCAGCTTCAACAAGTGCAAGCACATCAGCTTCAACAAGTGCAAGCACATCAGCAAGCACATCAGCTTCAACAAGTGCAAGCACGTCAGCAAGTACGTCAGCTTCAACAAGTGCAAGCACGTCAGCAAGTACGTCAGCTTCAACAAGTGCAAGTACGTCAGCTTCAACAAGTGCAAAGCACATCAGCTTCAACAAGTGCAAGCACGTCGAAAAGCACATCAGCTTCAACAAGCTGCAAGTACGTCGCCAGCACATCAGCTTCAACAAGTGCAAGCACATCAGCAAGTACGCAGCGTCAACAAGCGCAGGTACGTCCAGCACATCAGCGTCACCAGTGCAAGCACATCAGCAAGCACATGCAGCGTCAACAAGCGCAAAGTACGTCGCAAGCACATCAGCGTCAACAAGCGCAAGTGCGTCAGCAAGCACATCAGCGTCAACAGGTGCAAGCACATCAGCAAGCACATCAGCTTCAACAAGTGCAAGCACATCAGCAAGCACATCAGCGTCAACAAACGTGCAAGCACATCAGCAAGCACGTCAGCTTCAACAAGTGCAAGTACGTCAGCTAGCACATCAGCTTCAGCACATCAGCTTCAACAGCGCAAGCACATCAGCAAGTACGTCAGCTCAACAGGCGCAAGTACGTCAGCTAGCACATCAGCTTCAACAAGTGCAAGCACATCAGCAAGTACGTCAGCTTCAACAAGTGCAAGCACATCAGCAAGCATCAGCTTCAACAAGTGCAGAGTACGTCAGCAAAGCACATCAGCTTCAACAGCGTGCAAAGTACGTCAGCAGCAGCGTCAGCTTCAACAAGCGCAAGCACATCAGCTTCAACAAGTGCAAGCACATCAGCTTCAACAAGTGCAAGTACATCAGCAAGCACATCAGCTTCAGCAAAGCGCAAGCACGTCAGCGTCAGCAAGCGCAAGCACATCAGCAAGCACATCAGCTTCAACAAGCGCAAGCACGTCAGCTTCAACAAGTGCAAGCACATCAGCAAGTACGTCAGCGTCAACAAGCGCAAGCACATCAGCAAGCACATCAGCTTCAGCAAGGGCTGCAAGCACGTCAGCGATGCTGTCAGCAACAGCGTGCAAGCACATCAGCAAGTACGTCAGCTTCAACAAGTGCAAGTACGTCAGCTAGCACATCAGCTTCAACAAGTGCAAGCACATCAGCAAGTACGTCAGCTTCAACAAGTGCAAAGCACATCAGCAAGCACGTCAGCTTCAACAAGTGCAAGTACGTCAGCAAGCACATCAGCTTCAGCCAGTGCAAGCACATCAGCAAGTACGTCAGCGTCAACAAGCGCAGTACGTCAGCAAGCACATCAGCAAGCACATCAGCAAGTACATCAGCGTCAACAAGCGCAAGCACATCAGCAAGCACGTCAGCGTCAACAAGCGCAAGCACATCAGCAAGCAGCGTCAGCGTCAACAAGCGCAAGTACGTCAGCAAGCATCAGCGTCAACAAGCGCAAAGCGTCAGCAAGCACATCAGCGTCAACAAGCGCAAAGTCGTCAGCAAGCGCATCAGCGTCAGCAGTCGCAAGCACATCAGCAAGCACATCAGCTTTCAACAAGTGCGCACATCAGCAAGCACATCAGCGTCAACACGCGCAAGCACATCAGCAGTACGTCAGCTCTCAGCAAGTGCAAGTACGTCGGCTAGCACATCAGCTTCAACGAGTGCAAGCACTCAGCAGCACATCAGCTTCAACAGCGCAAGCACGTCAGCAAGCACATCAGCTTCAACAGGTGCAGCGTCAGCAAGCACATCAGCAAGCACATCAGCGTCAACAAGCGCAAGCACATCAGCAAGCACGTCAGCAAGCACGTCAGCGTCAACAAGCGCAAGCACATCAGCAAGCACGTCAGCGTCAACAAGCGCAAAGTACGTCAGCAAAGCACATCAGCGTCAGCAAGCGCAAGTACGTCAGCAAGCACATCAGCGTCAACAAGCGCAAGTACGTCAGCAAGCACATCAGCGTCACCAGCGTAAGCACATCAGCAAGCACATCAGCTTCAACAAGTGCAAGCACATCAGCAAGCACATCAGCGTCACACGCGCAAGCACATCAGCAAGTACGTCAGCTTCAACAAGTGCAAGCACGTCAGCAAGCACATCAGCTTCAGCACGCTGCAAGTACGTCAGCAAGCACATCAGCTTCAACCGCGTGCAGTGCGTCGCAAGCACATCAGCTTTCAGCCGGCGTAAGCACATCAGCAAGCGTCAGTCTATGCAAGTGCGAAAGCACATCGGCAGGCACATCAGCAAGCACGTCAGCTTCAACAAGTGCAAGCACATCAGCAAGCACATCAGCAAGCACATCAGCTTCAACAAGCGCAACACGCATCAGCAAGCTGCGTCAGCTTTCAACAAGTGCTGCAAGCACATCAGCTTCAACAGCGCAAGCACATCAGCAAGCACATCAGCGTCAACAAGCGCAAGCACATCAGCAAGCACATCAGCTTTCACCAGCGCAAGCACGTCAGCGACAGCATCAGCTTCAACAAGTGCAAGCACGTCAGCAAGTACGTCAGCGTCAACAAGCGCAAGCACGTCAGCGAAACACATCAGCGTCAACAGTGCAAGCACATCAGCAAGCACATCAGCGTCAACAAGCAGCACATCGCTAGCACATCAGCTTTCCGCAGTGCAAGCCATCAGCTAAGCACATCAGCAAGCACGTCAGCATCAACAAGCGCAAGCACATCAGCAAAGTACGTCAGCATCAACAAGCGCAAGCACATCAGCAAGTACGTCAGCTTCAACAAGTGCAAGCACATCAGCAAGCACATCAGCTTCAACAAGTGCAAGTACATCAGCAAGCACATCAGCTTCAACAAAGCGCAAGTACGTCAGCCAGCACATCAGCAAGCACGTCAGCTTTCAACAAGTGCAAGCACATCAGCAAGTACGTCAGCATCAACAAGCGCAAGCACATCAGCAAGTACGTCAGCTTTCAACAAGCGCAAGTACGTCAGCAAGTACGTCAGCTTCACACAAGTGCAAGTACGTCAGCTAGCATCAGCTTCAACAAGCGCAAGCACATCAGCAAGCACGTCAGCTTCACAAGCGCAAGCACATCAGCAAGTACGTCAGCTTCAACAAGCGCAAGCACGTCAGCTTCAACAAGTGCAAGCACATCAGCGAGCACGTCAGCTTCAACAGCGCAAGCACATCAGCAAGCACGTCAGCTTCAACAAGCGCAAGCACATCAGCAAGTACGTCAGCTTCAACAAGCGCAAGCATCGTCAGCTTCAACAAGTGCAAGCACATCAGCACGGCGTCAGCTTTCAACAAGCGCAAGTACGTCAGCAAGTACGTCAGCTTCAACAGAGTGCAAGTACGTCAGCTAGCATCAGCTTCAAGCGCAAGCACATCAGCAAGCACGTCAGCTTCAACAAGCGCAAGCATCAGCAGTACGTCAGCTTCAACAAGCGCAAGCACGTCAGCTTCAACAGGTGCAAGCACATCAGCAAGCACGTCAGCATCAACAAGCGTCAAGCACATCAGCGTAAGCACATCAGCAAGCACGTCAGCATCAACAAGCGCAAGCACATCAGCAAGTACGTCAGCATCAACAAGCGCAAGCACATCAGCAAGCACGTCAGCTTCAACAAGTGCAAGCACATCAGCAAGCACATCAGCTTCAACAAGCGCAAGCACATCAGCTTCAACAGCGCAAGTACATCAGCAAGCACATCAGCTTCAACAAGCGCAAGTACGCTCAGCCAGTACATCAGCAAAGCACGTCAGCTTCAACAGGCGCAAGCACATCAGCAAGTACGTCAGCTTCAACAAGCGCAAGCACGCGCTCAACAAGCGCAAGCACATCAGCAAGCACATCAGCGTCAACAAGCGCAAGTACGTCAGCAAGCACATCAGCGTCAACAAAGCGCAAGTACGTCAGCAAGCATATCAGCGTCAACACGTGCAAGCACATCAGCAAGCACATCAGCTTCAACAAGTGCAAGCACATCAGCAAGCACATCAGCGTCAACAAGTGCAAGCACATCAGCAAGTACGTCAGCTTCAACAAGTGCAAGTACGTCAGCTAGCACATCAGCTTCAGCAAGCATCAGCTTCAACAGCGTGCAAGCACATCAGCAAGCACATCAGCTTTCAACAGTGCAAGCACGTCAGCAAGCTACATCAGCTTCGCGTAAGTACGTCAGCAAGCACATCAGCAAGCACATCAGCGTCAACAAGCGCAAGCACATCAGCGCATCGTCAGCAAGCACGTCAGCGTCAACAAGCGCAAGACATCAGCAAGCACGTCACGTCAACAAGCGCAAGTACGTCGGCAAGCACATCAGCGTCAACAAGCGCAAGTACGTCAGCAAGCACATCAGCGTCAACGCGCAAGTACGTCAGCAAGCACATCAGCGTCAACACGGCGCAAGCACATCAGCAAGCACTATCAGCTTCACACGTGCAAAGCACATCAGCAAGCACATCAGCGTCAACAAGTGCAAGCACATCAGCAAGTACGTCAGCTTCAACAAGTGCAAGCACGTCAGCAAGCACATCAGCTTCAACAAGTGCAAGTACGTCAGCAAGACATCAGCTTACAGCAAAGTGCAAGTACGTCAGCAAGCACATCAGCTTCAACAAGTGCAAGCACATCAGCAAGCACGTCAGCTTCAACAAGTGCAAGCACATCAGCAAGCATATCAGCTTCAACAAGTGCAAGCACATCAGCAAGCACATCAGCTTCAACAAGCGCAAGCACATCAGCAAATACGTCAGCTTCAACAAGTGCAAGCACATCAGTCAACAAGTGCGAGCCATCAGCAAGCACATCAGGCGTCACCGCGCAAGCACATCAGCAAGCACATCAGCTTCAACAAGTCAAGCACGTCAGCAAGCACATCAGCTTCAACAAGTGCAAGCACATCAGCAAAGTACGTCAGCGTCACCAAAGCGCAGTACGTCAGCAAGCACATCAGCGTCAGCAGTGCAAGCACATCAGCAAGCACATCAGCGTCAACAAGCGCAAGTACGTCAGCAAGCACATCAGCGTCAACAAGCGCAAGTACGTCAGCAAGACATCAGCGTCAACAAGGTGCAAGCATCAGCAAGCACATCAGCTTCAACAAGTGCAAGCACATCAGCTTTCAACAAGCGCAAGCACATCAGCAAGTACGTCAGCTTCAACAGAGTGCAAGTGCGTCAGCTGCACATCAGCTTCAACAAGTGCAAAGTACGTCAGCAAGCACATCAGCTTCAACAAGTGCAAGCACATCAGCAAGTACGTCAGCTTCAACAAGTGCTAAGTACGCTCAGCTAGCATCAGCTTCAACCGCGTGCAGCACATCAGCAAGTGCGTCAGTTTTCCAACGAGTGCAAGCACATCAGCAAGCACATCAGCTTCAACAAGTGCAAGTACGTCAGCAAGCACATCAGCTTCAACTAGTGCAAGCACATCAGCAAGTACGTCAGCGTCAACAAGCGCAAGTACGTCAGCAAGCACATCAGCAAGCACATCGCGAAAGCACGTCAGCAAGCACGTCAGCGTCAACAAGCGCAAGCACATCAGCAAGCACGTCAGCGTCAACAAGCTGCAAGTACGTCAGCAAGCACATCAGCGTCAACAGCGCAAGCACATCAGCAAGCACATCAGCTTCAACACGTGCAAACATCAGCAAGCACGTCAGCATCAACAAGCGCAAAGCACATCAGCGAAAGTACGTCAGCATCAACAAGCGCAAGCACATCAGCAAGTACGTCAGCTTCAACAGAGTGCAAGCACATCAGCTGCAGCATCAGCTTCAACAGGGTGCAAGCACATCAGCAAGCACATCAGCAAGCACGTCAGCATCAACAAGCGCCAGCACATCAGCAAGTACGTCGGCATCAACAAGCGCAAGCATCATCAGCAAGCACGTCAGCTTCAACAAGTGCAAGCACATCAGCAAGCACATCAGCTTCAACGTAAAGCGCAAGCACATCAGCTTCAACAAGTGCAAGTACATCAGCAAGCACATCAGCTTCAACAAGTGCAAGTACGTCAGCTAGCACATCAGCAAGCACGTCAGGCTTCACAGCGCAAGCACATCAGCAAGTACGTCAGCTTCAACAAGCGCAAGCACGTCAGCTTCAAGCAAGCAAAGCACATCAGCAAGTACGTTAGCTTCAACAAGTGCAAGCACATCAGCTAGCACATCAGCTTCAACAAGGTGCAAGCACATCAGCAAGCACATCAGCAAACACGTCAGCATCAACAAGCGCAAGCACTCAGCGTACGTCAGCATCAACAAGCGCAGCACATCAGCAAGTACGTCAGCTTCAACAAGTGCTGGCACATCAGCAGCGCATCAGCTTCAACAAGCGTGCAAGTACGCCGTCAGCTAGCATCAGCAAGCACGTCAGCTTCAACAAGTGCAAGCACATCAGCAAGTACGTCAGCATCCAGCAAGCGCAAGCACATCAGCAAGTACGTCAGCTTCAACAGCGCGATGCGTCCAAGTACGTCAGCTTCAACACGCCGTGCAAGTACGTCAGCTAGCACGCATCAGCTTCAACAAGCAGCAAGCACATCAGCAAGCACGCTCAGCTTCAACAAGCGCAAGCACATCAGCAAGTACGTCAGCTTCAGCAAGCGCAAGCACGTCAGCTTCAACGAGTGCAAGCACATCAGCAAGCACGTCAGCTTCAACAAGTGCAAGCACATCAGCAAGCACGTCAGCTTCAACAAGCGCAAGCACATCAGCAGTACGTCAGCTTCAACAAGCGCAAGCACGTCGGCTTCAACAAGTGCGACATCAGCAAGTACGTCAGCTTCAACAGCGCAAGTACGTCAGCGGGTACGTCAGCTTCAACAGGGTGCAAGTACGTCAGCTAGCACATCAGCTTCAACAAGCGCAAGCACATCAGCAAGCACGTCAGCTTCAACAAGCGCAAAGCACATCAGCAAGTACGTCGGCTTCAACAAGCGCAAGCACGTCAGCTTTCAACAAGTGCAAGCACATCAGCAAGCACGTCAGCATCAACAAGCGCAAGCACATCAGCAAGCACATCAGCTTCAACAAGCGCAAAGCACATCGAGCTTCAACAAGTGCAAGTACATCAGCAAGCACATCAGCTTCAAGTGCAGCAGTCACGTCAGCTAGCACATCAGCAAGCACGTCAGCATCAACAAGCGCAAGCACATCAGCAAGTACGTCAGCTTCAACAAGTGCAAGCATCAGCAAGCATCAGCGCTCAACAGGGCGTGCAAACATCAGCTTTCAACAAGTGAGCACGTCAGCAAGTACGTCAGCGTCAGCAAGTGCAAGCACATCAGCTTCAACAAGTGCAAGCACATCAGCAAGCACATCAGCTTCAACAAGCGCAAGCACATCAGCAAGTACGTCGCTTCAACAAGTGCAAGCATCAGCAAGCACGTCAGCTTCAACAAGCGCAAGCACATCAGCAAACGCCATCAGCTTCAACAGCGCAAGCACGTCAGCAAGCACATCAGCTTCGTAAGCACGTCAGCTTCAGCAAGCACGTCAGCTTCTGAATCAACATCGGCTTCAGCACATCGGCTTTAGCAAGCACATCAGCTTCAGCAAGCACATCGGCTTCGAATCAACATCAGCTTCAGCAAGCACATCGGCTTCAGCAAGCACATCGGCTTCTGAATCAACATCGGCTTCAGCAAGCACATCGGCTTCAGCAAGCACATCAGCTTCAGCAAGCGACATCGGCTTCTGAATCAACATCAGCTTCGCAAGCACATCAGCTTCAGTAAGCACATCGGCTTCAGCAAGCACATCAGCTTCTGAATCAACATCAGCTTCAGCAAGCATCATCGGCTTCAGCAAGCACATCAGCTTCAGCAAGCACATCAGCTTCAACAAGTGCGCATCAGCAACGACATGAGCTTCAGCAAGTGCAAGTACGTCTGCTAGCACATCGCAAGCACGTCAGCTTTCAACAAGTGCAAGCACATCAGCAAGTACGTCAGCATCAACAAAGCGCAAGCATCATCAGCAAGTACGTCAGCTTCAACAAGCGCAAGTACGTCAGCAAGTACGTCAGCTTCAACAAAGCGCAAGCACGTCAGCTTCAACAAGTGCAAAGCATCATCAGCGCACGTCAGCTTTCAACAAGTGCAAGCACATCAGCTGGCACATCAGCTTCAACAAGTGCAAGCACATCAGCAAAGCACATCAGCAAGCACGTCAGCATCAACAAGCGCAAGCACATCAGCAAAGTACGTCAGCATCAACAAGCGGCAAAGCATCAGCAAGCACGTCAGCTTTCACAGTGCAAGCACATCAGCAAGCACATCAGCTTCAACAAGCGAAAAGCACATCAGCTTCACACAAGTGCAAGTACATCAGCAGCACATCAGCTTCAACAAGTGCGATACGTCAGCTAGCACATCAGCAAGCACCGTCAGCATCAACAGAGCGCAAGCATCAGCAAGTACGTCAGCTTCAACAGGTGCAAGTACATCAGCAAGTACGTCCAGCTTCAACAAGCGTAAGCACGTCAGCTTCAGCAGCGCAAGCACATCAGCAAGCACATCAGCAAGCACGTCGAGCATCAACAAGCGCAAAGCACATCAGCAAGTACGTCAGCATCAACAAGCGCAAGCACATCCAGCAAATGCGTCGGCTTCCAGCAAGTGCAGAGCACATCCAGCAAGCACATCAGCTTCAACAAGCGCAAGCCCATCAGCCTACAATGCGTGGCACATCAGCAAGCATCGCTTCAACAAAGTGCAAAGTACGTCAGCTAACGCATCAGCAAGCACGTCAGCATCACCAAGCGCAAGCACATCAGCAAAGTACGTCAGCTTCAACAAGTCAGCAAGTACATCAGCAAGCACACTCAGCTTCAACAAGTGCAAGTACGTCAGGCTAGCACATCAGCAAGCACGTCAGCTTCAACAAGTGCAAGCACATCAGCTTCAGCAAGCACGTCAGCTTCATTGAGCACATCGGTTTCAGCAATGCACATCGGTTTCAGGAAGCACATCAGCTTCAGGAAGCACATCGGCTTCAGCAAGTACATCAGCATCTGGAATGGTAGAATCAACAGGTAACTTTAGAAAACAATTACCAAATACAGGGTTCAGAAGATTCTAATTCATCTGTACTTTTAGGTGCTGGCAGCTATTACTGGTATGTTTATTTGCCAAACGTCGTAAAGATGAAAATGAAGATGAAATCTAAGATATCTATGTTATATGAGTAGTTCTATAACGACAAGATAAGAAAAAATCCTGAAAAGTTAAACTTTTCAGGATTTCTTTTGTTTTGAGTTCTTTGTCAACTGTAGTGATTTGAAGATAAATTAACATCTGGAGAAGACAACGATTGTTCTCTCCATTTTTATATTCAGAGCGATAAAAATTCATCTCTTAAAGTTGTCAAAGTTCCGAAAACCAAAGTGCATTTTGCTTTGATGAGTTTAATGAGATTATGTTGCTTCCAATTTGCCCTTGGAATAGGGAAATTACAGGATGTTGACAATCTTTTCTTTATCCTTGAGGAAGGTTTTAAAGACAGTCTGAACAAGAGGAAGAAACTGTTTTAGATTGTCCTCAATGAGTTCGAAAAATTTGTCAGGTCTCTATTCTGAAAGTGGAAACATCAAGAGTTGATAGAAATTATAATGGTGTTTTAAGTCTTCTGAATAGCTGAAGAGATTGTCTAGAATCTCTTTATTCGTTAAGTGCATACGAAAAGTAGGGCGATAAAAACGTTTATCACTTACTTTACGGCTATTCCGTTGAATGAACTTCCAGTAACGCTTGATAGCTTTGTATTCACAGGATTTTCAATCGAATTGTTTCATGATTTGGGCACGAACACGACTTATAGCACGACTTAAGTGTTGGAGTAAAACTGTCCAGTGAACTCTTTTAGCTTGAGTTTAGAAATATAATAACGAAGGGGGAAGCAATCAAGGACAATTTTTACATTTGGAAGTGAAACAGTCTGGGAGACTGTTTCAGCCTTAGCCTTGAAATCCGAAAGCGAAGCTGTTTACCCAAGTCATAGTAAGGGCTAAACAGATCCATTGTAATGATTTTCACCTGACAATGAACGACTCTATTGTAGCGCAGAAAGTGATTTCGGATGATAGATTGTGTTCTTCCTTCAAGAACAGTAATGACATTTAACTTGTCAAAATCTTGTGCTATAAAACTCATCTTTCCTTTTGTAAAGGCATATTCGTCCCAAGACATAATTTCAGGAAGTCGACTAAAATCATGTTTAAAGTGGAAGTTGTTGAGCTTTCGAATGACAGTTGAAGTTGAAATGGCAAGGTGATGGGCAATATCGGTCATAGAAGTATTTTTAATTAACTTTTTGAGCAATCTTTTAATTGATGATACGAGAAATTTAATGATTTTTTTCTTGACGATTGAAGTCTCAGCGACAATTATTTTTCGAGCAATGATAGCACTTGAAACGACTTTTTTTCAGAAGAATTCTAGTAGCCATACCAGTCTTTTTCGAGGTAAGGAATCTCAGACGGTTTTTGAAAGTCATATTTCTTCATTTGATTTCCGTAATCAGGGTAAGATGGGGGCATTGTAGTCTAATTTAGCTATGATTTCCTTGTGTGTATCCAAATTGATGATATCTACAATCTTTATGTTTGGGTCTTTAATATCAAGCAGTTTTGTGATAAAATATGATTGTTCAAATGATCCTTTCTAATGAGTTGTTTAGGCGCTTCTCATTAGAGATCTTATAGGACTTTTTTGTTAATTGATTGATATAAAAATGCTATAGTTAATTATAAAGATTAAGCATTTAATATTTTATTAGATATAAACACTGTTATAAAATGAAGTACAAAAAATATTATTTGAAATTTATTAAATAG
>BNJU01004845.1_pt1 | contig 31653 bp, 38 predicted proteins | sample 8539281 | NCBI WGS metagenome assembly BNJU01 (sample SAMD00202456, study PRJDB9452) | human saliva metagenome | isolation source: human saliva | place: Japan
CCCTGAATGACTCAGGCATGCCCAGACAGAAAGAAAATCTCAAGTTGCTTAGTGCACTTGGGATTTTTTTGTGGATTACCTAACTGAGGTCTGTGGAAACTAAGTATTATAAACGTAAAAGAAGGCGTCAAAACGTAAACAGACATTGATTAAATTGATGATAAAAACTATAATCTAGTTACAAGAGCTATGCACTTAAATGCTCATTCCATAATTGTTAATGTCTAGTTTTTCAACTTGTCGCTTGTTATAAAAAGAGGTACTATGTCTATTTCGTTTACTTATTGTGGCGTTGCATGTGGCGTCATCTCTATTGATAATCAATTTTTTATCGGAATTGATCCTGACTTATCACCTAAGGGAACTTTGGTCCCTTTTAAAGGATTTGTCTCCGAGAAACAAACTCATGTTCATAAGGATGAGTCTCTTCTTAGCAAAGTTGATGTATGGCTAATTACTCATGGACATCAAGATCATTTGGATGATGTAGGGAAAGATTATCTGAAAGAGAAGACGGTCATTTCTCCTAATAGGAAAATTTTAGATGGGGTGCCATGTTTAAATAATAGTGTTTTAAGATGGGGAGAAGAACAAGCATTTCAAGTCGCTAACTACTGTATTACCATTAAAGCCTTACCGGCTTATCATGCCAGTAATTACATCATGCGAAAGATAGTTGGTAAGGTAAATGGCTATCAACTAACAATCACCAGTTCGTCAGAAACTAAAGTTATTTATTTACCGGTGATACTGTTTTGTACCCAGACTTAACCCAAAATGTCCCTAAAAATATAGATGCTATTTTTGCTAATTTAGGTGCTGTAAAATCAGGTTCTTTTGGTGGACCATTTACCATGGACTTAAAAATGTTAAACCGAATGAATGACCTCCTTCAACCTAAAAGGATTTATCCCATTCATATTGATGATTATAGTCATTACAAGACAACTAAAAAAGAAGTTGAAGCAGCAGGTTATAGGGTTTTAGCTGTTGGTGAGACAATCGATATATAATTAAGTCGAATAAAGACTTTACATACTTTTGTATGGGAGTATCTCTTGTGGTAACATCACTTCTATACTACAATATAGGAGAAGAAGCAAAAAGGAGTATGCCATGCCAACTGAATATGAAAAAATGATTGCAGGTGACTTTTATAAACCAAGCGATCCTGAGTTACGTGCTCTAGCGGCCAGCTCAAGAGAAAAACAATGGGCCTTCAATGCTGAACCTGACCGTCTCAAGAGGGCAGAGATTGTCAAATCCTGGTTTGGTTCGACTGGTGAAAATATTGCCATGAATCCTCAGTTCGTTACGGATTACGGTGTTAATATCCATATCGGTGAAAATTTTTATTCCAACTGGAATTTGACCATGTTGGATATCTGTCCTATCACGATTGGTGACAATGCCATGATTGGCCCTAATTGTCAGTTTTTGACGCCCTTGCATCCGCTTGATCCAACCGAGCGTAATTCAGGCATTGAATATGGTGCTCCAATTACGATCGGTGATAATTTCTGGGCCGGTGGAGGCGTGACCATCCTTCCAGGAGTGACCTTAGGGGATAATGTAGTTGCTGGAGCAGGAGCCGTTGTGACTAAGTCCTTCGGTGACAATGTTGTTCTAGGTGGAAATCCGGCGCGTGTGATTAAGGAAATTCCTGTAAAGAAAGACTAAATATAGCAACTCAAGGATTCTAGGTCCTTGAGTTTTCTATTTTTTGAAAGAATCTATTGACTTGAGCTAATAATTCTTCTATACTGCTAGTTAGCTAACAATATAGTTAAGGAGTCATTTTTTTGGACCATTTTGGACGCTTGTTAAAACAAGCCAATAACAGTATGATGCGTCATTTTGACCAGTTTGCTAGGCAATATGATTTGACTGGAAATCAGATGGCTGTCATTGATTTTATAACCAATCATGCGGATCAAGAAGTCTTTCAACGGGACATTGAGCACGAATTTGAGATTCAGCGTTCGACAACGACAGTGCTCTTACAGCGAATGGAGAAGAAAGGCCTGATTGAACGCCACACATCTTCAAAAGATGCAAGGCAAAAGGCGGTCGTTTTAACGGATAAAGCCCTTAACATCGCTTCTGCCTGTCAATCTTATCTTCGAAAAGAGGAAGAAGAGTTTGCCCAGCAATTTTCAGCTAAAGAGAGAGAAGTCTTTCTCAAGATTTTACAACACTACCGTAATATTTAAGTTTATTTAGGAGGAACAAATACTTATGTCAGACGAAAAAATCTCCACCAAGGTCCTGTGTGCCATCTTTGCGACAGGAATCCTTTCATTTTGTGGAGTAGCTGGTGAAACAGCTATGAACATCACCTTTCCCGTATTGATGAAGGCATTTTCAGTCAATACGTCAACCGTACAATGGGTTACAACAATTTATCTCCTAGTGGTCGCTTGTGTGGTTCCCTTATCTGCCTATCTCAAGCGCTCGTTTAAGATGAAAACCATCTTTCTGGTCGCAAACCTCTTGTCTATTTTAGGTGTCCTCATCGACTTTATAGCGCCTAGTTTCGGCTTTGTTGTTTTGGGACGATTGGTTCAAGGGATGGGTGTTGGTTTTGCCCTACCTCTCATGTTTAACATCATTTTGGAGCAGGTACCAAGTCGTAAGATTGGTTTCATGATGGGAGTTGGGACACTGATTACAGCCGTTGCTCCAGCCATTGGACCGACTGTTGGTGGTCTCTTGACAGCGCACTTTGGTTGGCGTTCTATCTTCCTCGTCCAGTTTCCTATTCTCTTGGCTTCACTGATTGCAGGGATTCGCTCAATTGAGCAAAAGAGTGAGGTGCAACGTGAATCTTTAGATTTCCTCAGTCTACTAGCTACTATCTTTCTTTCTTGGGTTTGATTTTAGGTCTTCATGGGGTTGCTGACCATGCTTTCGTTAGTTTCTCAGTTCTTGGTTGGCTTTTGATTGGTATCTTAGGTCTTGTCGTTTTGATTTGGCGTTCAACAACATTGGACAAGCCTATTATCAATCTCTCCATTTTGAAAAATCGTAAACTGACAGGTCATATCATCGCTTTCTTCTCTTTCCAATTGGGATCCCTTGCGATGAGTTTTCTCTTGCCAAACTATGTGCAATTGGTTAACCACTCGAATACAACTTCTGCAGCTTTAATGTTGCTTCCAGGTGCTATTATCGGTGCAGGATTCGCTCCATTCTCAGGTATCATTTTAGATAAGATGGGAGCACGTAAACCGATTCTTATTGGGGCTACCCTTATCGTACTCGCTCAGTTGTTATTTAGCTTGTTTGGTCTCTCTCTTTCCAATACGTTGATCCTCGTCTTTTACATGATTTTTATGACGGGGCTTGGCGTTTCCTTTGGTAATGTCATGACCAATGGACAGAAACAACTGTCGCTAGATCAACGTGCTGATGCCAATGCCATCTTTAACACGCTCCAACAATTTGCAGGAGCAGTGGGAACAACGTTAGCATCTCTAATTGTTGCCATGAGTCAAGCTAATCACAAGATTGGCTTTGCGCAAGCAACAGCTCAAGGTAGTCGAAATGGCTTTATGGTCTTATTTGCTTTAGCCATTTTCCAACTCCTTGTCTTAGTTAGCGTTGTCAAAAAGAATGATTAATAAGGTGTTTGAAGCAAAGGAAACATGCTTTCCCTTGCTTTTTCTTTCCTTAAATGAAATACTAATCTTACTGCAAATTTTAGTGTTACTTTAAGGTTTATGACTTATAATAACCTTAAAAAATAAACCAGTCTTCGATGAAGATACTAGAAAGAAGGGAAGGACCATGTCTTTACTTAAGAAAATTTATCCTGAGCAGCCGCTCAAGGAACTGAGATGGTTTGATATCGGTATTGTTACGCTGATTATGTTTGGTCAGTTTATTGTCCGTTCGACACAGATGTATTTGGCGAGTTTGTCTCCAAACCTTTCCACGGCAGTCAGTGAGACATCAACAAATACAGCCAGTGAAGGAGCAGCTTACTCTAGCAATTTCACCTTGCAGATTATCCTCCTAGCCTTAGCGATTATTTATCTCTGGATACGCCATTTTGACTTTAAACAACTGCCAATCCGTCTAAAGTGGTCTGTTCTCTTTTGGGTACCCTTTATTTTCGCTATCATGGGCTTATTTGCTGATATGGTAAGTACTTTATCAGGACAATATAATTATTTTTAGTCCCTCAGGTTCTAGCATTTATTAGCCCTATGGCTGTGATTGATAAGTTTATGGCTTTGTCACCTATGGCGATTGCTTATGGGTTGCTCAACGGTTTCTACGAGGAATTTTTCTTCCTAGGACTCTTGACCTCGGTTAAGGACAAGTATAAGTGGTTGGTCTTACTCTTTTCAACCATTGTTCGTGTGTCCTTCCATACCTATCAGGGCATGCTATGGGCTCTGGTTATCGGTGTGGCCTTTGGTCTCCTCTATTATTTCCTTTATAAATACAAGGTTAAAAACTTGCTTCCATTTTTCCTCGTTCATGCCTTAGCAGATATGTTTGGCTCGAGCTTAATTTATCTCTTGGTAAACTGGAATTATTAGTCAAACAACTCCCTTCGTTTAAGTACGAGGGGAATTTTTGTGCTCAATTAACCCAAGAAAAACTCTAAACGAATAGCTGATTGTAATGATTGTTGATTAGGAAATGATTTGATTTTTATTAAAAATATGAGATAATAGATTTGGACTAATTTTTAAACAGCAATTTTAGAGGGAGACAATGATGTCAAAACGACTATTTTCGGATGAGCCGAATGCCCCCAAACCCCTTAAGGAGCTTTTCTGGGAAAATGCAGAAAAAGCTCGTATGGGGGAATTTTGGAAAGATAAAAAGAGTTACAGAGAGCTCTCAGAAGCCACGGGGATTCCGTCAGGAAGCCTTCGGATGCTCTTTATGAACAAGCCTAAGGGAAATATCCCAAAGATTGTAACTATTACTAATGGTCTGGCCAAGGTGACTGGGAAAAACATTACACTTGGAAAGCTCTTAGCTCGAGACAATCAGTATGAAGTTTTTGAGTTTCCAAGAGATCCTGATCAAGTCACCCAAAACTTGTGGCACAATATTCGCAAGAAGCTGGAAATCACGGAAGATATGGATGAGGGAGAAGTCAGAGAACGTATGACAGCATTTGTAGTCTCATCTGGTATGGCTCAAACCAACTATAACCTAATCAATCAAAAAGGAACGGTTTCGCTTGATACTTTGGAAAAATTTTCAAAAAGACTTAGAGTTGAGCCTTATGAATTGTTGGCTACCATCAGACGAAGGGAGATTATTGATAGGGATGACTTCCCTATTCCTAAGGAAAATGTTAGCGACTACCACATCGATATTGGTAAGCTCAATACTTTCATTAAGCTCCAACCCTACTCGCCCAACGGTCAAGAGGTAGCCTCTGCAGACTTAAGCCCACAGAATCTTTATCATTATTATTCAAAGGGAACTATCGGAGATATGCCCATAAAAACGGCCTATAAGTTTAAAAGACTTGTGGATATCTATGAAGCAGAATATGGTCCCCTTGAACCTTCAAGTCGAGTTTTAGATGTCAAGGAACTAGAAAGATTCCTTTATAGTGGTATGATTACTGGTTATGCCATTGCTAAGACAGGGTTGATGAATGCGACCAATGGAAATCTCTATATCAAGGGCAAACGTCCTATCGAATCCATGCAACTGGATCGTGCCTTCGGTCTCTATAAACACCTAAAAAGACTGAAAAAGGAGCAATAAATTCTTTACCTAACAAAAAGCCAAAATCAGAATGCTGATTTTGGCTTTTTGTTTGTTTTTTATCTGTATGACTAGTAAGAATAATTTTAGTCAATTTTCGGACTTATTTTACAATTGCTTCGCACGTCCATTTTTCATCAAAGTGATAAGTCACACCATTGATGGTACGTGTTTGGTTGGTTACGAGCTCACCAGAGTTTTCATCGTAATAACGAGTTCCCTTGTAGTCTGTAACGAAATCACCCTTCACTTTGTTTACCTTCATAATCAAAGTAGAGGTGTTGACCATTGACGACTTGATCGAAGAGGAGAGCCTTTACCATCGTTACCGAAGTAGTACCAGTTGCCCTTTCCAATTGACGAATTGATTGGTTACAGCAGCTCCCAGTCTCAGCATCGAAGTAGTAGTAACTATAGAGTTTAGGTTTGATAATAGTACTGCTAGATGTATGAGGATATCTAGATGATTCTTTTTGCTCAGGACTAAGCACTTCATCTTTTGCGAGAAAACCAGTAACTGAGCTAACTGACCAGGTATTATCAAGGTAATAGAGTTTACCATCTATTTTTTGAAGACCTCAAAAAGTTTGTTACCATTTTCATCAGTATAGTACCATTGAGGGCCTACTTGATGGAAGCCTTTTTCTCTAACTGCAGCCCCAGTAACTTTATCATAGAAAGGTCCAGAACCGTAAGGTCCAAAAGTTCCTCGACGGGCTTGTCCATCTTCATAGAACGAATAGGTTACACCATTAATGGTTTGAGAATCAGAAAGTGGTTTTCCATCTTTATCATAATAGAAGAGACCATTATCAACATGAACAAATTGGTTCCGTGGGACTTCCTTCTGTTCACCGGTATCCTTATCATAGTAGTGGCCGTTTTTAACCACGTTTTTGAATTGTGTTCCGAGGTGGTCGTCAAAGTAGACAGGGACACCATCAATGGTATGAGCACCTTTTAGAATATTACCTTGCTTATCTGCATAGAACCACTTACCTCGAGTTGTAAAGTAACGACCCTTAACAAGTTCACCAGTATCCTTGTCGTAATACTTAACTGGGGTACCGAAGACAACAAAGTTATCATAGAAAACATTAATACCATCTTCATCTACAAAGTCATCTTTAGCTTGTATTCCAAATACCTTGTCGAAATGTACCTGAACACCATTGATGACATGGTCCCCTTTAAGGATTTTGCCATTTGAACCGACATAATACCAATGGTTATTAATATTATGGTAACGATTTTTTTCAAGTGTAACTCTCGCACCAGAGTCTTTATCATAGTAGTAACCGTCGTTTCCAAAATCACCTTTAACTTGTCGCCCATAATAAGAATCAAAGTAGACAGGAACATTATTTATGGTTTGTGAACCTTTTAATGGTTTGCCCTCAGCATCCACATAGTACCAATATTTGTCTACATTGACATAACGGTTGGTCACGAGTGCACCAGTTGAGGTATCATAGTATTTACCATTACCTCCAAAGTCACCTTTCACTTGAGCACCGGTCTTATCATCGAAGTAGTACTCTTTACCATCAATAAGAGTAGCACCTTTCACGGGGACACCTTTTGCGCCAATAAAGTAGTTTTTGTCTTTAACTGTTACGAATCGGTTAGTTACTAGCTTACCAGTGTGTTCATCATAATAGCGGTTTTCCTTATCGAAATCACCTTTTATTTGAATGCCATTTTCATCGAAATAGACCTGAGCCCCATTGATGATATGGCTACCCTTTATGATTTGTCCGCTATTATTGAGATAATACCATTTTCCTTTGATTTCAACAAAAACGATTGGTTCCTAAATTAACGAAAAACACCATCCTGATCGTAAAAGTGTCCATTAGGAGCAAAGCGATCAATGATTTGAGTACCGGATTTATCATCAAAGTATACTGATCTACGATTAATTCGATACTCACCGTACACGGGGTTCCCATTATCATCTAGATAGTAACGTTCATATTGTTTCGTATCGTTGCTGTAGGCTACGATAAATTGACTTTTGAGAAGGGCACTCAGAATCTTTGTCATAGAAATTTAGTTTTTTTAGCATTATTAGGGATCCTTTGCAAAAACGCCTTTAGCTTGCACGCCATTTTTCTTTATCGAAATAGACTTGAACCCCATCAATAGTTTGTGGTCCAGTCAGGTCATTACCATTGGCATCTCGGTAATGCCATTTACCGTTTTGGTCACTGTAATATTGACCACCTGTAACGTTTACGTCCTCATTGATAACAGGAGTTGTCGTAGCTGTTTCACTAGTGGCACTGTCTCTTGTTGAAACGGCTTGTGCTTCAATGGTGGCTGTTTCAGTAGGTGCTTGACTTTTCATTAGTTGTTGCAGAATGCGTTTCTCTAGTATTTTCCGAACTTTGCTAACTCTGGAGCACCTGTTGAACTTTTCAGCAGAAGATATTGCTTCAATACCCTTTTGTTTCAACTAAGTCTGCTGTTGTTTCAACATTGACTGTAACACTTGTTGTTGTGTCAATCTTGTGTGTTTCACCAGTAGTTACTTTCATCCGCAAAAAGCATTTCCTGCAATAAGCGCAAAACTTGCAAGAGCTGATGCACATGAAAATGCAATAAGATACTTTTTTAGATGTTTGATGTTTGACCTTATTATTTGTTTCATAACAAATACCTCCCTTTTAATTTATATTATAATGCAGTAAGAAAAGCCTTTTTCAATATTAAAAAAATAAAAAAAGGCTTTCTTTTAATGTGAAGAGATTGATAAAAGAGAATAACATCTATTTTTTTCTGGCTATTAGGTGAGATTTTTCTAGTTCTTAGTAATTCAAACAATTATCAAAAACAAAAATCCAGGACCTGCGCCCTGGATTTAGGAGATTATGAAAAAGAAAAGTTTTAGGATGTTTATAGTATATAAAGCAAAGCCTAAAGTTTTCTTAAAAGCAGACAAAAAAATTATTTTTCGTGGATTTTTAAAAAGGAAGTTGAAAATTAATCAACTTCCTCTAGTATAGATATCTGCGAGAAAAAAACTTAGTCTATTTTACTAAAATCCTTATAATTGCTTCGCACGTCCCAATTTTCATCAAAGTGATAAGTCACACCATTGATGGTACGTGTTTGGTTGGTTACGAGCTCACCAGAGTTTTCATCATAATAACGAGTTCCCTTGTAGTCTGTAACGAAATCGCCCTTAACTTGTTTACCTTCATAATCGAAGTAGAGGTGTTGACCATTAACGACTTGATCGAAGAGGAGAGCCTTACCATCCTTACCAAAGTAGTACCAGTGTCCATCTGCGTAGACGAATTGGTTAGTTACCGCAGCTCCAGTTTCAGCGTCGAAGTAGTAAGTTGGATTGTCTTCTGCTCTATTTGGGAAGGAAATATAAAAGTAAGGTCTAGCTAATTGTCCACGAACTTGTTCGAGCGTTTCGTATTTGTTCATTGGATTGGCAGAGAAATAGTAAAGTTTTCCATCAATTTTTTTGAAACCTGCGACTTTTTTACCATTTTCTAGGTAGAACCAACTACCGCGAGATTTAACAAAACCAGTTTTTTCTACAGCTTCGCCAGTTTCATCATCATAGTAAGGTGGATTTTGATATATGTTAAAGGAACCACGAAGGACCCTTCCGTTTTGCTCAATATAGTAATCCTTACCATCAATACTTATATTCCCAGTTCGTCCATTACTGCTAAGGTAGTATAAATCATTACCAATCTTTATAAACTGATCATGAGGGAGTTCTTTCCCTGCACCACTATCTTTATCGTAGTAGTAACCATTAAGAACAGCATCCTTAGCTTGAACACCATCATCATCAAAGTAAACGTGTACCCCATCAATGGTTTGTGAGCCTTTAAGGATATTTCCTTCCGCATCTGCATAGTACCATTTACCATCATGGCTGAAGTATTGACCTTTTACAAGAGCTCCAGAATTTTTATCATAGAACTTACTAGGTGTTTCATAAGTATTGTAGTTATCTTCACTGATTACTCGACCATTAGAATCAACTAATTCCCCCTTAGTTTGAATACCGTTATATGGATTAAAATTGACTTGAACTCCATCAATGATTTGGTCCCCTTTTAGAATCTTGCCTTCAGCATTGACGTAGTACCAATTATCATTAACTTGGACATAGCGATTTGTCCCTAAATATACTTTAGCACCAGAATCTTTGTCGTAGAAGTAGCCATCGTTACCAAAGACACCTTTGGCTTGTCTACCCCCATAAGGGTCAAAGTATACAGGAACATTGTTAATAGTTTGAGAGCCTTTTAAGTGGTTTTTCCGTCATTGTCTACATAATACCAGTCTTTGCCAACTTGGACATAACTATTGGTTACAAGTGCACCAGTAATTCCATCATAGTATTTATCGTTACTAGCAAAAATCTCCCTTAACTTGGGCTCCAGTTTTTCTCGTCAAAGAAGTACTCAGTGTTGTCAATGACTGTTGCTCCTTTGATGGCTTTTGCTATCGGAACCGATAAAAGTAGGTTTTGTCTTTGACTGTTACGAAACGATTAGTAACTAAATTTCCAGAGTCTTTATCGTGAAATTGTTTGTTGTAGTCAAAATCTCCTTTAACCTGTTTACCACCATATTCAAAATAAACGTGAGCGCCGTCAATAGTTTGCTCACCTCTCAAGATTTTTCCATCTTCATCGACATAGTACCAGTTGCCTTTGACCTGAACATAACGATTGATCACCAAGAGTTGACACGATTACCGTCTTGATCGTAAAAAGTAGCCATCGTCAGCAAAATTGTCGAAAACCTGGCTTCCCTCGTAGGTATCGAAGTAGACTTGTTTACCGTCAATTGTTTGAGGACCAGTTAACCGAATTCCTTGGTCGTTAACATAATAACGTTCATTTCGATGTTTTGTAAGGATTATAAGCGATAACGTATTGATTGGTGGCAAGAGCACCAGTATCCTTATCGTAGTATCGAGATTTATTATCTCCCTCATCTTTGACAAAATAACCTTTGACTTGAGCTCCGTATGATCGGAAGTAAACCTTAATACCATCAATGATTTGTGGTCCCTTTAAAATAGCACCATCATTTCCAGCATAGTACCATTCACCGTTTAATTCGAAATAGCGGTTTGTTCCGAAATCCACTTGTTTACCATATTTGTCATAATAACGGCCATCAGGAGCAAAATTGTTTTTAATTAGTTCACCATACTGCTCAAAATAATACCACGCTCCATTAACTTCTTTGGAACCAATTGTCTTATTACCATTTTCATCAACGTAATAGGTTCTACCATATTCTTCAACGAATTTATTAGTAACAAGAGCACCAGAGTCTTTGTCATAATAGTGACCGTCCCAGCCAAAGTTCCCCTTTAACCTGAACACCGCTTGGATTGAAGTAGACCTTAACGCCATCAATAGTTTGTGGTCCAGTCAGGTCTTTACCGCTAGCATCTTTATAATGCCAGTAGCCATGTTCGTCTCTATAGTATTGACCACCAGTGACATTGGTTTCACTATTGGTATCTGCGGTTGCTGTTGCCGTTTCACCGGCAACTCGGTCTGTAGTTACAGCCTCACGTGTTTGGCCTGTGGCTGATTCTGTTGAAGCTTGGCTTTCACTTGCAGTTGTTGAGGCTATTTCACTAGCGTTTTCCGAACTTGCAGCAGAAGGTGTGGCTTGTTCTGAGACATTTGTAGTGCTTTCAGTGCTAGTCACATTTTCAGCAGTAGCAGGTGCTTCGACAACCTTTGTTTCAACGAGGTCTGCTGTGGTTTCCAGATTGGCAGTGGTAGCAGCAGTTGCATCAAGGTTTGATGCGTTGTCAGTTTTAGCTTCCTCAGCGAAGGCAGGTTTTGCGATAAAGGCAAAACTTGCAAGAGCAGTGCACATGAGAATGCAATCAGACGTTTTTGGACCTAGGGTCCAGTAAAATTAGAATGTACTTTCATACTTTTTCCTCCTATTTTCCTAAGTCCTATTATAGCGCTATTTTAGAGACTTTCAAGGAAAATATAAGAAATTTAGACAAAAATAAGAAAACGATTACACTAGAAAAGTGACTAATAAAGTAAATGTCACACTTTTTAGCAGTCATAAGAGTATCCAGGACCTGAGCCCTGGATTTAGGAGATTATGAAAAGAAAAGTTTTAGGATGGTTATAGTATACAAAGCAGATGCCTCAAAGTTTTCTTAAAGTGGAAGATGGAATTACTCATAATGCTTACTGCTCACTTACACTAATTGAGGAGTTTTTCCATTTCAGCATCAAAATGGTAGGTCTTTCACCTTTCGATAGTGAGGGTAGTTTCTCAGTACGTGCACCACTGTTAGGATCATAATAATGAAGCTTATCATTTTACAGTGACTAGTTCCCCCTTTAGCTTGCTTGCCATCTCTATGGGAAATGAGACATGAGCCCCATCAATAGTTTGTTCACCGGTTAGTGCATACCAATTAGGTCCAAAGTAATACCAGTTACCATTAACCTCTTTATATTGATTTTTTATAGCAGTAGCTGTTTCCTTATCAAAGTAATAGATATGGCTACCATTAGGAATAAGTGATGGGAAATAGTCTTTAGTCAAGCCATTCGCACTAACCCTACCATCAGCATATTTATTTGTCGGAGCATCAAACATATAAAGTTCTCCGTTGATAATGTGAAGCCCATGATGTGACCAGATGTATATAATATCTATTACGCTGGCCTTAACGAATTGAGGCCCTTGACTTTAGTTATTCAAATCGTAGAATCGAAGAGTAGCCATAGGATATAGAAATTCTTCTCTAGCAAGGTGGGGATCTGCACTGCCCGTAAAGGTATACTCTTTACCATTGATGGTCTGAACTCCCCCTTTTCTAAGTCTTTTGCCTTTAGCATCAACATAATAAGTCTTTCCATTCAAATCGACAAATTGTTCCTTAAGGCGGGCACCACTATCTTTATCGTAAAATGAATCGTTTTCAGCAAAGTTTCCTTTAACCTGCTTACCAGTACTATCGAAGTAGACCTCGACACCATCAATGACTTGTTCACCAGTAAGGCGTTTGCCGCCGCCACTATATATAATACCAATTATTGTTTATGCTTTTGATAATGATTTTGTCCTAAGTCTACTCTGGTCTCCTGAATTTTTACTGCTAGATAGTAGCTATCCAGCTGAAAGTCGCTTTAATCTGTTTACCGTCTTGGTCAAAGAAAACATTATGACCATCAACGACATAGAGCACCTTTTAAGAGGAGTACCTTTTTAGTACTGATTCTATACCAATTGTTATTGAAGTTAACATAACGATTAAGTTTACTTGTACTCCTGAATTTCATCAGTAGTACGCTCCATTTTCAGCAAAAGTTCCTTTAACTTGCTTGCCATCTTTATCAAAGCAAAAAGTGCTGCCATTAATGACTTGTTCACCTTTACAATTTTACCTTCGTTATTAAGATAGTACCAGTTACCGTTCACTTGAACAAACTGATTGTTGCCAAGATTAACGCGTGCACCAGAATCTTTATCATAATAGAAACCGTCATCTGCGAAAATCCCTTTAGCTTGAACCCCCTATTTTTGTCAAAGAATACGGTTACGCCATTAATGACTTGCTCTCCTTTAAGAGCTTTTAGAGTCTGAACCGATATAGAACCATTTATCTTTATTTTCAAGGGTATTATATGAGTTACTCTGGTCATTGATTTGAACATAACGATTAGTAACAGGTTCCCCTGTAATTGCATCATAAAAAAGTCCATTAGTGCGAAATTTCCCTTAACTTGGATACCGTATTCACCGAAGTTGAGATGCTTACCATTAATAATTTGTTCTCCCTTAATTGTATTGCCTTCGTTATCGAGGTACAAATAAGGGTTCCTGATGGTTGCTCTAAGGAGACAAAGCTATTTTTGACGAGTGCTCCAGTGTCTTTATCATAATAAAACCATCGTAGCCGAAGTCTCCTTTGGCTTGGTGTCCTCTATAGTTAAAGTAGACACGAACGCCGTCAATAACTTGTGGACCTGTTACCACTTTTCCGTCTGCCCCAAGATAATACCAATGGGTCTCTAGAGTTGGAGCCATAGAGCCGTTCGATTCGTAGCGTGTTAATTGAATATAACGGTTTGTCACGAGCTCGCCAGTATCCTTGTCATAGAATTGGCCGTCAGAATTAAAACCCTTTAATTTGATATCCGTAATAGGGGTAAAGTAAACTTTCACACCATCAATGACTTGTTCACCTTTAAGTATCTTTCCATCTTCATCAACATAGAACCAATGGTTATCGATGAACACGTAGTGTTTTTTCCCTAGATCAACTAAATTACCATCTTGATCATAGAAACGCCCATTGTCAGCAACGCTATTACGCACCTGTGCTCCATCATACTTATCGAAATAGACAGATTTTCCATTGATGATTTGTTCACCTTTTAATTTGTCGCCATTTTTATCAACATAGAAAGGATAGATAGTGTTGTTATAGTTGTATTTAGTGCTAAAAACATAGCTATCTGTTACAAGGTTACCATCTTTATCGTAGAAGTGTTCATTGCTAGCAAATCCGTCTCGAACTTGAAGGCCGTTGTAATCATTGAAATAAACTTGTTTTCCTTGAATGGTTTGTGCGCCTTTTAATGGTTCACCATTTTTATCGACATAGTAAACACCACCAAGATGATTAATATAACAATCCGTTACAAGAGCACCAGAATCTGCATCATAGTATTGTTTATTTTTTGAAAAGTTTCCCTTGACTTGTATGCCATTTTCATCGAAATAAACGTTGACCCCATCGATTTTTGTGCACCAGTTAGGGTTCTTACCACTAGTATCCTTATATATTACCAGTTACCAAGGCTATCACTATAATATTGACCACTGGTAACATATGGTTTCACTATTTGTAGTCTGCGGTTGCTGATGCAGCCTCACTAAGGCCCTGGTCCAGTAGTTACAGCTTCGCGTGTTTGGCCTGAGGCTCGATTCTGCAGGTGATTGACTTCACTGCAGTGCTATTGAGCTGTTTCACTGGCGTTTTCTAGAACTTGCAGCAGTTGTGGCTTGTTCTGAAACACTTTGTGGTGCTTCTCAGTGCTAGCTGCATTTTGACAGTAGCAGGTGCTTCGACAACCTTTGTTTCGACGAGGTCTGCTGTGGTTTCCATTCATGGTGGTAGCAGCAGCAGTTGCATCAAGGTTTGATGAGTTGTCAGCTTTAGCTTCCTCAGCGAAGGCAGGTTTTTACGATAAAGGCAAAACTTGCAGGAGCAGTTGCACATGAGAATGCAATCAGACGTTTTGTGGACTTAGGTCCAGTAAAATTAGAATGTACTTTCCTACTTTTCTCCATTTCCTAAGTCCTATTATAGCGCTATTTTTAGAGACTTTCAAGGAAATATAAGAAATTTGAGAAAAGAGAAAACGATTACATTGAAAAAGCGACTTATAAAGTAAATTTCACAATTTTAGCAGTCGAGTTTAAGAGATTATCCAGGACCTGATGCCCTGGATTTAGGAGATTATGAAAAGAAAAGTTTTAGGGATGGTTATAGTATATAAAGCAAAGCCTAAAGTTTTCTTTAAAGTAGACAAAAATTATTTTCTTGATTTTTAAAAGGAAGTTGAAATTAATCAACTTCCTTAGTATAGATGTTCTTATAAGAATAATTTTAGTCGATTTTCGGACTTAATTTACAATTGATTTGACGTCCATTTTCATCAAAGTGATAAGTCACACCATTGATGGTACGTGTTTGGTTGGTTACGAGCTCCCCAGAGTTTTTCATCGTAGTAACGAGGTCCCCTTGTGGTCTGTAACGGAAATTGCCTTTAATTTGCTTGCCTTGATAATCAAAGTAGAGGTGTTGACCATTGATGACTTGATCAAATAGAAGAGCCTTTCCATCGTTACCGAAGTAGTACCAGTGATCCATCTGCATAGACGAATTGGTTGGTTACAGCAGCACCTGTTTCAGCGTCGAAGTAGTAAGTTGGGTTGTCTTCTGCTCTGCTAAGAAAAGAAATATAAAACTTAGGTCCAACTATTTTTCCACGAACTTGTTCGTTTGTTTCGCATGTTGTTCATTGGATTGGCAGAGAAATGATAAAGTTTCCCATCAATGAAACCTGCGACTTTTTACCATTTTCTAGGGTAGAACCAACTACCGTGAGATTTAACAAAACCAGTTTTTCTACAGCTTCGCCAGTTTCATCATCATAGTAAGGTGGATTTTGATATATGTTAAAGGAACCACGAAGAACCTTCCGTTTTGCTCAACATAGTAATCCTTACCGTTAACACTTATACTTCCAGTTCGTCCATTACTGCTAAAATAGTATAAATCGTCAGCAATTTTAATAAACTGATCACGAGGGAGCTCTTTCCGTGCGCCAGTATCTTTATCGTAGTAGTAACCATCAGAACAGTATCTTTAGCTTGTACACCATTATAGTCAAAAGTAAACATGTACCCCATCGATGGTTTGTGAGCCCTTTAAGGATATTACCTTCTGCATCTGCATAGTACCATTTACCATTATGGTTGAAGTATTGATTTTTACAAGAGCACCGGAGTCTTTATCATAATATCTCATGAGGGTACCAGATAGATAATATTTTTCTTTTTATGACTAATTTACCATCTTTGTCAGTAAAGCCCCTTTAATTTGTTGCCCTGTTTTAGTATCAAAATGGACTTGAACCCCATCGATGGTCTGTTCGCCTTTGAGAATCTTACCCTCAGCATTGACGTAGTACCAATTATCGTTAACTTGGACATAGCGACTTGTTCTCAAATCTACTTTGCACCAGAATTTTGGTCGTAATAGTAACCATTATCACCTAAAACTCTCCTTTTACTTGTTTACCCCCATAAGGATCAAAGTATACAGGAACATTGTTAATGGTTTGAGAACCTTTAAGTCTTTTACCGTCATTGCCTACATAGTACCAGTCTTTTATCAACTTGGACATAGCTATTGGTATGAGAGCACCAGTGACCCCATCGTAGTATTTATCGTTTCTTGCGAAATTTCCTTTAACTTGAGCACCAGTTTCTTTATCAAAGAAGTATTCAATGTTGTCGATGACTGTTGCCCCTTTGATAGCCTTACTATCAGCTCCAATAAAGTAGGTTTTGTCTTTAACTGTTACGAAACGATTAGTAACTAGATTTCCAGAGTCTTTATCATGAAATTGTTTGTTGTAGTCAAAATCTCCTTTCACTTGGATACCTTTATAGCCAAAGTAGACATGAGCGCCATCAATAGTTTGTTCACCTGTCAAGATTTTTCCATCGTTACCGATGTAGTACCAGTTGCCTTTAATTTGAACATAACGGTTTGTGCCTAGGTCGACTCGGTTACCATCCCCGATCATAGAAGTAGCCATCGTCACCAAAATTGTCGAAGACTTGTCTTCCATCATATGTAAAGTAAACCTGTTTACCATTGATAGTTTTAGCACCTTTTACACGAATACCCTGCTCATCAACATAGTAGCGTTCATTTTGGTGGGTATAGTTATCGTAGGCAATAACGTAGTTGTTAGTGACTAGTGCACCAGAATCTTTGTCGTAATAGTGTTCTTTATTGTCAGTATCATTTCTAACAAAATAGCCCTTAACTTGAACACCACCTTGATCGAAGTAAACCTTAACGCCATCGATGGTTTGTGGTCCCTTTAAAATAGAACCATCATTTCCAGCATAGTACCATTTTCCGTTTAATTCAAAATAGCGGTTTGTCCCGAAATCAACTTGTTTTCCGTTTTCGTCGTAATAACGGCCATCAGAAGCAAATCTATTCCTAACTTGTTCACCGTAGTCGTCAAAATAATTCCATTCCCCATTAATTTCTTTGGGACCGATTGTCTTATTACCATTTTCATCTAAGTAATAGGTTCTACCATAATTTTCAACGAATTTATTAGTAACAAGAGCACCAGAGTCTTTGTCATAATAGTGACCGTCCCAGGTAAATTCCCCTTTAACCTGAACACCACTATCTCTAAAGTAGACCTTAACGCCATCAATAGTTTGTGGTCCAGTCAGGTCTTTACCGCTAGCATCTTTGTAATGCCAGTAGCCATATTCGTCTCTATAGTACTGACCACCAGTGACGTTTGTTTCCTTGTTCGAAGTTTCGGTAGCTGAAGCAGTCTCATTGGCAGCTCGGTCTGTAGTTACAGCCTCACGTGTTTGGCCTGTGGCTGATTCTGCAGGAGCTTGGCTTTCACTTGCAGTTGTTGAAGCTGTTTCACTGGCAACTTCAGAGCTTGCAACAGAAGTTGTGGCTTGTTCTGAGACATTTGTAGTGCTTTCAGTGCTAGCTACATTTTCAGTAGTAGCAGGAGTTTCGACAACCTTTGTTTCTACTAGGTCTGCTGTGGTTTCCACATTGGTAGATGTTGCAGCAGTCGTATCAAGGTTAGATGCGTTGTCAGCCTTAGTTTCCTCAGCAAAGGCAGGTCTTGCGATTAAAGTAAAACTTGCAAGAGCAGTAGCACATGAGAATGCAATCAGACGTTTTTGGACTTAGGTCCAGTAAAATTAGAATGTACTTTCATACTTTTTCCTCCATTTTCCTAAGTCCTATTATAGCGCTATTTTAGAGACTTTCAAGAAAAATAAGAAATTTAGACAAAAATAAGAAAACGATTACATTGCGATGCGAGTGAGAGGGGATGATTTTAGTTGCTACAGACTTTCTAAAAACAAAAATCCAGGACCTATGCCCTGGATTTAGGGAGATTATGAAAAGAAAAAGTTTTTAGGATGGTTATAGTATATAAAGCAAAGCCTAAAGTTTTTCTTAAAGTGGAAGAAATATCTTGTTCTTCCCTTTAATTCACTTTTCTCAGTTGCTACTACCATTTTCATCAATGACATAAGTTTTGCCATCTTTTTCTAGTGTTGCTTTGGTTGTGATTGGAGAACCGTACAAATCTTTCCCTAATGAGGTTGATTTTTCAAAGTGATAGAGCTTACCGTCAATTTCCTTCCAAGTTGGTTGGTAGGAAGATATTATCTGAGGCTCAAGATAGCAGAGATAGCCTTTATCAGTGCGGTAGAATCCTGTTCGAACGATTCCATTTTCGTCTGAAAATGTAACCGGATTTAGTTTCATTACGTAATAATTCTGCGTAAGAACCGAAAAAGATAGGTCTTTCCATCTATGGTTTCTGTTTTTCATTGATATAGCGATATTGGTTGCTTGGATCTAGGTAATAAGTCTTACCGTCAATTTCTCTCCACCCGGTTAATAGTTTTTCCTTCTGAATCGGCAAGATATATTTCACCAAATAATTTAGCTGAACCATCAACTAGGAGTTGCCCATCTCGAGTGAAGTAATAATATTTCCGTCGATTAGAAAGCAACTCTTCTTTAGCTTGAAGACCATTTTCCTTAAAAGTAAACACGGTGATTATCTAGTGTATACCAGCCAAAAACTTGAGCTCCATCATTGCCAAAGTAGAGCTTAGAATAGTAATTGTACGGATAGAATGCATTACGGAGGAGTTCACCATTGTTTTCAGCGAAATAGTAGTACTTCCCATCTATAAGGATACGCTTACCTTTTATTTGCTTACCACTGCCATCAAAGTAGAGTTGGACACCGTTAATGGTTTGCCAGCCAGTAGCTAATTGGCCCTTATCTTTGAGATAAGTCCAATCGCCATCCTTGTCCTGAACAAAGGTGTTGCGTAGAGATGATGTGACATGTCCTTCTTCATCAATGTTATAGGTAACACCACCAAGCTCAATGGTACGGTTAGTCCATAAAGCTCCGCTATCTTTATCGAAGTAGTAGGTATCCCCATCGATGTCAACCAAAAGTTCCTTTGGCTTGCTTGCCATCTTTATCAAAGTAGAGTTGGACACCATCAATGGTTTGACGACCTGTTAGGAGTTTCCCATCTTTGTCGTAGTAGTACCAGTTCCAAAAGTCGTCGCGAATAAACTGATTTTTAGGTGTAACTTCAGTTGAGATTCCCTTGTCATCAAAGGAATAGACTTTGTCATCAACTTTCAAAGTTGTATTAGAGACAATAATTGTAGGGACGCATACCAGCAGTAGGTTCGACGTAATCTCCATCTGTCAATCGGTAACGTTGCCCATTGATTTCCTCCCATGAAGGCTTAGTGACACTTTTTACTTCTGGTTGAAAGTAGTGGAGTTGACCATCAATACCTCGTTGGAATCCTTTTAAGACAATTCCGTTTTCATCAGTGCCATAGATTCCATTAAAAATACCTTCATTGTGATAGACAACAGGTGCAAAGTAGGCTTTAAGGCTATGGACTACACTATTAATGACAAAATAATCTTTATTTTCAAAAGTGATAATACCGTTTAGGACAACTCCATTTTCAGAAAAAATGTATTCCTTACCATCAATTATATGTCTACCGGTTTGAATGACGCCGTCAGCATCAGTGATGGTAAGTTGTTTTACTAGAGAAAACATAGAAGGTCTTTCAACGATGCCATACGTGTTCTTAACCAATTGACCGTCATAATCAAACAAATATTTCTTCCCATCAATGGTTACGACATCGTTTTGAGCTCTCAGGCCGTCTGATTGGAAGTAGTAGCGTTTGTTATCGATTGTATGCCAACCTGTAACGGGAGCACCGTCCTCTCCTAGATATTCAAAGAGGTGCGTATACATTGGATTGGTCCTATAACCATTAAAGATGATATGTTCATACCATTGATTAGTCATTAAGGCACCATTATGATAGGCAAAATAGTAGTGCTTGCCGTCGATTTCTTGTTTTTGTCCTTTGACTTGTTTACCATCTTTATCAAAATAAAGGATGACACCATCAACATTTTGCCAACCCGTCAATTTTTCACCATTGGCAGTGTAGTAATACCAGTCTTGTTGGTTATCAGATTGGAAATGACCACCAGTTACAACCTGGGTTGGTAGTTGCGTTTTTTCGGTAAGGATGCCATCAGCATCTGCTAGATAAGTTTTACCATCTACTTCAATACTTGTATCAGTTACCTTACGCCCATTATCTTTATCGTAGTAGTAATCCTTGCCATCAATGGTGACTTTTTCACCTTTTGCTTGGATGCCATTGTCATGAAAGTAGAGGTTAAAGCTATCGATGGTTTGTGGGCCAGTTAGTTTGTGGCCCTCGCTGTCTAGGTAATACCAGTTGCCTTGCTCATCAGAAGTGAACTTGCCACCTTGTGAAGGTGTTTCGTGTGCAGTAGTTGCGTTGTCGCTTGTCTCAGATGAGACTTCAGTACTTCTATCAGTAGTAACTCCTTCAACCTTCTTATCAGTTTCACTGGCAGGCTGTGTAGTAGTCGTTTCTGTAGGCTGACTAGTCGCATTAGTAGATGCAGTGTCAGAAGGTACTGCTTCACTAGAAGCTTTCTCAACAGTAGTGCTTGCTGGAGCCACTTCGGTTCTTGTAATGAGGCTGTCACTTGTCTCAAGATTGCTGTCAGAGACGACATTTTCAGGACTGTTAACAGCAGTCGTTTCTGGTTTGACTTCATCGGCTCCGACCTGTCCTAGTCCAATTAGTGAAGCCCCGATAGCCAAACTTGAGGCGGCGATTGTAATCCAATGTTTCTTAACTTTATGAAGTTTGAAACGAACTTTGTTTTCCATAAGTTTCCCCCTTATTATGGTGACTTGGCATACTCACATCGGAAATAATCAACGAGATTATACAAAAATTAATTTATGATTATATCTTACCCTTATTTTCTAACAAACTCAATAGAAAACGCATACATAATTATAGTTTCAATAAATAGTGCAATAGAGACGTTTGAGAGAAGTAGATGTTATACAAAAAATCCAGGACCTGAGCCTTGGATTTAGGAGATTATGAAAAAGAAAAGTTTTACCCTTTAATTCACTTTCTCAGTGGCCACACCATTTTTCATCAATGACATAAGTTTTGCCATCTTTTTCAAGGGTTGCATTGGTTGTGATTGGAGAACCGTTAAGGTCTTTACCTAATGAAGTTGATTTTTCGAAGTGATAGAGCTTACCGTCAATTTCCTTCCAAGTTGGTTGGTAGTCAGAAATTACTCTTGGCTCAAGATAGCATAGGTAGCCTTTATCAGTGCGGTAGAATCCTGTTCGAACGATTCCATTTTCGTCTGAAGCATATGCGTAATTACTGTCATTACGCAATAATTCCGTGTAAGAACCGAAAAGATAGGTCTTACCGTCTATAGATGCTGTTCTATTATAGTAGTAGTGCTTTTCGCTTGGATCTAGGTAATAGGTCTTACCGTCAATTTCTCTCCACCCGGATAATAGTTTTCCTTCTGAATCTGCAAGATATAAACTATTATATGATTTAGCGGAACCATTAACAAGAAGTTGGCCATCTTGATTGAAATAATAATAATTTCCGTCAATTAAAAGGACATTATCTTTAGCTTGTAGACCGTCTTCTTTAAAGTAAACACGGTGACCGTTTATTGTGTACCAGCCGAAAACTTGTGCTCCATCATTGCCAAAGTAGTGAATATATGAACTAAAGGAATGGAATGCATTACGAAGGAGTTCGCCACTGTTCTTATCGAAATAGTAGTATTTTCCATCTATAAGGATACGCTCACCTTTGATTTGTTTCCCAGTGCCATCAAAGTAGAGTTGAATACCATCAATAGTCTGCCATCCAGTAGCTACTTGCCCTTTATCCTTGAGGTAGGTCCAGTCACCATCCTTATCTTGAACAAAGGTATTTCGAAGTGACGATGTCACACGGCCTTGGTCATCAATTTCGTAGGTCATTCCATTGAGAGTTAGACTACTATTGGTCCACATAACCCCACTATCCTTGTCAAAGTAGTAAGTATCACCATCAATGTCTACTAGGCTACCTTTGACTTGCTTACCATTTTTATCAAAGTAGAGTTGAACACCATCAATGGTTTGACGACCAGTTAGGAGCTTGCCATCAGTATCGTAGTAGTACCAGTTCCAATTGTCATCACGAACAAATTGGTTTTTGGCCGTAAACTCAGTTGCAACTCCCTCATTATCAATCGTATAGGTCTTGTCATCGACTTTCAAAGTATCGTTAGTGAGGATAATAGTGGTGTACATACCAGCGTGGTGTTCAGGAAGATACCATTTTGTTAGACGATAGCGCTTGCCATCGATTTCTTTCCATGTAGGTTTATCAACACTTTTTACCTCAGGTTGGAAGTAGTGCAGTTGACCATCTAGCTTCGTTGGACACCCTCTAGGAGGACACCGTTTTCATCAGTTCCATAGATTCCAGTGAAATTAATTCCACCCAAAATTTCGTTTTTAGAAAAGAAGGCTCCAAAATAGTTTTTTTCTATTTTACTATCTTTGACTAGATAAAGTTTCCCGTCATAACGTACAACACCATCGACGACTTGACCATCTGAAGCAAAGATATATTCTGTTCCATCGATAATTTGTTTACCAGTTAGGACTTCTCCATCTGCATTAGTTCGATAGGTATATGTTAATCTCACTTTAGACCCTGGCTTATCAACAACGCCATAAGCATCTTTGACTAATTGTCCTTTTTCAAATAGATAGTTTTTACCATTGATTGAATAGATGCCATTAGAAGCATAGATACCGGTATCGGTGAAGTATAAGTGTTTTCCATCAATATCTTGCCAACCAGTCACAGCAGCGCCATCATTTCCGAGATAGTATGAACGGTAGTCCTTTGATGCAGGACTAATTCCACCAACATTGACTGAGGCCCATTGATTTTTAACCATACGTCCATTGTTTTTATCAAAGTAATAGGTTTTACCATCAATCTGAACAATTTTATCTTTTGCTTGACGACCGTCTTTATCGAAGTAAAGTTGGTAACCATCAATGGTTTGAAGTCCTTTAACAGCGTGGCCCTTTTCATCACCATAATAAAAATTAACATTTTCAGGGAAGGTGAAATCTACCTTATCCCAAATAAAGGATTTTCGAGCTAGACGTCCTCTCTCTCCAAAGACATAGGTTGTGCCCCCTACATTAACAGCAACATTCTTAAGCAGTTCGCCATTTTCATCAAAATAGTGAATGAAACCAGCTGCTGTTTTAACGAGACCTGTGGCACGTATGCCATCTCGGTTGAAGTAACTAGTATGGTATATGTAGTTTGTTTTATACCGTGAGATAATCTGTTTTTCAGACCAATTACGGTAAGAATTTTTGAGAAGGGCACCGGTGTTTTGATCTAAGTAATAGGTTTTTCCATCAACTGTGATTTCTTGACCTTTGAGTTGTTTCCCATCTTTGTCAAAATAGAGTTCAACACCGTCCACATATTGGAAACCAGTCAATTTTTCACCTTGTTCAGTGATATAAGACCATTCCCCCTTATCATTGGCTTCAAAATGTCCACCAGTAATGTTTGTAGGCAGTTTAGTTCTCTCTGTCACAACCCCATTCTCATCTATTTGATAATGTTTTCCATCTTTATCGAGGTAGCAATTGACTAGGAGCATACCAGTATGGTCATCTAAATAATAGTTCTTTCCATTTACCTCAACAAATTGGCCTTTGACCTGTTTTCCATCTTCTTGGAAATAGTATTCGCGATCTTCTACATTATTCCATCCAGTGAGATTTTTTCCGTCCTTGGTATAGTACCAATTGCCTTGATCGTCGGATGTGAATTTACCTCGAGTGATAGAGATTTCTTGTCCTGATAATGGATGCTCACTAACCTCAGTAATCTCTGACTTATTTTCATTTGTATTTTGCTTGTCGGTGACAGGTTCCGCGCTCCTATCAGCAATAGTTGTTTCACTAGATTGAGCGGTTTCACCCTTTTTATCAGTCTCGTTAGCAGGCTGTGTAGCAGTTGCTTCTGCAGGCTGACTAGCCACATTAGTAGATGTAGTGTCAGTAGAGACTGCTTCACTAGAAGTATTCCCGACAACAGTACTCGTTGGAGCCACTTCGGTTCTTGTAATGAGGCTAGCACTTGTCTCAAGATTGCTGTCAGAGACGACATTTTCAGGACTGTTAACGGCAGTTGTTTCAGGCTTGACTTCATCAGCTCCGACCTGTCCTAGTCCAATTAGTGAAGCCCCAATAGCCAAACTTGAGGCAGCGATTGTGATCCAATGTTTCTTAACTTTATGAAGTTTGAAACGAACTTTGTTTTCCATAATTTTCCCCCTTATATGGTGACTTGGTAAATTCATGTTGTGACATTTAAAAACAACATGAAAACCAAAAATTAATTTACAGTTATATTTTTAATCTTATTTTCTAATAAACTCAATAGAAAACGGATACAAAAAAACGCCATGATTTTTATAAAAAGATTCTTATATTCGTGATAGTTGTAGCCTATAAAAAGAGTTTTTCCTAATTTATTTATTTTTTTCGTCTATAGATATGCTTGAAAAGGTAATTGTCCCCATACAGTTTGAGAAAAAGACTCTTTTCTTCAAAAATCATCCTGTGTAAAATAGAGGGCATAAAAACATGAGAGGTGATTGCAATGACAAATCGTTACGACTTAAATAAAAATTTGGCACAGATGCTTAAGGGGGGCGTCATCATGGACGTTCAAAATCCTGAGCAGGCACGTATTGCTGAGGCGGCAGGAGCGGCTGCAGTCATGGCCTTGGAACGCATTCCGGCCGATATCCGTGCAGTGGGTGGTGTGTCACGTATGAGTGATCCTAAGATGATTAAGGAAATTCAGGACGCTGTTAGTATTCCAGTGATGGCTAAGGTGCGTATTGGTCATTTCGTGGAAGCACAGATTTTGCAGGCGATTGAGATTGATTATATCGACGAGAGTGAGGTTTTGACACCGGCCGATGACCTTATTCATGTGGACAAAACCAAATTTGATGTGCCTTTCGTCTGTGGGAGCTAAGGACCTTGGTGAGGCTCTTCGTCCGTATCTCTGAAGGGGCATCAATGATTCGTACCAAGGGTGAACCTGGTACTGGTGATATTGTTCAGGCTGTTCACCACTTGCGACTCATGAATCAAGAAATTCGCCGTATTCAAAATCTTAGAGAAGATGAACTCTATATTACTGCTAAAGACTTGCAGGTGCCAATTGATTTGGTTCGTTATGTCCATGAACATGGCAAGTTGCCGGTTGTCAATTTTGCGGCAGGTGGTGTAGCGACGCCAGCGGATGCTGCGCTTATGATGCAGTTGGGTGCTGAAGGTGTCTTTGTTGGTTCAGGGATTTTCAAGTCAGGAGATCCGAAAAAACGTGCGGAAGCCATCGTCAAAGCAGTGACTAACTATAATCGTCCAGATATTTTGGCGCAAGTGTCAGAAGATTTGGGTGAAGCCATGGTTGGTATCAACAAGGATGAAATTGACATCTTAATGGCAGAGCGAGGAAAATAGATGACAAAAATTGGAATACTGGCTTTGCAAGGTGCTTTTGCAGAACATGAGCAGGTCTTGAAAGCACTTGGGGTTGAAACGGTTCAAATCAGAAATCGACAAGATTGGGAAGCTCACGCTGATTTAGACGGGCTCATTCTACCAGGGGGAGAGTCGACAGTCATGGGGAAAACTCTTGCATGATTTAGACTTGTTTGACTTGATAAAGGCGAAAATTGATGCAGGACTACCTGTATTTGGAACCTGTGCGGGTCTGATTTTGTTGGCCAAAACCATAGTGGGGGACCAAACAAAACATTTGGCAAGTATGGACATCAATGTAGCCAGAAATGCCTATGGTCGCCAATTGGGCAGTTTTGTCACAGATGCTGAATTTAAGGGAATAGGCGAGATCCCAATGGTCTTTATTCGTGGGCCAATTATTGAAGCTGTTGGACCAGAAGTGGAGATTTTAGCTCAAGTCAATGGGGCTATCGTGGCAGCTAGAGAAAAGCAGATGTTAGTGACCTCTTTTCATCCAGAATTAACGGGTGATACAAGGGTGCATGCTTATTTCCTAGATATGATCCATCAGGCAAAAGAATATAAAGCAAATAGCTCAAAACCCTATGACATCGTTTATTTCTTGATCGCACTAAAAATCCAGGACCCTAGGCCCTGGATTTAGGAGATAAGTTTTAGGATGATTATAGTATATAAAGCAAATCCTAAAGTTTTCTTAAAGTAGTAGGTGAGTATTTTTAAGAATTAACTATTGACCGTCTGACCATCCTATGCCAGTGGAACTATCATTGGGTACAACGTAATCATTAAGATTCATACCTGTTTGACTGTTATAGCCATTTCTATCAAAGAAACTGTGGTACTCAGGACCATCTTCAGGATTTCCGGATTTTTTCTCAAAGATATTTTCTCCAGTAAGCTTGTTATAGCCATTTGCATCAATATTACTGAGGTATTCAGATTGTTTTTCGCCAGAAGCAGTATTTGTAGTATTTTCGGTGGTAGAACTAGAGACAGTACCTGAATTCTTTTTGAGTAGATTGTGTTGTTACGTTAGTTTGAGTACTAGTTTCAGAGCTATTATTGGTTTCAGTTTTTTGACTAGTTTCGCTTGTATCTCCATCTTTAATCTCAATCAACTTTTGATAAATCTTTTGAGTTAGGTCATTTTGTTGTGTAGCAGTCAATCTTCCAGAAGTTCGGATGATAATCGTACCATAAACATAATGAGATCCAGGATTTAACATAGCTGGGAGTCCGTCGAAAGCACTCAAATACTCATTTCGTTTTTGTGCATCTTCAACTGTTTTGTAGACTTCGATATTGCCACCAGCATCAGTTCCTTTAGTTACAATATCCTTTCCTTCAATAGTGTCAGTAACTAAACTATCAGTAAAATACACGGATGCTGTGTAACTACCTTGTTTATTCAATCCCTTATTTGGATCATTATCTTCGGTTGCTGACTGAACTCCTGTAATGGTATCAATTTCTTTAAGTCTACTTTCGATAAAGCTACTAGAAGGGTTGGTTATTTGTTTTAGTTGTTTTAACACTTGTTGAATACTTTTGATTTTAGCTCATCGAGTTTCTTTTATTTCAGTTGTATAATCTAACGGTTTTTAAGTACTTCTACCTGTTTGTTAATGTCACTTGTTGACTTTTTGATCTTAGGAATTTTTTCGTTTTGCTTTCTCAGCAGAAGTGATTTCATTTTTTTAATTCAGAGGAAAGATTTTCATCTAAAGGTTTGTCTTTATTACTTAGGAGTTGATTTGCTGTCTTTATTTTATCTTCTAAGAGATTATTCTTATTTTTACCTTTTGAGCAATATTATTGAAGGAGTCGACTGCCTTTTTGATGGGGAGCAAAGGCTAGAAAATAATAAGCAGCAATAAGACAGAGAATTGAATAAGTCCCCAGAGAGCATTTTTCTTGAGTTTATTTTTCAATTAATTACCTCCAAATATATGTTTTTATAAATAAAAACAATTTTTAATTATTCTAAATACTATACGATTTATTATACTTGAATTTTTAGTATAATAGGAACCTTTTTGCTTTCCGAGTTAGTACTTTTTAGTTAAACATAAAAATCCAGGACCCGAGGCCCTGGATTTAGGAGATTATGAAAAGAAAAGTTTTTAGGATGGTTATAGTATATAAAGCAAAGCCTAAAGTTTTCTTAAAGTGGAAGAAAAAAAGTTTATGTGATATGAAAAAGGAAGTTGACGTTGGTCGACTTCCTTTTTAACGATTACTAAATGAGAGTAATCTATGCGATATCAATAGTTGTTATTTGAATTATATTCCTAAACTTCATCAGGTCCCATCAAATGTCCATTACCGTCAGCATCGAATTTGAAGGCACCAGTGTTTGTTCTAACAATGGTATTTTTCAGCGCTGCCCCATTCTTAGCATCGTAATAGTGGACAGTTCCGTCATCGTCAAATTTGAATTCACCTCTAAGTTGTTTACCGTTTTGGTCGAAGTAAACATGGATGCCGTTTAAGGTTTGAGGTCCTGTCAGTTTATCCCCTTTAGCATCAACATAGTAGTAGAAATCTTCACGATCTAAATCTTTACTTTCTCTTGGGTACTGTCCATCCTGATCTACGATATCATTTCCAGGAATGGTAATAGTGAAGTGGAAGATGCGATCACCATCGAGATTTCGGTAATTCCAGTTGTAGACATGAACAAAGCTATCAGTGACGAGAGCACCAGAGTCTTTATCATAATAGTGTCCATCAGGGGCGAAGCGTCCCTTGACTTGTGCCCCATTAGGAAGGAAGTAAAAGCGACTATTTCCAAAGGTTTGAGGTCCTGTTAATGGCTTACCATCAGCATCGAGATAGTACCAGGCAGTAGTATAGACATTTTGATTGTTGATGTCATCACGACCAATATAAGTCAAGATTTCTTTAAAAGCATTGGTTACGAGAGCCCCAGAATCTTTGTCATAGTATTTACCATTTGGTGCAAAATGTCCCTTGACTTGTGTACCAGTGAAATCATCAAAGTAGACTTTAACACCATCGATAGTTTGTTCTCCCTTGAGTTTATCACCTTTATCATTGACGTAAACCCAGTTGCCATCTTCAGTTTCAAGATAGCGTTTTGTTGCAAGTGCACCAGAGTTTTTATCGTAATAGCGACCATCCTCTGCAAAACGTCCTTTGACTTGTTTGCCATCCTTGTCAAAGTAGACTGGAATGTTGTCAACGAAGTTGAGACCGATGAGGTTTTTACCGTTTGCATCCTTGTAGTACCAGTTGCCCTGGTTATCACTATAATAGTGACCACCAAAAACTCGTGGTGCCTTGTCTAGGGAGACAGTAGGTGTAGGAGTGACGGGAGTATCTATTTCTTCGCCAGGTTTCATCAAATGTCCATTACCATTTGCATCGAATTTGAAGGCACCAGTGTTGGTTCTGACAATGGTATTTTCAGCGCGTGCACCGTTTTTCGCATCGTAGTAATGAACAGTACCATCTTCGTCAAATTCAAACTCACCTCTAAGTTGTCTACCATTTTGGTCGAAGTAGACATGGATGCCGTTTAGGGTTTGAGGTCCTGTCAGTTTTGTCCCCTTATCATCTACGTAATAGTAGAAATCTTCACGATTCAAATCATTGCTAGAAAGTGGGTAATGACTCATATCCCAAAATTGGTTTTCACCGTTAGGTCCAACGACTGAATTATTAGGAATGGTGATGACAAAGTGATTCACACGATTTCCGTCTTGATTTTGGAAATTCCAGTTGTAGACATGGACAAAGCTGTTAGTTACAAGCGCACCAGAGTCCTTATCATAGTAGTGTCCGTCAGGTGCAAAACGTCCTTTAACTTGTGCCCCATTAGGGAAGAAGTACATGTTTGTACCACCAAGATTTTGAGGACCTTTAAGTGGCCGTCCGTCGGCATCAAGGTAGTACCAATCAGTAGTATAGATGTTTTGATTGTTGATATCATCACGACCAATATAAGTTAAGAGTTCTTTAAAGGCCTTGGTTACAAGAGCACCAGAATCTTTGTCATAGTATCGGCCATCCTCTGCAAAACCACCTTTGATTTGAATACCGTCTTGGCTAAAGTAAACAGGAACATTATCCACATAGTTCAGACCGACAAGATTTTTGCCATTTGCATCCTTGTAATACCAGTTACCATTATCATCACTATAATAATGTCCACCAGAAATATGAGGTGCATTTTCAAGTGTTACAGAAGGTGTGACTGGCTTTTCATTTTCATCGATTGGGGCAGGTTGTTCACTGTTTTTTGTAGGTGTTTTTGTTTCTTCGACAGGAATAGGTTCATTGACTTTTTCTACCGAAGTTTTTGTAGTAGAGGCTTCTGAAGTTGCCGTTTTAATTGGTGTAGCTTTATTTGCCTGATTATCTTGATTGCTAATTTCTTGTTCAGAAGTGATTTCTACTGGTGATTCGCTTGCTAATTCAGATGATGCGACTTCACTGCTAGGAGCTTCACTAAGAACTGTACTTGTACTAGTAGGTAGCTCAGTATTAGTTGAGATAGGATTTGTAGTAGGTGCTTTGACCTCTACATTAGTTACTACAGTCTCTTGTGCAGGTGCAAGAATCTCAGTTGGTTGACCTGTAGCTTCGGGTATTTTTACTTCATCCGCAAATGTAGGGCGTGCAACTAAAGTAAAAAGTAGCTAGAGCAGTTGCACAGGAAAGTGCTACAAGGTGTTTCTTGTGACATTTGCCAATGATAATTCATTTCAGTATTCATAATAGACTCCCTTCAAAAAATGAACACCGATGTTTTGGTGTGTAACATAAAAGGAGCTGGGCCGTTAGAAGAATGTTAAAAGTGAGCAAAATCTGTTAAAACGACTGAGTCCCCATATCTAAATCTCTCAGGGCATGGCCATAAGACGATTTTATAGGCGAGCACGTCAAACGTGTGGCAAGGAGAATATGCTTATGCTGTGTAATTATATCTAGAAACAAGTGACTTTTACTTATTTATCCTAATACTTTTTATTTTCTCTCCTTTCGTTTTAATTAGTGAATCCAACCTATGGCATATGTCTTCAAAATACAAAAACTAGAGCTCTTAGTTTGAAGCATTCTCTCTAAAGCTCTAGTTTTATATTATAGACTGATGTGTGTATGAAAAGAGCCTTAGATTATCATGCCAAAGTGCCTAAGGACCAGTTTTCATGCATAAAAAAATTATTTTGACGTTAGAAGTCTAAAGCCAAGTTCCTAATCCTAATCCCCTGTAGTACACTTTCAACGTTTTTAGTAAAACGCCACATGCTCACCCTATCTTTATTATAATACTTTTTTATGACAAACAAGTTTTTTTACAAGATAATCGTAAATTGTTAAAATTGTCATAATTGGGTTCTATTTGAATGACAGTGATTGATTGATATGAAAAAGGAAGTTGACAGTTGGTCGACTTCCTTTTGTGTTGAGTAATTGACCATAGTCACTTGTAAATGACTATCGAAGGATATGCCAACCCCGTCATTATCAAAGTAATAAGTAACGTGATTGATTGTCAAGGTTACATTAT
>BNJU01002423.1_pt1 | contig 31544 bp, 32 predicted proteins | sample 8539281 | NCBI WGS metagenome assembly BNJU01 (sample SAMD00202456, study PRJDB9452) | human saliva metagenome | isolation source: human saliva | place: Japan
CACGACTATGCCTTTTTTTACAGGAAGTGGCGGATGAGGTGGTGGAAATGTCGCGCTTATTCGGCAGTAGTCAACGAAAAGTTGACAGTTGCCCTCTCCTCTAATTCTCCGTCCACCGGTTTCCTCATTATTTTTCCCAATAGGGAATTTCAGATTCCCTCCTACTTCAGAATCATCCCGCTAAGATATACCAGAATCGGCATGGAAAAGATAGTGCAGAGAGTCGTGAAAATGTTGATACAGCTCGCATACTCCTCTTCTTTTTCCATAGAGGATGGCAAACTGGGAAACGTTCGCGCTGCCGGAGCCATGGCACTTAAAAAGGTCACGAGGAAAAGGACGGGATTGTCCAGAAAGCCGTCTATCCTGCTGAGCACAGAAATCAGCAAAAGGTAGATAAAAAGGGAAGAAAAGCAGTCGGAAAGCCGTAACCATATAAATTCTTCGATAGGATAAAAATCTTTTTTTGAACGACATACTGCCCAAAACGATACCGGTAATCAACATACTGATAGGCCCGATCATTTTCCCTAAATCCGAGATGGCAAGAGAAATCGGTGCCGGGAGCGAAACCTTCGTGAAGAACAAAAATACACCGAAAAGAATGGCAAGAATGTTCGGGTTAAGCAGAATTTTAAGAAAGGCGTTTTGTTTCTGTCCCCCACTAGACTGTTCTTCTTCGGATTGTTTCTCTTCGGATTGTTTCTCTTCGGATTGTTTCTCTTCGGATTGTTTCTCTTCGGATTGTTTCTCTTCGGATTGTTTCTCTTCAGATTGTTTCTCTTTACATTGTTCTTCTTTGTGTTGCTCCTCCTTCCCCTGAAACAAATGAATCCCGTGCGTCCAGACTAAGAGATTATACACGGTGATGTACGCCGATACATAAAGCAGATACTCCTCTCCCAGGACACTCGCGACGATGGGAAGAACAAAATTTCCGCAGTTCGTGTATTCCAGAGACATTTCCTCTACAGGACTTAAATGAAGAGGCTTTCTAAGCAATGTCCCGAGAAAGAGAAAAGAAAGTTTGCCAAAATGGCATAAAAAAAGCAGAGAAGAAGACTTTGCCCCGCTTTACCGTCTACCTTCATGGAAAAAGGAACTCACAATAACACAGGAGACAGGAGAAAGACCGAAATCTTCGATAAAAGCAACGCTGTCTTCCTTTTTAACAGTTTCGTCCTAACCAGTACTACCCCGGCTCCTACCAGAACAAGCAGGGAGAGTATTTTAGAAACCAAGGGAAAAACCAAATTCGTCATATTTCCTTCCTCAATTCGTCTATAGCTAATGCAATGATTTTAAGCCTTCATTGGCGATTGTAAACTCTTATATTAAATTGGCAAGAGAACGCATAACTAGGTCAATATCCTGATTTTCCAATTCCTGTATAATATGCAAATAGGTTTTCTGGGTTGTAGTCATACTGGCGTGACCTAATCGTCTCGCTACACTGGCAATGGAAACGCCTGCATAAAGAAGAATGGAAGCGTGGGTATGACGCAGTCCATGGACTGAAATCACCGGAATAGCAAGTTTTTTACAATATCGCTCCAAAAGATCATTTACCGTAGAATTGTAGACCTTTTCCTCCGGGACAAATATCGGTTGTTCCAAAGGAAGCTTTTACTAAGGTCGCAAACTGCATGATGACCTGCCAGTCAATCTGAATCTTTCGAACGGAAGAGGCATTCTTTGTGGGAGAGAAACCGCCACCGGCCTTATAATTCCATGTTTTACTGACAGAAAGTATCTGATGAGAAAAGTCAAAATCCGCCGGCGTTATCGCAAGTGCCTCCGAAAAGCGCATCCCCGTTTTGGCAATGAGTAAAATAAACCAATCCCAACTTACTTTTTTTCCGTCAGGTGCAAGTTACTTAGAAGACTGTGCAGTTCAAATTGATTCAAATACTTTACCTTCTTTTCTGTCGGAATCTTTCCTTTGATAATCACCTTTCTCGTTGGGTCATGGGGGATTAGCCCCTCATCTACCGCATCCAGAACCGCCCCCTTTAATTGATGATGAAAATCCATGGTAGTCTGCCGTTCATGTTCCTTGGCATACTCGTTCAGTAATCTTTGGTAAGCAATGCGTGTTAAATCGCAAAGCTTTAAGTCCGGAGCAATTCGCTCAATCCAAGTAAGACTCATTCTATACTTGGAAAGTGTAACCTCTCGAATTGCCCCCTCTTTATACACGGAAATCCAATTCCGATAATAGTCTTTCAATAATTCTGCATCTTTATATTCCAAAGGCATAAGTAATCCTTCCTACGCCAATGAAGGTACAATGTTCCCTATTCTTACTCTGCATCCTGCTCCGGAGTCAATATCGCAAAGCCTCCCGCAAGGATAAAGTCTGTGAGCAGCTTCTCTATACGATTATTCACCATAAACGGAGGGAGTATCTCCCCCTCTATTTTACTAAAATAGTCCTGTGCCTTGTTCCTATCTACCGTTTCTTTTTAAGGCATCAAAACGTCCATATTCGTTCAAATTATCTTCCGTTATATTTTCCCTCAGCATGTCGCTCAGCATTTTTTCGGAAATTCCCAGATATTGAACCACTTGCTTTATCTGCTCCGATTTTTCATCTTTCGCATAGCGGACAATATAATCCTGAAAGCTTAATTCTTCCGAAAGCTTGGCATCCCCGGTCTGCACATCATGCAAAAAAAGATTCGCGTACTTTTGATCTTCCTGTGAAAGAAAAGCAAAGGACTTGTGTAATTCTGCCAAGGTACTTTCCAAAAGCTTGGGGTCCGCATTCGGGTCTTCCAGCACCTTTTTCCATTTCTGAAAGCGAGAATTCATGTATTCATGGTCAATTACTCCTGTATTTTCTTCCGTAAGATAAGGGTCAATCGGAAAGGTGATTTCGCCGTCTTCTTTGTCCTTCGCTCTAGGTCTAAGTTCTTTATAACGTTGCACCATGATGCGGAAAATGTCTTCCGACGGAAGTAAGCTTAGCACTTCCTTTTTTGTTTCTTCCGCTTCTAATGATGCACTTCCCTTATCCCTTTCTTCCTGCGTCTCTTTTTGCAGGGCAAGTTTTATTTCTTCCAAATAATCTATCTCTTTTATTTCTAGCTCTTTTTACTTCTCCTCTATGTTTCTCTTTTAATTCCCTATCCCCTTCTTGTACGCTCAGTATATCCCCATCTTCCGCGTCTTTTTTAAAGATATACTCCTTCCTGTCCCATTGAAATCCCTGAATTCTTGCAGCTTGGAGATAGTTGTTGAATTCTCGGAACAGCTTGGCAAACTTTGCTTTCGCAGGAACATCCTCCGGCAATTTCTCCATATCCGAAATTCCGGCATTGGCAAATAAATCCTTCATTTCCTCATACACAAGATTCATATGACGGATATTGTCGGAAAGGTGATCCGCAAAAAGTCCCTCGGGGCGATCTCCGGAATAAAGTTTCACCGCCTCCTCTATATTTTGTTTCATCGTATAAGGCATACGGTAATATCGTATGGATCCAAAGGGCTTTTCATTAATATTGTATAAGCGATTGGTTCTGGAAAATGCCTGTATCAAGTTCTGATAAAGCAGAATTTTATCCAGATACAAGGTATTAATCCACTTGGAGTCAAAGCCGGTGAGCATCTGATTCACTACAATAAGAAGATTCAGCTGTTCTTCTTCCTTGATTCTCACATACAAGTTTTTATGGGAAAGTCTTTCTGACACATCTTGCTTAAAAAGAGCATATTTACTTAGGTCAAAGCTTTGATTGTAGAGACGGTTATAGTCTATCAGCATCTCTCTTAATCCGTCTTCCTTATCGAGCGCCTTCTCTCCACTACCATTATCAATGGTCGGATCAAAAAGTCCGGTCACCTTAAAGTCAGGATAATTTTCCCGGAATATTTTATAGTACTGTATCGCTTCAGGAATACTTGAGGTCGCAAAAATCGCATGGAACTTGTTATTCCGGCTTAAGGTCAACCAATTCTCCATGATATCGGTGACTACTGCGTTGCGATACTTTTCTGTCTGCCAAGCTTCCTTTCCGATATAGTCTTCAATTCCCTTCCTATAGCTGCCATCTTCCTGAAGACTTCCTGCCATGGGAACTTCCTGTTGAGACATAAAATGAAAATATTTTTTCCGCATTACAGGGTCTGACAACGCTTCTTGCTCTGAAGCGGCACCCGACTCATGAAGCGCAACCTTTTTCCGAAGATCCTTTGCCCGATAAACAGAAACCATAGTAGGGTCAAAACCAAGTACATTTTTATCCCGAATTCCATCGGCAATGCTGTAGCGATGCAGTTCATTTCCAAAAATATCCGCAGTGGTTAGGCTTTTCCTTTGATTTTCCTCCAGTAGAGGCGTTCCACTAAAGCCGAAGAATAAGGCCTTCGGAAAAGTCTCTTTTATCGTAATCAGCATCTCCCCGGAGGATGAACGATGACATTCGTCCACAATAAAGACGATGCGCTTACTCTGCATTTCTTCCAAGTCCTTTGTCCGCATATTCAACTTGGCATCTTCTTTAATCTTACTCATCTTCTGAATCGAAGTTACAATGAGCGTATTCTTCGGATCCGTACTTTTTAACCTAAAAATGAGCATCACAGTGTTGTCCGTCCCCTGAACGTCATCTTTACTGTCCGAAAACGCTTGATATTCCGTCAAAGACTGATCACCGAGTTCGACACGGTCTATAAGAAATACCACCTTGTCCGCATCCTTGGAATTCGCAATCAGTTGAGCTGACTTAAAAGAAGTCATGGTCTTTCCGGAACCTGTGGTATGCCAAATATATCCGCCCAATTGATTCTTTTCCGACCAATCATGTTTCGCTACCTGATCGGAAATCTTATTGGCAGCATAGTATTGATAGCTCCGCATGACTTTTAAGATACCGTCACTATCGTCAGCCACGGTATAGAATCCAATCAGCTGGTGCGCCATAGGAATGGAAAGGAGACGTTCCGCCACTTTCTGCCAATGGTTTATGGGATCATTGTTCCGATCCGCCCAATGGAAGTAAAAATCCGGATTAAAGCTTCCATCCGGTACGGGGTTCGCAAAATATAGGGTTTCTTCCGGATTCATCGCCACAAAAACCTGTACCAAGGAAAAAAAGTCCGCTAAAAAATCCCCTCATGGGCATATTTTTCAATCTGATGAACTGCTTCCTGTACAGGAACTCCGGAACGTTTCAATTCAATATGAAATAAGGGCATGCCGTTGATCAGAAGCATCAAATCGCCGCGCCGATCCGGTAAGATTTTATCTCGTCTTAAGAAAATCGGCTGTTCCGCAATCTGGTAACGGCTCTGCCCTGCTGCAATTTCCATACGATCATAAATCTTGAGACTGATTTCCTTCCCATAGTGCAAAAGTATCTTTCGGATTCTTTCTGGTAAGAGAAACGGTCTTTCCATTGATAAAGCTATTCAAAGCCAAAGGAGTTCTGCTTCGCTTAATCTGCTCCAGCAACTCCTCCATCTCTTCCCGATTCAAGGGACAATCGTTTAATCTGTCAATTTCCCTGTTATTTTCAAAAAGAATATTTGCCCAGTTCTGAATCAAATCCTCCTCCGTCGGGCTATGAAGTACTTCCCTCTCCCAGCCGTAACGCTGAAGCATTGCGATTAGATTCTGTTCAAATTCCGCTTCTTTTTCAAAATGATCCATTCCGGTCTCTCCTATTTGCTATGATTTTTATGGATAAATTACTTTCGCTGATGAAGGGTGATAAGGTGGTCGAGGCTGCGGAAAATACTCTGCAATTTCTTTGATTTCTTCTTCAATATTTTTAGGGAAGATAAATCACTATAGTCAAAGATAGCTGCGAACAGTCAAACTGTGGAACACCTGTTGATTCAACAACTATCTTGTCGATTATTTATCGCATATTCATCAAAAGATAGCAGTCGGGATTTGAGCGAATAGCTAAAAAGTCTTACAACAGGCGTAAAATCAGTGCATTCTTGTCGAGCTAAAGTGACTTTCCCTTCACCCCACGATTACGGTAACTGCAGGTGCTTTCACTCTATAATAATCATCGTAATAACCTACTATACCGCATTTGAAGTGCATTTGCATAAAAACTGGATATTTTACCATCTTCAACTATCTTGATTGTTATTAATCCATCTCCTCGGCAAGTATTTCAATTAGCTCGTTCCCCAACTTACGCTGTTCCCAAGAAAAAAATACTTACTCATTATTTCCAAAAAGTTTTTTTCACTATACTTTGTAGTAAGAGGGAATTTAGATTGCAAAGATTCGCTATGTTCCCACTTTACCCCTCAACCTTCTTAACCGCTAACTCGAGATCTAAATCATGCAGACCGCCATATGCTTTTTATCAGGTATTCAATCGGAACTTTTTTTAACAACTTCACTACTAGGAATATTGTAATACCATTGATAATAAGCATAGAATTCACCCTATCCAATCAGGCACAAAACCTTTCATAGAATCACCTTTTTTTGTAACGTAAAACCATCTGTTTTACAGAAATAATTCCATAGTTCAGAATTATCCATAGTATTTACGTAAGCTTGCCCTTCGTCTATGCTTTTTCTGGTTTTGCTGTTCATATAAGCCTGAATAAAATCAGCGGTATCTTTATCCGGATAATTCTGTGCCACAAAATCAAAAAAAGCTTTCCTTGATTCTCTACGACATCTCCTAAATATGCTTCAGAATATGCCTGCATTTTCATTACCTCCCTCAAAATTTTTTTCTCATAATGCGCTGATGTTTAAGCAAATAACATATTGCTTCCAATAGTTTATTGTTAGGAAAAGATTACACTCTTATATAAGTTTCTCGTAAAGCTTTGATTTCCGCCTCGAGATTAGAGTCAATCTGGAGGTCGGCGAACACAATATTCTCCCCCTTAATCATCTCAAGAAATGCATCTATAGAGTCAGCCACATCACCGGTTACCTCAACAGTTTCTCCCACCGGCACTATTTGAAATAGTTGAAAAACATCATTTTTGTGCTTTCGCAAATCTTTTGAATTTACGTGTCTGCCTTCACCCTTTTCGCGCATAAGGTTTACCCATGCCATCATCTTAAAGGGAATAATATAACTTGCCGTCAATACACTTAAGCCACTTATAACCGTACGTCCCTAAGCATAAACTTGTAAAAATCATCATTAAGCAAAATAGCCGAAAGGGATGACACATCGTCATCAATGTGTATAGGAACGATTGGTGTTGAAGATTCCAGATGATAACTTGGTTTTCTCGAAAACAGTTCTATCTGCTTCGGATATCCATTCTTTGAATCGGTAAATCTGTAAAAGTGAGGCTCATTGCTGTTTTTCCAGCCATATGTATACTCCCCTTCACGGACATAATTCCAGAATAGTTCTGCAAATTCCTTGAATTTATCCTCAAAAAGAATAATCATGTCTACATCTTTTGTCGCCCTGAAATCTATTGGTGTCTGTGACATCAGAATCTCACATGCAGCTCCTCCGATAATTGTATAGCAGTCCTCATAACCGGCAAAATACCTTGCGAATTCATCTAAACCACTTACTGCCACTTAATTCCTCCAAAACATTTTCTAATTCCCCCTGAACTCTGGGATCTTTTGTATCCTTCAAGGAGGCATACAAGGAAAGCTTATCTACTATTCCATTTTCACAAAGCTTCGCCGGATCATAGTTCCACAATTCCACTTTGCATATATCAGAAGGCTTTTCCCATCCCGGCTCATCAGCAATTTCAAATTTATCTACAATCCTGCTTTTCTTAAAACAGGCATACACAGCTATCTCCGGTAGATTTAGCATACTTATTTCTGACAAGGCAAAATCCGAAGCCTTTGGAAGTCCTGTAACATCTTCTGTTTTTCTCACATAGATTACATCACTAACAGGACTGGAAAGCGCTGAGCTTGCGACATTAAACAACTCTTTTGAATCAATTGTAAGCCCCACTTCGACACTTCTTCCTTTTCTTTTCTCTGCAATAAATCCTCTGGAAACAAGCTCTTTTGTACCTCTTGTTACATAAACGGGATCCAGCCCAAGTATTACCGCCAATTCTTTCTTCGTATAATCAGCTTGTTTATTATACAGTAGATAAAGTAAAATCATCTGCGCATTGGCTGTTAATTGCAGTAAAGCACTTCCTTCCCCCCCGGTAAACTTCTTACTAAAAAGGATTCCTAAAAACGGCAAATAAATCTGTGTAGGAATCATCATAAAGGGGATGTGATGCTTTACGTATGCATTCCTATTATTTTTTGTAAGAGTTTCAAAGCAGAAAGCAACCGGTACTCCAAATTTCTCTTCATATAGTAGCTTTTCTTTATAAAGTACCCTGCTGTCAATTGCAGAAGGAAGCTTAATAATATAAAAACTAAACTGCTCATATTGCGCTTTATACATTTTCCTGCCTACGGACAGATATCTGGGAAGTCCATTCTTTTCTTTATGTTCAGATATTGCAAAGGATAAAGCAAATACCCTTTTCTAATTCTTTTCTCAATAATCATAATTACACCTAAATATTCCATTATTTATTATTTGTAATGATTTATATACATGTAATTATAAATCTTGAATAGCTTTAGTTCAACCATAGTATCCTAAATTTCTTTTCTTCGATTAGAGCTTTCCTTTTTAATTCAATTAGCAGCTTTTTATGAATTAGAGGAACGCTCTAATATCGTACTAAATACATTCGTAACCTTATTTGCATCGGAATCCACCAGTTTGCGCATTTTTTCTCTTGCACTGACATCTCTCTTGTTATATTTTTCATTAAATTCTCGAAAATCCACACAAGTCAATTCCTCTTTGATTTCAGCCAGTTTTTCATAGGCGCGTTCGGATTTTATACAGTATTGAATCCCCAGCCCTCCTAAAGACAAGAGTTCCTCCAGAATTGCAACGTCAATATTATCCCGGACAAACTCCCTTGTAATGTAGAAATACGAAGCATTTGCCCTCCAGCCTTTAATCACATCATAGCTCTCCGACTCGATTCCGTATTTCTCAATAAATTTTCTTGATAAAACCCTGTATCTCTTCGAATCCGCTGCCTCTCTATGTTTCATCAGCTCCGCAAGCCAGGAGAGAATATTATGCTCTTGAAAGTCTAAGACTTTTAAGTCTGTTATATCCAAGCTAAATTTATGAACCCAACCATTCCGCTCATCCGGTCTGCAAACCGCCCATTCTTTCGCAAGTTCAAGGTTCTCGGTAAGATAAAATCCTTTCCCATAGTCATGTTTTTCGTCCCCTAAACCATATTGGGGAGAAACCTGCTGATTCGGACTGCCATGATATAAAATGATTTGCTCCATTCGCAGTTCCTCCTAAACAAACATCTTTTCAAGAAAGACTTTTTGATGATTCTTAGCTTTTTCCAACTTTCGCTGATGAAGGGTGATAAGGTGGTCGAGGCTGTGGAAAAGTACTCCGCATATTTGTTTTGCGTCTTCTATTTTTTTGGAACGATACATTTGGTTTCAGTTGAGTCAACATTCATATGTCGAACAGACTGGGAAGCCCCAGCTTCCACTCGCGATTATTTTCCAGTCGCATATTCTGAAAAAGATAGCATCGGATTTGAAATCGAATAACTCGTGCTTAGGAACCGTCGTAAAATAAGTGCATCATACGGTCCAAAGATGCTTTCCTTTCACGCCCAGTACGGGCTAACTCGCATGTGCCTTTTTCTCTGATTCAGATTATCTCAGTCGTTGATATCTTACTATACGCTCAGCATTTGAAACCGCCTGTTCCATAAAACTGGATATTTTCCTTCATTACTAGATTGTTATTTCAATCTCCGTCCAGTGCAAAATTTCAACTAGTTCGCCCAACTTACGCTGTTCCCAATCGCCAGTAAAACCGGAAAATCTAAATCTTGGAACTTTTTCTCCATTTTTTTCGGGAAGCAATTTTTCCAACATTGCTTTTTTTACTATTTTTTTAGCTTTTTCCAACTTTCGCTGATGAAGGGTGATAAGGTGGTCGATTCTTGCGAAAAAGCTAGCCGATAATGATTTGCGTCGTCTATTTTTTTGGAACCAGTAACATTTGGTGTCGATTTCAGTCAGCTATCATTTTCGACAGACTGGGAACCCCAGTGGATTCGTCCTATCTTTTTCGCAGATCGATAATCTGCAAAAAGATCATCATGGATTTGAAATCGAGAAACTCAGGATGCTCTAGGAACCTCATAATAAGGTATCATACGGTCCAAAAGTGGTGCTTTCACGACATAGGGCTTAGTCGCATCTGCCTATGTCCTACTAATTACAGAGTGCATCTCAGTCGTATGATAATGTTTTGCACTAACGCTCAGCATATAACCACCTGTTCCATAAAACAGGATCATTTTCCGCCATTATCAGATGCTTATATCCATCGTCCAGTGCACATCGACAAGCTCAGCCCAACTTACGCTGTTCCCAATCATCTGTGAATCCCTTTAAACCGGATTCTCGGTGTTTTTCCGATTATTCATGAATGTCCCTCCCAGCAGCAAGCGAAGTTCCTGAATTCCTGCCATATCCTGTTCTGAACCGGTAAGATTCGAAAGCATATCCACCAATTCTTTTGGAAGTCTCTGCAATTTCTTCTTCCAGATCGCTCATGGTAGTTTCTGTATTTCTTGGAAAGGCTTTTCCAGCTCCTTCATAAAGTCTTGTAGCATAGCATCCGGAAGACTGTCAATTCCGTTCACAATAGGATGAATCCACTTATCATAGAGGAGTTCTTTTCCCTGCTCTTCTGTAAGATTTTCTATCGTTTCTTTCGTTTTTAAATGAAGTGCATCTTCCTTATCCTTTATTTCGCTCTTTTAAGCTCTTTTTCCTCACTGTTATATCTGTCTGCTTTTTGAAGGAGGGAAATGAGTTCTCCGTTGTTTTTCAGCATCTTCCTGTAAATTCTTTAAAACCACCTTCATGTTTTTAAAAACAAAGGCATCATTTTCATCACTTAGTACCTCGGAAATGCTTTCCTTATCCTCTTCGGAAAGGGATTCCAGAAGCTCTTCGATAGATGCTCCTACTTCTTCCAGCTCTCTTCTCTTTAGAGACAGCTCTGATAGTTCTTCCGTAAGGCATCGTTTCTGGACTAAGTCAAAGGGCAGAATGTGTCCTTTCCAGCCCTCCTGCAGCTCTACCTCTTTCCCATTTTTCTTTTTGATAAGCATATTGGGGTCAACCTGTTTTATCGCCTGCATCCCCTCTGTCTGGATAAGCTCAATATCCCCTGCAATTTCCGTGTATTCTTTTTCAAAAAGCTCATAAGCCTGATAAGGGTCTAAAAGAGATACAGCGTCAAATCGAGAAAAAAAGTTCCGCCGTGAGAGACTCCTCTGTCTTAGGCACTGACAGGCTTTCCGCTCCTTCAATGAGGGAAGATGCCAAAATCTCCCCAAAATCCTGAAAGGCATTTTGAAAATGATGCAAATAGTTCTCCACATCTTGATTCTTCTTCACTGTATTCTTAATCTCTTCCGTCCGCAGCTTAAGATATCCTCCCTCTCCGATAAAGAGCTCCTCTTTTTAAGCTTGGAAATTCTTTTCCAATACGGAGCAAATTTTCCCAATTCTCCTTCCGGAATTCCGCCGAACATAGAGGCATAGATGTCATAGCTCTCTGCCTCCTCCTGGGAATCCACATAGCGGGGAATATTCAGATTGTAATCATTTTCCCGAATCTCTTTAAGACTGACTAATCGGGAAAACTTGGGGACGGTTCTTCTCTCTTTTACGGTATCTACAATTCTCCGAATATCGGATGCACGAAGCTTGTTGTTCTTTCCCTCTTTGGCAAACCCTTTAGAAGCGTCGATAATCAAAACATCCGTATTCTCTCTCTTTTGCCGAAGCACCATGATTATGGTCGGGATACCAGTACCAAAGAAAATATTGGCAGGAAGGCCGATGATGGCTTCAATGTTATTTTTCTCAATTAGATTCTTACGAATTACACCCTCTTCTCCTCCTCGAAAAAGCACTCCATGGGGAAGAACAATGGTCATCATGCCATCCGGTTTTAGATGATACAAATCATGGAGAAGAAAGGCATAGTCTGCCTTGGATTTTGGTGCTATACCATATCCTTTATATCTAGAATCATTTTCCTTTCCTTCCGGATCCCAGCGTTGCGAGTAAGGAGGATTACTCACCACTGCATCCACATAGAGAGGATCATAGGTTCCCTGTGGATCTGCCTCATCAAAATAAGGCCAGTCCTCTTCCAAGGTGTCTCCATTTCTCGTTAAGATATTGTCCGGCAGTATTCCCCGCATCACAAGATTCATTCTGGTTAAGTTATAGGTATTTGCCTTTAACTCCTGCGCATAGTAGCGAATACGGTTTTTATCTTCGATATACTTTGCCGCAGTCTTTCCTATGTTGATGAGCAGGCTTCCCGAACCGGAGGTCGGATCATAGATCTTAATCTCCGTTCTTCCTTTTAGGTAATTCGCAAGGATTTCGGACATCAGAAGCGAAACTTCATGAGGCGTATAGAATTCTCCCGCCTTTTTTCCGGCATTTGCCGCAAAGTTGGAAATCAGGTACTCATAAATAAACCCTAAAACATCATAATCCTGCTTTCCATTCATCGGGATTTCATTGATTAACTGAATTAAATCGCTGACTGCTTTGGTCTGTGTCTTCGTATTTTCCCCAAGCTTCGAGAGTCCGGTTTCCAAAGTATTAAAGATGCCCTCAAACACTTTTTGTGGGATGGGGAAATTAAACGGCTGAAAGAAGAAAGGGCAACCCGTACATTATCCACGGAAAAATCAGACCCCATCTGAATCCATGTAGAAAACAAATCTTTATAAGAGATAAAATATCCTAAGCTTCGCTGTGCAATGCTTTTTCCGGAATAGGAATCCTCTGAATCTTCATTCACATACTTTCGGATAGAATCCGCATCATATCCTCGAGACAGAAGCCACTGTTCTTCTTTATCCGACAGATATTTATAAAAAATGAAGCCAAGAATATAGTCCTTATAATCACTGGCTTCGATTTTCGACCGCATACGATTGGCGGATTCCCAGATTTTAGCTGCAAGTTGTTGCTTGTTCATTATATGCCCCTCTTTTTCTTCAAACTTGCATTCTATTTTTATCTTTTTTTCCCTTTACTCTTCAACAAAGAGCCGTTTTGTATTTTTCACATTATCTTCACAAATTCCCCGAAATTTTTCAGTTTCATTTCAGCTTCACTTTGTATTCTCTTTGCAGGAAAGGAAATCACAGCTTTCCGAAAAGGCTTCAGCTGACAAAAGCATTTTCCCAAAAAGCCAAGAAGCCGAAAGCGGGATATCCGCAGAAAAAAGAAGAAATACTCATCCTAATAAAAAAGAAAAGATTAAAGAAACGTAGAACGCAAAACTTTAATCGGAAAAGAGGAGCTTATGAAAAAGAATTTGAAAAACAAGAAAAATGTAGCCTTATCCCTTTTGGGGAATCGGAATGGTGCTTGCCTTTAAATGCCTGCAGTGCATCCGGACAGAGTGCCACTGCGGCAACCCTCGCCGGTGCTGAAGCCATTACCAAGGGGAGAAAACCGTCATCACCATTCAAAACAATACGGTATCCATTAACGGAAACGGCGCAACGGCAGAAGGAAAAACCATCACCATCAGTGAAGCGGGGACTTATCAATTAAGCGGAAAGCTCAGTGAAGGACAGATTAAACTGAAGACTGAGGGCAATGTGAACTTTATCTTCGATAATTTCTCCCTCTCGAATTCCAAGGATGCCCCAATTGTCGGAGAAACAGGAAATCTGAATATTTACCTTAATGAAAATACGGAAAACACGGTAAGCGATCAGAGAGCCGCCAATACGGAAGAGGAAAACACTTCTACTGAAAGTAAAAATGCACAGAACACAGAGATTCGCTCTAATGAAAGCACAGATACGGGAGCCGCAAGCAATACCTCTGATAAAAATGCAAGCACAAAGACCGATACTTCCGAAGAAGTCTATGATTCCGCTATCTATAGTGAAAATGACATCACAATCTCCGGTAAGGGAAAACTCACGGTTGAGGGCGGCTACGAGGATGCCATTCACAGTAAGACCAATCTCACCATTGAAAACGGAACCTACACCATCACAGCTTCTCACCACGGTTTAAATGCGAAGAAGCTCCTTACCGTAAAAGACGGTTCCTTTGATATCACAACGGTAGAGGACGCACTGCACTCGAAGGGTGATGTCACAGTTGAAAAAGGGACCATCGACATCAATGCGGGAGACGATGCGCTCCATGCGGATAATACCCTGACGGTGAAGGACGGTACCATCAATATCAAAAACTCCAACGAAGGTTTGGAAGGAATCACCGTAAATGTAGAGGGCGGAGACATTGCCATTTCTTCCACAGATGACGGTATCAATGCAGCCGGAGAGTCCGAGGACGGTTCTACCGTAAGTTACGCCATCAATATCTCCGGAGGAAAAATCAAGATTGTTCCGGGTGGAGACGGAATCGATTCCAACGGAGACCTGAATGTTTCCGGCGGAACCATTATCGTAGACGGTCCGTCAGACGGAGGAAACGCTCCGATTGACTATGACGGTACGGCAACCGTGACAGGCGGCACAATCCTTGCGAGCGGTAACTCCGGAATGTTCCAGGGCTTTAACGGAAATAATTCCACACAGTCCAGCATTATCTACTATCTTGATGGAAATGCGAATGCCGGAGATACCATCAAAGTTACCGATGAATCCGGAAAAGAAATCTTCTCCGCAAGTGATCTCACACAAAGCTACAATGCCGTGCTTTACAGCAGTCCGGATCTGGAAAACGGTAAGACCTATAAAGTGAGTGCCGGAAGCAATGAAGAATCCGTAACGATTAACGATACCACAAATACCATCGGAAACGGCGGTATGGGCATGGGGCAGCCCCCGATGGGCGGTAACAGACAGCGCGGCGGACAGGAACAAAATGACAGTAACGGTATGGGACAGCCTCCGATGGGCGGACATGGAGAACGTGGTCAAGGACAGGGTCAGCAAGGCGGCCGCGAACAGAACAACAGGCAGAATGACATGGGACAACCTCCGATGATGGGAAACAACGGTCAGAACGACGGTAATGACCAAGGACGCCCCCCTATGCCTCCTATGGGGGAAACCGGTCAAGACGGAATGCAGGGTCAACCTCCTATGGGCGGACAGGGCCAACGTGGCGGTCATGGACAGAGTAATAGTCAAAATGGTATGGGACAGCCCCCAATGATGGGCGGTAACGAGCAAAACAGCGGTATGGAGCAGGGAAGACCTCCTATGCCTCCCATGGACGGTAACGGTCAGCATGGCGGTGACAGTATGGGGCAGCCCCCGATAATGGGCAACAACGAAAAGCGTAGCGGACAAAGTCAGGGTAAGGGACAGAATTCCGGCTCCAAGAAAAAGAATACGTCCAAAAGTGGAAGCAATAAAAATTCCCAAAGTAATAAGCCACAGAAACCTAACGAAAACGGAAGCACAAGGTCAAACAACAAAGATGAAGCAAACTCACAAAAACAGAATACAAATAATTCAGCAAAACCAAATGATGTTACAGACGGAAGTACAAAAACGAACTAATTGCTTCCCGGAAAGGAGAAAGCATGAAAAGACAATTCGCCCTAATACCAGCCTATAAACCGAACGAAAATTTGATTTCCTTTATACAGTCTCTGGAAACAAGGGGACTCGAGGTAGTAGTGGTGAATGACGGCTCAGGGGAAGACTATCTTCCCCTCTTCCATAAAATTCAGGAGCAGAGCCTTGCAAAAGTCATTCACCTTGAAAAAAATCAAGGGAAGGGTGCCGCTCTAAAAGCAGGGCTTTCCTACCTGAATACCATAAACGATGACTTTCAAGTCATTACCCTCGATGCGGACGGACAACATTCCTTACAGGATGCTCTCTTCCTCTTACAGAAGTCTTTGGAGAGCGAAGGAAGCCTTTTTCTCGGATCCAGAGCGCAGTCCAAGGACTCTCCACTCCGTTCCCGCATCGGAAATTACATTACAAAAAAGGTGTTTTCCCTCACTACCGGGGTAAGGGTAGAGGACACCCAGACCGGAATGCGTGCCTTTTCAAAGCAACTAATTCCGAAGCTTCTCAAAATTCAGGGAAATCGCTACGAGTACGAGATGAATATGCTTTTAGACTTTGCGAAGCAGGGCATTCCCATAAAAGAATATCCCATTGAAACCATTTATATTAACGACAATGAAGAAAGTCACTTTGATACCGTGAAGGATTCTATCCGGATTTATAGTCAGATTTTGAAGTTTATCTCGAGTTCCCTGCTCTCCTTCTGTATCGACTTTCTGCTCTATACATTGAGCTTCGCCCTAAGCGGAAGCATCCTTTTTTCCAATGCTTTTGCCCGACTCATTTCCTTACACTGCAACTTTTTTATGAATAAAAACTATGTATTTCAAAATACTTCCGAACGGACAGGGAAAGAGAATCCCGCTTGGAAAGAAATAGCGGAAGAGACCGAGAATGTGACCGCAAAGGGAGAAAAAGTTGAACGAACAGAAGCGATAAAGAGGGAGCATTTAAAGGAATATCTCTCCTACTTGGGACTTGCCCTATCTCTCTTTACCATTAACACGCTGCTCTTAAGTGCGATTGCAGAAGTTCTCGGCATGAACGCCTACTTAGCAAAAATCATCACCGAAATTCTTTTATTTATCTTGTCCTACTTTGTACAGAAACATCTCGTATTTTCCAAACAGGAAAATGTGCCGTTTCACACTGAAAATACGACTCACGCCAATGAATGCACTGCGTGAAGCACGGGGCAACACACTTAGAATACAAACATTACCTCGTAATGTTCACCATAAAGAAGGGAGAAATCCATTGAAAAGACTGAATACAAAAAAAGCGGGCCTTCTCTACGGCCTGGTCTTATTTTCCTATACAAGCTATGCACTCCTCGATACCTTTGTCATCCCGCATCCGATGAAGACAGTCCTGGCTGAGAGTGCGAATATCGAAGCAACAAGCAGGATAAAAGAAAGCATAGAAGCCAAAATCAATGAGAAGTTGGGGCTTTCCGAAGCTACGGTGGCCTCTCTTACGGAAAATACAAACGGAAATAGTAGCGAAAGCGCAGGACAAAGCGCAAGCGAAGCTGAAAACAGCTCGGAAAGTGCAGTAAGCAGCTCCGGAGCAAGCAATGCCTCCGAAAGTGGCACAAATACCACCTCCTCCTCCATAGAGGGCGGTACCGTAATCGGAAGCTATTCCGACAGCAATGTTTCCATAACAGTAAAGGAATACCGGGAGTATGACAGTGCTATTTATGTAGCGGACATCACTGTATCGGATGTTTCCTATTTAAAAACTGCCTTGGCAAGCAATACCTACGGCAGAAATATCACGGATACCACCTCCAACATAGCAAGCGATAACAACGCTATCCTTGCCATTAACGGAGACTACTATGGGGCAAAGGCAAAGCGGCTATGTCATTCGAAACGGAAGCCTATACCGAGACAGTTCCGGAAACAGAGACGCCCTTGCCATTATGAAAAACGGAGAATTTAAATTTGTATCAGAGGGTGAAACTTCCGCAGAAACACTGCTTCAAAACGGTGCCTTACAGGTATTTTCCTTCGGCCCGGTACTCTTGGAAGACGGCAGTATTTCCGTTACGGAAAATGACGAAGTCGGTATGGCTATGGCCAGTAACCCGAGAACCGCTATCGGCTATCTCGGAAAAAATCACTATGTCTTTGTGGTTTCGGACGGAAGAACCAATGAAAGCGCAGGACTGAGCCTTTATGAGCTGGCAAGCTTTTATGAAGAGTCTCGGGGTTTCCGATGCCTACAATCTGGACGGCGGCGGATCTTCCACCATGGTCTTTAAGGGTGAAGTAATCAATACCCCCACCACTAACGGGCATTCCAGTGAGGAAAGAGCGGTCAGCGATATTCTTTATATAGGAGGTAAGTGGTCATGAAGAAAACAATCCGGTATTTATTCCTATCCGTATTTGTCTTTGTTTTTGCGCAAATATACGAGTATTTTTCCCACGGTGTATACTCAAACTATATGCTTTACGCCTTTTTGATTCCCTTCCTGGGGCTTGCTCTGCCACGCTTTCTATTGCACAGTCTTAAGAAAGCCCTCCCGACAAATTCCCGTTTCCTATGGAAATGCGGAATTGCAACCCTTACGCTAGGCTCTATCTATAAAGGCATACTCGAAATATACGGAACAAACGGCTACTTTGAATTCCCCTACCTCCTACTAGGTGGTATTCTCTGTATCCTTGGACTTCTTTCCCTATTTTCAAGAGAAAAACAAAGTATGGGGCTGTAAAAAATCAAAATAGTTTTCTAAGCAATATAGGTCTAAATTTGGGGCACGCTCTCGCTAGCTTCGCCTGACTGAGCAGTGGTTTTGTTAACCACTGCTCACTTTGCTTCGCAAAGCAACTTCCTTCGGAAGTTGGTCTCGTACAGGACAACTTTTCTGATGAAAAGTTTGTCCTTACGTAGCGGATACTAAGCGAAAAACTTCGATTCTCTTGTTTTTCGCAAGTATCGGGCTCAGACTACCCCTCATTTAGACCTATATTGCCGAAAATCTATTTTTTTATTTTAATTTTTATACAGCCCCATTATATTAGTTTAGCTTGTTTCACTTTTGCTATATCTTACGTTTTCTTCTTATACCTTTATCTTTTTCTTTTTGCTTTCCATAAAGCAATAGAACGAAAAGAGTGAGCAAACTGATTAAGGATGCAAAAAGCATAGTAAAGCATCTTTGAGCTGTCCGCTGTTTTTTACCTTTTCCAAGTCCCGCTTTTTCTAAGGGTTCCTAAAAAGCTTTTTAAGACGCCTTAATTCTGCCAATTCTTCTCCTGATAAGGCTCGCTTTCTGCTTATGGCAAGAAGCTCATCTATCCGCTTTTCTATTTCTCTAGCCGTTCTCGGAACTTTCGGATTGCTATTCCACTTCTCCTCCGGCTTTTCAGCCTCCGGAGTGCCCCCCATCCGGAACAGGGGGAATGATTTCCGGCTCTCCGGGTCCACCCGGGGTCGGCGGAACAACGACAATCGGCCTCGGACCGTGACCGCCTCCGCCACCGCCGATTCCACCGCTTGAACTTGGCGTATATTTATTATCAAAAACAATATCCGTTACTTCTTCTCCATCCTTATAAATCTTCTTTTCTACAATCAAATCATAAATGCTATCCTCGCTTTGTCTTACATCAAAGCTGATTGTATAGACAGAAGGATCATAAGTATAACCGGGAAGTCCGTCATTCACTTCTTCTAAGGTATAGTTGAAAGTTCCCGGTTCTGTAAAATGTATCGGCTCAAAGGCTGTGTGCCCCTCTCCCACAAGCATCACGATTTCACTATCCGAGAAGCTGCCATCCGGCATAGGCTGTCCGGTCCCCGGCTCTTCCGCTTTCAGATTAAATTCGAAATTGGCGGCAGATGCGGGAGGAGTACCGGAAATAATCTTATCCAGTTCTATTCTTCCCTCTGTGGAATAAGGCTTAAAAGTGTTCGTGAACTCCAACTCATCTCCCGATACCAAAGCTAAGAACCTACCACTTCCAAAGTCCCCTACCGAAACCTTTATATTTCTTATCGGATTTTGGTCATTTTCCACTCCGGGATAATCTCCACTTTCCGTAATCGTGTATTCATACACTCCTCGCGCCGAGAATACAATCTTTCCAAAATCCACCTCTCCACCATCCGCATCCGGGTTTTGCAGTTTCAGACTGTCTCCCGTCCCGGCAGCGGCAGGCATCGGACAGGAAGGATGTTTTCTCTTTAAGGTAAAGGAAAAGTGATTACTGATATCCGGGGTCCTAAGTCCGGGCGCTGCAGAAAGGAATTTTTGCACCTTAAATTCCGTCTCATAAGATGCAGCCCCATAAGCATTGCGGAAGATAAGGGGATGATCCGCATTGTAGGTCAAATCCGAGGTCAGCTGTCTATGGTCAGGGTCTTTCACGGTAATGGTAACAAACTTTTCTCCCATATCCAGTGGTATATAACCGGGAGCATATAAGCCTTCTTCTTTAATCTTATACTTATAGGTTCCGGGACGAAGCAAGCGGATATTGGTAAAGCTTGCCGTACCTCCGTCGGCATCGGGATTTTTGATGGAAGGCAGAGGATGTCCATCTTTATTCTCTAGCGGTGCACCGGCAACACCTTCCATAGTGTAAGTGAATTTGTTCGCAATCGAGCCCGGAGTCGTTCCCGGCTGTATCTCCAGAACCTTCTTTACAGGAAGGTCAAAAATATACGGCTTTACCAGTCTATGTTTTGCAAAGGACTGCAAGGTTTCCACAATCGCAGTGGATGGAGGCTGTGTTCCCTTAAACTGAATACACTTCATCTGTGCCGTATTGACATTCTTCACGCTGACTTTCGCCTGATCTGTCGTTGCCTTCATTTTCAGATTGGCAAGCAGTAAACCTTGCTGGTCCAAGGTGAATTTCTTTCCGGCAGCTGTAGTACGAAGGTCAAAGGCGATAGCCTGAATCTGCTTCTTATCTATACCGGTATTTGCGCTCTCGTTTTCATAGTTCCATTCTTTCCAAATGCTTGTGCCGGTATTCTTAGGGTTATTCGGATTTCCATCCGTTGCCCAGCCCGGATCATACAGTGCTTTACCAAGGTCTTTTTGTGCCTCGGTCGGAACGCTGTAGGAAACGAATACTCGGGGTTTTAGCGTATCCAAAGTAGCTGAATTGGCAGGATCATAGGTTCTCTTTGTAAGCATGGTTTCAATATCTACGCCGTCAAATTCCCCGTTCTTATCTCCTAAAAGATCGAAAAGTACCATATTCGTGGTTCTGGTTGTCGCAGCCGCCTGATAAAGTATACGATATTTATAAGGGTCTCCCATATAGCTGATATTGTCTGTTAGATAATTCGAGTTAATCTCTGTTGATACGGTATTCGTAAAGCCCGCTTCCAAAACCGTGACCGTCCCATAGACCATCGGTCTTTGAATAACCGAAGTGGTAAAGCGAGAATTCAATTGAGCCGCATCACGTCGAATATTCTTATAATAGCGAATCTTTTCCAGAACAGGAAATTTCCCCCGTTCATCGGATATATAGTTCCCAAACCAGACCGTGTTCGGGTCCGTGTTGACATAGCCCACGGTATTCACCACATTTCTTCCCCTGTCAACAATATTGAAGTAGGGGTTACTTAGGGTATAGGTCAGCTTCCAGCCACTTCGGTTAAAACGCTTACTCCAAAGACGGTGAACGGGATCGTTCGGTGCGGAAAAACGAATGATCATCATATCCTGCCCCGAACCTTCCCAGTTTTTGGAGATTTCAACCGTATAATCATGTCCCTTCTGATATCGCAAGGAAGGCGTAACCGCCCAACCGTCAAGCCAGGTTCCGATATCAATGGAACTGTCGATAACCTCCGTTCCTGCGGGCAATAAATCATAGATGATACCTTGGTTAACTTGATAGGTTTTGGTATATTCATCTCCTTGAAGACTGGCGGGTAATGAGCCGTAATTTATTCCTTGAACACAGACATCGATGGTTTGTGTACCGGTTTCAGGATGATCCTCAAAGTTTTTATTGACCTTGGTAAGTTGGGAAACGATGTTTAAGGGGGTCAGAACATAGCCTATCTGCGGCCAGTAATGCCCAATACGTGTTCCTACATTTGTAGGATTGTTATATTGCCTGCCTTCTGCAACTGCGGCTCCTGCAAGAAAAATTGACATTATAGTCATCTGTTCTCTCCATAGTGGCAGATATGGTATTCTGCATATCCGGAGTGGGAGTAATGTCAATGGTATAGCTACATTCAAACTCATTCCTATAGTAGGGGGAGTTTTGCCTTATTTGTAATCCTACTATCGCTTTTTTATCGCCCGGGACAACTTGCTCCAGACTAATCTGATTGTTTACACCAATAGCCGCTCCGGAATTTGCAGTATAGACCGGTGGCGTCTGCCCCGGCTCCGTAGTAAACACCGCTTTTCCTTGGCTATCATAGGAAAATGCTCCATACTTAAAGTAGTTTGTTTCAGTTTTTTTTCTCAACCATACTTCTACCGAAGGATAGTTCTGACTCCTCGGCCGTATGTTGGGCTTTTCATTAAACTTAACGCCGGAAACTATGGAATTTACCTGCTCCACATCATAAACCTTCATCCAATCCAGATAGATACTGCTATAATGGTAGTCATCCTCTGTAAGAACATAGGGGCTTCCCCCCCGATAAAAGTCGCGTTCGGTTCCCGTATCATGTTCGAGCTCATACAGATCACCCTTTGCAAGGTCCGTGCTAACGGTCTTTCCGTTCAAAGGACTCGGGTAACGCATTTTGGAAGTAAAGAGATAGTACTTTCCGTCAGTGATCGTAACTCCGGAACCATTCGGATCCGCGCTTCCATTTGAAGTAGAATAGTTCGTTCCGGAGAAAGCTATATTTTCGGCATTCGCTTTGTACATCGCAGAAAGGCTAAAGCTCTTGGTCCGCGTTCCGTGTCGTAAGGGAGCGCTTTTTCCTTCCTTATAGATACTCTGTAAGCCAAAGATATCCAGCAAGTTCTGTCTTTCCTCAACAGCATATTTTTTATAGGAAAACATCCCGCCACCCTTTGGCGCGGGGAAGATTCTCATCACCTCGCTCTGCGGGACAGATAAATTCTCTCTCTTATGTCCATCCGCCCAGATTTCCGTAAATCGAATCCCATTATTTATTTGTAATCCATTCTCCGCTACATTTTGTGTAGGATCATCTATTGCCGCTTTCAATTTTGAATAGTGATACTTAAATAAAAGGGCATAGAGCTGAGAATTGTATTTCGCATAGGGAGAGTAATTGTGTTCCGTTAGATACGGTTCATTATCCGGTAATCTGTAAACGCTGGGGTCTTGGGATATACCAACCTGATCTCTTCCAATAGGATTTACAAGGTATCGTTCATTTCCTGCCGGGAGAGGGTCAGTAGGAAGAAGATCCATATACTTGGTGATATTTCTATATCCGTCTCGTGCATAAACTTCGATATTATCCTGCCCGTCCAGATTATAAAGATAATAGTCTCCTCTGTAATCCATAGGCATCTTTTTCGCACCGACAAGCTCACCTCCATCCATTTTGCTAGGATCTATATTAAGCTGATATGTAAAGGGCTGTGAACTTCCCCTTGCTCTGTCTACTCTTACATACCATACGGCATAAAAGTAGTCATTTGCGTCGGCCGGCACCGCCCCCCAAGAAGGATCCCATTTAAAGAATACACCTCCATTTACATCGGCAGTACCCGGCTTCAATGTGACCTTCGTCGGATTGACTTTGGTTTCTACATGAACCGACATCCTTTTCTCGGACTCTCCATTTAAGATTCCGCTGTTTTCAATCTTTAATTGAATAGGAAACTCATAACCGTAGACACCTTTATTCAGTGCATTATCATGTCGCACCTTCAACATGCTGGGAGTGAGGTCGTAAGCAAAGTCCGCCTTAAAGGTGATTCCGCCACTTAATATGTTATAGTTCTGTAAGCACAAGAAGGGCTCCCCGTCCTTTTCTTCCAAGGTATAGTTGAAGCTACTCTGGTCGTTGGTATCCGGGGCCATGGGAATTCCGTGCCTAACAGAAGGCTCCACCTTATATACCCAGTTTTCCCTATTGGTAGACACAGTGATTTTATTTTGATTCCAAGCAGCATCATCCCAGCCCTTAAAGATACGGGCAGGGATATAAAGCTTTACAGCCCCGGGATCGTATTTTGTATTTTTATCTCCTCTTAGGGTCATCTCTACCGCAAGTGTTGTCGTATTCACTGCATTGGAATAATATTCAGGCGGAACAATACTTAGTTTTTCCTGTTTTCGTATATCTCCATTACTGCCATCCTTATAACTATGCCCGGTCCTTGCCGCCACTGTTCCGGCATTAGGATCCGCCGGTTCCTTCCAATACGCCCGCAATTCATGCGTAACAATCCCCAGGTCTCTTCTCCTTCTTGCCAGTACGAAGGTACTGAAATGTTTTGTGGAGAAAACGAGACTTTCCTCCTCTTCCTTGACCGGAAGAATCTCTGTCGGACGTCCTTCGGAAAGATGCACAATGCGAAGTTCATCCTCCGCTTCTATCTCATCTTTCTCCTTTTTATCATCTTTCTCCACTTTAGCTTCTTTTTCCGCTTTAGCTTCTTTCTCCGTTTTAGCTTCTTTTTCCGTTTTATTTTCACTCTCTGCTTTAGTCTTTTTCTCTTCCTTCTCCGCTTTTTTTAATTTTTATCTACTTCTTTTTCTATTTCTTCATTTTTCCAGCTGTTCTTCGAATTTTTTTGCAAGTTCGGAATCCGTTACTTTCTTCTACTTTCTTGCCTTCGTTCTTTCCTTCTGCTTCCTCTGCCTTGCTTTTGAGCTTCTCTTGTCTCTGAAGATTCTTCCTTTGTAGTCGAATCCTCTGTATCGTTTCCTATGATTTCTTCTTCTCGCTCATCTTCTTCGAGATCTTCCTTTATTGTTTCCGTCTTTTTCCAGACGGATTTCGACTTTTTTCCATTCTTAGGCTGGACTTCTGTTTCTACCCCGTCAATTTCCCGGTAAAAAGAAATATCCACCACTTCTAAAACCTCTATCTCCGGTTCTTCCTTTGCTTCTACTTCTTCTACTCCTTTTACTTCTTTTTGCTTCTTCTGCTTCACCTTTTTCTTCTTTTTGATTCTATTTTTTTCTTCTTTTGATTCTATTTTTTTCTTCTTTTGATTCTATTTTTTTCTTCTTTTGATTTTTTTCCTTTTTCTTCTACTTTTCGCTTCTTTCTTCGCATCCTCCTTACGATATTCTGCTTCCAATGCAGCCTTTGCTTCCTCGATAATCGACTCCTCTTTCAGGATTTCCACTTTCATCGTGGTTCCTTCAAAAAGGTTTTATCTCCAAAAAAATAGCCGTTACCGTAAGGTCATGGTCTGCCTGCTCACTAAAAGAACCGGCGTCCATATATACCGCTTTTTTCTTCTGTGCTTCTTCTTCGGAAAGTCCGGACTCTCCCGCTTCAGAATTTTCTTCGGAGCCATCCTCAGCGCCTATCTCCTCCGGGCGATCTTCTGCAATATTTTCTCCGTTTTCAGCCTGATTGCCGGCTTCCTCTTCATTCACGGATGAAATCCCCTCTTCTGAAGAGACACTCTGCTCATTTTCGCTATCATGGCTTACACTCTGCGGTTCTTCCGACTCAATCCGTTCGGCTATCTCTTCCAAATTTCCCTCTGCACAGCTTATTCCCTGCATACTTCCTACAAGTAAAACAAAGCACAGGAAATACGCCATTCCTTTTTTGAAGATCTGCCTTGACCATAATTTCGGCTTAAATAAGCCACTCTCGAAATGGATATCCTTCTCGCTCCCCAGTCTTTTCATCATATACCTCTGCTTTCTTAATTTCGTGTATGATATATACTTCTGCAACTTTCCTATATGCATAAGTACCCTTAACTGTTTATCGACAATATTAGAGATTTTTTTATCCGTTTTCGACCCATTTTTTTATTAATATTTTATAAAAACAGGATTTATTCGTCAAGATTTTTCCTTAAATCATCCAATGTTTTTTTCCGTAGGATTTTTCCGCGTAAAAAGAAGCCTCGAGGAACAGATCCTCGAGCTTCTTTGTCATTTCTTCTTTCTTCCGTAAATGCCGTAGAAGGCAAGTCCGAGAATACTTACGATAAAGGCAGCTGCATAATAGAGCATCTTAGAGCTGTCATCCGTCCTTACCATTCTCGTCCTCTCCCAAAAACATCAAAAAAAGCACCATATCTGTTGTTCTGGTGTCCGCGTTCGCCCAATAGAAGAGTCTTTTGGATATACCCAACAGTGTTCATTGCACTCCTCTGCTTTCCTTTTCTGTGCCGTCATAAAGATGCCTATTTATTTTAAAAAATAAAAATTGAAGTTTAAAATTTTTAACGAATCCATGGTAAAAGCACAATGAAATGGATGTGCTTCTTCTCACTCTCGACCTTTATCTCCCCTTTATGCATCGTGACAATTTCCTTGGCAATGGAAAGGCCGAGCCCGTAACCCTTTCCTCCGGAATGAGACTCATCGAGTCTAAAGAAGCGTTTAAATAAATTCTTTCTTTCCTCATCGGAAAGCTCCTTTTCTATAACATTGGATATACCGAGCACAAGCAATTTTTTCTTTTTCACTAAAGATAATTCCGTGGCTGTATTCGGAACAGAGTACTTTAAAGCATTTTCCAAAAGGATGGAAAGGAGCTCTTTTAGCTTCTCTTCATTTCCCGAGACAAACAGCTCTTCTTCGATTGTATATTCCAGACTTCTCCCCTTATCAAAAAACAAGGGTTCAAAGTTCATACACTCGTGCTCCGCAATATGGGATAAAGACAAGTTTTCAAACTGCTCTTTTCTATCCTGCAGATTTTCCAATCGGCTTAAATCCAGTAGCGACTCTGTCAAATGCTTCATCCGAGTACTCATTTCCTCGATACCCGCAATATTGTTTTCGATATTTTTGACGCAGCAACTCCTCTGATACCAAAAGTCTTTCTCCGGATTGGAAGAAAAGTTTCTCCATATTTTTTTGCAGATTTCCGACATTGTTTATAATCACCGTAAGCGGTGTTTTCAGCTCATGAGAGGCATCGGAAATAAACTGTCTCTGACTAAGCATCGCTTCTTTTACCGGTCTTACGCTTTTCCGTACAAAAAAGCGGGATAAGATGATAATGAGAGTAGAGAGGAGAAAGAATAAAGCAATCAGGACTATCGAATGTCTCTTGATACTCTTTATTTCCTTGCTAAAATCCGTTACAGCAATACGATAGGAAGGCTTCGTTCTTTCCGCTTTTGTATTTTCTCCATTTTCCGGCTTAAAGTCTTCAGGAGAATGAAAACCCTCAGGAGAAATATCCTTTTCACAGTAATACTGTAGCTCCCCCCCTCCCATGGAAGAGTAAAAGATTCCTTTCCCCCTTTTTATCTTAGACAGGGCATCCTGTACCAGCTTTTTCCTCCGTGTCCGTTTCCAGAAAATAATCCTCTCCGAAACTTTCCAGGACTTCTCCATTGTCTGAAATAAAGATTTGGTATATGGGATAATTTTTCCGAAACGGAATGGTTCATCGGACCTTGCACAGATGATGAAAGTGCATTTTTCACTCCGGAATACAGGCTATTTCTATTAAAGAAGAAAAGAAAAAGCAGCAAAAAGAGCAGTAGAAAAAAATGCTGACCGCAGAAAGCAGCAGGGTCAGTCTTTTTTTGTAATTGTTCAATCATGCGTTTCTTCCTCCGGTGATAGCCTAGTCCGCGGCTTGCCACGATTGTAATATCCGAGGAAAGAGCCTTCAATTTCTTCCGTAAAAACCGATATAGACCTCGACATTGTTTTTCCGTTGCATCGCTGTCAAAACCCCAGATTTTTTTCCAAAAAGGTATTTTTTTCGTGATATTGTTCTTGCCTTCGCTTAAAAAGCAGTTTCATCATCTGAAACTCCTTCGAGGAAAGACGAAGCGCATTTTCCCCGGAAACAAGCTCCGAGGAGTCCAAGTCGAGGAGGTATTTCCGAAGCTGATTTGATTGACCTCTTTTCCTTGTCTCCGAAGAAGTGCATTGATACAGGCAAGCAGCTCTCTCTTATCAAAGGGCTTTGTCAGATAATAATCCGCACCGGAGTCAAGTCCCTCCACCCTGTCCAAAATGTCCGACTTCGCAGTCAGCATCAAAATCGGAAGTCCGTTTTTCTCTTTACGAAGAGTCCTTGCTACCTGAAAGCCGTTCAGCTTCGGAAGCATCAAGTCCAAAATCAATAAATCAAAATGCGCATTACGCGCAAGCTCCAAGCCTTCTTCCCCGTCATAAGCCAAAAAAACGCCGTGTTCGCTTTCTTCCAATATTTCTTTCAAAGACTTTGCAAGCAATACTTCATCTTCGACTACCAAGATCTGCATACCGACTCCTTCTCAAGCTTGTTTTCCCTTACTTCACAGCTTAGCCCGAATCTTACTTCACAGCTTAGCCCGAATCTTACTTCACAGCTTAGCCCGCATCTTAATTCAATCCTTGGCTAAACTCCGGCGCATCATTTTTATGCATAGCGTATTACATTCTTATTTTATGCTTCATTCACTGCATCCGACTCTAAAGAGTGTAGGGAATACTGTCAAGAAAATCCGTATTTTTCCTTTTTCTCTTCTTCTTTTTACCTATTTTAAATTCATTTTTTTCATTTGCAAAAAACTTCATAAAAGCATTGCTATTCCCTTTACTTTAGTGATACACTTAGTCGGGTTTTCAGTTAAATGCAGTAATAAAATATAGACAAATTAAGTTAAACATTTAGACTGATTTGGCTTCTATGTCGAAAGCCCTTAGATGAGAAAAATGGAAAGCCCTTTCTTCTCGTCATAAATTCTAAAAAGGAGGAAAGATTGATGAAAAGCAGTGATGGCACGGATCCGGGAGCCTATGATTTTACTTTTGTAGCGGAAGATCCGAAGAATGATTCCTCCTTCCCTATAATCTAAACTCATAAGTTCTTTTTTTCCCTGTGTCCATGAAGTTTTTGGAAAGGAGAAAAATGAACGAAAATGAAAGAATTCAACAAGACTACGTTCAAGAAATTATAGATCTCATTCGCAGTGGCGAAACCGAAGAGCAAATCCGGGAGAATCTGGAAGAATATCATGCGAATGACATTGCGTCCGCCCTTCCCCTTTTAGAAGAGGAAGAGCGTAAGTTTTTGTACAGTCTTTTAGATAATGAGCGCCTCAGTGAGGTTATGGAGTATGCCGAGCACGGCTACGAATATCTGGAAGAGATAAGTCCAAGCAGGGCCGGAATCGTCCTTTCCGAGATGGAGCCGGATGATGCTGTAGACTTACTGAAAGAAGCCAATCCCGAGAAAAAGACCATCTGGCTTTCCAAGATGAGCCTGAAGGATCGAAATGAACTGCAGATTCTGGCCGCCTATGATGAAGCCTTCATCGGTTCTCGTATGACGACAAACTTCGTCTTCTTGACAAAGGATTTAAATATCCGGGACGCCATGCGCTCTCTGATTGAACAGGCTGCCGAGCATGACAACATTTCCAAGGTCTATGTCGTACACGAAGACGGCTCCTACTATGGTGCAGTGGATTTAAAAGAATTGATTATCGCGCGAAGAGATACCAAGCTCGACGATATTACGGAAACCGGTTATCCCTTTGTCTATGCGGATGAAAAGATTGAGGACTGTTTTGGAGCGTATCAAAGGCTATGCCGAGAACTCCATTCCCGTTTTAGGAGAAAACAATATCATCTTAGGTGTAATTACCGCCCAAGATGTATTGGAAGTTTACGATGATGAGATGGGTGAAGACTATGCTCGTTTGGGAGGTCTTACTGCGGAAGAGGATTTAAATGAACCGCTTCTGGAAAGTGTGAAAAAACGCCTTCCCTGGCTTGTGATTCTGCTTTTCCTCGGTCTTGTTGTTTCCACCGTAGTGGGTCTTTTTGAAACCGTGGTAGCACAGCTTACCATTATCATGGCTTTCCAGTCGCTGATTCTTGATATGTCCGGAAATGTCGGTACCCAGTCTCTTGCGGTCACCATCCGTGTTCTGATGGACGAGCGTCTCACCGCAAAGCAGAAGATGACTTTAGTCGGAAAGGAAATGGGAGTAGGCGGATTAAACGGTCTTGTAATCGGCTTGTTTTCCTTAGTCGGTATCGGTGCATACCTATATTTCTTTAAGCACCAGCCACTGCATATTGCCATTGCTATTTCTTCCTGTATCGGATTTTCCCTAATGCTCTCCATGGTGATTTCCTCCTTGGTCGGCACCGTTACGCCTATCTTCTTTAAGAAGGTCGGAGTGGACCCGGCAGCGGCTTCCGTCCCCTTGATTACCACCATTAACGATTTGGTCGGTGTAGTCAGCTACTATGGACTGACTTGGATTTTACTTTTGGAAATCCTGAAGATTTCAGGGTAAATGCGATGCTTTCCGTGTCTTTAGACTTAGTAAAAAAAGCCTGTATGGAAAAAGCCGGGCTGGAAGCAAGATTCTGCACAATAGAAAAGCAAGATAATGGAAGCGGATTTCCATATACTTATAATTTGAAACTGAATGGGAAGTCCTACTCTCTTCGGATCTTTAGCGAAGAAGTGGAGGAGCTTTCTACGATACTTTCCTATGCAGTCTTTTCCGAAAGCGGAGAAATGCTCTGCATGGCAAAGACCGAGTTCTACTCTCCCGATTATCCCTTGGCTGAAGCCCCCTACGCGCATCTTATTCCAGAAACAAGCCCCTGCGCAGTCTGCAAGAAAAAGCTTTCCGGAGAATGTGCGGGGCGATAGAGCCTTATAGCTCCGCAACACTGTCTCTAATGCGAAGCTTCGTCGGCACCAGTATTTTGATATTAATATCCCGACTTTCCTGGATTCTTTGAGAAAGAAGTGTTACCGCATATTCTCCCATAAATTCCATGTAAAGCCGTACCGTCGTTAGAGGGGGCACCATATATTTTGCACCGGGAATATCATTAAAGCCGATTACACTGATATCCTCCGGTATTTTCAGCCCCATCTCATAAGCCGCCCGATAAATACCGGCAGCAATGGAGTCATTTGCCGCAAAAATAGCGGTCGGTAACTTTCCTTCCCGATAGAGCTGGGTAAAGAGCTTTCTTCCATATCTGGCCTGATGCTCTCCCAGTTTTACATAGTCTTCGCAGAATAGCCCTTTTTTTCCTTCAGATAGGCGCAGAACTCCGTATAACGCGGATCTTCACTTCGTCTATCGAGCCATTGCTCTGCACCGCCTCCGATGAAGCCAATCTTCTTGTGCCCCTTTTCGATGAGATAGTCCAGAAGCTCCCGAACCGCATTCTTATAATCTACCGTAATGGTATCGCACTGTGGTAAGTCAGCATTGCAGTCAATCATGACTACGGGTTTATCCCAGGAAGAAATTCCTTGCAGCATCTCTGTAGTGAAGGTCCCTGTGCAAATAATCCCGTCCAGTCCCATGATTTTTTCAGAGGAATCCGAAAGGGAGATTTCCATGTGATGGCAGCCCTCCTCATCCAGTTTCTTTTTTACCGCAAGCCGAATGCAGAGGTAATACGGGTCTTCCAACTCTTCTTCCGGAGAATAGGAGCCGAAAATCCCGATTTTTAGTTTTTTACACTTTTTTCTTGGAGAGGGCATGGTGTATTCCAACTCTTCCGCCGCCTCCATTACTCTTTTTCTGGTGGATTCCTGCACATTCAGGGTTTCATCGTGATTCAGTACTCTGGATACTGTTGCAGAGGAGACGCCCGCTCTCTCCGCAATATCTTTAATTGTTGCCATAGTAAATCCTACCTCGCCTCAATAGAGATTTTTTCTTTCTTCTTTATAGAGAGTTCCGAAATCAAAACCGCAAGTAAAATGGTGATGGACCCCAGAATCATTCGACTTGTCACTTCTTCCTGCAATAAAACAACGGAAAAATACGGTACCGAAGACCGCCGTCCGCTTCTCTTCTGCCGATCATAATCAGCTCTTCATTT
>BNJU01004979.1_pt1 | contig 31518 bp, 26 predicted proteins | sample 8539281 | NCBI WGS metagenome assembly BNJU01 (sample SAMD00202456, study PRJDB9452) | human saliva metagenome | isolation source: human saliva | place: Japan
ATAAAGTCAGGAATTTTTAAGAAATTTCTGACTTTTTATGATAAAATAAGAAAAGTATTGTCAGTATGAGGGCAGGTATGAAATTAAAAACAAACATTAAGCACTTAAATGGTAGTATTCGCGTACCAGGAGATAAGTCCATCAGTCATCGCTCTATTATTTTTGGAAGCTTGGCTGAGGGTAAAACCAAGGTTTATGATATCTTGCGTGGTGAAGATGTCTTGTCAACCATGCAGGTATTTCGTGACCTCGGCGTAGAGATTGAGGACAAAGACGGTGTTGTTACCATTCAAGGTGTTGGCATGGGTGGATTAAAGCCCTCAGAATGCCCTGAATATGGGGAATTCTGGGACATCTATTCGTTTAATTTCAGGTGTCCTTGCTGGTCAGACTTTGAAGCAGAGATGTTTGGAGATGATAGTCTTTCTAAACGCCCAATGGATCGTGTAACTCTTCCCTTGAAAAAGATGGGAGTTAGCATTTCTGGTCAGACAGAGCGAGACTTGCCACCGTTACACTTAAAGGGAACGAAAAACTTAAGACCTATTCAATACGAATTGCCAATCGCTTCTGCTCAAGTCAAATCTGCCTTGATTTTTGCAGCATTGCAGGTTCAAGGTCAGTCAGTCATTATCGAGAAGGAGTGCACTCGTAACCATACAGAAGATATGCTGCATCAATTTGGTGGAGACTTAAGTGTCGATGATAAGAAAATCACTTGTTCAAGGGCCACAAAAACTATGGACAAACAGTTGTCGTACCAGGAGATATTTCAGTGCAGCCTTTTTGGTTGGTTGCTGGCTTGACTGTTCCAAATTCTCGTGTCGTGCTGAAGAATGTCGGTATTAATGAAACACGTACAGGTATTATCGATGTTATCCGAGCTATGGGCGGGAAATTAGAGATTACTGATATGGATCCAATTGCCAAGTCTGCAACCTTGACTGTCGAGACTTCAGAACTAAAACGGGATAGAAATTGGTGAGCCTTTGATTCCACGTTTAATTGATGAATTGCCAATTATCGCTCTCCTTGCTACCCAAGCTCAAGGGCAAACAGTTATCAAAGATGCAGAAGAACTCAAGGTCAAAGAAACGGATCGCATTCAAGTTGTTGCGGATGCTTTAAATAGCATGGGGAGCAACTATTACTCTACAGCAGACGGAATGATTATTAAAGGGAAATCTGCCCTCCATGGAGCCAAAGTCAACACCTTTGGAGACCACCGAATCGGAATGATGACAGCCATTGCAGCTCTCTTGGTTGCAGATGGAGAAGTTGAATTGGATCGTGCAGAAGCTATTAACACAAGCTACCCAAGCTTCTTTGATGATTTGGAGACTTTGATTCATGGCTAAGGTTTTACTAGGTTTTATGGGTTCAGGAAAAACTACTATTGCTAGAAATCTGGATTCTGACTTCGTAGATATGGATGCCTTGCTGGTAGATCGACTGGGGATGCCGATTGCTCGTTTCTTTGAAGAAAAAGGAGAAGCAGCCTTCCGTCAGCTAGAAGAAGAGGTCCTAGCTGATTTGCTGAAGACAGATAAAGTTATTTCCACAGGCGGAGGGATAGTCATTTCTCCACGTAATCGTGCCTTGCTTAAGCAAAATACAGACAACATCTACCTTAAAGCAGATTTTGAGACACTTTACCAGCGAATTTCAGCTGATAAGGACAATCAACGCCCACTATTTTTAAAGAATAGCAAGGAAGATTTGGCTGTGATTTTTAACGAAAGACAGGCCTGGTATGAGGAAGTGGCTAGTAAAGTTATCGATGTGTCCAAGCTAAACCCAGATGAAATTATAGAGGAACTGAGATGAAAATTGCCTATCTAGGTCCCAAAGGATCTTTTTCGCACCATGTGGTGCAAACGGCTTTTCCTCATGAGGAACTAGAGCCTTTTTCAAATATTACGGACGTTATCAAAGCTTACGAACAGGGCTTAGTAGACTATTCAGTAGTGCCAGTTGAAAATTCCATTGAAGGTAGTGTTCATGAAACCTTGGACTATCTTTTTCATCAAGCTCGTATTCAAGCTGTGGCGGAGATTGTGCAGCCAATTCATCAACAGTTGATGGCAGTGCCAGGGCAATCTAAAATTGAGAAAATCTTTTCTCATCCGCAGGCCTTGGCGCAGGGGAAGAAATTTATCGATGAACATTATCCAGACGCTCAACTGGAGGTCACTGCTAGTACAGCCTACGCTGCGCGCTATGTTTCCGAACATCCAGATCAGCCTTTTGCGGCCATTGCCCCCAAAAGTTCGGCTGGAGAATATGGTTTGGAATTAATTGCTCAAGATATTCAAGAGATGGAAGCCAATTTCACTCGCTTTTGGGTGTTAGGTCCCAAGGTGCCGCAAATGCCCTTGAATGCAAATGCTAAGAAAATGAGTCTAGCATTGACCTTGCCAGATAATCTTCCAGGAGCTTTATATAAGGCACTTTTCGACCTTTGCTTGCGCGGGATTGACCTAACTAAGATTGAGAGTCGCCCCCTAAAAACAGCACTAGGTGAGTACTTTTTTATCATTGATGTGGACTATGCTGATAAAGAATTGGTCCATTTTGCTCAAAAAGAATTAGAAACGATTGGGATCCACTATAAAGTACTAGGAGCTTACCCTATCTATACCATACAGTGATAAAAGGGAAGGAGAAGGAACGACTAGAGAAAATCCTCTGACACACCATGAGAAACTACGTTACGACTATCTATTAAAAAACATCCACTATCTAAATGATAAAGAAAAGAGAGAGTTTGCTTTTTTACAAGCTAAGCTGGATGGTCAACAAGAAGCTCGTTCAGTTGTCGTAGAAGAAGCAGAAAACCAAGACTATACGGAACCTAACACAGGTCTTCCGAGTTATACTAATCGAAGTCGAGCTAGTCGACGTAGTAGTCTACCGCAACCAAAAGCTAAGATTCCTAAGCAGAAGAAACCAAAGAAAAAAAGAGTCTTTCGCTTTAAACGCATACTTGCTTGGTTAGGAATGCTGTTGCTTTGTGCTGCAGTGGGAATGATTTTTATGTTCTTGAAAGGTTTCCAGTCAGCCAATCCGAATGGCTCAAGCGGGTCGAAAGATGCCAAGGCTGCCCAAGTTGAAGTTTTCAATGGACAGGATACAAGAGATGGTGTTAATATTCTTATCTTAGGAACAGATGGCCGTATTGGACAGAATAGTTCAGAAACACGGACAGATTCTATTATGGTTCTCAATGTAAGTGGTAAGGATAAAAAGCTTAAGCTTGTAAGTTTTATGCGTGATAACCTAGTTTATATTGATGGTTATAGCCAAGTTATTAACGGACAAAAACAAGCTGACCATAAGTTGAACTTGGCCTATGAATTGGGGGAACAAGAAGGAAAACAAGGGGCTGAAATGGTGCGTAAGGTCCTCAAAGATAACTTTGATCTAGACATCAAATACTATGCCCTTGTTGATTTCCAAGCTTTTGCGACTGCTATTGACACGCTTTTCCCTGACGGGGTGACCATTGATGCTCAATTTTCAACCCTAAATGGAGTTCCAGTTACAGAAGCTACAGTTGGTGATGACTTGCATGCGACAGAAACAGAATCACCAACACAAACAATTAAAGTCGGAACACAACAAATGAATGGTTCTACTCTCCTTAACTATGCACGTTTCCGCGATGATGATGAAGGGGACTATGGCCGTACTCGTAGACAGCAACAAGTCATGACTGCTGTTTTACAGCAAATTAAAGATCCTACAAAACTTTTCACAGGTTCAGAAGCACTTGGTAAAGTATTCGCCATGACATCTACAAACCTTCCTTATACCTTCTTGTTGACCAACGGTTTATCCGTCCTCGAAGGAGGTCAGAACGGTATTGAAAGACTAACAGTACCGGAACTTGGGGACTGGGTAGATGACTATGATGTCTATGGAGGCCAAGCCCTTCGAGTGGATCAAAAAGCTTACCAGAATAAGCTAGCCCAAATGGGATTCAGATAAAAAAATTAATTAAAATCAAAGCTTGAAACATCTAACTAAATGGGTGTCTCAGGCTTTGATTTTTCACATGGTTAGATGGATTTTTTGACCGTTTTTATGGTATAATGAAATGATGTAATTCTATAGAAGAGGATGAGAATGAGATGAGTGATTTAAAGGCAATTCAAGCCCGTAGCTTAGAGATGGCTGAATATTTCGTCGCCTTTTGTAAAGAACATGGCTTGCTCTGTTATTTGTGTGGCGGAGGAGCAATTGGAGCTTTACGAAATAAAGGTTTCATCCCTTGGGATGATGATTTGGACTTCTTTATGCCACGAAAGGACTATGAAAAACTAGCAGAGTTATGGCCTCAATATGCGGATGAGCGTTACTTCCTATCAAAGAGTTCAAAAGACTATGTAGACCGTAACCTCTTTATCACCATTCGTGATAAGGAGACGACTTGTATCAAGCCTTATCAACAAGATTTGGATCTTCCCCACGGCTTGGCTTTGGATGTATTAGTATAGAAGCATTATCTAAAAACATCATCTTTTTAGTTTTGTTCAAAAAGAACAATGGTGGAGTTTAAATTAAACTACAAACTTGTAGAAGTGGAGGAACAAATTTGAACAGAAATTTTATTGAGAAGTTAAGATTAATTTCTATTAAAGATATTATTTCGCTTATTTTTATTTTTTTCCTATAGCCTATGTTATTTCTCTATTCTTTAGACGTAGAAATAAAAATCTAATACTAATATGTGAAAGTGAAAAAGAAGCTAGAGATAATGGCTATTGGTTGTTTAAATATATTAGAGAAAATCACCCAGAGGAAAATGTAATATATGTTATTGATTTGAAATCTCCTGATGCTCATAAAGTCAAAGAGTTAGGAGAATGTATACAGTATTGGTCTCTGAGACATTGGATTTATTATCTAAGTGCAGGAGTAAATGTAAGTACACAAAAAGCAGGAAATCCTAATGCAGCTGTTTTTAATCTTATGGAAGTATATTTAGGTTTAAAAACAAATAAGGTATTTTTTGCAGCATGGAATAACAGTTTCGGATGCCAAATGGTTATATTATGAAAACACAAAAATGCGTGGCTTTATATGTGGGGCAGAGCGAGTATAATGTAATAGAAGAAAAATTCGGGTATCCAAAAGGGTATGTACAATATTTAGGATTTCAAGGTTTGACAATCTTCATCATAATATTGTAAATAATAATCAAATTCTTGTTATGCCTACTTGGAGAGAATGGTTAAATTTAAATACTAAAGCTAGAAATAAATTTAATGAAGGCAGTATTTTTACAGAGAGTGAATATTTTAAAAATGGAATGAGTTTTTATTAAGTAAGGACCTAAAAACTTTTTAGAAGAAAATGACTTAACTTTAATTTTTATCCGCATAGAAATATGCAAAATAATCTACAAGAATTTCAAACTTCTTCGGATAATATAATATTGGCAGATTGGAAAAATTATGATATACAAGAATTATTAAAAAGAGTCAGCTTTTTTTAATTACAGATTATTCAAGTGTATTTATGGACTTTTGCTTATATGAGAAAAATCAGTTTTGTTTTTATCAATTTGATTATAAAAATTTAGGGAAGGACAGTACGAAGAAGGATATTATAACTATAAAAGATGGATTTGGAAAAATCTATAGATACCCTAGATGAATTGATGACAGATATAAAAACAATTTAAAAATAATTGGATTTTGGAAGATAAATATAAAGGAAGAATTGATAATTTTTAGAATACATGATGATCAGAATTCTAAGAGAGTATATTCGTTTATAAAAGAAATAATAGGATAATGAAACTAACTATAGGTGTACCAGTATACAACGGTGAAAAATATATATCACGTTGCATAAATTCTATCGCAAAAAGAGTATGAGGCAGTGAAAGATAAAATAGAATTAGAACTGCTAATTGTAAATGATGGATCAAAAGGATAGTAGTGAAACAATGTTAAAGGGATATAGTGAAAAATTATCCTATCTAAAAAGTTATATCTCAAGAAAATAGGGGATTAGCCCATGTTAGAAGAGTAACTTTAGAGGACAAGTGGAGATTATCTATGGTTTGTTGATGTAGATGATGAGATAGAAAAAGGTGCACTAAAATTTATAGCTAATCAAAAATTAGAAGAAGTAAATATTTTTGATTATAGGGTAGGATACGAGAATAGTGAGTTGGACTATATAAGTATGGAAATAGAAGAAAATACTATACTAAATCCGAATAAAGAAAAGAAAACTTTTTACCCTACCAAATGCTGTATGGCATTATATATATGATTTAGAATTCTTAAGAAAAACTAAATTAACATTTAAAAGTAGCTATTTATATGAAGATTTCGAGTTCATGGCAAGACTTTGGCCTAATGTAACTAAAAGCAAAATATTTTAATTTTAGTATATATAAATACTATTTAACTGAAGGTTCTATTATGCGTGCGGAACAGCTATTAATAAAATAAGAGATATAGAAGTAATGTTAAACAGTGTAGAAGAATATTATGTGGAAAAATTACCCAGGGAATATAAAGAAGAGTTAGAATATTATAACTGGTACCATATTTTTTATATGGTGGATACGCTAATATTTTAAGAATTGATGAAAAAGTCTCCTTATTAAAAAGATTATCTTGAAAAAGTAAATAAAAAAATATCCTAATTGGATAAAAAAATAAATATTTAAAGATTCAACCTTTAAAGAGAAAACTACTGATGTATTTAATAAAATATAATCAAAAAGTATAGTAAAAACTATTGAAATAGGTAAAAATATGAGTAAAAAGAAAAATTTTATTTATAACATGGTCTTTTAGTTTGGGTGGTGGATCTGAAAAATTTTTGGAAAACATTTCAATGGATTAAGTGATGAATATGAAATTGATGTTTTAGAGATAAACCATCACGGTATTGGAGAAAGTAACAATAGAAAAAGTCAATGTATTAAAAACCTATATTCAAAAATCTAGAGAACGCCAGTTTTTAATAAAATTAATTGAAGCTATTTTTGTTCTTTTCCAAAATTTTTAGAAAATAGAATAACTCGAAAAATACGATTATGAGATTGCTTTTTAATTATCTTTATCCAGTTTATTTACTTAATGATGATGTGAAAACAATATCGTGGAATCATGGAACAATTTATAATTTAAAAATCATAAAAATATCTAGGATTAGGCAAGGTAAAAACTAAGATATGTTAACAAAATAATAGCTATTTCAGAAAAACAGAAGAATCCATCAAAGAAATTTATCCTGAGTATAAGAAAAATAGAACTAGTATATAATGGATATGATTTTAATGATATCAATGCTAAATCTCTTGAAAATGCAAAATTAAATTTGAAGAGGATAGTCTTATTTATATAGGACGCATAGAAGAATCAAAGGGAATAAAGAGACTGTTAGAAATTTTTAAGAATGTGGTTGAAAAAGATTCTCGATAAAAAAATTATATCTATTAGGTAAAGGAGATTTAGAGGAATATGTTAGTAATTTATACTTGATAATAAATTAGAGAACAATGTTTTTATGTTGGGCTATGTTAAAAAACCCGTATCCATACATAAAAATCTTCTTATGCTATTTTATTATCAGAAGCAGAGAGCTTTCCTACCGTTTTAGTCGAAAGTTTAGCTTTGGGGAAGGATTCATTAGTACACCTGTAGGGGAATAAAATGAACTATATAATTCTCAAAAATGTGGCTTTGTTTCGATAACAATGAGGAAATTACCAATTATATTGTAGAAGAACTTAGTAAAAATAAGGAAAACAGAATTATTAAATCAGAAGTGTGTAGAAAAACATGTAGACAAATTTTCCTTAGATAAACAAATTGCTAGTATAAAAAATTATTAAAGAATTATAGGATGATAAAAATATGGATAAAATCATAGTTCCTATGAGTTATATGGGAAGTGGATCCTCTGCTGTGACAGATTTATTAAAAAGAATATGAAGGAATAAACACAAAAATTCAGACTTTGAGTATGTATTTTTATATGCACCTGATGGATTATTTGATTTAGAATATAAATTACTTTTATAATAATAATGCTATAAGAAGTGATGAAGCTGTAAAAGAGTTTTAGAAGACTCATGAAAAAAACTGTATATATACGAAGGTTGGGGAATTGCTAACTATAAAAATAAAATCTCTATAAATTTCATGAATATAGTAGATAGTTATTTGGATTCTATAATAACGAGTAAATATCAGGGATTTGGTATTATTATCAAAAACCCTACAAAAATGGCCCTGGATTATAAGGGTTATAAAGAGAATTATCTTTAAAAAGACAACAAAAACCAAAACAAGTACAATTAGAAATTAGTCTGTTATCATCACGTGATTTTTATGAGTAGAAAATTTATTTTGAATGTAATAAAAGAAATTTCGGATAAAGAAGAGTATATAGTTCTAGATCAGCTCTTATTGCCTCATAATCTTAATATAATTGATAATTATAAAATTGAAGAGTTATTTCCAATAATAATTTCTAGAGATCCTCGTGATGTATTTATAATGAATAAATACTTTTGAAGCCCAGAAATCAAGAGGTGCCATATCCAACTCGATGTTAAGGAATTTTGTAATTATTACAAAAATGATGAGAAAAATGAGAAAAACAAATACTTTAGCATTACGATTAAATTTTGAGGATTTAGTTTTGAATTATGAGGAAACAAAAACAAGATATAGAAAATTTCATCGGTATAGATTCTATCCATCATAAAGCAAAAATTTGAGTATTTCAACCCAGCTATTTCAGTGAATAATTTACAAGTTTACAATAGAGACGATAAATACAGGGAGAAGTAGAAGTGATAGAGGTAGAATTATCAGAGTACCTATATAATTTTAAGGAACGTATTGTTTCTACTGGGGATGTTTTTAAATTTTCGTGTAAAGGGATGAGGTGAGTATTTGATATTAGATTGGAAAAAGAGTGTATTATTTAATTACGCTATTTAGCTATGTTATAACTATAGGTATTGCATATATATAATAACTCGATTATTACGTTACTGATAACTTTAGTTATGCTTATTATAGTAGTGTTTTATATTGTTTTAACAATATAAAGTATTATGTAATCCACCTTATTTTTACATTACAATATTTCTAGTATCTAGACCAACAATAGATTATTTTCAAATACGGACTAATAAATACCTATCAGGAAGATGCCTATAGATTTTTCATTTATAGCGGTTATTGTTTCTATTACTGGCGCTAACTATAGGAGGGTTTATTAATTTCTAAAAAGAAAATAATAAAAAGAGGATATGAAACCCAAAAATCTAGATTATTCATACATAGTATAAGAAAGGTATCTCTAACAGTATTTTTAATTTCATCCGTTCTATTTAATTAGGTTAATCGAACGGCTAATGTATAGAATAAATGTATCATATTATGAATATTATGCAGAGTTCAAAAGTGAACTCCCTATTTTACTATACATTATCGACGTTTGTAGTTATGCTATGTGTATTTAGCTTTAGCTACTAAACCAAGTAAACGTCATTCTACAATAGTATTAGGCCTGTTTGATTACAGGGTAATGTAATAAACCTTTAATAGGAACAAGAAATCCATTTGTACTTAGTTTGATATTTTCATTTATTTATTATTTTATGAGAAATCAGACAGAAAAGAGATGGATAGGTATTAAAGAAAAAGCTATACTCTATATAGGTACACCAATCATGATGCTAGTTATGGGTTTTTTGAATTATGCCCGTGATGGGGCAGGAATTGGTAATATGAGTTTTTCTGAACTTTTGATAGATTTTATCTATAAACAAGGGACTAGTTTTGGTGTTTTAGCGAGAGGCTACTTATACGGAAGTAATTTGCCGATACGAGAATTTAGAAATTATACCTTTAGTCCCATAATTGAGTATATCACTAGGGGAAATTTAGGAATTTTAGTTGGTGGGACTCCATTTGTTAGTGCTAATAATAGCATCGAGTTAGCTCTTGAAAGTGATAGATATGCTCATAATATCTCATATATTGTTTTGAGACAGGATTATTTAGCAGGACATGGAATAGGCGGAAGCTATATAATGGAGATATATACTGATTATGGTATGATTGAAATATTTTTGCTGAGCATTATAATGGGAATATGTTTTATATTCATGATGAAAACTTCATATAAACCAGGGATACTGTTGTTTAGTATTACATTATTAATTTTAAATAATTTGTTCTTTATGCCAAGAGGAGCTTTACGGAGAGTTTCTTTAATTTAGTTACATTGCAATATTGGGGATAGTTATTGTTATATTTTTGTAGCAGGTTTAATAAATAGAAAAAGTAAAACACGTAATTAACAATAAAGGAGATGTATAATGTTTGATAATTATTCGATTGCAGATTTATTTGCAAATATTTATAAAAAGAGTATTAAATCTAGTTTCATTAGTCGTTCTATTTCTATGTTTAGCAGTTCCATACTCTTATAAAGTAGCTTACAACAAAGTCTATTGTAAAGGATACTAGTAATTATTCTAGTTATCTTTCATATAAGATAACTGCGCTGATAGAGGAGAACACAGTACCTAATAATACAATTGGAGGATACAGTGATTTCTATGGTCATTTAATTAAATCTAATTTAAATGGTGCTTATTTATTCAATGATCTACCTGAAGAAGATATGATCGCTTCAGAGTTAGGGGACAAGTGAGATTACACTTAAAAATTCAAATTTTGATTTTTGGGACAAAAAGTAGAAGTGAGTTCCTTATTAAACAATGCTGGGATCACGGTGAAAATATTGACACAGAGTAAATTAGCAAATGATAATATCGAACAGAAATTAGATTTGTTAATAGATAAATATAAACATGTATACTCTGAGTGTCACAGTTGAAAAAAATTAGAGACAGTTTATTCAAAAGAGCTTAAAAATAGTGACAGAGAATCTGGAGTTAGTAAAGCTACTTTGTTTATTCGTTTGATTATACTAGGAATAGGTGCTTTGATTTTTAGTATTATTTGCTAATATAGCAGCTATATTTTTCAATCCAACTATCAATAGGGCGGGCGATTATGAAAAATATGGTGTAGATTTTATTGTGAAAATAGATAATCAAGAGAATTTTAAAGACATTTTAGATTATAAAAATGGAAATAGAATTTACTATTATTGGCAACAAATAAAAACGTTATTGATAAATTTTTCTAAAACATATGCTAAAAGTTTTGCCAGAAAATATTCTAATAGGAAATATGAGTGACATTAAGTCAATACTAGAATCTGATAATATTTTATTTATTGAAGAATATGGAATAACTAAATATAAAAATTTTTGAAGAAAAATTTACAGGTTATAAAAAAATTTAAATAAAAAAATTTGTTGAGGTGTAGCTACATATAGATTATAATATGTAAAAAGATGAGAAAGGTATACTATTTTTCTAAAATTTAGCTATCTTACTAACTGTTATTGAGTGAATAAAAATTAAATCTGAAGTGGATAGAAGAAGTCTATCTACATGAAAAAGTCATCATTTGATGGCTGTGTGTGCGACAAACACATCGGACATTAGCGCTATAATTTTTATCTTGTTATTTGTTTTCATTTAATAAAACTTTGAGAGTGCTTTAATTGACAGATAATTGCAAATTTTCAATTTCACTAGATTGCTGATAAAAAGTTAGTTGTTCGTATTACAATGCTAACGTATAGATTACCTAAGTTTAGAGTCATCACTCAAAGAAAGTTTTCAATCCGTAGTAGAATTAATGATTAAGATAAAAATCAAATCCGCTGTGGAGACGTCATATATTTAAGGTAGTCATAATTCTCATCTCATTATTAAAATACAATTCAATACATCCTAAAAACTTTGAGTAGTTAATTGTATGTATTTTTAAAAAATCTACGAGACTCTTCTTTTGAGGTTTTTATATCAGTATATGCTATAATGGTAATTAGAATTTCATAGAGTGAGAGGAACAATTTTTCCATGAAAAAGTATTAAACTGAATGCTTTAGCATATCTAGGATTAGAATACTAAATATTATATTCCCTCTTTTAACGGGTACATATGTGGCTCGTGTATTAGATAAAACATATTACAGTTACTTTAACTCTGTTGATACGATACTTTCATTTTTCTTACCTTTTGCTACATACGGAGTATATTCATATGGTCTACGAGGTATAAGTAACGTAAAAAGATAATAAAAACGAGGTCAATAAAGTATTCTCCCAATTATTTTTCTCTGTGTAGTCTGTACAAGCTTATGTATCGTAGTATATGTATTTGCCTATCCTCTATTTTTGAGAATAACCCAGTACTTAAAAAGGTTTACTTAGTAATGGGAATTCAATTAATAGCACAAATGTTTTCCATAGAGTGGGTGAACGAGGCGTTGGAAAAATTATGATTTCCTTTTTTTATAAGACAGCTTTGATTCGAACTATGTATGCTAGTTTCTATGTTTTATATTTGTAAAAAGAAGAAAAAGGATATTATACCTTATACACTAATCATGAGTTTATCGACTTTTATAAATTATTTGATTAGTTATTTTTTGGATAAAAAGAGATATAAAATTAGTTAGAATAGATATCAAAGATTTTAAACCACTATTTCTACCGCTTACTGCTATGCTTATTTTTCAAGTGCAAATATGCTTTTTCACTTTCCTTGATAGATTATTCTAGTTAAAATTGGTGAAAGAAATTATTTGTTACATATTATACAATGGCTCAGAGAATAGTTGGCGTTATAGCTGGTTTAATTACGGGAGTTGTAAAGTGTAAGTGTGCCGAGACTGAATTATTATTTAGGAAAAGGTGATAAAACTTCTTATTACAATTTAGTAAATAGAGGTAGTCGTATGTTTATGTTTTTCATTATACCTATAAGCCTTGGATTAACAGTAATAGGAACTGAAACAATACTAATATACGGAAGTGAAAAATATGTTGAAGGAGGATGTTAACTTCGCTATTTGCATTCAGGACAATTTTCTTATCTTTAGATATTATTTTAGGAACTCAAATTATATTTGCTCATGGCTACGAAAAAAACAACTAACTATTTTCACTTTATTTTCTGGTATTATAAAACATCCTACTAGATAGTCTGTTGTTTATGAACAATATTTCAAAAACCAGAATTGTACTTGATAACTACAATGGTTTCTGAAGTTATTTTTATTAATAATCTATTCAAGATTTATTATAAAAACAATTAATATCATTAAAAACATATTCCATTACACTATGCGTTATTTTATGTTTAGTCTCACCTTTATACCAATTTACTATATAGTTAATATTATTAATCCTACAGAAATGATAATAACTGAAATTAATTGTGAATATAGTTATTATTATTATTCTATCAATAACAAGCTATACGTTTTTATTATATATAACTAATGATGCTATCTTACAAGAAGTTTTTGAGCATTTTAAAAATCAAAAATAAAATTTGTTAATTTGGGAGAAGAAAATGAAAAATAACGGTAGAAGAAGCTAAAAATATTGAATTGGAGATTTTATCATATATTGATGCTTTTTGTAAAAATGATATAGAATATTTTCTTAATTACGGAACTCTTATAGGGGCTATTCGGCATAAAGGTTTTTATACCCTGGGATGACGATATTGATATTAGTATGACGCGTGAAAATTATAACAAATTCATAAAAGTTATTTTGAAAAAGAGAGTTCAAAGTATAAACTACTTTCATTAGAGACACAAAAAGAATATTATAATAACTTTATAAAAAATAATAGATCCATCCACTGTTATAAATAATACAAGAGTATACACAACTTATCCTACGGGTGTGTTTATTGATATATTCCCTATGGATACATTTAATGACAAAAATTATGAAATTATTTTTATAGATTGGATAGTTTAAAATTACTAGCATCAAACAAAAGAAAGAATATTATATATAAGGACAATTATATTAAGGATATTATAAGACAAATTATTTGGTTCGTATTACTGCCAATACCACCAAGAGTTTTTGGTATTTTTATGGAAAAACTTACGAAAAAAATACTATAATCCAAATGGGAAATATATAGCTTTCCTTTCTTCAAAGTTAGGTGAAAAGAGATATTTGAAAGAAAAATTTTTGAAGAAATAATATTTGTAGATTTTGAACACCTTTAGATTACCCGCACCCAAAAAATTATGATTTCATTTTAAAAACAATATTATGGTAATTATATGCAATTACCACCTGAAGAAGAGAGGTTTTGGACATGAGTTTGATGTGTACTAATTGAAAATAAGTAATAAATTTAATTAAAAACGAGGCTCAATTTACATTGCTTGTATAGAGCTACTAGCTCATATCGAAAATAAAATCACTAGAAAGAAAGTGTGATTCGCAGATGAATTTGAAACAAAAATTAATCCTATTAATCTTTTGTACTTTTCGCTATTGCAATAAGTCAATTACAAATTGTACAAGCAAATATAATCTCAACTGCTTCTGGAAACCGTATACATTTCATTAATACAAAAGGGGCAACAGGGAGTGACGCCATTATTTTAGAAAGTAACGGACATTACGCTCTAATTGATATGGGAGAGGATTATGATTTTCCAGATGGTAGTAATCCACGATATCCAGCTCGTTTTGGTATTAGTACAAACAATGGATATGTCTTAGAAGATAGACTTTTCCGACATATGAAATACTTAGGTGTAAAAAAACTTGATTTTATCTTAGGAACTCATGTTCATAGTGATCATATTGGTGCTGCTGATGAAGTTCTTAAACGTTATCCAGTAGGGAAACTTTATCTAAAAAAATATACTGATGAAAGGATAACCAGTAAATGGCGCTTGTGGGATAATCTTTTCAATTATGATAATGCACTTAAGACAGCCCGTGAAAAAGGAGTGACTGTTGTTCAAGATATTAAGGATGAAGATAGTCGTTTCAAACTAGGTGATATGGATATTCAGCTCTACAACTATAAAAATGAGTATGGTCCAGATGGCAAATTGAAAAGAGTCTATGATGATAATTCTAATTCATTGGTTGCAGTAGTAACTGTTGCAGGGAAAAAGATATATCTTGGTGGAGACTTAGATAATGCTGAAGGGGCGGAGGATAAACTAGGTCCTGTGATTGGCAAAGTAGATATGATGAAATGGAACCATCACTATGATGCTAAAATTTCAAATACTATTCCATTTCTAGATTCACTAGCACCAAGTACGGTAGTACATACATCATCATCTGATGCAAACCTGGCTTCAACAAGAGACTATCTGAAAAAGAAGAATATTCAAGTAGTTCATGCGTCTAGTCAAACTCAAGATGCGACAGTATTTAATATCAGTAATACTGGCTTTACCAATGTTTCTGATTCCTTCCCAAATATTCCGACAGTTACTGAAAAGTGGTATAAGGAAGATGGCTACTGGAAATATCGTTTGTCTGATAATCAGATGGCTATTGGTTGGCATAGATTAGACGATGGGGATTATTATTTCTTTAACGGAAAAGGTCAGATGCAAGCAAGTACATGGCTTCATTTAGTCGATGTTAAAGATAAAGTTGAAGGCAACTGGTATTACCTCAATAGCAATGGTAAGATGCAGTATGAGGGTTGGTTTAAGCAAGGTGGTTCTTGGTACTATATCAGTTCTACGGGGGCAAGACTTTATAATGAACTAGCTGAAATCGGTGGTCAAAAATATCTCTTTGATAAAGATGGTAAAATGCTGACTGGTTTACAAGTCTCTAATGGCAAGAAGATGTTCTTTGCAAGTAATGGTAGCTTACAGACTCAAGGAAAGGCTTCTAGTTGGCAAAAGATTGGGGAAAGCTGGTATTATTATGATGGAGACGGTGTTCCTTCAGTTGGACTGAAAAAAATTAATGGAAAGACCTACTATTTTGACAACTATGGAATCATGAAAACTGGCTGGGCCTTCCTTGATGGTCATTGGAACTATTTTACTAGCTCTGGGGATATGAAAACTGGCTGGGTCAAAGACAAAGATATCTGGTATTATCTAGATAAAGAAGGTGTCATGTTAACAGGCCTTCAAGAGATTGATGGTTCTCGCTATTATCTCAATGCAAGTGGCGCTATGCAAACTGGTTGGAAATGGCTCAATAACCATTATTACTACTTCGCAAGCAGTGGTGCGATGAAGACAGGTTGGCTCAAAGATAAGGACATCTGGTACTATCTAGACAAAGAAGGTGTGATGCTAACAGGCCTTCAAGAGATTAATGGTTCTCGCTATTATCTCAATGCAAGTGGCGCTATGCAGACCGGTTGGAAATGGCTCGATAACCATTATTACTACTTCGCAAGCAGTGGTGCGATGAAGACAGGTTGGCTCAAAGATAAGGACATCTGGTACTATCTAGACAAAGAAGGTGTGATGCTAACAGGCCTTCAAGAGATTAATGGTTCTCGCTATTATCTCAATGCAAGTGGTGCTATGCAGACCGGTTGGAAATGGCTCGATAATCATTATTATTACTTCACAAGCAGTGGCGCTATGAAGACAGGTTGGTTCCAGGATAACGGCCGTAAGTATTATCTTGACACTGAAAATGGTCAGATGGCAACTGGTTTATACAAGGTAGATGATCAAAGTTATTACTTTGATGCTAACGGAGCAATGCAGACTGGTTGGAAACAACTGAATGGTAACTGGTACTATTTCCAAACAAATGGTTCTCTCCTAAGAAATGGAACAAGTCCTGACGGGTACAAGCTCAACGCAGATGGAATTTGGACGACTGTTACAACCGAGGCAACAACTCAGGAACAAACGGTAGCAAATAGTCAAGGGCACATTTTCGAAACAACAGAAGTAGAGAGAACTCAACAAACAGAAAGCTCATCTGTTACGTCTGAGGAAAAATCAATCTACTGAACCTAAGACACAAACGAGCCAAGAAAAATAATTAAGTTTCTAACTGATTTTTTAATTAAATTTTTCTATAATAAAAACACCTATAAAAGCTTAAGTTTTATAGGTGTTTTGTTAACTTCGTTTGATTTTTGCACGAACTAGATCAAGTGCATAGTGAAGTGTTTTATCTTTGATAATAAAGAATTCTAAATCATAATTTAGTGTTCTATACTAGATATCAATGAACATTCCAACGCCATTCTTTTGATAAAATCATTTAAATCTTGTATAATAGATAGAACTGAAAGTATGAGGTTACGAACTATGAAAATGAAACAAATCAGTGATACGACATTAAAGATCACCATGTCTTTAGAGGATTTGATGGATCGAGGGATGGAAATCGCAGACTTTCTCGTTCCACAGGAAAAAACAGAAGAATTTTTCTACGCGATCTTAGATGAGTTAGAAATGCCAGACAGTTTCTTGGATACGGGCATGCTTAGCTTCCGAGTGACTCCAAAGCCTGACAAGGTTGATGTCTTTGTAACTAAGTCAAAGATTGACCAGAATTTGGACTTTGAAGATTTGGCAGACCTTCCAGATATGGATGAATTAGCCAAAAATGTCTCCAGATGAGTTTTTGAAAACCTTGGAGAAAACAATTGCCGAAAAAACCAAAGATGATATTGAAGCTATTCAATCTCTTGAACAGGTTGAAAAAGATGAAGAGGCAGAAGTGGTTGAAGCTCCTGAAGTAGAAGAAGGGAAAAGAGAACCTTATATCTACTACATCCTACGCTTTGACGACTTAACTAGTTTGGTTTCTTTTGCGAAAACCGTTGATTACCAAATGGAGACTTCAGAACTCTACAAAATGAATGACCAATACTATCTAACAGTCTTGGTTGATGTAGAAGATTATCCAAGTCTTTATCCAGCTTGGTTATTGGCTCGCATGCGTGAGTTTGCTGATGATAGTGATATCAGCCGTTCAGTTCTCCAAGAATACGGTCAAATCATCATCAATCACGATGCCGTCCAAGGACTCAAAAAGTATAAATAGAATTATAAATGAGACAGAGATGGACATTCTCTGTCTTTTTTGGTTAAAAAATAGATGAGTTAATAGAACGTGGGCTATGTCCCTAGCTTGCTAAAATGATGAAAAAACGATATCATAGAAGGAAGTAAGCGAGGTAAAGTATGGACCAAGGACATTTACAAAAAGAGGTAGAGGAAATCCTAGAAGATGTACTGGCAAAGGCTTCTCTCCATGAGGGGGCTCTCTTTGTTTTGGGTTTATCTTCCAGTGAGGTGATTGGAGGACATATCGGGAAAGCTTCTAGTCAAGAAATTGGAGAATTAATTGTTCAAAAAATATTAGAAATTCTGTCAGCGAAAGGAATCCACCTAGCAGTTCAAGGATGTGAACATGTTAATCGGGCCTTAGTTGTGGAACGAGAGGTTGCAATCAAATACAATCTTGAGATTGTTAGTGTTCTTCCGACACTGAACGCTGGAGGATCAGGGCAATTGGCGGCTTTTCGCTATATGAAAGACCCAGTTGAAGTTGAATTCATCAAAGCTGATGCAGGACTCGATATTGGAGATACGGCTATAGGGATGCATATCAAGCATGTGCAAGTACCTATTCGTCCAGTTTTGAAATCTATTGGCCATGCCCACGTAACTGCCCTCGCTAGTCGTCCAAAACTAATAGGAGGAGCGCGTGCCCAATACCCACAAGATTATATTAGGAAATTGTAAAATGGAAAAGAAACATATTGAAAAGGTTATAAAATATTCTATTAGAAAGTTCTCTGTTGGAGTCGGTTCTGCTGTTATCGGAGCCGTACTTTTCGGTGCTAACAACCTCTTGCTTGATCAAGTAGCAGCTAATGAAGTTTGTGAGCCAAATCAGGTACACTATCGTTATTTAGCAGAGCAAGAGCTGACAGAAGCTGAAAAAGGCCTTATTCATAAGGAACTTCCTTCTGATTTAAAACAAGATGATGTTGTTTATCTTGTCTATAGAAAAAAAGAAGTTCATACACAATATCTACCAAATACTGGAAGTAAAGAGCTAGGTCTCCTTGGTCTTGGCTTTGCAACAGCTTCACTGGCTGTACTTGTTATCTCTAAGAAGCGACCTAATAAGATAGCAGGTATTCTATTTATTGGTGCACTTGTAGGTAGCTACTTCATTCCTCAGACTATTCAAGCTTTTGAAAATCAAATTCTTTTATCTTATAACCAAACAATCTCCGCTTGTAGTCAAGAAGATTTAGCCAACGGAGTCATTCAAATTGATGGATATGACTATATTGGTTACTTCAAAGAAGCTGATTTAAACCCATCACTACGTGAAAAAACACAAACTGAGAATCCTTCAAATCCAGTGACTGAGAAGCTGGAGACAGCAAAAGGCACTCAGGAAGAAGGTCACGTAGGTGAAGCACTAGTTCAACCGGAGAATCCTGTATTTACAGGTGAAGTAACAGCTAAGGGCACCCAGGAAGAAGGTCATGTAGGCGAGGCCCCAGTCCAGCCTGAGACTCCAACTTTTACAGGAGAAGTAAGAGCCAAGGGCACCCAGGAAGAAGGTCATGTAGGCGAGGCCCCAGTCCAGCCTGAGACTCCAACTTTTACAGGAGAAGTAAGAGCCAAGGGTACCCAGGAAGAAGGTCATGTAGGCGAGGCCCCAGTCCAGCCTGAGGCTCCAGCTTTTACAGGAGAAGTAAGAGCCAAGGGTACCCAGGAAGAAGGTCATGTAGGCGAGGCCCCAGTCCAGCCTGAACTCCCAGCCTATACAGATGAAGCAACAGCTAAAGGTACTCAGGAAGAGGGACACGAAGGTGAACCTCTCATTCAACCTAGCTTACCAGAATACAATGTGACAGAGTCAACTGTGACAGAAACAGAAACTGTTACAATTCCATATTCTACAGAATATCTATCGGATTCTAATCGCTATACAGACGAAGAAAGTGTTGTTCAAAAGGGTGAAGCTGGTAGTCAACTCATACATCGTGTCTATAAAACTGTAGATGGGGAGAAAGTTGGCGAAGCTATCACCACTAGTACGGAAGTTGTTAAAGCTCCTGTAGCTGAAAAAATCAGTCGCGGAACCAAATCAATTGAAGGCCAAACCGAAGAAGTTTCTGTTGAAGAAGTTCCTTTTAAAACGATAATGGAACAAGATTCGAGTCTTCTCAAGGGTACTGAAACAGTCGCACAAGTAGGTAAGAATGGTAAGAAAAAAATTACCAAAGTCTACAAGACTATTAAGGGAGTGAAACGGCAGAGGCTCCCACTGTTTCAGAAGAAGTTGTTGAACAGGCACAAGACCACATTATCAAAAAAGGTACTAAGGAATTAGAAAAACCTACTCTAACATTAACTAAAGTTGATACAGAAGAATTGAATCGAAGTGCAAAAGCAACTTATAGCCTTAAAAAACCAGATGGAGTGACTATCAAGTCTATTCAAGCAGTGTTGAAAAAAGGCGATCAAGTTATTAAGACATTTGCTATCTCAGAGTCTAATCTTGCGACAGCTTTAGCTGATTTAGATTATTACAAGGATTATACACTTGCAACGACCATGGTGTATGATCGTGGTAATGGTGATGAAGAAGAAGTTCTTAAGGAAGAACCACTGAGAATCGACCTTAAAAAAGTCGAAGTCAAAAATATTAAGGAAACAAGCTTAATCAGTGTGGATGACCAAGGTAATGAGACCGACAGTAGTCTCTTGTCTGAAAAACCATCGAATGTTAAGCCATACTACTTAAAGGTTACGAATTACGATAACAAGGTTACAAAACTAGCGGTTGATAAAATCGAAGAAGTTACTGTAGATGGAAATAAACTATACAAAGTAACTGCTAAAGCACCAGATTTGATTCAACGTACTGCAGAGAATCGTTTCACTGAAGAGTATGTACACTATTTACCTAAGCCAAAAGCTCACGAAGGTGATGTATACTACGACTTTAATGAACTTGTAAAAGCAATGCAAGCGAATCCTACTGGGACCTTTAAGCTTGGTAGCAATATGAATGCTAATAATGTACCAGCTGCTGGCAAATCTTATGTAACCAATGCTTTTAAAGGTTCATTGGGAAGTACTGATGGCAATAAATTCGCTATTCATAATATCACTAGACCATTATTTGGAAACATTGAAGGTGGATCTGTCAAGGATCTCTTACTAGAAAATGTCAATATTGATATGCCTGGAGTTGATCGAGTAGCTCCAATTGCTAATGTCATCAAAAATAATGCAACTATCGAGAATATCAAAGTAACAGGAAATGTTGTTGGTAATAATGATGTAGCTGGTATTATCAATAAAATTGATGGTAGTGGAAAAGTAAGTAATGTCGCCTTTATTGGTAAACTTCACGCTGCTGGTAATAGAGGAGGCTATTTAGCTGGTGTACTTGGTGAAAACTGGAAGGGTGTCGTTGAGAAAGCCTATGTTGATGCTGAAATCACTGGTAACAAAGCAAAAGCTGCAGGTCTAGTCTATTCATCTCAAAATGGTGCTAATAACTACACGGTTGGTAAAGAAGGGGTCCTTAGAAATTCAGTTGCTAAAGGTTCTATCGAACTAAAAGAGGCTGTTCAATCTGGTGGATTGCTGGGAACCAACTGGGCCTTAGGTACTATTGAAGACAACATCACTATGATGAAAGTAAAAACTGGAGAGATGGTATTTGGTCACTCAGATATTGATGCTGACGACTACTTCACCTATTCAAGAACCAAACGTAATTATAGTGTTGATGGTGTGAGTGAAGGTAAGAAGTCCTTTAACAATTCACATAAAATTCCAAGTATCTCACTAGCAGAAGCCGAGAAGAAAATTGAAGCAATGGGAATCACTGCTGATAAATTTACCAGCAGCAAACCTATTGAAGACAAGCTTAATAACAGTCTAAACAAAGACGATCAGTACAAAGCAATTGATAGTTATGATACGAATCGTGAGCTAGCTTACCGTAATATCGCAAAACTTCAACCTTTCTATAATAAAGAGTGGATTGTCGACCAAGGGAATAAACTTGCTGCAGGAAGTCCTCTCTTGACCAAGGAAGTCTTGTCCGTTACTGCTATGAAGGGCAATGCCTTTGTGACAGAATTGGCTGACGCTGACCATATTATGGTTCATTATGGCGATAAGACCAAAGACATCTTTACTGTTTCGCTGAAAGACTCTAAGGTCAAACAAGTGAAAGAGTACAGCATTGCTGAACTTGGAGAAGTTGTTTACACGCCTAATATCGTTGACAAAGACCGTAGCGATCTTATCAATACTATCGTTGAAAAATTAAGCCCAGTAGAATTGCAATCAGACCCAATCTACACACACCTTGGTAGAACTGGTTCAAACAAGGTCAATGCTATTAAAAACCTTTATCTCGAAGAAACCTTCAAAGAAGTCAAGGATAATCTGGCTAAATTTGTGAAACAGTTGGTTGAAAATGAGGATCATCAATTAAACACAGATGAAGTGGCTAAACGTGCCCTTATCAAGAAAGTTGATGATAACAAGGCAGCGGTTCTCCTTGGTCTATCTTACCTCAATCGTTACTACGGAGTTAAGTTTGATAACTTTAATATCAAGCAACTCATGTTGTTCAAGCCAGACTTTTATGGTAAAAATGTAAGTGTGTTAGACTTCTTAATCAAGGTTGGTTCCAAAGAAAATAACATTAAAGGTGATAGAACTTTAGAAGCATATCGAGAAACTATCGGTGGAGTTATCGGTATAGGCGAGTTAAACAGTTTCTTAGACTATAATATGCGTCTATTCACAAAAGATACAGACTTGAATGATTGGTTTATAAAAGCAACTAAAGATAATGTCTATATCGTGGAACCAAAAACAACAAATCCTGATTTTGCTGATAAGAAACATAGAGCTTACGAAGGCTTAAATAACGATATGCATGGCAAGATGATTTTACCACTCTTGAACTTAAAAGATGCCCATATGTTCTTGATTTCAACATACAATACCATGGCCTATAGTTCATTTGAAAAATATGGTAAGAACACTGAAGCAGAACGGAATGCCTTCAAATCTGAAATTGATAAGGTTGCTAAAGGACAACAGAATTACTTAGATTTCTGGTCACGTCTATCTCTAGATAAAGTACGTAATCAGCTCTTGAAGAGCAATAATATGGTTCCAACACCTGTACTGGACAACCAGAATTATAAAGGTATTAGTACTGATCGTTATGGCCATACAAACAGTGGTAAAGATGTGGCTCCAATTCGTGAATTGTATGGTCCAACCGATCGTTACCATTCGACAGATTGGCGGATGGGAGCAGTAGCTCGTGTTTATGCCAATCCATATAAGGATGATTCTGTCTTCTTTATGGTGACGGACATGATTAGTGATTTTGGGGTGTCTGCCTTTACTCATGAAACAACTCACGTAAATGACCGAATGGTTTACCTAGGTGGCTCAAGACACCGTGAAGGAACAGATCTTGAAGCATTTGCTCAAGGGATGTTACAAACTCCGTCAGTATCAAATCCAAATGGTGAGTACAAAGCCCTAGGTCTCAACATGGCTTATGAACGTCCAAACGATGGAAATCAATGGTATAACACTAATCCAAATGACCTTAAATCACGTGACGAAATTGATCGTTACATGAAGGGATATAATGACACTCTCATGCTTTTAGATTATCTTGAAGGAGAAGCTGTTCTCAATAAAGCAAATCAAGATTTAAACAATGCTTGGTTCAAGAAGGTTGATAAGCAATACAGAGGAAATAACACCAAGAACCAATTCGACAAGGTTCGACCTTTAAGTGATGAGGAAAAAGCTATTCCTTTGCATACGGTAAATGACCTCATTACCAACAACTTCATGACCAATCGTGGTCCAGGTAATAGAGTTTATAATCCATCTGACTTTGATTCTGCTTATGTTACTGTGCCGATGATGACGGGTATCTATGGTGGAAATACTAGTGAAGGTGCTCCTGGAGCTATGTCATTCAAACACAATACTTTCAGAATCTGGGGTTACTACGGCTACGAAAAAGGCTTCCTAAACTATGCTTCTAACATGCTAAAAGCTGAATCTAAAAAAGCTGGTAAAGATACTCTAGGTGATGACTTCATCATTAACAAGATTTCTGAAGGAAAATTCAACAATCTCGAAGATTGGAAGAAAGCTTACTTCGAAGAAGTAGTGAATAACGCTAAAAAAGGAATTCAGTCTATTGAAATCGATGGTAAAACATACAATAGTTATGAAGACTTGAAACGAGCATTTGCTGAAGCAGTTGATAAAGATAAGACCACTCTAAGTAATGGTTCTGTCAAATTTGATAACACCGTATCACTTAAAGAAAAACTCTTTAAGAAACTTCTTCAACAAACAGATAGCTTTAAAACTTCTATCTTTAAATAATCAATTGACTCTCACCTGCTAAGCAGTTGGGAGTTTTTGTAATCAAGAAGCTTAATGATTTTTCCAAACAGATTCTAAGTATTTTTAGCAAGGTAGGTATATAATAGAACTACAAAGTAAATATCTATATTCATATGATAATGAGGAAGGTGATGAAGATGAAAAATGGCAAGTATCTGTATTGGTTTGTGCTAGTCTGGTTTGTCTATCGGCTTGTAAAAATCAGATGGGGAGCCAGGCTGATAAACAAAATGGAGACAAACAAGCGCAAGTCAGCTCTCAAACTGCAAAAAAAGGAGAAGAAGTTCCAGATTTTGAACTCATGGGAGTTGATGGAAAAACTTATCGTCTATCGGATTACAAAGGCAAAAAAGTCTATCTCAAATTTTTGGGCATCTTGGTGCTCTATTTGTCTAGCCAGCCTCCCTGATACCGATGAACTGGCAAAAGAAGCTGGCGATGACTTTGTAATCTTGACAGTTGTTTCTCCTGGTCAAAAAGGGGAACAAGCAGAAGAAGCCTTCAAAAAATGGTATCAAGGATTGGACTATAAAAATCTCCCTGTCCTATTAGACCCTTCGGGAAAACTCTTAGCAAGTTACGGAGTCCGTTCTTATCCAACTCAGGTCTTTATTGATAAAGAAGGCAAACTAGTTAAGACCCAGCCAGGTTTTATGGACAAAGAAACTATTTTACAGACGCTAAAAAGCATAGATTAGAGGCTCATCATGAATGATAAATTAAAAAAATAATCTTATTGATTGGAATCATTATTTTCCTTATCCTAGGAGTTTTATTTCTTTTGGAAAAAAGAAGCGCAAGCTACACTGATACTTCTCAAATTGAGAAGGCAGCTGTTAGCCAAGGTCAAGGTATTAAGAAAAAAACTGTGCCAGATAAAGATGCTGACTTACATGAAATATATCTAGCGGGAGGCTGTTTCTGGGGAGTTGAAGAGTATTTTTCACGAGTAGCTGGTGTGACAGATGCTGTTTCTGGCTATGCGAATGGCAGAGGAGAAACAACCCAGTATGAATTGATCGGCCAAACAGGCCATGCTGAGACTGTTCATGTGACCTACGATGCCAATCAAATTTCTCTAAAAGAGATCTTGCTCCATTATTTCCGCATTATCAATCCAACCAGTAAAAATAAGCAAGGAAATGATGTGGGGACTCAGTACAGAACGGGAGTCTACTATAAGGACGATCAGGACCTAGAAGTCATCAATCAAGTCTTTGAGCAAGTTTCTAAGAAATACGATCAACCTTTAGCGGTTGAAAAGGAAGCCTTAAGAAATTTTATCGTGGCTGAGGACTATCACCAAGATTATCTCCAGAAAAATCCTAATGGATATTGCCATATCAATGTCAATCAAGCATCCTATCCTGTTATTGATGCGAGTAAATATCCAAAACCGAGTGACGATGAATTGAAAAAACGTCTCTCTCCTGAGGAGTATGCTGTGACTCAAAACGGTCAAACAGAACGTGCTTTTTCAAATCGTTACTGGGATAAATTTGAAGCAGGTCTTTATGTAGATGTGGCGACAGGTGAACCCCTCTTTTCTTCGAAAGATAAATTTGAATCGGGTTGTGGTTGGCCAAGCTTTACCCAGCCTATCAGTCCAGATGTTGCGACCTATAAGGAAGACAAATCATATAATATGGTCAGAACAGAAGTCAGAAGTAGAACTGGTGATTCCCATCTGGGACATGTCTTTACAGACGGACCTCAGGACAAGGGGGGACTTCGCTATTGTATTAATAGCCTGTCTATCCGTTTTATTCCAAAGGATCAAATGGAAGAAAAAGGGTTATGGTTATTTGTTAGATTATGTTGAGTGAACGTGATATTCTTAAAAAGAGTTTACTAAAAAAATGTTTTTAGATTCATATTTGATTTTTTTAGAAGTGTTGACTTTAATATTTGAAGTCTAATTGCTCTTTAAATAAAGATATTTTTTTAAATATTATCAAAAAAACGATAAAAAGTGTTGCATTTCAAAAAAATTATGCTATACTAGATATATCGATAAACAATAATAAGTTTTCGAGTAGTAACAAAAAGAGCTCATTTGTTGCTAAAACAAAAATATTTTATAAAAGAGGAAATCATCATGAAAAAAACTACATCAACTAAAATCGTAAACGTTACTAAATCACTTGTTACACTAGGCTCTAATTTCGGAATCTTTACTCTCAGTTTCTTTAGTATCGCTTCCTTAGTTCTTCTCCTTGGTCAATTTGATATCAGCCAACTAATACCTGAAGGTGCAGAGGTAACAAGGTCAGGCTACGAAGCGTGGGGAGGAGTTAATGCCTTTGTTCTAACCTTTGTTGCTGGTAATACACTTCTGACATATGGCCTTATCAAATTAAAACAGTTTGCTAAGAACTTTAAGGAAAGCGATCTTTTTGAAGATACAACCATTTCATTCTTGAAAAAAGGTGCAGTTCTAATGACGCTAGTAGGAGCAATCCAAGGTATTACAGAACTTATTTTGAATCCTGCCCACATCATTTTTAACTTCTCGATTGCAGCATTTTTGTTTCTTGCTAGCTTGGTGCTTTCTTTTATCAAAAATCAATTTTCAGATAAAGTAGCATAATACATGTACGTAAGACTTACTAATATTGTATAATATAGTAGAGATTAGAAACGAGGTTTTGAAATTAATGTCTAAGAAAAATTCCTACTTACCATTTGCTTTTAGGTTTTTATTAATATCCTGCTTTTCATTTTTGGAATATCTTTGGTTATATCTATTCTTCTAACTGTTTTTCAATGTAACTGAGATTAACCTCTTTAACCTTGGGACTATTTCCTTAAAACCTGATATGGTGAATACTTCAATACTAGTGAGTGCTTTGTCCTTTATCAATAGCTTTATCATTCTGTTTGTACTATTCTGTGTTAGACAGTTCTTCCAAAATATTATTCATGAACAGATTTTTACAGTTCATAATGTCAAACTTGCTAATCGTATTTCTCTATCACTTTTTATTGCTTCATTTCTTGGAGATGGTATTTTGACACTCAATGGTTACTCATTCTTAAATATAACATTCATGGTTACTGCTCTCGTTGTTTGGACAATTGGTAAAGTCCTTGAAAAAGCAAACGAAATTGCAGAAGAAAATGAGTTTACAATATAGAGAAAGGAGAATATCACATGATTGTTATTAATCTAGATGTCGAATTAGCAAAGAAAAAAATGCGTTCAGGAGATTTAGCAGAGCGTGTAGGTATTACTCCCGCAAATCTTTCAATACTGAAAACAGGTAAGGCCAAAGCTATACGTTTTTCAACGCTAGATGCCATTTGTAAAGAACTTGGGTGCCAACCTGGTGATATATTGGAATATGTGCCAGATTAAAAAGTGGTTCAGCATATGCTGAACCTTTTTATTTTGTTAAATTATATAAAGAATTCTAAAACATTTCCTGCTAATCTGATAAAAATACTGACTAGATAAATTCTAGGGATCTTTTATTTATGGTATACTTAGGATATGCATAGAAAAACAGTGATTGATTTTAGGTCTTTGGGCGAGAGATACATTTTCACCCAGCCTATCAAAGAGTTAAAAACCAGAGATTTAGCAGAAGTGACGGACTTATTAGCACAAGTTGAAAGCTACCAAGAACAGGGCTATTATGTAGTTGGTTATGTTAGTTATGAAGCAGCACCTGCTTTTGAGGAAAAATTAGCGGTCCACAAAGCTCCCTTACTGGGAGAGTATCTCCTCTATTTCACCGTTCATAACAGTGTTGAAACATCCAGCATTCCTCTGAGTTATGAGGAGGTGGACTTGAAATCAAACTGGCAGGAAGTAACATCTGCTGAGGACTATGAAAAGGCGATTACGCAAATTCACCATCATTTAAGACAAGGGGATACCTATCAGGTCAATTATACTGTCCAACTCAAGCAGGACTTGTCTGCCAATCCTTTTGCTATCTATAATCGTATGGTGGTGGAGCAGGAAGCGGGATATAATGCTTACGTAGAGCATGATGATATGGCAGTGATTTCCATGAGTCCTGAACTCTTTTTTGAGCAGAATGGTCGTGAGTTGATGACTCGCCCTATGAAGGGCACAACTAAACGTGGTTTGAATAACGATGACGACTTGAAAGAGGCGGCTTGGTTGGAACAGGATCCCAAAAATCGCTCAGAAAACATGATGATAGTGGACCTCTTGCGTAATGACATGAACCGTATTTCTGAGGTTGGTAGTGAACATGTGGAGCGTTTATGCCAAGTGGAGCAGTATTCTACAGTGTGGCAGATGACTTCAACTATCAAGAGTCAGTTACGACCGGATGTTGATCTAGTAGAAATCTTCCGTTCGCTCTTTCCATGTGGCTCCATCACAGGAGCTCCCAAGATTGCGACCATGGAAATTATCAAGAACTTGGAACCACAAGCGCGTGGAGTATACTGTGGAACTGTTGGCCTCTTACTGCCCAATGGGCGACGGATTTTCAATGTGGCTATTCGAACCATTCAACTGCATGGAGGGCAAGCCATCTATGGTGCCGGAGGTGGCATCACTTGGGATAGTACTTGGGAGTCAGAATACCGTGAAGTCCAGCAAAAAGCAGCGGTTCTTTACCGAAAACAGCCTCGTTTTCAGCTGATTACGACAGGAAAAATCAGCCAGAAAAAATTGCTCTTTGAAAAGCAACATCTAGAAAGACTGCGAAAGGCTAGTCGTTATTTTGCCTTTCCATTTGACCAAGAAGTTTTAAGACAAAAGTTAGAGAAGGAGTGCCAGGCTTGTGACCTTCATCAAGACTACCGTTTGCGAATCAGTCTCAGCAAGTCTGGAGAGATTGAAATTGAACGACAAGTATTGATACCACTTAGATCTAGCTTCTGTCATGCCCAACTTTGTCTACAGGAAGCGGATTTGGAGCAGGCCTTTACCTACTTTAAGACGACACACCGACCACATTTGACAGTGGGAGAGCAGGAAATTATCTATCACACTGCTGATGGAAAATTGCTTGAAACCTCTATTGGGAATCTGGTCTTAAAAATGAATAGCAAGCTCTATACACCTCCTAGTCAGCTAGGCCTGTTACCAGGGATTTATCGCCAGCATTTACTTGAAAGCGGGCAGGTAGAAGAGAAGGTCTTAACCATAGAAGATTTGAAGCAAGCAGAAGTTATTTATGCCTGCAATGCGGTTAGGGAATTGTATGAGTTAAAAAAATTTAATGGCTATTAGATATTATTTGTGAACATTAAATATTGAATTTGAAATAAAGTTAAGCATTTGATATAATGTAGGCGTCATTAAATTTAAAAATAGGGATAGTTTAAGATGAAATCAAAAAAATATATAGTAACAAGCATAGCGACTGCAACACTTGGACTTGCTTTGCTTACAGATACAGTAGGTATGTCCCCTTTTTCAATACAGCAAGTTTCTGCTCAAGAAAAGAGTACGCCTAAGAATGGTAACGTAAAAGAAAATAATTTACCTAAGCAATCAGAGAAGCCTAAAGATAGCGTTCCAAAACAATCAGAGAAGCCTAAAGATAGCATTCCAAAACAAACAGAGAAGCCTAAATATAGTGCTCCAAAACAATCAGAAAAACCTAAATCTAGCGCTCCAAAACAAACAGAGAAGCCTAAATCTAGCGCTCCAAAACAGTCAGAGAAGCCTAAATCTAGCGCTCCAAAACAAACAGAGAAGCCTAAATCTAGCGCTCCAAAACAAACAGAGAAGCCTAAATCTAGCGCTCCAAAACAAACAGAGAAGCCTAAATCTAGCGCTCCAAAGCAAACAGAGAAGCCTAAATCTACTGCTCCAAAGCAAACAGAGAAGCCTAAAATCTAGCGCTCCAAAACAAACAGAGAAGCCAAAAACTAGCACTCCAAAACAAACAGAGAAGCCTAAATCTAGCACTCCAAAGCAATCAGAGAAATCCAAAGGTACTGCACCAAAGCAATCTGATAAACAAAAAAATACGACACCTAAACAGGATAAGCCAAAGTCTACAGTCCAATCTGGCTGGGTAGGGTCTTCGTACTATGAAAATGGTGTTAAAGTCACTAATAAGTGGATTTTTGATAAAAGGTTAACTCCTGCTTCTATTCGTCGTCGAAAATTGTGCCCAAATACACATAGATTCGTGATTATATCTAATGGTCAGACGGTAAGAAACTAAAATGAATGGATTTATGATGCAAGAAGTCGGTTCCTATTTTTATCTAACGAGCGGAGGAAGTTCACTCGTAACACTTGGGTGAAGTGCTACACCAAATCAGATGGAAAGATGGCCAGAGTGGTGGGTTGCAGTAAAATACTCTATCACTGTTATTTAGCATCAGAGGTAGCTGCGAAATACTTGGGTGAGTATTACTATCTAAAATCGGACGGGAGAGCTAAAAATGAGCGTATGATAAAACTCTGGTTCTATTTTATCTAACAGCTGAAGTCTGCACAGAAGCCACGGGTGGTACTATCCGTCAGGTGGTGGAATGTAGCGATTGGATATATTAAAACTATGGTTCCTTCTTATTATCTGTCAACGAAAAGGTTATACTTATAATAAATGGATGAAATTTACTATCTAAATCAGATAGTAAAGATATTAGGATGATATGGGTGAATGTTGGCCGTTATTATATGAGATCAGATGGTAAAATATTTAAATGTTTCGTGGGTAGATGGTGGTCGTTATAAAACCAACAGATCATATAATATAAAAGAAACCTGAGTTATATTGATTGTTGTCAAAATTATGATATATTAATTTTAATAGCTACTATATATCAGTTTTATTTGAACTAAAACAGAAAATTTGCTTCTTAATCCTTGGTTCATTTACAAAGAAAATTATGCATTTCAATATTTGAGGTATTCATTTGATAATGACAAATGAAGATGTTTTAATTTGTTTATGTACCAAACCTTTCAAAGGGCATTTGGTACTTTTGTCTGTTCCGTCTAATAATATCAAAGGAAAACGTGGGTAAAAGATTATAGGATGACAGAACTTCTATCGGTTATAATTTTAACTCAGAAATCCAATTCTTCAATTGTTTGTGGTGGCAGGCGTTCATTTGGTCCTCAGAACAGATTGATAACAGTGGATATTGACATATGGTTTCAGCTGTCCAAATATTGCGCCTGCCTTGCCTGCCTGCCTTTTGCC
>BNJU01005374.1_pt1 | contig 31474 bp, 27 predicted proteins | sample 8539281 | NCBI WGS metagenome assembly BNJU01 (sample SAMD00202456, study PRJDB9452) | human saliva metagenome | isolation source: human saliva | place: Japan
TCTTCAGGAATCTTCTATTTGTTTTTACTCGGAAAGTTCACCTTTCATTAAAAGATGCGGTAGTGGCAGTCGGTGAAGGTGGTTCTAGAGTTTTATTTCAAAACAGGACTTGTCTTGACAAATATGCATGTTGTCAAGTCGCTGGTTGCAAAAGCAGATGACAGGGATAATATTTATCAAATGGGTTTTGCTCTGTAACAGCTAATTCAGAATTGAAGATAGATGGACTTGATCTTAAGATATTGGTAAGGACGATTGATGTTTCTTACGAAGTAGAGCTAGGATTATCTAAAAAGTCAAAGTTGAATCATATTGTAAAAGCATATGCTTAAAATATAAGCCAATTGATGATGGCAATGAACAGGAAATTAAGCTGAGAATATTTTTGGTACAAGTCATCTCTTGCATGAATACGAAATAATTAAAGATGTTCGTCTTGTATGTGCCCACCCCAAGCTATGGCTTTTTATGGGGAGATTCAACGATTGGCATTGGCCACGTACAAGTGCAGATTTTGCGATATTACGTGCCTATACAGGAATGATGGTAATCCTAACCTTTCTCACCCAAATTATATTTGACGAGTTGACGAAAAAGAGGTTAAATCTGATGAGAAAGTCTATGTTTTGGGATATCCGCGGAGCATCTAATGATTGGATTGCAGCAGATGTCCAAGAAAGTTTTCTTTTTAGTATGATGAGACGTGCTGAAATTCTTTGAAAAGCGAGAATGGGAATAATAGATAGAGCTATTCAATCCCAGGCTTGTAAAAATTTAGAAGCTTGGCAAATAGAGGCATCTTCGCTAAACAATGAAAGGCTTAAGACGCTTGGCGAGTAACTAGTTTTATGCACTATATGATTCCTGAAAACTGAAAATCAGAGAGGATTCTTGCGCCTTGTTGTTATATACAAAAATATCACAAAATACAATGAGTTTTACAAATTTAAGAAATAAAGCAGGTTTCTAGCTAGATTGATCAATCCTCTCATTAATTCTATTGATGATTATCAGTTGTATTTAGCTATAAAGCTGATTAATTCTCGCTGGATTAGTAAAGAATAGAGCAAGATTTAAAGGACTATGCTACAACTAGTTGATAGGGTTTTTCTCAGTATCAGATGTGGAGATAGAAAAATCTGTAACTAAAGGACTGTTTAATTATCTATATGATAAGAATAGTATATTCATTCCATCGGAGATAAGAAATTGCAAATTAGTGTGAATGACTACGTGGATAGCTTGTTCAAAATCTTCATTGAAGAGAAAAGATGCTGTTCTCATAATTCTTTTAAATAAAAAGTAATTCAAAATGATCCCAGCACTACAAATATCTTGAATATACAGATTCTATTTATAATTCAACACAGACAAGAATAGTTACTTATGCCAATCAGTTGAATAGAGTAAAGAAACAGATACTCATTGTACTTCACGATTGTGGTTTTATCAAATGGTCTCCACAAATGGTACTCTACGAAGTTTCGTATAAGTAAAACTGGCAATCAGTGTTGGTATACAAAACTAAATAATGAGATTTGCCAAGTGGTCTAATTATGGATATAAGTTTAGAAATAGTAAATCAAATGAGAGCTCGGTGATTTTGAATTTTACTACCAATAATCATACTAGGTGGGAATTCTGGTATTCCTGATCAATGAATATGGAAAGTTGGTTGACTAAATTTCGATAGAAACTTTGATGGACCATGTGGAGACTATTATTATCTCTGACGCTTGCCAGAATATCAGTATAAGTAGTACTTACATAATAAAGATCTTGAAATCGAGAAAAGACACAAAATTTATTTTTAAAGGAACTATGTATAGAAGACAAAAATATTTTATTTCAGCAGTGTTAATAATGCATAATGAAGAATTGTATCTTGAACAATGTATAGATTCTATCTGGATCAAGATCATGATAACTTTGAGCTTATTATCATAGATGATGGATCTACTGACAGGTCATGTGAGATAGTAAATTCATATCATGATAAAAGAATCCAGTTGTATCACAATGTCCAAGATTATATTAAATCATTAAACCTCGGCATCTCCAAGGCATCTGGCAAATATATTGCCCATGTTGATGCAGACGATGTTATGTACAAATATAGATTCTCGGAGCAAATCCATTATATGGAGGAGCACAAAGATGTTGATATAGTGGTGCCTTTATGGAGTCTTTTGGTCGGTTAAATATTGAGTATACTACTGCAACAGATAATAATCGTATCATTTCTGACTTATTATGGGGAGTTCAGATTTTTCACCCAGTCATGATGTTCAGAACCTCATCATTGATGAGACCACAATATGAAAGAACACCACCTATAATCCTCAAAATGTCCTTTGTAGCGAGGATGCTGATCTATGTATCTTCTGCTCTTCGAGGTTGAAATTTGAATATTCCTAAGAGAGCTGAGTTCATTATAGACTTTCTGAGAAACAAATAACATGCGCTAAAGCAGAACAATTAAAGGCTTCATATGCTTCAAGTAAGAGAGGAAATATGTATAATCGTATTATGCTTTCTCTAGTTAAATAGAGGCCGAAAATAAATACAAATCTGTAATCCAGTCATTAAGTGATAAATATGCAGAAGAAAGAGATAGATTGGATATTTGCAAGGAATATCAAATTTATATTATCAATATCTAAATATAACAAAAGTGAGTAGTACGACAAAGAGACTCTATGCACATGTGGTGTAGCTTTGCTTAGCCATGATATCGAATCTGTCATGGAAAAACATATCATTGTCTGAAGTGTCAAATTATTGTCCTACTCAAAGCTACTGGTGTTTCCTACAGTATATGATGGAGCAAAATCTATTGGACTAAAATGGTTGGAGCTTCTCATTGTCGTAAAATGAACTTTCACAAATGTAACGATCTTGCATACTTCATTGGAATCACATTTTGTCGTCCATTATATAAGGTCAAACATGGAAAAGATTCTATATTGCCGATCCGGGAAAGGACTTATAAAAATATAATCGTGATGATTTTGAAAGTCATTGAGTAAGTACTAAGGATGGAGGAGGAGTCTAGGGAGTACGATGTTTTTGAGCCCTCTTCGGAGTTTTTATGACGAGTGATTTGTAGAGCTGAAGATATAAGCGCTCGTTTAAATTCTTCTGAGATTATGTTGTATGAAGGTGTTCTTTGCAGATTTTCTTCAGCCTTATTCTCGTCTGCCTACTTCAACTGATCATGCCTTTTCTAACGCAAGGTATTGTTGATATCAGATTGCGCATAAGGATGTCAAAGCTTATTTGGGCTATTCTATTTGGTGAACTAGCAGTGTAATAGGACATCAATGATTTTATCCGTGATGGCTGCTTTAGATATTTCCATGAGAATAAACATATCACTAATAAGCGATTTCTTTATAAAACTGTTAAAACTTCCAATGTCTTTTGAGACAGAAACTTATTGGAATTTGCTTCAACGAATGAATGATCATTCTAGAGTACAGATGTTCTTAACAAACCAGTTATTAGGAGATGTTTACTTTTCTTAGTTTTATTGTATTTGGGACCGTTTTGTTTATCTATAATAAAATTATTTTTGGAGTTTTTCTTTTTATCTAGTATATTGTATGGGTTATGGATAGCGATGTCAAATAGAAGAAAGATTCTTGATTATGAACTATTTAGGCAGCAAGTATTAATATAAGACATATCAGTTTGTTACTTCAATGCAAGAAATCAAGTTGCAAGATTGTGAAAAGCGCCGTAGATGGGAATGGGAAGATACGGAGGCTGATCTGTTTAATGTTCAGATGAAGTCACTTAAGTTGCAGCAGACCCCAGAAACTGAAGTGTATTTATTAATGGGATAAAAGATATCTTTATTACTGTACTAGCTGCAACTGCTGTTATTAATGGGCAGATAACACTTGCCGGACAATAGCTGCAATACAGTATATTGTAGGCGAGTTGAATTCTCCTGTAGAAAACCTATGGGTTTTGTGTATAATCTTCAGGATGTAAAAATATCCTTAGAAAGAATTAATAGAAGTTCATCAGGTTAATAATGATGAAGACAGTGAGGGCAGAAATTATCGACCATTTTCAAAGGCAGAAGGAATTAGTATAAATAATGTTGATTTTTAAAATATGATCTGCATGAAGTAGACACTTGATGATATCTCATTTAGAATTCAGAAGGCAAAATAACAGCAATTGTTGGTGCTAGTGGAAGTTGTAAGTCGACACTAGATAAAATTGATATTGGGCTGTCCTGTCCTGAATAGGACAATTAAAGTAGCAATCATGATATCAAGGATTATAGCTTAAAATGGTGGCGTAAACACTGCGTAAATGTTGTTATGCAGGATGAGTTATTTTCTCAGAATCCATCGCAAGAAATATTGCAATAGTGATAGTAAGTATAGATAAGCGTTTGAAAATGCTGCATCAATAGCATGCATCCATGATTCATCATGTCTTCCTTTGAAATTTGATACTAAGATTGGACGTGATGGTATAGGGACTGAGTCTTGGTCAAAGAGACAGAGAATGCCACTGATTGCTAGGGCTGTATAAGAATCCTGATTTTTATTTTTAGATGAGGCAACCAAATTTCTTGATTCGAAGAATGAACATGAGTGTGTTGAATTTAGACGAGGTTTCTATAAAGGAAGGACGGTCGTTATTGTGGCGCCCAGGCTCAACATCTATAAAGAATGCTGACCAGATAATAGTCTAAATCAGCGTGTAGTCGAGAAACTGGTGTACATGCATCTGTTGATTGAGAAAGAGGACAGTACTATAATCTAATAAAGAATCAACTTGAATTAGGTATTTAACATGAAAAGGTAAAGACTTTGAATAAGAATCATATCGAAATGAGATCGAGAGGTTCGTAAAATAGTTAGTACGAATCCTCCTATGTTTATAAGTTGGGAATAATCATTATTATGTTAGTTTTATGATACTATTTGTTATTGTGTTAAATCTTTCATATCCTTATGAGGTGGGAAACATGTATTTCAACACTTTCTGGGGCTGTCATTTGACTGTGTGCGGACTCTTTGTCCGTTAGGCCTGGATCTTAGATAAGGGGTGCGGGATTTTCAATCTATATTCACAGATGTAAAAGTTACACAAGCAGTAGCTTCTCTCCAAACTTTATCACGAATTATCGTATACTCTAACCTCAATTTACAAAAGCATCATCATCCATTTTTGTCTTGGTATTACGGTATGCCAGATATACCAGTAACTCCAATGAAGCATCGTTTGAAAATAAACATTCAGTTTTAGTACTCTTATGAATCTGACGGTGGTACCACTTCATGGTATTCATAATTTGGCGATGGTTAGAGTTGTTAATCCCGCGCTCTTGTCATGGTCGTCAAGAGTAAGTTCCTATTTCCTCTTCGTTTGAGGGTCGCAAACAAGCTTGAGATCATTCATAAACTACTTTAAATTCTTGCTACCAACATCTTTCACAGAAATGTATATTTGATATACAATAGTTGGATATCAGTTTAAGAGAACACTGATTAGGTGGCATCAAGAAATTCGAAGAATCCATCTAAACATTTTAAACTCTACTGCTCTGCGAGTTTGTTCGCATGTTAAGATAGAACTATTCTTATCTCTATGTGAAACATACATGCCCAGTAGATTCTGAAACAATCCTAACCAAAGTTGATACTGTTATAAATTATAGACCAATACACATAGAAGGGCCTTCCCTGTTTAGGCACTCTACGGGGATAAAGTATGCGAATTAGTAAAGTCAGCCCCTAATCAACAAACAAACTGAGTTCATAGTCTGCATAGAACATTCATCCGTTATTCTTTATCAAATTTTTGAGATTGGTCCAGTCTTGATATGTTTGTCGTTATCAACGATAAATAAGATATCTTGCTTGACACACTTATAGTTGGCTTTCGATAGTCTCTTTGAGATTGTCGGAGCCATCTTCGATTATGAAGTCTGCGATTGTGGGTAGTAGGCTGATATGCTTTCATTTCGGCGAGACTTTGGCACTATCACTACTATTTCTGCATGGAAAATCTTTTTGGTCGATGCGTTCGTCAAAGTTGTCAGATACCGCTCCCACAAAACATTCCCTGCGTTAGATTGCTGATTTTGGACGCCGGATAAGAGTTGTCCATCTGTGTGGAGATGGAGGTCGATTTGTCGTTTCGGTTAATGGTCGCTAGAACTGTCGTTGTTAGAAGCACCTTACCGAAACGCTCAGAAAATGTCTTAGCGGTTTCTCCTACCACCTGACCACTGAACGCATTGCCACCGTATTTTGTATCACCTTGCTTTCCTTATCCCCATAATCACGCGTGAGCTGCAGAAGTCTTGAAAAGCAAACAAACTGCCACCTTGTTGCTTCTGGGCTGTAGCGATAAGGTTGTCCAGTCCACAGAAATAGATGGTGGCAACTCATCGATGATAACCAAGATTTGAGTTGCTTCTTCTTGTTGATGAGTTTCACAATTCGGCTGTTATAGAGGTCCGAGTGCTGCCGAGTGATATTCTGACGGTCGGGATTGTACCAGACGACAAGTACTCTGGGCTCGTTGGGATTGTTGATGTCAAGAGAAAAATCATCGCCCGTCATCACCCAATAGAGTGCTGGTGAAATCATACGTGATAGAGGGTATCTTGGCACTGGCGATCTGTCCCTGCAACTGGTCTTGTGCTCCACCTTCCCAAGCGTCCATGAAAGGAGAAAAGATAATTGGCAAGTTCATCGTAGGGTAAGTACAGGAAAATCTGTGCATAGGGCGGTTCAGGAACTCGATGGCATGAGGAGAGTGCAATACTTCCCATTCTCTCTAGATTTTCAGAAACCAGATGATGGCTGCCAGCAAAGATAATCGGTGACTCCACAAAGAAGTCTCCCTGCTTTTGTATCCACGAGCGGTTCAGATTGAGCATGATGGTGTAGGCACTCTCATAGGCATCCGATATATCCGTCATGAAATTCGGATTGATGAGGGTTGCAACGATGCGACTTGCGTGGGTCGTCGAAGTTTATCACATAGAACTGCGAACTTTTACTTTGTAGGCGTCCAAATGATGAAGCAAGTGATTGTAGGCTATCTCCGACAAGTCAGGGAACTTGTAGTCATAGATATACATCGCAAAGCCTTTCTCTATCTGCTGCTTGATGTAGTTGTTTACGATGGCGTAGGATTTACCCGAACCCGGCGTGCCTAATACCATTAGTACACGGAACGGATTGACCACGTTGATCCAGCCCTTGTTCCACTTCTTTCTATAATAGAATCGTAGTGGGTGGATTGACCGAGTATTCATTTTTCCATCAACCGTGTTTCCTGCATGAAACTCTCGTTCTCCGTGTTGAATACATCGTCCATTAAATTGTTTTTGAGCAGTCGGCTCATCCATACACCATCCATCAGCAGGCAGATATAGCCAACGGAAAGCGTGAAGATGTAGAGCGAAGCTGCTCTGATCTTGCCGATAGGCAATGCCAGCAGCCACCAGTTGAGAAAGAAAAAGACAAAGCCGAGAAAAAGTACCAGTCAAATCTTTGCCACATGATTTTTCTCCTCTTTTACGCCCTTTGTCCCAAGGCAGGACAAAGCAAGGAAAACCACACAAGAGTTTTTGTCCAGAGGATGGATGAAAAACAATCCTGTGGTACGCTGGAAATTCATCAGTATCTCATCCACAATGCCGAGCGTAAAACCCCATGATGGAACGCCTCGTAGCAGAACCAATAGCAGTTAATGAGAAGGAATATCACCGATATGACCTCGCATAAAGTCCATATGACCTTACCTAATGCCCTATAAATCATCTTCTTGTGCCATAATCGTATTGCTTTTTATATTTGTTGTATTATCGTTATTTGAATTGCGTTTGAATACTGTTCAAACAAAATTTGAAATACTTACTTATCTTTTCCTCCGTTTGAGATTGACTTTGCTTTGTCTGCGGAGTTTACGTTCCATACGCTTCCTTCCAATCATCGTTGCTCAGTAGTTTCCGAATGTATCACCACTATATCCTCGATAAGTTCATCGATAAGGTTATCCCTTCTTCAGCATTGGATTGTAAAGCTGGACAGTTGCCGTTGTTCAAACGGGCAGAAGGTCTGCTACAGCCTTTTCCTCCAAGAATGGGTTATAGGGCAGGGATTGGAGAAATAACCATTGAATATATGGCGCACTCTGCCCAATCTGGAACCATTGAGTGCAACACCCTGCTCAGTCATCAATAAAGGTAATGCCGTAAATTCTTCCATTATCATTCTTTTCGGATTACCACACGCAAGCCTTGTTCCTCCAATCTTTGCCAGTTCTTTCTCCGTATTGGGAGAAGTACGCATTGTTTGTAACACCTTGTTCCTTATGGTTGGTATCTGTGGTTTGACGGTTTGTTTCGACTTCTGTATCCTGTTCTGTATGGCAGTATAGCCCACACCACGGTCGATGTCCGAGGCATGGATGGGTGTGCTTACTTTATTGTCTTGTCATCTGTCGGAACAGACCAGTCGTTATATTTCTTCCTCGGAACTCCGTTTTACTTCTTCTACGGCAAAGGTTATATTTGCTCAGAATGGCGTTCAGTTCTCCTAATGAACAGAACTTATAATGTTTCAGCACCATGCGGACAACATTTGCCACCTGTTCCTGATATTCCCTTTTATGGTATCCACCTGGGCGTTTCTGTTACCACTTTCTCACTAACCTTTGAACTCGGAATAAGGTTATACTCCCTTTCAAGGTGTCGGTAATCTGTTTGCTCTTTCGCTTTTCAAATTTGTCGTTGATTTTCTTTCCCTCTCCGTCCACCCGAAGCGACACGATGTGGATATGCTCACAGGGCGATGTCGCTGTACGTGAACACGATATAAGGTTGATTGCCGTAGCCGAGTGCCTCCATATGCTCCTTGGCTATCTGTGTGAGCCTTTCATCGGATAGTTTTCTCGTCCGGGTGCGGATTGAGCGAACAGTGGAACACCGTTTTCTTGGTACGGCAGTTCTTCGGTATCAATGCCTCCATATCAACAAGCACGTCCTCCATCGTATAACGTCCCTCTCTGTCCTGATACAACTCAGCGGCAAGAAGAATACTCGCTTCTCCTTTTTCCACCTTTTTGAAGTTGCAGCCGAGTGCCCCTCCAGGTTCTCCGTTGCAGAAATCTTGGCAATCATTTCTGCTGTAGTCTATAGTCAGACTGATACCTGCTCCTGCAAAAGGCAATGATTTGAGCAGACATTTTCTCCAACTTTCTCAAGCAGAATCTGTAGCGGTCTTCACGCTGTGATAGCTGTTGATGGCACGCACGGTCTGATTATAGACACGCCAATCTTATGGATTTGTGCCGTCAGTTCAGAGAGTTTTCGGTAATATTCACGGCGGATTTGTCCACCGTAATACTTGAAATCTCTCCAGAATACGCCCACGCACGAAATCCGACTTCGTTTCTGCACCTGAACGCTGGAAAGAATCAATCGCCCGTTGCTGGTCTTTGGGCTTGGGAAGACGGGTATCCCATCTGTCCCATCGTTCTATCTTTTCGTTCATTGTTTTTATCCTTATCTAATTACGACTTTGGAGTAATTCATCTCCTTCAGGCAGGGTCTTTGTCGGCAGAAACGAGTTTGTCGGACAAAGACACACCTGCCAATATCAAGAGTTGATGCAATGAAGCATCCACCCGTAGGTGTCTGCTTTCTAGATAGTCCACCTCCATGTTCCTATCCGCCTGCAAAGTTACGGCAGATTTTTCAAATATCTAATTATCAATGATGTTCACTCTTTTTCCTTGCATTTCCTTGTACTTCTATCGCATAGAAATATCTATCGAAAAAGCTTTTATTTTGCAGATAAAACGAACGGAATATTGTTTGATAGAACTATTTAAAGAACGATATGACGAACTCTATTTCAATCGTTCAATATATCGTCAGATAGAACTATCGAGATGTCGACAAATCGACAAATAAAACGATAAATACTTCGGTATTTCGACAGATAAAAGAATTAATAATTCGCTCTGACGTTACTCTAACGAACTACTAATCAAATTATAGTTCAAACGATAAAAATATCTATAGTATGGAACAGATACAAACATCGCCCATATTCCTGGGCTTTTCCTCTCAAAAGGGAGGTGTTGGCAAAAGCACCTTGGCTGAGATAGTCAGCAGCATTCTTTACTACGAAAGAAATATCCATCTTTTTGTGGTAGACTGTGACTTGTCTCAGGACTCATTCTATAAACTCCGTGAAAGGGAAAAGGCTTGCGTTGAAAAGTGATCCACAGCTTTCCAAGCAGATGAAGCAACATTTCTTCTCTTTGAAGCATACAGCCTATCGTATACTCAAGGCAGACCCTAAAGAGGTAATGAGAAAAAGCTAACGAGTATATCCGTAAACATCCGTCTGAGCAGTTTGATTTGGTCATTTTGACTTTCCTGGTCATGCTGGCACAAGTGACCTTTTGCAGCTATCGTTGGAGATAGACTATATCCTTTCACCTTTAGAGCCTGAGGTTCAGTCAATGGTTGCCTGTCTTACCTATATCAAGGCGGTAAACGACTTGGGTGTATCCATGTCAAGTGTCCATATTAGGAAGTCATTCTCCTATGGAATAAGGTTGACCGAAGAGTTAAGAACACGCTCATAGAACATTATAGTAGGTATATCATGGTTGAAACAACTTTTATTTGTATCTTTGTCAGGCTAATCATATTAATAAAATTATGACATCAATGATACTAACAGAACAACAACTCAAGGAAAGGAAGGATAAAGGCGTAAAGAAGAAATTCGTCAAAACGTAAAGAGTCATTGCACTAAGATACGAGATGGTATTAGAGCTAATGGCTCTACTAGTGGTGAGCGTGCTATATAGGAACTTTTTCAAAATGCCCGTGATTTGTCGAGATTCAGCTGAAATTAAAATGATTTTTGACAGACAAGGTTTAGTTATGCTACAAAGGAAAAAGCCTCACTTATGATTCTTTGTGCTCTTTGGTAAAAACAAGTCAGTTCTCATGAAAAAGAAGATAATAATAGCGTAGGACAATATGGAACGGATTTCTTTACTACACACAAATTCAGTCGGAAAAATAACCATCAATGGAAGTATGCTAATGGTGAAGAACCAAAAAGTATACGTAGATGTAACGAGTTTTGAAATTAATCGTGAGAACTTCAATGATATACCTAAGTTCATTGATGATATGACTGACGAGATTGAATCTGTTGAAAAGCTGATGGATACAGAGCAGAAGAGTACTCCTAAAGATTGGACAGAATTGCATTACGAATTAAATGAAGAACGGCATAATATGTGCAGACAAAGCAATAAAAAGAAGCTATAAGGATGATGCCTTATGCTACTTTCAATGATAATGTAAGCCGATGTACTATTTGTCTAAAGAGCAAGTAATAGAATTTAAAAAGGAAAGATAAAAGCTACAAGTATAGATAATCTAAGATGTAAACGAATAACAAAAGTACCAATGGTGATGCTATTGATATAAATTGTTTTTATTTAGAGCTTCACAATGGAGAGAGTCGAATATTATTGCCTCTCCAAAAGCCGAAACAGAGGTATGTTCTTTGGGTGATATACCTAAATTATTTGTACACTTCCCTTTAATTGGCTCTAATTATTTTTAATGTAAAGTTCCTGTTCCACTCTCATCGTTTTACTCCTGAAGAAAAGCGTGATAATGATTGTTCAAGAATAATGATGCAAATGAGAGCATTGTCCCAGGACAATAAGAAAATACTAAATGAGATGACACAATACCTCTGGAAATTTCGTGAAATACATGTCGAAAAATGGGATAAAACTATTTTGATGGCTAATATTGACATAAAGGATAATGGATTTACAGAGAAGAAACAGAAAATTATTATAAAGATCTAAAAGAAAGGTGGGTAACTGAATTTCAAAAACTAAGTTGATTGAGATTGATGGAAAAACGGTATTGTATGGATAAGAAGAGCATCCTATGGTCTTAGAAATCCTCACTCTAGAACAATTTTTATCTGAGAATGAAACAGAGTACCTTAATACCATTTACCCTTATGCAAAGAGGACAAAACTGATACCTTGCAAGGATGAAATACTTCAATGGTCAAAAATCATTAGCGTTTGGGATTGTGAAAAAGAAAAAAACTTTTTGACACTTGAAGACATCGTAAAATTTGTGAGTAAAGAAAAAGGTGAAAACTACTGAACATGTTGAAATTACTTGTTGCGGCAGATGCTACACAATTCTTTGAAAAATACGAACTTATTCCTAACCGTGAAGGTGAATTAAAAAAGCGTGATGATTTACGTGATGCTAGAGTAATTCCCGCCGAGTTATATAACCTTGTAAAAGCAGTAGATTCAACCATCTGCATAAAGATGGTTGATATGGAATATCAAGATATAATTAAACTCACCCCATATAATCGTCAGAATCTGCGAGAGGAATTGAATGATATTGTATGTGCGAGAGAGAGCTAGCCTGGAAAGATCCTGAGAGACCACAGCCTTGATGATGATGATTTTGAGAGAAGCATAATTAATCTTTGTTCTGCATTTACGACAAAAATGGTGATTCTAAGCGTAACAAGTTAATGCCTATAATATGTACGCTTTGAAGATATCGATGAGTATCAGGATATATGATCCAGCTGAAAAACGATCAAACAGGATTTGACTTATATCGACAAGTATTTAAGTCGCTTGTGGAGAATCAGATGATGAAAAATAAGCAAGGATAAAGCGTGGGTCGATGGGAATATCAGAGATTTGGTTGATTTTGCTGGACTACTGAGGAGATGACTATAAGACATTCTGTTACTATAATATGCTGTTATCAGATATGAATGGTTGTTTGCATAAACCTGATGAGCTAAAAGAATATAAATGTAAACACAAAATTGTTTGAATTATACAAAAGAAGTTATCGGTGAAGATTTAAAGTAAGTGTGTAAATGATTGTTTTGCAGATTTCTTCGACAAATATGATAAAGAGATATATCAATTCACTCCTGAAAATGTTGATAAAGAAATACAAAATAAATTAAGTGCGTCACAATACGATAATATAATCCTGTGATATTATAGAACTTACGAGCAGAAAAGGTACAGAAGGAGAGCAATGGCAGAGACTTTTCAAAGATATATATGATCAACGTAATCAATAAGATATAAATTGGGCACTGATGAAGAACGTAAGGCCATCAATCGAATGATGAAACAGAAAAAGCCAGAATTACTTTCAAAGATGGCAGATGTGTCTGAAAGATCTGATGCAGACAATGTGCTAAATAAAATAAATGAAGCTAGTGATGCTTATGAGCATGAACAATACATTAAGATGTTAGGATTATGTTGAGAAGAATGTTCAACGCCTTATAGAAGAGGCTCTAAAAGATACAAACATCTCTGTAAAGAATGAACAAGGCGGTCAGGGATTTAATGCTGAGTAAAGATGGTTTTGAACCATATATATCGAAAATTAAATCACGGTGGATAGATAAGGAACAGGCAATTATGTCCGCTCTGCAATTCCATACAGCGTGAAAATCCTATGTGTTATTCTCTGATTTCTGCTCAAATGTGGAATTTTGACCAAACACGTGCAGAAAATGACGAGAGCTTAAATATTGAAGAAATGGAACAATTATTGAGATTTGTGACAATATCGGATTTCTCAAGCAGATTTGAAAGAAAAGGGTTGATGCTGCTTTTTAAAGGAAGAAAGAAGAAATTAAAATTAATGGTGGTTATGATGTCCGTATTCCCAAAAAGGTATTTAAACTCAGTTTTAATGAGACTAATTACTTTGATAAAAGAGAAAATTCTATGATTCTAAAGCTGTTTTAAATAAACAATGATAAAATTAAATTATGAGAATATATTTATTAAACTATTATAAAGAAAGAATCATAAATCGAGACTGACTGAAATTTAATTCCATGCTAAAGGCTCTTGAAATTGTCTTATAGGACAATTCAAATTCTCTTATAAGACAATTTTAATTCTCTTATAGGACATTTTTGCTATCTAATAGCTACTGATAATCAGATAGTTATAGAGGTAGATTTTTTTGACTATGAAATGCCATAGATGTGCAGAAGTAAAATATTCTGCACATCGTAAATGGGTTACTAATCCGACGACTTCAGCTACTTAAGGATGAAAATTTTTCGTCTGGCTCTGGACCAGGTTTCCACCTGGTTTAGGTTTTTCACCATCTGTAGCATTCACAATGTCCTCCTGTGGTGCAAACTCAGAGACGGGCATCAAGGGTGTCGCGCATAGTTGTACTCTTCGTAAATTGTACATTAACCTGCTTGATAAGTTGTGCGCCTTTTCTTCTTTGCCTCGGCTGCTGTTGGAGCACCTTGCGATTTCATTGTGAGGCGGAACGAACCCTAAATCACGCAAGGCGGACTGTATTACCATTTTCTAATGCCTCCATAACCTCGTATTGCAAAGCATCTAAAACGGCTAACGTCAGCGCTGAAACGGTCGAACGTTTCTCCACGCTTTACTATCTGCGCAGCGACATCAGTGTGGTTGGTACATCTGGGATAATACTAATCTCGTCTTTCAGCGGATTTTTCTTCGCTTGAATTACATATTTTATCATATTCCTATAAATTTAAGGAGGTTAGTAATGAGCACAAAAGGTAATGATTTTTCTTTATAATCAGCAAAAAGACAAAATAATATTTTCTAACGCATATTGAAACATATTTTCTGAAAAATATTACTCCATCGAAGGAGCAGCGTGCAGAGACAGCAGCATCTACGGCAAAGATAGAAAGCTCCATGCATCGCTATGAGGAGAATAATCGCCTCATGCAACTCCTCTTTACGCTCCCGACCCACACGAGAGGGCGTGAAGCCTTGCGTTCGGAGATGAGACAATCTTAAAAGGAGCTATCCTCACAGAGCAGCAGGGAGGACAATGAAGAGAAAACGACGCTTGCCTTGATGGAAAAGAGCTATCAGATGGCAGCGAAGTATCTTCCTAAAGCTTCAACTCCACTCACTTTCAATCATGGTCTGACGGCTGAAAAGAGAAGACGGAGAGACACTGCAGGTGGCTCTGGACAAGCCTTCAAGGCGAGACCAGAATGAGCCTGCAGTGGAGGTTCTGCCAGGCAGTAGGCAGATAGTATCTTCACTTGACCAACCTATGAGCGATGTGTACTATGGAGGAATACGGCAAGAAGGCTCTGTAATATGGGCTTTCATTCACACGGCAGTTCTCTCTTTGCGCAATACCTCCAAAGTTGTAGTGGACGGACTACTGTTCTGAGGAGGTGATAATCGTTGTACTCCGTCTGCGTGAAACTGCTAAGGTACAGGGGACTGCACATTCCACGGCAGAGGCCGACTCAGCTATCATCGCCAAGATAGAAGGTAACCGTATGCACCTGCTATCAAAAGCATAGAAGTGAGACGGCCATATCATAGCCGTCAAGCTCCCGGCATACGATACGGACGGACAGGAGGGGTGTGTATATGCAGGTTCGGAGGACATCAATGCGCTCAAGGAGTCGGGGCGAACATCGGCGGTTCAATGGGGAACATCCTTTACCTTCGCTTCCTCTGCCAGGACAGATTATCTCGAGGCTGCGCTGGGGTGATGCAGGGTGCAAGTCAGCTGCTCAGAAGAAGCTGCGCACCATCAAGGTAACGCTCAAGGGTGGCTACCGCCTTCTCTGATCTCAGTCGTAAATAATCAAAAAGATAAGTAAATAACATCAAATAAAAAGAGGAACAATGAGAAAATTATTTTATCAATGGCTAGTCACTTACGTGGGAGCAACACTACAGCACAGGAAAAGCAATGATGGTCTGACACCAAACCGTCCGCTTACTTCGGGCGAACTCTTTCAAGGTATGAGCCGTGCCATACCAACGGGGCGTGTCGTTCTGCCGTATGGTCTTGACGTTACCTTTGACAAGACCGTGCATCTTATCTTCCCTTCTGCCATCCGATATGTAGACTTAGGCTCACAGAACATCATCGCAGGGAAAGCGGAGGATGCAGAGAACGTACTACGTGTAAAGGCTTCAGTGAAGGATTTTGAAACGGAGACAAATATGAGTGTCATCTGCGAGGACGGCTCTTTTTACGCCTTTAACGTAAAATATGCCGATGAGCCGGAGAAGTTAAGCATCGAGATGAAGGACTTCTTGTCACCAACGGACGGACGACTACCAAGCAATCGTGCCGACATCTATTTCAAGGAACTCGGTAACGAGTCGCCCGTATTAGTCAAGCTGATGATGCAGACTATCTATCAGAATGACAGACGCTGCATTAAGCATATCGGTGCACAGCAGTTCGGCATAAGTTCCTTCGTGGCTTTGTGACTGCCCATAACGACGCTGTATTTCCACACTCGTATGGAAAACTGCACAAATATGCCGTACTCGGTGGACTTTATCACATTTAAGGTGGTTGATAAGAAGATGGCAAAGCGCACCGCTATACAAGAGCAGCTGTTGCAGCCACTTCGTGCCTATCATCAGGTGATGCAGGTGCGTGGTATGGGCAGTGAACACACTGTGTTTGCGCTCGAGCAGTTTTTCTCTTGCAGAAGACAAAGCAGCTGAAGTGACGCTCTATGAGAGAAATGGCGGTCGTAGCGCTGACCTTTCTATGTAACGGCAGAAGACTGCAGCTGGCAAAAGAAGATTGATAACCTCAAACTGAAATGGTAGACATTATGAAGAAGAAAAATCATTTTATCGGTTTTATGCAGCGGTAGTAATGGCTTTTAACTGCCATCGCAAGCACAGCGACTGATCCCAAGCAAAGAATAGAAGTCGTAGGGAGTGTTCCGCTTATCAAGGGAGAAAAGTTCCTCGCACGGTTGACAATTTCGGCATGGGAACATCACTCACCCGATATTTGAGTCGTGAAATTATACTTTTTGTTATGGCAGAGTATGAACAGCAGAATATGCCGTACAGAAGTTATAACGTAAAACTCAAGGATGCACTCTTGCAGGTGGGCTATATGCACCCTGTTCTCTCCGACAGGGGTTAGAACGTGCTTCTTTATGGTGGCATATCCGCCTTGGGTGGCTATGAGCAGCTGAACGAGGACAAGAAGCTGCTGCCCGATGGGGCGACACTGCTCGACCGCTCCCGCTTTGTCTGTGGCGGTGCCGTGCATGGCTCGGTGGAAGTGTTCCTGACGGACAAGGTTCTCTTTCTTATAAAGGCACAGGGACGTTTCCTCTTTGGAACGGACGTACATCGTTTTCGTCCGGTAGTTTCAGCAGGACTAAGGTTTAACTTTTAAGTAGAAGAAAAGATGAAGAATATTTTGAATACGATATGGGTAATGGGTGTGCTGACGCTTGCCGTGTTTTGCCTATCTGCTTGTGATAGGAATTTGGATGTTCAGCAGTCTTATCCGTTTACGGTGGAGACAATGCCGGTTCAGAAGGACATTATAAGGGGGCAGACGGCTGAGATACGCTGCACGCTGAAGCGGGGCGGTGAGTTTGCTGACACTCGCTATACGATACGTTATTTCCAGTCTGACGGCAAGGGCTTGCTAAAAAATGATAATGGCACGGTATTCAGCTTTCACGACCGCTATCCGCTGACGAAGGATGTTTCCGCTATACACACTTCGCTGTCATCTGACCGCCAGACGATGAATGTATGTGGAGGATAGTTTCGGCAGGGTGAAGCAGCTGACCTGGTTTTCAACAACGAGCGAGAAGAGGCAGGACAAGCCCTGCATCTTCTCGCCACTAAGAACATAATTGATGCGAACGATAAATGCTTTCATTTTTACTTTGTGTATTCTGCCTGTTCTGTCAGCCGACCCTTGCTCAGCGGAGGGTGCGGCTGGCAGACTTACTATCTTTTGAGCGTGTCAGTAGTCGTGGTAAAATACTTTGAGGGCATGCTGCTGGAAGAATTATCCGTATGTTGGATATGGGCATCAGCTGCAACCAGGAGAGCATTTTACGGCAGATATGACGGAACGGCAGGCAGACTCCCTGCTCCGTGCCGACCTTTGGAAATGCTTTGAACACTTTAAGGGCTACGGCAAAGATGCACTGCTGCTTACCTTGCTTGCCTATAATGTGGGTGTAGGGAGATTGCTTGGTTATGAAAGCACCCAAGAGCCGACTGCTGCAAAAAGATAGAGGCAGGGACAGAAACATCTATCGAGAGTATGTTTCGTTCTGTCGATACAAGGGGAAGTTTTGAGTGGATTGGTCAGGCGCAGACAGGTGGAGTTTGCCCTGTTTTATGTACCTTGATACATCAATCCGTCCCACGCAACAGACTTGGTAGAATTTAGCCTAATTTGAAAGGCTTTTTGTAGAATACCGCTATACTTTCAAAGATAGATTCCTTATCAAGAGTTGCTGTATAGGTTATCCTCTTGTTTAGCCTTTTCTTTCATCCACCCTTCCTTATAAAGAAGAATGCCGTTGACTCCTTTAGTACGATGGTGATGTTTTCTGTCGATGATTTTTAGTTACGCTCATAGTCTTATGTTTTGGGGTTATTGTTCGTTTTCAGTGCTTTCTCTTTGTGGTTTCACGCAGCGGAACAAGCAGACGGAAGCCATTTTTTCTGTCAGCACGTCATCGCCATACATACTCGAAGTCGGCTTTTCGGCTTCGCTGAAGGTGTCGTATGGAGGGTGGAAAAATCCTTTTCTTTCCATTACATTCTTAACAAATAAATCAGCCAATCGGCGTTCGCCCTTGACATAAAAGCAGCCGCAGAGGCAACCACCGGGTTTCAGCACACGGAAAATCTCGGCAAAGCTTTTTCTTTCTCAGGGAAAGCCTGAAAGCCGTTCATCGACAGTACGCAGTCGAAGATCTCGTTGGCATAGGGAAGTTCTCCGACATCTCCTTGCTCCAAAGACAGGTTGGCTATCTCCTCTGTCTCTTTCCGCAAAGCCGCAATGGCTATCATTTCTTCCGAATAGTCCAAACCAACGATCTCGGCATCTTTCATCTGGCGATATTTCTCGGCGGTGAAAATGGCAGTGCCGACAGGGCACGTCAAGCAGTCGTCCCCGAAAAATCGTCCGAGTATGATGACCACGTCCGAGGCCAAGAGATTTGTGTCTTCGTTCCAAATTATTGCTGTCCGGTAAACTTAAATAGCATAGATATTCTTTTTCGAGACTGCCTTTATATGAGGTAATTCCTGCATTATTGACCAAGCCCCCTAATCAAATAAGTCAAGTTCTTTTGGTGGTGCATTTGCTTTTTCTGCCATTATTATGAGTTCATCATTCTGTGGATTTTTCCACAAACGAGAGATGAAATCGGTATAATACATCAGTGTAAACCTTACTTGTAGTACCCAACTGCGAGAGACATGTCTTTTATCATTCTGGAGATAACGGTGCACAGCAGATTGGCAAATGTAGTACCACCTATGTCTGTATCTGTATGGCATTTACACTGTCACCATAGAAGAAATGCAGTGGGAAGTTCTGTTTGAGCTGCTTGTAAAGGGACTCTATAGCCCATCTTCGCTTGTAAATCTCCTCAAGGTCCTTTACATCAAGCTCAAAGTTATTGGTCAGCAGGACAACTGACTTATGGGAGTTATTACTCCACAGTTCTACACGTCTTGCTTCGTGCCGTATCTCTCCTTTCTCAAAGAGAATCTTCTTGTCTCAGTAGTGTAACCAGCCCATCAGGGCTTACTAGGATACTGAGGATAGCTCGCTATAGGTGAGATTCTTCTTCATCTTGGTCACATAGCATACCCCTTCCTCTGTAAGTCGCTGGAACTGTGCATAATCAACGTATGCTCTGTCCATGGTAAGGGTAGCATCCTTAGGAAGATGCACTTCTTTAAGTAGATAATGATCATGCGTGGCGGCAGAGGTAAGCTGTACGACCATGGGAACGCCAACATGATACGTCATCACCGTATGAACCTTCATACCGCCTTTCTTCTTACCACTCTTGGGGTGTCTGCCTACACCCTTGAGTATGTTGTCAAAAAGGGTAATCGTAGTTGAATCCATCATATACAGAAGCTTTTCCCATGTCTTCTGTTCACCTTTAGGGCGGCTGTCCGATAAAAAAGAACCATAACGCTCTAAGAGGTGCGCTATAAAACCTTTGCAAAGAACTCTTGTGGGCGACGCTTATTGGCATCAGCAAGCGTACTACGACGGACGACATAGTCGATGCCAAGATGATGCAGTTTGTTTACTTCAGCCTTCATGCCTATCTCCACTTCCCGCAGAGAATCAAAGTGTTTGAGAACACCGAAGAGCATTATGACAAGGTGAGTCCACCCATCAAGACGCTTAACATAAGCTTCACTTCGGGGTGTTTCAAGGCTAATTTGCTTGATTTGTTGCTTATCGAGTAATTTTATTACCTGATGATAGAACGGCTGTCCGATAAAATGTGTACTTTTGCCCATGTTATTGAAGTTTTTCTCAGAAACAAAGTAACAAAAGGGCTGAAATCCGAGTGAGAGATTTCAGCCCTTAACTTTATATAACAAAACAAGTTTACCGGACAGCAATAGTTCCAACAATCCATATATATCCTTGACCACCACTTCCGTCCGGTCAATAGGTCGTCGTAATGTTCCATCATCCTTTGGTAGGAATTGCTCTGTCTGTTTGCCATCATCTTCCTATCAAGAATGTTCATTTCTTATTTTTGCAAAAGTACGATATCTGCTTCGTTCCTGCAATCGCCAATAATAATGATTTTTATTTCGGATTATTGCTGTCCGGTAAAAATAGACTGAAACCTCTGTCTCTTTATCCATCGGTATTGCAGCCGTTTTTACTCATCTATCGGCTTGGTTTTCAGTTTCAAATTGAAGCATTATAAAAATGCGCTTATTTTTGGTGCAAGAAAAGACCTAATAACAGATAATTCTAACAAATAATAAGTTTGAGTCTGTTTTATCTAACACGGTAGACCCCAAAAAGTTTTACCGGACAGCACACTTTCGGATATTCTCATATATGTGAATAGGGAATCACAGAATATCATTGCGGATAAGATGAAGATACTGCGAATGTGTTTCTGTATAAAACTTCAAAGGCTATGGCAGGGATAGCCTCGTTGACCTTTGTTTGCCTACAATGCGGGTGTAGAGCGATTGGTCGAGTTATGGCATGCGACCCAAGAGCTGACTGCTGCAAAAAGATAGAATCCGAGAGAGAAATTTCTATCAAGAGTATGTTTCATTATGCCGATACAAAGGCAAGGTTTTGCGTGGACTGGTCAAGCGGAGGCAAGTTGAATATACATTTTTCATATTAAATAGGAGTATAATACCTAAATATTCGAAAATCATATAGGCATACTATTTTGTTGTAAAAAGTTTGGAATGATTCTGTTGGGAGTAAAATTATTTCTAAACGTAATGGAACTTTTCTATGATAATTTGAGGGTAATTGATATCTTTATAAAGACGTACTACTCTCTAAAGTAGCAATCGTATGCATATTTTTACCATCAGTTCTGTATTGTATAGGTATTCAAGTCTAAAAACTTAACAAAAGTGGTCAAGATTCAAATTAGTATGGTGTGATACACATGGCTATCAATACACGACAAATTGACATGATTGCGGGATACAATTTCTCTGTACAGGAAAATTTGCTTTTCATTATTTTATTAATACCAGCTTACTATTGATGATATATCACCTTCAAAACATAACCTAACACACAACCATTAGGTGGATAGAGCCAGATACATAATGGTCAATGCCGGTTTCAATGTATCTTTTTGTTTTGTTAGAGGGTATATGGGTTTTTACATCCATTTTTATAATCTTGTTTTGAATAAGATTTTTCGCCTCACACCAAAAGTTAGATAGTTCTCATTCCATACTCCCAAGTTCTAAATTCTACACGTTTTGCACTCAGCTTTTCGTTCCCCCGAAGTATCTCCTCATCGTAAAGAGGAACTTCGTAGGACAACATGAATCTGCATTCTCAAAAGCATTTGGACTGGTGTTTATAGCTGTAGAAATGTTGCAGATATGTTCTTCATCCCAATCCACAGCAACAATATGTTTGTTTTTCAAATCAAGACAAAGCTTGCCATTCAGCCTAATGCAGTTATCATGAAATCCTGCACCAGTCATTCCTGATATTTTCCTTCAAAGTTCCTGTCATAGCATCCTGTTAATGCATCGTTATTATCTTCAATAATGACAGCTGCATCATCCTCTGCCTGTAGAACGAGTCCAATATCGCTTTTGGTTTGGCTTAACAATATATATATATCTCATCAGAACTTAAGAATTTTTCTGTATATAGATACTTGCAGATTTCTCCCTCATGTTGTCAATCTTAGAAAGAATACCTCTATATTTTCGACAAGTCACATATATCCACCTGATTGCATGGCTCACCAAAACAGATGTACAACATTCAAAGGATCGTATGGAGTTGAATTATAGACATAGGCACTTACTTTATTGACAGATTGTCCCAAAAATGTGCTTTAATGTCATTGCACAGAGTCTCTGCGTAATCAATATTTTCCTCCTCTGTGGCCCGATGAAATGCTAAAGAATTGCCATGATTTTCGAGTAAATCAACGCTGTACTTCAGTGTATCTTCAATAAGATTTTTCGTCTGTCGGTAATCCTCAGCAAATGGGAAAAAGCATCGAAAATAAGTTGCTCTTGCTTTTTTATTTCTTCCTCATTTGGCATAAGAGACTTTTGCTCTTCCACTATTTTGTCAAAAGGCTCGACAATGGCAGGTAATACCTGCTCATAGCCGGGAACAAAATGGAGAGGCTCAACCAAAACCTCATTTAGCAGGAAAAATCTCTCGTTCAATTTCCCAAAAAGAAGCAGTCAGTTTTAATTGAAAATTGACAATATCAGAGTTGATAAGAAACCAAATTTCTTTATCTTCCAAACCACCACCATTCATTATGTGGGCAGATGTCGTACAATAGCATGATTCTTCAAACAAAGTGCATGCTATCTTGTTTTTATGTTGACCCTGCTTAAAAACTGATAAATGGTGCTTTTAAAGCTCATCATTATTTTTCCTATAGGCTTTCGTATTATTGAACATGCTTTTGGGGATTTGCATAATATCTATCAATTGCCTTTAATGTTTATAATTTGTTCAGGTACAAAGTCAGGATGTTTTGAGTCTGCATTTGAGACCACGTCCAAAATGACCACACAATCTCTTGAAGAAGTTTTCAAGGGTTTCGTTCTGATTTTCCAGTCGCTTCAATAGCCTGAAACAAGAATAATTACCCCATTGTGCAATTTTCCAGATCTTTGTGTTTGCTTTTTGGCATTCTGTTCTCGGAAGAAACTTTATATCGCCTTCATTTATAACAATTCCATCTATGGCACTTGTCTTCTGATAACTCTTTGGTGCCCAATATGCTATGGGGAAAATTATTTTCGGTTGTTGATGTTTGAAATGATATGATGCTGACAGGACCTCGTTGCTCCATTAAATAACTCGTCCGCCAAAGTCCTCAGGAACTTTTCTTAAAATTGATAAGTTATATAGTTTTTCTACTAGTTCTCGTTCAACAACCACCTTTCTGAATTTACAATATGTTCCTTGTGTATTAGGGTCGAAGTTTCGTGTTGAAAAATCAATGCGATTTCTCCATGAGGGCAAAACTCCACCGATTTATGGATAAAAGCTATTACACTCTACGGCAAATCCTTTTCTTTATGCAATAGTTTTTGACAGAGTCCAAAACCCCTTTTCGTTCCAAAGGGAGGATTCCTGATGATTAGATCCATTGATGGTAACATATCGGTATTTACATCGCTAATCGTATCCATGCACAAAAGGTTTTTCCTCCTTCCTTCCTTTTTCCCAAATGAGATAAGGAAGTTTGTAATCATCTTTGTCCATAAATCTTTTGGGATCCAGTTCATCTATAAGTGCTATATATAAGCTGAAAGCAGTCACCTTAATAGCAGTTTCGTCAATTTCTATGCCAAATATATTATTTAGCAAAAATTTCATTTAGCTCTGAGAAAGATATTTTCAGTATTATGCTCTCGTTTCCATCTCGAAATGAGTCTGCGATAACTTTCCACCAAAAATGCCAGAGCCACATGCAGATCAAGTATTCTGACATGATGATTAGGAATGTCATTAGGAGTTTTCTCAAAAATCAGGTCAACTAATCCATGCGGAGTATAAAATTGCTCTTTTTCAAGTCTTTGCTGACCTAAGAAAAGCTCATAAACTTCACTCAACAACTCGACCTGAATGATACCGAAATTAAACAATCGCCAATTATTAAATAACTTTGGATTGTCTGACACATCACCATCCATGAAGCAATTGCGTACTACGTTCAAATTTTCTGCAGTAACCACATCTTTTTCACCGGGGAATAATGGTGTTATATTTCCATTGAAATGTTTCTGCAGCATTTCAAACAATGAATATGTGGCATCTTTATCTTGAAGAATATCAAAATAGCTTTGGCATTCCATTTTTATGCTTTCGAACAAGCCAGCCTCTCGTGCCGCCCCCTTGTCCTCCAGAAAAAGGATGAAGAGCGACCGTATCAGCAAGCCATGTATAATTTCCTGGTGCAGCCCCGTTTCTTTAAGCTTGTTTGTCGTTTGGGATAATGAGCTTACTAAGAGTTATCCAATCGTTCTTGAAGATTTATCTTCTTTTTAAGTTCATGGTTTGTCCAGATGTACCGCAGTCTATGCCAATACGTGAAAACAAACTCGCAAAACGCTCAAAGGACTCTCTTGCTTTCTGTTTCTGTGCAGCATCCTAATTCCAAAGATTCAATCTGTTTGGACAAATGATCCTCTGAATCATCCTTGCGAGTGAAAAACAGGTTTTTATAGCAATTATATACTCAGTATCTCTGTTGTACTTTTGAACAAAAAGAAAATCACTCTCCTGTAATTCCCATGCATTGTTTTTGTATTTTTCTCAATACGTAAGAGAGTATCCCTGTCGAAGCTATCTACATTTAGGAAAAATACAGCTGGTTTGTTGCCAGAGAAATACACTTTGTCCACCCTCAAGGCTTTCTATATCCGCAAATGCAGGATATGAATTACGCAGTTCTGAAACATCAAGTAGGAGATCTGCGTATCCTAATTTATCTATCAGTGCATTATTCTGCATAATCATGCTGTCTGCTTTGTGGGATATTTCTGCCACAAAGATACAAAAATAATTTGGAATAGATAAAAATGGCTATATCTTTGTTTTTCTTTTGTAGAATCTGTTTTACAATTATAAGAGCATGACAAAATATAAGGTATTTGTTAGTCCTCCAAAAGATTAGAATATGCACCTCTGGTTATTTCCTTATTTAAAAAGTTCTACAGAGATAATAAAAAGAAAAATAAACTATAATTACATGATATGTTTTAATTTATTTCTTATGCGTTTTAAATGTAACGAAAAACTATAAAAATAGATATATCTCTTTGAGAATTATCATTTCTTATTCTAATGGGCATACTGTTTCTACTCTTTTTGCTTGTATACTCATTGAAGGCTTTTATACCTATTTGCAAAAATATATTTAATATATGAACAAGATTCTCCATATAATAGTAGTACTTTTGATATATCATCTGATGAAATCTTTAATGGTATTTTATCTGATAGTACAAAACCAAAGGATTATTTCACTTGATTAGAGAATTTCCCAAAGAAAAGTTATTGAGCTTTCCTGCAACTTTCTTTTACTTCTTTTCTTTAGTCGCCTGCTCGTTCAAAGATAAAAAAGAAGCCACGCAAACCTAAAATTTGCGTGGCTTTACTATTATTCAGCAGGATATTTTTGCACTTTCGTTATTCTACTTATTCGTTTGTTAGAATGTCTGTCAAAAAGCCCAATTTATTGCATCATCAGGCAAAGAGCTGTGAACGCTTCCACCCATAACCAACTCCACAATGTTGCAGGACTTTCTGCCGTGCGTCTTCCTTTGCTCTCCGCAACCACTTCGAACACCCTTCAAAGATGTATTGCATCCGAATTCTGTAAACTTTCTCTTCATAATCTTAAAATTCAACCTTTAATAATCTGTATTCCTTTGGCTCCATTGGACAGTCTGCGGTGTTTGAGCCAAAAAGTGATATGCGCCATAACCATAGACATATCAAGTTCTGTTTCTTCAGCTATTTTGTTGATAGTCGACCTCAACTCCTCTTTGTTGTCGGATAGGGTTATTGCGTTGATAACCCTAATGAGAATATGCAGTATTTGGCTTTCACCTTGTCCGCCAATTTTCCAATTCATCCGCATAGTTGTAGATGATATCCTCAATCTCTGTCTTCATATCTCTGATAATTTAATGGTTCATACTTTATGCCGTTGCTTTCATTCTTCGGCTTATAAGTCCTCGATTAGCGTTGACAAGGTTTACTATCTGCTCATGGTATTCTGTGTTCTTGTTGCATACCCCACGACTTTGCACCACTTCCAAAGTTTGTAATGATACTTCAATGGTCTCTATTCGTTTGCCTTCAATGGTAGCCGAAAAGGATAAGGAGTCTTCCTAGGTAGTATGCATTAGAAAAATACGCAATGGTGCATTGATACACCTTCTTCCAAATGTTCTTGCACGCTCTCCAATACGTGGACTTGGATAGTGCCGTCCGTGAAACAGATACCGAAAAATTTTGATTTGAGTTCCTTGAAACGTTTTTCGTCTTCCATTGCCTTCTGCTGCTTCTGTTCTATTTCCTTCCTTTCACACTGTCTGAGAAGTTCCTCGTGTCTGCGGTCGTGTTCGCCTTTAAGGTCTGTTAGGGCATAAATATTTTGACTATGAATATCCTTACCTAATCTTCTAAGTGTATCTACATAATCACTCCAAAGGGAAATATCCACAATCTCATAGCCCTTACGGACTGCAATCTTGTAGGACTGCCATAGTTCCTCAAAAGTCCTCTTATTGCCAAGAAAGTAACGTAAGTGGTCTATACTACCTGCCTTTTAGCAATGTTTCCATTCGGCTGTCTGTAAGCAATGCAGGAATAAGCTGGGTAGGCACGATGCCATAGAAATTATCCTTAAAACCATTTCTACGAAGTATGTCTGTAACCTTGAACTTCGGATATATCGGTGAGTAGGCAATATGCTGATAGGCTTCATTATCGTTGCGTATCGCCATAGGGACTATAATAGGAAAAGGTATCAACATAGTGTCCCAATACCCTCTGTATGGCAACCACAGTTTTCGTCCCTGCATATTCCCGCAATATTGCCCTAATCTCAATTATAGAGTTCGTGCTTTTGTAACCTTTTTCCATACCCACAATAAGTAGGAACATACGTAATACTTGAAACTCTCCACATGTGGTAAGTAGGGTGAAATACTGCTTCTGCTGCAACTTGCGCTCATAGGTTTCCTTGACCTGCAACTTTGCCCTGCAATGAGGGCAAGTGCAAGTTTCTCTATGTTTGTCCATTACCCAACTATGCCTCCAATCCATACAAGTGAGTGCGACCTTTTTGTCAAGCAGTAGGCGAAGTGGTCTATGCACTCACGAATGCCCACTTGCCTGTGTCTTGGATTATTGGGCGAAGATGCTTGCTTTGTTCCAAAAACCGCCTTCTCAAATTTGTTTCTTGGTTTCATAGGCTTAAAAATCGAATAGTGATGGTTGTGCTTGGGTTGCTATGTTCTCGGTCTTTTTAACTCAGTGCGTTACGAGCTCTGTATCTTGGCAAGTTCCTCACGCTGATATTGCTTAATGGCTTCCTGTCTTGCTTCGGCTTTTTCTTCCTCTGTGAGTTCTACAATGTGATTAACTGCTACTTGGCAGGAAACAGCCTTGCCGACTTCTATATCGTCCTCATCATGGTAGTGAACAGCCATAGAGAAGATTTTCGAGCCCAAGCTCAACAACTCGTCATCATCATCAAAGCCAGTTGCAACCGCTTTCTGCACTTCATTAAGAATGTAGGTGATGCACTCTCTCGATATTCTTGTTCGGTTTCATCAAGTTAGGGGCAAACAAAGGGGTCTGCAGCATGCTGGTTGAGATACTCTGTAATCGTCCGTGTAAAATGTTCTGTTCCTTTCATTGTCGTATATGTTTTGCTGTTGTTAATACTTGGGAATTTGGCTTTTCACTTCGTCCGCCGATTTTCAATTCACTTTTGATTGATACGCCCATATAGGTAGGCTCTTAGGCTTTGTTCTGTCGGGTGCATGTACTCTGTCCATTGTCCGTACTGATTGACAAAAGTATTTTCTTCATACGTCAAAGAAGTCAAAAGCATGATAGCCTATGTAGGGGAACGGCTGTGCGGAAATAGGTGTTTGAGTTCACTGTGTCACATGCCAATTCTTTTCTTCACGGCTCATCGTCACATGATTGAGTTTCACTCGTAGGAGAATATACTTTGCTATTACAAAGAGCTCTCCAAAGGGGAACGTCCCATTGTACAAACTTAATTGCCAACACTTGCTCACTCTTTTCAGCCGTAGGGTTAATGCGGTAATGAGAGGAGGAGCTATATCCTTTTCTGTTCATCGAAGATGTTGTATTTACTTTTTGCTTATCCATAGCGACATTTTTTTTATGCGTCCAAAGATCGGAGTATGCTGATTCCTTTTTGTAGCAAAATAGAGGTAGCAGGGCGGGCTTGCACAAGGTTTTGTCGGAAAAATACTACCCCGTACGGTGTGGAGATTTTCCAGACAAAACCAAGCGACTGGGACCTTTTGAAAGCCCATAGCCCATACTACCTTTGCGGATAAAAGGAAACAGCATCCGTCTTCTTCATTCGCATATTGTGGAGCATTGGAAAAGAAGCGAAAGTGCAACGCCCATAGTGGGAAATAGAAAAGGTGGCTATCTCAATATGCGAGATAACCACCCATAAAAAACGCTCATTACTGGTCAATAATGGACTAGGACTTTACCTTTTTGGTAAACTTCTACAATGCTCTCTTACGAATTCCCACTTACCAAAGCGAAAACGTGTATATGCACGAACATGCAAGACTTTCCGTTACAGCACTGAACTGTTTTGATATTTTGAGCCAAAACATCACCCTAAAAACAGTTCAAAAATAGAGTGAGTTTAGCTAGTTTATTACGATTTCTCATAATATTAAACTCCAGTTTTTCCCTTCCTGTTGGTTATGTCAGAAAGATGCTGTAAGATATTGCAAAATTACAAAAACATTTTCTATTCTTATTCGAAAATATTGTATTTTTTAAAAATACACTGAGTAGAATTGCCACGATGATGGCAATCCAAAACAACCAACGTGGATTGTAAAGGTTACTTGCAAAAATCATTTAATAGTTTCAAGAGCAACAACAAGATATTCTGCCTCACACGAGTTGTTGAGAGCTATGCTCGAAAAAGCCAGCGTTTGTAAAACTATTGGTGTGGGAAGGATAGTTATCTTGGCTCTTGACACTACAAAAGCTCCCGATGGTGTTACATCAAGTCATGTTCTCACTATCGACGGTTGGCAGACCATTGACCTCAATGATCAGAACAATTGTTCCTGTCAGTTCGGTGTAGAGCTTCTCATATTCTGGACTCACCCCAAAATCGTCCGTCAGTTCATACTTGTTGAAAACACTTTTGCAGCTTATTCTTCAGAAGCATTGGTGTTAGTCTTTCAGGAAGAGGAGAAGGGAGTTCTTTCTCGAACTCATTCTCTAAGACAGATACAAGCGTGTCATACTTGGAAAAGTGCAAACCTTGGTATAAGACTTCACTTGCCATTGTTTCCGCTTCGGGATGGGAAAAGCCTTGTGCCACAGCATCACAGTAGGTGGTAAGGGCTTCATCGGCTCTTGCCGTTATGAATGGTTTGTCACTCAGCATTTCGGGGAAATGCCCACTGAGATAATTCTCTAATTTCAATCGGAAGTAAGATAGTTCTTTCTTTTGTTTCCATATTCGTCTATTATTTTTAGGGTTATACATTAATATATTATATGCCCATAGCTGTATTGAACTTACTGAGTTTTCCAGCCAGTTCTTCCATGTCACGTTCAACTTTCTTGTTTGTTATTCGTGCATAAATCTGAGTTATTCTGATATTTGTATGTCCAAGCATCTTTGATACAGACTCCATTGGTACCCCTTTGGATATAGACATAGTGGCGAAAGTATGCCTTGCCATGTGGAAGGTCAGATTCTTTTTTATGCCACAAAGGTCGGCAATTTCTTTCAAATATGAGTTGATACGCTGGTTGCTCAACATAGGAAAGACTTTCCCCCCTTTTCTATTGATGTCGTAGTACTTTCTTATAATGGCAAGTGGAATATCCAGTAACATGACGTTTTCATCTACGCTTGTCTTGTATCTCTTGGTGATAAGCCATTGTCTGTCTTCTACGGTAACAATTTTATCGTAGGTAAGATTATATACGTCAATGTAGGCTAATCCCGTGAAGCAGGAAAAAATAAAAATATTCTTTACTAACTCCAGCCGTTCTATGTCAAAGTGCTTCTTCATAATACGGAGTACCTCTTCTTCTGTGAGGTAGCCACGATCTACCAATTCATAGCGCAGCTTATGATTCGCAAATGGATCATGCATGATAAGTCCTCTGTTCCTCGCATAGTTCACGACCGTTTTCAGGTTTCTCAATTTCTTGGTGGTTGTGTTATGCACACCACCTACAACAGATGTAAGGTATAATTCGAAGTCCTGAACAACGGCACTTGTCAGTTCTGTCAGTCCAATATCCTTGCGATGATACTTTGCTTGTAGGAAATCCTGAAAGTTCTGCCTCACCACCTTATACTTATAAAAAGTACACTTAGTTAATGTCTTGCCAACTTGTTGTGTGATGGAGTCTATGTACTTGTCAAAGACTGGCAGAAAAGTTGTATATTCTTTGTCTGTACCAAGAAATACTGACCTGATAAGGTCTATGGAAAGTTCCTCTGATGTTTCATATTTCCTGTAAATCTGCATCAGTGTTGTTGTCAGTGCATCTATAGAAGCATTAATGGAGAGTGCTTCTGCTGTTCTGCCAATCATTCTGCTGGTTTTGTTACTCCACTTGGATTTATCCACAAAAATTTTAGTGGATCCAAGAGTTGCCTTTTCGCCACCGAGATATATTCGGAGCATTACAGGTGATTTTCCTTCTTTGTTCTCATAGTTGGAACGTAGGTAGTAGGATACCTTGAAAGTCGTTTTCATAACGCATCATTTTAGTGTAGCTTTTTGGCTACAAAGTTCGACATAAGTTCTTGAAAACGAAAGTTTTGCATGCCGTCAATTTAATAGTCATTTTCCATTCATTGCTACATTTTTTGAGAGTCTGCTTTTTGTGTAGCAATTTCGTAGCAGAAAAATGACCGAATGATGACTATCAAAAGGTATAGTTTGAGTCAAACGGATATGGATAAAATATCGCTGTAAAAACCTTGATTTTGCAGCGATTATTCTTGTTTTGAAGGCTAAAAATGACGATGTTCGACGTCCTGAAACCCCTTTGTGGACCAGCCTGGGCTTGAACCAG